>ERZ772924.1019-NODE-1019-length-13420-cov-6.013917_pt1 | contig 13420 bp, 1 predicted proteins | sample MGYA00512116_ERZ772924 | MGnify/ENA primary metagenome ERZ772924 (study PRJEB29015, sample SAMEA2737920) | human oral metagenome | biome: human oral; feature: human-associated habitat; material: dental | place: China | collected 2134 ...
CATATGTATAACGCTAGTTTTTTCATTATTCCTTTTTTATTTCTTTTAGTTGTCAGTGGTCAGTGGTTAGTGGTTAGCCGTTAGTGGTTAGTAGTCTGTGGCTAGTGGCTAGTGGTTAGATACTCATCTCTAACCACTAATCACTAACAACTAATCACTACTAATCACTAACAATTAACCATTGAACTATCTAAATAGTGTAAAGTGTCCTTTGAACTCTCGTGAGTCGTCTTCTTCACCCAAGGTGATGATATACCAGTAGTCGCCCGTTGGTAAGGCCTTACCATTATAAGTACCATCCCATGTCTCTGCTCGAGAGAGTTCCTTGAGCAAGCGACCATAACGGTCATAGATCTGAGTGAGGATATTTGGATACTGTTGCGTATTGCGTGGCGACCAAGTATCGTTCTCTCCATCTCCATTTGGTGTGAAGAAGCGTGGTATGTCTATATCTACATAATCTACATAGAACACCTGCTGTGCTGTACAGCCCTTGCTGTCTTCGACCTTCGCCTCTATTCGCTTCTTGAGCTTATTGTCGCTCGGATCTACCCCATCCGGATCTTGTACCCTTACGATATAAGTACCTTCATTGCCCTTATGTACTCCATTGAAGTAGAATACATAATCTGGCACCCCGTTCTTTCCTAAGAGTCTAAGCTCATTGAGTCCTGGCGGTGTTGTTGGGTCTTGTATCAAGCTGAGTTTCTCTACCAGTGGAATTATCACAGGATTGGTTTCTCCCTCACAAGTGGTGGCCGCATCACTATAGTAAAGCTTAATAGTCTGTGGCAAGGACGATGGTTTCACACTCACATGGTTGCGATTGATTCTCACCTGTGCACCCTGTCCTGAACCTGTAGCAAAGGCATAACGGCTGGCACCTCCATCAAAGGAGTACTGCATCTTGCTGTAATCCACCGTAGCATCATCAAAGGTAATGACCACATTGCCATCATATGCATTATCCGTACAACTATCCTCATAGCTGGCTCTTACTTCCAAGTTAGGCGCTGCTGTCAAGACAAACTTATCAGAGGCTCCTGGACATTGCTTGCCATCAGTGGCTCTTACTCGATAGTTCACCCCTGGGGTCAAGCCATTGATCGTATATGGTAACATACTGGCTCTTACATCAGGATAGGTCTTCACTACCGCATCCTTATCTATATCCACCAAGTCTAAGGTATAGACAAGCTCTGATGGCGTTCCTGTTGGCGTTCCTCCTACGACATTTACCTTCACATGTCCTAATTCTCCGTAGCATACCAAAGCAGATGCATCTACCTTAGTTACCTTTATCTCTGGTGGGTTGGCTATGGTAAATTGTTGTTCCTTGGTACAGTTCCAACGGTCTCTCACCACCAAGGTATAGTTACCCGCTGGCAAATCAAAGAACTCATTGCTTACCTGCAACGGACGTATCGCGCCTCTTTCGGAGTGATACAACTCGTAATAGTAAGTGGTCTTAGGTTGCGCTGCCGTTGGGTCATCATAAGCCCCACCTCGTGCATTCTCTATCTTGATATAAGCGTCTTCCACTCCCTTACATGATACCATCGGGATCACCGGAGGATCATAGTCTATCGGATCGGGTTTGACTACATCTTTGACCACTTGGGTAAAGGTCTTATCACAACCCCAGGTGTCTTCCACTCGTATATCAAAGCTGGCTCCTGGCGCATTCGCTCCTGGCACTGCTGTGAAGAGCCAACGGTTATACACCTCTTCTGCCGTTTGGGTATGGCCATTATCTCCTGTGATAGTAATCTTATATGGGGCTACCCCTCCTACTACCTCTACTGAGATTTCTCCACTACCGGTAGCACTACAATCATCTGGTACCTTGAGCTTTGCGGCTACCGCTATCGGCTGGTCTGCCTGGCGAATTGTAAAGTTCGCCGGTATCTTCGTTACACAGCCTGTACTTGTGGATTTGGCTTCCGCCGTATAGGCTCCATATGGCAATGCTGTGAACCTTACTGTGGTCTGTCCCACAGGTGCATTTACCGTTTGGTTATAAGAAGGATCCGTGATACCCTTGATCGTTACATCAAAGCCCTCAGCTGCCTGATCTACGCCTCCACTATTGCTCAAATCTAAGTCGGCTAAAGTAAAGGTGATCTCTCCATTATTGTCTCCATAACACTTCACTGGTTTTTCCAAGGTCGCTGTCAAGGAGAACGTATTGGGATCTTGTACCTTATAGGACTCTCCATAGACCACACAACCGGTCTCTTCATTGGTAGCCACTACAGCGTAGTTACCCATGGGCACATTGTCAAAGGTATGGCTTACACTTGCTGTACTTGCCGTTGCCGTTACTATCTGGCTCTGGTGAGAGCCATTGGCGGCATTCCTCAAGGACAAACTAATGCGTACATCCTTAGTCGGTACTGGATCTAAAGTAGCTGTTACCGTTACCTTTTCTCCTGCATTACATGTGATATCCTGCGCCTCGGTAGCCGTTACATTCTTCACTTTCACAAACGGATCTATCTCTTTACCTGCTGGGAAAGGAAAGTCTCTCACCGCACAGGTGTATTGTGCATCTTCTACACGTAAGGTGTAGGCACCTCCCGTCTGGTCATCTATGCTAAACTCTGGGGTCAAGAGGTCTATATTACCCGTCACTGGTGTACTTCCCTTAAGTAAGGTAAAGCGATATACACCACTACCTCCTGTTATGGCCATAATTGGCAACTTAAGTTTGGCTACCATCTCTTGGTCTGCACTACACTTGAACTGTGTAACCTCTGACTGATCCATATCTGCCTTGATCTCCTTCACTCCATAGATGGTCACTTGTGTAGTAGCCTTACATTCGTTCTGACCCTCTACCTCTATAGTGTAGATCACCCCGCGTACATGTCCGTAAAGTCCCTTAACTGTGATCTTACGTCCTGATGAATCTATTGTTATCTTACCATTGCTGGCTGTAACACCTCTATAAGGCGTCATAGAAGCCGCATCCAAAGGCACTGTTGTGTTATCATCGGCATAACGCGCTTCCTTCACTGTGAACTTCATCGGTGTCTGTGTCTGTGGTGAGGCCAAGAACGTTGCCATTCCGCCGCCATCTACCTCGCCCAATTCTACATTCGGATTGAAGCACTTAGAATCTGCATAGTTCTGCAAGGTCAATATTGGTAATACCTTTTCTCTTACCGTTACTGTACGTGAGAATGGACAGTCTGGGAAGTCCAAATCCACTATCTCAAACCTATACTTACCAGCCTCACTCACTGGAACAGTAAGGGTGGTGGTTCCTGAGGCCATAGGGGTATCATTCAACGCTACTACATCTCCTGAGGTTGTCTCTCTTAAGAGTCGGTAGATATAGTTATGTGATGGATCTGTATGGTCTATATTGTTTACCTTAATCTCTCCATCTCCCGCCGCTCCTGCACGACAGGTAATTGGCTTGTTTACCTCTAAGGCAAACGATGGCTTACCTGTGAATGTCAAGTTGGCTGTATTGTCTGATGGACATACATTTTGGTCATAAACCCTAATCTCTCTCGGATCTGTATCTGCATATACCTTAAAGATACGTCCTACATACACTCCTGGACTTTCTTCCACTATTGGCATAGGCTGTTTGGCCGATTCTACCCCTCCAGCTTTCTTGAAGGTGTAATAATGCTGACCTCTACCTATCTGACTCATAGTCACCTTTACTGTATATTCAGTGCCTGGTACACACAAGTTCTCTATCGCTACACTGTCTATGTGTGGTGTCTTGTCTTCTTTGATATCCACCGGTTGGCTTACATAGCAATCATTCGCATCTCTTACATGTACATACCATGTCTGCTGACCTGGAGGTGATGGGGTTACTACCGTAATCTTCTTATCCGTTGTTTCAAAGGTCTTATCCAAGACTAACTCTCGGCTGTTGGTGGTTACCACCTCGGCCTCTGCCCAGTGATCTACTGGCTCATTAGGATCTGTGGTAATCGTATAGCGGTATGGTGGTTGACCATCCTTCACTTTGATTCTCACCTGAGCCGAATAGTTCGGATTGGCTGGCGTATTACATGAGGAGTTCTTGATAAGCTCTACATCTACCATAGCCAATGGCTGTGCTGATTTGCTTACCGTAAAGTCCTTGCTGCCTATAATACAGTTTGCCTTAGTTGGGTGCGCACTGTTGTGTTTTACCACAAGTACATAGCGCAAACCATCTTGTAGGCCTGTAACTGCATGCTGGATACGTGCCTTGCCTGCAATCACTGTAGCACTTCCACTATCCAAGCTACCTGAAAGTGGTAAATGAGCTATATCCAATGGGTATGGATAGAGTTCCCAATCTACACCTGTTGCTCCTGTCAAGCCTGTTACTGTGTAATCCAAATTCACATTCGCTCCACAGAGATTTGGCTTGCGGTTCTGCGTAATTGGAGGAGCCAATACTGGCTGGCTCTCAGCTTTCCTAACCGCAGTACAGCCCTTGTACTTGGTGGCTATTTGATAATCTATACCCGCCTGTACATCGATCTCTACCGTTACTCTCTTATTAGTACCTGTTCCTGTTACTACATAAGAGGCTGTCGGTACCCAGTGCTGCGCTCCATGTGCCAAGCTGGCATCATAAATGGCTACCTGCAATTGGTTCTCATCTATAGCCGTTCCATCTTCTCTGATCTCTAACTTTATCCTATCCGTATTACAGTCTACCGTAGTTTGTCCTACATATTTCACCTTCAAGGTCGTACCATCTATACGGATCTGTGTTCCCACTACCGCACATCCGGTGCTGAGGTTCACCACCGCTGGATAATAGTCTCCCTCAAAGAGGTTCTCAAAGAGGAAGGTGCCTGATGTCTGATTAGGGAAGTCTTCCTTGGCTGCTGTACTACTGCCGCCTGGATACATCCGCGCTAATCCTACTGGATTGCCATTGGCATCCAAACTTGTATACAAGCCCAAACGATAGTCACTTGACAAGCTATTGCTAAAGGTAAGTCTTACTTCCCCTAACTTACTACCCGAAGTCTCACAACGTACATCCTTCTTATCTGAAACTGTAAGCGTTGGTGCTGGCTTCTCAGTAACTTCTACCAATTTGTAGGCCTTACAATTCTTTGCATCCGAAAGCTCCACTAAGTAATAACCTTTTAAAAGTCCCTGACCATTCCATTTATCATTTGCCAGTAGTGTGCCCATGGTGCTTGAAGAATCCGAGTTGTATATCTTTATCGTATAAGGAGCTACCCCTTTGGTTCTATCTATAGCTGTCTCTATAGGTAAGTATACACTACCATTGAACACGCCTATTACCCCATCTGATGAGCCTGCACAGTTGATCTCACTGCCACTAAGCCCTGGTGAGGCTATAAAGGCTGGTTGCTCTGCCACTACCTCCTCTGAGGTGAGCTGCTCACAGCCCTTGGCATCGGTGATACGGAAGTGATATACCCCTGGTGTCTTTATCGTAACTCCATAGGTGATAACCGTTCCTACATTAGGTGTTCCAAAGACTACATTGCCTCCATCATTGTCCGTTGTTGGGTTATAGCCCGATGGATCTGAGGCCTGTCCGCCTCGCTTCCACTCTACCCTATAGCCGCCTGAGATCTTCGCTCCACCCTGTACTTTGAGCTCTATATGCTCCTGTGGATTCGGATCACAGTTGTATTGGTTGTCTGAGGTCAATCCTACTTCTAACGCATCGTTAATGCTGATTGATATAGGGGTGGCCAAAGAACAGCCTAAGCGGTCTCTTACATTTATGGTATAAGGGGTCGCCCTAGGTGCCAAGCCATCAAACTCATATTCTGTCGGGTTGGCTGGATCACTTACCCAATTGCCATTGCCGTCTATCTCAAACTCATAGCCGCCATTTCCTGTCAAGGCTTCTACCAAGATCGTTCCTGTTCCACTTGGTGTCAAGCACAACGTTCCATTGGCACTTGCTGTTACCTCTATCTTAGCTGGCACATAACGTGATACCACTGGAGTCAAACAGCCATTGGCATCTTTTACCCTGAAGAGGTAACTCATGTTGTCATCTAAGCCTGTAGCTTCCCCTACATTGCCTGTCCAATCGGCAGGAGTTGTTATATCCACAAAATCTGGATCCGATGGTCTCTTCCCCTGCAAAGTGTATGGTGATTGGCCGTGGATTACCTTCACTATAGCTCCCGCTGTAAGATAAGGTGCCACACAGCCCTTAGGATTGATTGTAAGGTCTTCTATCTCCATTTGTGGTATATCCACTATCGTTGCCCCATCTGTGGCTACCTGACAATAAGTGCCATCGGTATCTACCATACGTATGTTCAACGTATGTACTCCTACCGGTGCTTCTATCTCTAACTTATCGGTTCCCACTACCGCTGTAGGGGTAAAGGCTCCGCCTGAAAGCTGGTAGGTGTATGTGTTGCCTGCCTTCATATTGTTCAGCTTCACATAGATCTTACCCTTGCCTGCATGACACTTCGGTGGCTCTACCTGCGTTACCACAGCCGAGAAGCCTCGATTCGGTACTACTTGTACTGAGATCGGCTCGCCTTCTTGGCATGTCTCCGTAGGCTGCGTAACCTTGATGTTATCAAAGCCCATTACCGCATTGCTCACCATCGACTCTATTATCAAGCGTACCTTCGTCTTCTGATTGAAGCCTATAAGCTCATCAAAAGTTACCTCGCCTTCCTTCCAGCCTTCTGCTTGTGTGGCCGCTGGTAAGGTCTTGCTAAAGCGTGAAGAGCCGCCACCCGATGGATTCTCTACCTCCAAAGTTACCTTAAGCGGTACACTATAGGCCGATAAGTGGTTCTTGCCTAAGTTGATGTACTTGAACTTAACGGTCATCGTACGCAACTTCACTACATTATCTATCTGCTTATCATATAATATGGTGTTGCCCGCTCCTGCATGAATCGCATAATAACGACCCGTTCCTGTCTCACTGCGGTATACCGCACTACTTGGTAACTGCTTGGTTAGCAAATATGTGCCTGATGTCAAGATTTCTGTAGCTTTGGCTGAAGTAATTCCCGTAGGGGCTCCTTCTCCCGCCGCTAAATCATCTACTCGCTCTATGTCTCCAAAAGTGGCATTGTACAACTCATTGATAGGGTGGGTACTTGGCTCCTTGTAATAGGCGCGTACAACATATGGGGTCGCCTTGCCTACTAAGCCTGTATAACTGATGCCATCTCCCGCATTAGGGGTCTGACGTGCGCCCCCATCCAAACTATACTCATAGGTATAGGTCTTGCCCGATGGTGTGGTTGGGGTTACTGTAAAGCTTCCATTACCTCCACAGTCATACGTTACTGGCGTAGCCGTAAGCGTAGGTTTCACTAAAGCCTTCTTGGCCATTACCTTGAACTCGGCTATACAGCCATTGGCATCTTTTACGTATACCAAAATCTCTGGGTCGGCCTCACTACCTCCATCCACATAGAACTCCCTATCTGTAGCATATCCTCCTGAACCTGAGGTAGACATAAAGCTATAGCCTGGCCTACCGCCTCTAACCCAGTTGACCTTCACCAAGAACTTGCCGTTGTTGGTACAACTGTTGTCCTTGACTATACCTATAGATGCTTCTATAGGATCTGGTGAGGTTACCTCTACATCGCGCTTCACTACACAACGTATGTTGCCCGCTCCTGTATGTAGATAACTCAACTCTACTCTATACTTACCTGCCGCTAAGTGGTTGAACTCTCCTGCTGCATTGGTCTGTACAGCCCAAGAGGAATCCTCTGTGCCGTCTGTCTTATACTTGAAGAGTTGGATCTTTGGATCTGGTGCCGTAGGATCCAAGAACTTAGCGGTGATCTTTCCCGCATTCTCTGTGGCACAAGTAAGTGCTGTGGCTTCTACCTCTACCGCAAACTTAGAGGTCTGACCCACCATTACTTCATTGGTCAAGGCTACCCTATCATCCTGGTCTTTTATCAAGAAGACATACTTGCCTTCTCTCGGTACCTCTATCCAAGCATCAAACTTGTCTGGCGGATCATTCGCCGCATTCGATGGCACCACTGGCGCTGAATACTCACTATCTGGTATCAAATCCAATAATACTCCATTATATGAACGCTTCGCATATTCGCCGTTTATCTTATATATTAAATATCTGTAATTTCGCCTTCCGCCCACTACTGTGAACTTGTAAAGCGATTCGTTACACTTGTTATTTGACCAAGTGTTGGTGAACTCTACCCTAGCGGTCATCGCTTCCGTCTTAGGTATAGTAACGGTTATCTTGGCCTGACAGCCATTAAGTCCTGAGCGTGGGGTAACGGTAATCTCAAACTGATCACTGTTTAGATTATTCGGTACTGCCAAGTTAGGTACCTTGATATATTGTGAGCCTCTACTATCTACCGCTGGAGTCACATCCGTTGCCAAAATAGCTCCGTCTGATACTCGCTTTACTGTATATTTGTAGAGTATACCTTCTGCACTTAGTATCAAGTTCGCCGCACCTAAGCTCAATGCAGAGTGCTCTGTAACTTGTCCTTCCAATCTGGCTGTAAGTCCTGTTGATATCACCTCAAAGAAATATGTCTTGGTACATGACCCTGAGCCTACCTTCAAGCGGTAACGTCCCGCACTGTTGGCCTCAAACGTATAATCCGTAGAGATGGTTGTCCAACAACTGTCTCTGTCATCATAACAGTTAGGCTTGTTTATATCTGGATCACAGCCATTGGCCTTCTGCCATGCTACACCGCCTTGGTAAAAGTTCGCCCTGAGGGTCTTTCCTGTACCCGCACAGAGGTAGATATGACTTACCCAACGACCATCTCTGCTGCTGTCTCCTGTATTGGTACATGTGCCCCCGATGTTGCCCGTTTGATCCCTGATAGGATCCACCGTAGCATCACTCCTGTCTATCACTCGTATGTATTCGGTAGTGCTGGCGGCTACCCCATCACAGTCTACTATCTTCTCTACCTTGTAATAGCCTGCGGCACTTACTTGCTGGGTGGCCGTAGTACTGCTCATTGGTGAGTAGCTAGCCCCTGTAGCTCCTCCATCATACCACTTATAAGAGGTATAACCTGTACCCCTTGCCGTAAGGTTGATAGCAGAACCACAGAACAACTCCATGCGCATACAATGGCTGCCACTATTGTCTATCTCTGCCGATACTCCATCCCCATTTGCCACACCCGAAGCCGCACAGCCATTGCCCGTGCTATACTCAAAGCTTGCCTTGGCTGTCAATGTAGCCTGACACGCATTCTCATACAACGAGCAATCTGCATTGTCCTTTATCTTAATCGGTATATAGGCCTCCGCTTTCCTTCCTTGTGAAAGCGTTCCACCTCCTGATACATTACTCAATATCAGTACCCGAGGATCATTCGTGTCATACTGAACATTTACCGAAGTACCCAAGCCCGTAGTAAGAATTCCTGGATCTGTAACCGCAGGAAGTTCATAGTTGCCATTGGTGTTATTCGGTAAGGTGATCCTTACCGTACCTCCTCCCAAGGCCTGGGTCGTCTGGTTCGTTAATGTTACCTTATAGAAAATCGTACTGCCCTTAGTAACTGTCGTGATCGCTGGCGATGAAGACGAAGAGGCTGCTACAAATGCACTCTCTACCTTTACATTTACATGCGGCGCTAAAATCGTTACCTTAAAACGCTTCTTGCCTACTGTACCTCCATCTGTCTTGCCCTTGACTGTGTATTCTACATAGTTATCCCCTATCTGAAATCCATTATAAGTCGTCGCTGGCGTGTTACCATCCGTATCAGGCGTAGGCGTGTATTTGCTGCCATCAGCCTTGGTTACCTCCCACGTAAGCCTGTATCCACAGCCCTCAGTATCCGTGATCGTCGGAGCTGTCCATGTAGCCGTGGCCGCACACTGATTCGTAGGCATCGTCTCCGATACATCTACCATCGTGCCTATCGCTGCGTCGGTGAAGTTTTTACCCAATAGTGGTAAGCGCTTTCTGTCTGTATTTTTCTCTACAGGGGTACCACAGCCTAGGCCTGTTTTCATTTTATAAGTAACCCAATACTCAGCCTCTTCCTTAGGGGCTATAGTTAGGGATGGATGCTTGAGGTCAGCAGCTGCTATACCATCTAAAGCACTAGCTGGATCAGCCTTCCACTGTATATCATAAAGGGATTCTGAGATGTCTACACTAAGGATAGTAGGAACACCATAGCAGACACTTGCCGCTTGTGTACGTACCTGTGGCGCAGTCAAGCTACCAAAATCAGGGATAGGTACCCAGCGATCAAAACAACCAGACTCGAACTTCACCTCATAGGTATCGCCGCCAGTGAGTTTAGGTATATTGTTAAAAGTCGCATTAGCGTCCGCTATGTTACTAGGCTTGTCTGTCACTACTTTCTTCACCTCATTACCTCCTTGAGTAACTACGGTCTTGGTGCCTCCTGATACCTTATAGAGAGTATAAGTGATTGGATACTTAGGTTCCGCCCCTGCAGGCATCTCTACCCGTATCATACCCGTATTAGGATTAGAAGGGTCACACATACCTACCGCAGAAAGTGGCACTACATCCGTTACCTCCTTCACGGTGAAGGGCTTATATATATAAGTATGAGACATCAAACCAACCCCTTGCTGCTCATTAGGTCTAAATCCATAAGTATAGCCTTTGTCCTCTGGCTTATAGACTGCGGTATAATGGTGAGATCCTCCTGCCTGAATACCTAGGATATAGTTCCCCGCAGGCAAGTTGTCTATCTCTGCCTTTTTCTCATATTTGGAAGGATCCGATGAAAGTCTGGTAACTGAATATCTTGATTGTCTTACCAAATTTCCTGGCTTAGCTCGTTTGTAAAGTAGTGGTTCCGTACCTCCTGGGTCTCTAAAGACATATAGCCAACCCAGCGTATTGTTCTCTACCTCATCTATTGCCCTATAGATAAGCTTTCCTCTTCCTGCTTGTCCGTTTTTACTGCATTCTACCTCTACCTTTAGGGGATCTATCTGTATATAAGGGGAAGGGGTTTCCGCCACGGTAAGAGGGAGGTTACGGGTAGCACAATTATTCTTAATATTTACGATATATTCCCCTGGCGGTACGTCCATAATCAGTATATAGCCACCTCCTATATCATTTTCCTTAAAGGTGCGTTCTATTGGGAATTTTATCTGATAAGTACCTGCCAAGTCTTCAGGACCAGTGGCGGTATAGGTCTTGATCCCTTGGAAACCGTCTTTGCGACGAATGCTGACCTTCAAGGGATTGGCATCGGTTACTATACCTGTAACATTTGTTATCTGTACTCTTTTTCCTCTATGTTCCCAATGTAGGACAGCTCCATAGCCATTATAGGCGGCATGTACCCCAATATTGTCTATCAGGTCAGGCTTAGTCAGAGTCAGCTCTTGGGATACATAGTGTTTGCAATCGGTAGGTGCCGAGGCATTGAGAGCCGTGGAGGCATCGGCATATTCTACCTGATATTTGTTGGTTACTGTAGAGACAGGCACATACATCCTATGGCGATTGACATCGTATTCGTCATAGAACTTATACATTATATCCGTTACTGGGGTTGCTGCCTGCCAAATGTTGGAAGTTTTTACACGCCCCTTCATCCCATTAAAGTTGCAAAAATCAGTATAGGAAGGTGTCGATCCATGTTGGAAAAAAGTAGTAAGCACTACCTCTCTATCACAATTGCCTCCTCCTGTTTTCTTGCGTATGCCTATCTCGGTGTAAGGCTTATAAGGCGTCGTATACACCGTATGGGTGAGCACTATAGGAGTGGCCAAGGCGCAATCCTCATAGGTAACGGTAATCACATCGCCTCCTTTTACCTTATAGGCAGACTTATGTACCATCGCATCATAAAGCGTACTAAGCCTAAACTCATTGTTGCCATATACGATTCCGTGGGCATCTACTCTAGATTGTGGAAGGGCATCTGTATTGGTGAATTGTTCTGGGAAGCCTGGGAGCATTACCCCTCCACGCTTTACCTCAACCTTAAGGTTATAGGTATAGAACTTATCACGGGTTACCTGATTGGGATTACTTGCTCTATTTGGGAATTTGGGGGCTACTGCAAACTCATATTCGCCACAGTCGGCACAGGTATGTGCCAAGTGAAGTCGTACGGCCTCTGCTGAGTAACGGAGCGGGTTGGTCTGGGTACGTTCGGCCACACAATTCCCTCCTACGTCCTTTACCTTAATGACATAGTCCTTCCCTACCTCCAAGTGCTTGCCTGCATCGGGTTCTATTTCCTTTTGGGTAGTACCTGTAGCACCTCCTTTAGGGAAAGAGGCATCGGCATTGCTTGCGGAGACCACTACTTCGTTATTATCCTTACGGCGTACCTCTACCTGAAAGGGGCCTACGGCATTGGGGTTGTTGATCTCTACTGTAATCATTCCACGAGACCCCCTTAGTACCCCTTTCTGCTTACAGCTCTCTAAGGCAATACTTCTAAGGAAAGAGGCCGAAGCAGGCTTGGTGGTGAAACTTCTGACATTGCGGTTTTCTGTTTTTGCACAAGTACCCCCACCTACCTGGTCGGTTACCTCTATCTCGTACTTGGTATTGGCCTTAAGGCCTGTGGTAATCTGTACGGTAGTTTCAATGCCTGACTTAGTGGTAGGCGCAGAGGTGGCCGCAGGTGTAGCTTGGCCTACTTCATAGAGCTTAATGACAAAGGGGCCAGCTCCATTTTTTATCTTAAAGGTCATTTTCCCATCGGAGGTACACTCCCCTACGGCACGTTCAGCATCGGCCTGTTCGTAGGGTTCTACCACGATAAAGTTCCTATAGGTGGAAGTAATCGTTTGGGTGCCCTGTGTGGGGTGGGTCTTAGAACCATCTTTTCTAATGACCTTTACCTTATAGGTGCCTGTAGGGAAGGCAAATTGTGTCTTCCCTGCTGCGTCAAAATCCTTTTGGGATTGTTTGACTCCTGCACTATTATAGAGTTCCACATGCCAAAGCGACACAGGAATACCTGCGGTAACCGCAGCTGACCAGTCTACCTTTATATTTCCTCCACATACCGTGTTCTCCCCTGTAAGGGTATAGGCTGGGAGACTCTGTGCCAACGCAAAGAGCGGTAGCAAGAAAAAACCTATATATAGTAGCGATCTTTTCATAATAATATATTTATTGGAAAATCTTTATAATTGTTATTTGTCTATTATTCGAATCAATAGTTAAAATATTATTTGCTAACTTTCTAAGACGCAATAAACTCACGTCTCTACCGTAACGCTGGCTAAGACAACTCCTGATGAGCGTAGTCATCCGTAGAGATGCAATTTATTGCGTCTTAACGAATTAGATTATACAGATATTTTTAACTATTGATTCGCATCTATTACTAATGAGAATCAACTGTTATAGTCAATCATTTATAGAATAATCGGCTAATTTTAATTTGCTCTTTTTCAAGGGAAAATTGCCTCAAATAACAATTATAAAGATTTT
>ERZ772924.1023-NODE-1023-length-13395-cov-14.847451_pt1 | contig 13395 bp, 13 predicted proteins | sample MGYA00512116_ERZ772924 | MGnify/ENA primary metagenome ERZ772924 (study PRJEB29015, sample SAMEA2737920) | human oral metagenome | biome: human oral; feature: human-associated habitat; material: dental | place: China | collected 2134 ...
TTTCCAAACTTGCCATCCACAAGTTCCAAGTAACCGCCACGACGAACTCCGTGTGGGTAGAAAAACTGATCCGCTTTAATATAATTAGGCATAATGATAACCTCCTTGATAGATTGATTCTAGAATTTATTATGTCAATTACATTATAAACCTTTCTTTTTCATTTGTAAATGGTATAGACCTATTTTCTGGAGATATTTTAAAAGAGCTGGATTTAGACAGTCTGACATTCAGCAGTCTAAAAATAATCTGAGTTCACACATCTTATAGGTAAATCAAAAGACGGTTCAAAATAACCGTCTTTTTAAATGTACTATTATCAAACAAATCCTTATAAGACTATAAATAGATTTTATTTATCCATAATAACCTTTTCAAAATTGTAACTATTAGTGGCGTTCGTGTCTTCCTTTGTAGCGTTTCTTAGTCAAACCTAAACTAGAAAGGAGTCCTACACCTAGGAATCCTAGGCTAGAAACGGCTTCACCAGTATTTGGGAGTTTGTTTTTAGTAGTTTCATTGGGTTTATTAATTTCAGATTGCTTGGTTGTATCCCTGTTATTATCCCCTTGATTTGAATTATTTTGTTTTTCACCATTGTCGGACGGAGTTGAATCGTTACCGTTTTTAGCAGGATTTTGATTATCTGTTGGGTTTTCAGACTTACCATTTCCATTGTCACTAGGTTTGTTATCGCTCGGATTGAGTTTGTTACCTTGGTTGCTGTTATTGCCATTATCGCTTGGATTTGGTGTTGGCTGCGGAGTTGGCGTAGGTGTCGGTGCTGGGATTGGGGTTTCTGGTTGCCCTGGGTTTGGAGCTGGTTTTTCTGGGTCAGCTGGTTTTTCTGGCTCGGCTGGTTTTTGGGATTTTTTCTTGTATATAAGGTCAATCCCCTGGTTCTTATCGCCATACTTTAAGTTGTACGGCAACTCAACATCGATACCCGTAGCACCGTTATCGATTGAAGCTCCCTGGAACTCATATCCAGGGAAATCTTTTTTCTGGACTGTATAGGTTTCACCTGGTGAAACTTCTACAGTTTCGGTTCCAAGGCTAGTACCTCCCTCGCCTCCTCGGAGAGCCCAGTAATTAATCTTAAATTTCTGGGTCTGAGCTGGGGTTGGCGTTGGCGTTGGCGTTGGCGTTGGCGTTGGGGTTTCTGGTTGCCCTGGATTTGGAGCTGGTTTTTCTGGGTCAGCTGGTTTTTCAGGTTCATATAAGAAGCTTATGGTTTGATCCAAAGCTGCTCCTTTAAGGGTGGCATATTGAACGGTATATTCTGATTGAGAAAACTCTCGGATCCTAATACCGTCAAAGTGCACACCTCCCTTAAAGGTATAACCCTCTATAGTAGGGGCTTGAGCTGTATAACTCTCACCCTTATTTAACTCCACAACCCATTCTTTAATAGGCGTAGAGTAGTTGTTACCATAGAAGATACCAACTTTTACTCGGGAAACTTCTTCTACCTTAGCCTTAGCATTAGTATTAGGAGTTTCATTCGCAGAAACTGTCATTGGAACGGTAGTAGTTGCTCCTAGAACAGCTACTGAAAATAATACGATCCCGTATTTAGCAATATTTTTCATTTGTTTTTCCTCCGTTTTTTGTTTTTGAAAGTCTAAACTTTTTCTCCTCAAATAACCTCTGCTACAAGGCATTTGGTAGATTCTAATGGACGAACGTCAAATAGAACGCTTAAAAAACAAAAAATGCTAGCTTCAAAAAGGCATAAAACCTGATGAAACCAGCATTCAGAAAATGAATTTTTCAATCTTTGAGAATTCTAACAAACGTTCGTCTGCTAGAATGTTTTGACAGTCTTATTCTACCATTTTATCTCATAAATGCAAGCACTTAGAGGGTATTTTTTGATTTTGTTTTTATGTTATTGCGCTTTAAGATATTATAAAGGGTGGCCGTGGATATGTTGGAAGTTTGAGAAATCTCTTTAGCCGTTAGATTTGACTGTTGATAAAGTTGAATAACTTCTTTCTCCTTAGTTTTAGAAATTCCTTTATTGCCCAATTTAACACCTCGTTCTTTGGCTTTACGTAAACCGTCTTTAGTTCTAGAGCGTATAGCTTCTAGTTCCATCTCTGCGACGTATCCTAGAATAACAACCAGTAATTTTCCAGTTAGCGAGTCTGTCGCGATATCTTCTTTTAGGCTGATTAATTGAATATCATGAATAGTTAGGTCGTCCAATATATTTACTAGAGTAAACATTTTTCTAGTTAGTCTATCCAACTTATAAACGACTAGCGAGACCTGTTTGTTGATTCTCTTAAGTTCTTTAGCTAGTTTCAAGGCTTTAAGCAACTGGACTCTGTTATCTTGAGACCCTGATTCTTTTTCGATAAAAAGTATATCACAAGACTTCAGAGCTTCCTTCTGAACCTCTAGACCTAACTCTTGGCGGTTGTCCGTGGAGCTGACACGAGCATAGCCGATTTTGATTTCCTGTAGATTCTTGAATTTATTGATGTAGTATTTGGTCACGATTATCTCCTTGTTTAACTTAGCCTTGCCATTGTAACAGAGGTAGGTTTAGTTTAACAAGAATTTAGGGGAAAGAAAAAAGACCTACAGTTTGTAAGTCTTAAAAGTTGTTTAATATTTACAAAATTCTCGATATTGAGAAATTGTAAGTCCAAGCGCTTCCGCAAGAGCCATTTGATGAATAATGAACGAATCAATCATCGGATTTTCTGGCTGGTTATATTCACCATATTGACCAAATTTCTTTTCGTTTTTAGAAATCAATCTGGTAACTTGAGATATACATTCCTCGTTTTTTTCTTTCAGTTCCTCAATTTTGTTCTCTGAAACATTGAACAACTTCATAATATATTCATCCGTTGCACCATTGATAAGTAGGCGACGAATGATAGATTCCTGTGAATACGGATTTTTTGCGGTATCGTTTAAAACTACTTGTACGTTTGCTCTTGTCATAGCATTTTCTCCTTAAAAATAATTCAACCTACCGCCCACTCGGTAGGTTTTGTTCTACCAAGCGTGGGTGGTCGACTAAAATTTTTGAAGATATTAGCCGTACAACTCCTTTATTATACCACTAATCAGTAATTATGTCAATATATTCTTTCTGATATTCTTGTTTTGGTCTAGCAAAAACACTTGACACAAAAATAATATGGGAGTATAATTAGGTGAGCTGTAGGTTGTAAGCGATTACTTCCTGCGAAGCAAAATAAAAAAACAGTCCCATAAATTTGGTTTGGTTTGGAACTGTTTTATTCTGTATTAACGTTTCTCTCTAGGAGTCTTTCGTCTCCGTTTACGAGAAACGTTTGTCTTCCGCTTCTTATTTTTTGATGAAGCGGATTTTTTATTTTGAGCATTCCTAAAATTACCTTGCCTTTGTTTAATTAATTGTGATGTCTCATTAATCTCTTGTTTTTTAAGAAGTTTATCATCTTCGTATTGAATCTGTCTAGGCTCATCATGAATTATTTTTGTCTTTTGTTTCTCGATTGTAGTTGATAGAAATTCCTTTCCAAATATGCGGATACACCGTTGTTTTTTGTTATGAATATTTTTGACTTTAGGAGAGTCTTTTTTAGTTGACAAATTATTAGTGGGGGCTCTCTCTTTTCTAACTTTTATAGCTTGATTATACAATGAAAGAAGTCCATCCAGAGCCGCTTTCAGAAAAATCGCTATAGTTCCTGAATATTCGTTAGTGTTTTTAAAAATACTAATAACTTGCTGCATCGAAAGCATGAGCCTCCTTTCATTTATTTTCAAAATCCTGCCTATACAAGTATTAGTTCAGTCAAGTTAATATGATGTTTTCATTTGGTTTGAAGGAGTTGTCTTTGTAGACAGGAAGAGAACCTATTTTTAGTAATTACATAATACCATAAACCCAGCAAGATTGTAAGCGCTTACAAAAATATTTAAATATTTTTATTATTCAGATTTTTCTTAGATTTATTACAATAAATAATGTTTCATATCGTTTATTCACTCAACAATCTTTAATGGGTAACTTAATACTATTCTTGTCAGTAAAGTTCCGCTTTTCAAGATATTCTGCTATATTATATTTTCTATTTGCGATATCTTGACGACTACTTCTTTAGACATCATACAATAATAAGCATTTACTGACTTTTTTATTTTCCTACTAAGCATATTTATTATATGTTCCCTAAAAGCTACTTTATAAAGTATATCACAAAAAATAATGGGAACTATATAGCAGTTTACATCGATCACAATATATAATATTTTAAAACAAGATTTTTGTAAATTTAACAACTATACTTTGTGGTTGTGTAAACAGGTATATAATTCCCAAAATAATTATAGTCTAGAGAAAAACTTATAATTTTCAGAAAATTATCTTTTAGGCAATTCTTCCGACTAGACAAAAGATACTAATTCATTTTTCTTTAATTTTTTATCCATTTCAATAGCCTAGTATAAAGCTTAGATATGTGGAAGTTACATACTAAGTAGTAAAAAGCTCCACTTATCGTGGAGCTAGTGTAACTCTATTATTTAGCGTTTTTTAAAAATTTTGCTCTATCCGCATACATCTCTCGTCGTTGCTGTATAAACATTTTTTGACGAAGAGTTCTTTTTCTTCTCAGCTCAATATACGTTTTCCATTCATCTTCCGTCAATTTAGGTCGATCTTCAAACAAAACACTAGGCTTCATCCAGGCAATAACATTTTTTGTAATAGTCATGGTTATTACACCTCCAAATATTCCTTATTATATATAATTTTAAGTAAACTTAAAAAATCAAAGTCTTTACAAAGCAATTGATTATTATTTCGGATTAGATCGTCGCTATATAATAGAGATATTTCTTTTGCTTCAGTATACATATTTTCAGCACACGAACGCAAACATCTAATATAGTAACTCGTTTGTTCGGCAATTGCAAGACCAATCTGAGCAGAATCCTTAACAAAACCTTGAGTATTCTTATCTCTATTATGTTTTATAGATATAAAACCAAAAAAGTTATAAAATCCATCTTTAGTATAACTTTGTATCGGGACTAAAAATTCCGACTTGCTAGTTTCCCTATAAGGTAGATTCCTATTTAACAATAATACTTGCATATCAGTAGTTAGAGGATAGGTTTGCATGTCTCGATTGTGTCTTCTAGACCTTTCGACGAATGCCTCGTGGTATCTTAGATTGTTAGGTATAGAGATATCACCGTTGGTAATCTTTAAATCATTACAAAGTAAATATATAGACATTTTACATTTTTTGCCGAAAAATAAATTCAATATCTCTAAAAATGGGTTAGTTAATGAATTTAAACCATCTCTTGATGAGCTATATAACTTTTTGCAACCCTCTAAATAGAGATTTCCTATATTTGAAGTCTCCATTTCATGCACCTCATTGATATCATCATAGAAGCTAACCTCTAAATTTAAGTTTTCGATATTTATAAGATTTGTATCATGAGAGTGAATTATATCCTTTACTAAGTCCGATAATTTAGATATTTTATCATTATAGTTTTTTGTTTTTTCGTAACACCGATAGACGGAAAAAAGTAACAGCATAACGCAAATTGTTAACACGATCTTTATAAAATTATTTATTTCTGGATCAAGATGCCAAAAACTTCTAACAGCTTCACCAACAAATCCAATTATAGATGAAATAATAGCTACAATCAGTTCTTTCTTTAGATTATGTCTTTCCTCTTCAATCATATCATTACTCCTTTAAGGTCCTACTCCATTGATTCTACCATAAAACCGCTATCATTTCATTTAAAAACCATCCACGCCCAACATTTCTATGCTAATAGGCAACTCTTTAACCCTATTTTTAAACTCCTCTCCTAACTCCCTAAAAAATTCATCATTAGTTTCAATCCCTAGAATCTCAATCAAAGCTTTCGCAGTATCTGTTAGGTGGAAAGCACTGTATTCAAAAGTTATTCTTTCGTCAGATTCAGTTGTGAAAGCTAGAACTAGGTTATCATTTTGGAAGCCAGATAGTTCTCCTTTTTCCACAATTATCTCATGTCTTCCACCACCAGAAATTAAACCATATTCAATCAGGCGTGAAATTTCATTGCCTTTAACACCATATTTAGTGAATAAATCTAAAAAATCAGCGTGTGAGATTAAGTAATGATCTAAAACAGCTTCGCCTGAAAACTCATCAAAAGAATTATCATAAAAAGTAAATGGTGCTATTTTTCTGAACAGCTGAAGTTCTTCTTCTGAAAAACGGTTTAAGTCTTGAGTAATGCGCTTCGAATAACCGTTAGCTCGTGACACAAGCTCTTCTAATGGTTTTGAGATAACCTCTGTTTCTTGGCTAAAATCTGGCTCAATATACTGTTGCTGTTTGTTGTGCTGGCAAGTTAAAGCATAAAATAAACACTCAGCCAGAAAAAGGTAAGGTCGGTCTTGGTGATTGAGTTTGTAAGACTTCTTTAAGCCTAATAAAACAGACTTTGGCAGATTTTGCGATTCTTCTATTAGTTCGAAAAAATCTTCTATCGTATCTGCCAACGAGAACTTATTTTCTTTATAGTTGGTGTCGCTTAATCGCTTCTCAGTTTGAAATATGTAGTTGGAAAAGCCTTTTTCTATTATTTCATCTTGGACGATCCCGTAAAGGGTTCGTCCTTTATTTTGCCCTGTAAATAGTTTATTGAAACTTGTGTCCGCTAGATAAGCCAGAGAGTCTGCATGTAAGACGAGCGATAAGCCCACGCTAACTTTCTTTCTATCAGACCAAGTCGTTTTATTGGCGTGTTTTAAAACAATAGAAAATAGACTAGGAATATCAAACATCAAGCACCTCCGAAACTGGCAAGATTTTAGCACAATTATTGGCAACAAATCACGCTTGGACTTTTCTATAATAAAGCCATAAGTTAGCTAACTTAAAACAATTATATCAAAATTAAAGGAGAAATCTCATGAATTCACTACAAAAATCAACTAAAGAAACGGCTTGGGCTCAAATTGCAAATCCGTATCAGTTAGCAGTTGCTAAAGAGCTTAGTCATAAGATGGCTAGCACTCAAGCACAGGAACTATTAGCTTCAGATATTCTTTTTAAAATCGGCAATCTTGCTTTAATTCAAGCTGAAATTATTAAGAATAATCCCGAGGCATTGGCTTATACAGATTATGTTATTCGAGCATTTACTCACTACACCACCGAGAAATTAAAATAGGAGCATTATGATGAATATCTTTCTTATTCTTTCCATTATTTTTGTAACTTCGTATTTATTGCTTTCAATTTGGGATTTTCTAGATGAAGAAGACGATACAGCACCAGAAGAACAGGCTTTGGCGGAGTTCCTCCAGCGCCGCCAAGAAATTCAAGAAGCATACCTAATTGCCCAAAAAGAATTGTTCAAACGGCGTAAGTTTTAGCCTTATTTGAACTAGACAAAAGGACAAAATATGTTGAAATATACTACTGTTTTGAGGTCTAAAAATCATTCCAATCGCTTCAAAAACTGAGGTAAGTGAAATTTAACTTTTACCTAGTTTTCTTGTATAACTGGCATCAGAAAGGAGATCAGCCGAATGAAGAAAATATTGGTTTATATTTTAGGATTTTTTGCCTGCGCTTGGCTAGTCAACTGGGCGGTTAAACTTCTAATGGAAGTTTGGCAAGTCTTATTTATAGGGGCTATCCTCGTCTTCATTGGCTGGTTTACCTTTCGGATTATTAAATCTAAAGAATGGAGGTAAAGATGAGACGGAAGTTTGAAGCCTTATCTTGGAGCGAGTTTCACTGGCAGCGACCGTTTGAGATAGATGATGTCAAAGCTATGTTGGGGCAACTTGTCGGGTTAAGTCGCCGTAAAGCCGTAATCTTTGAAATTCGAATCAAACAAAATAAGGTGCGCTATTTATTAGGAACAGAAGATCAAGACCGACCGTATATCCACCATTTAATTCAATCACACCGTAATATTCAGTTTTCTAAAGCTCCTAAACGTGAAGTGATGACTAGCGCTCGTCTAGTAAAAATCAAACAATCCCATTATGCTCTTAAAACGGATTCAGTGGAGAATATGATTCGTTCCAGTTTATCTCTGGCAAAAATACTCCAGCCAGATGAGACAGTAACGGTTCAGCTGGTGATAGGCACAGGTTCACCACCTCGTCCACAACCAAAAGACCTGCCGAATTTATCTGCCAAGTGGTATCAAGTAATCACCAACAATATTCCTGAACTCTCCGAAAGTTCCAAGAAGCTCATGCGCCAAAAGTTGAATCAGTCTACTTTTAAGTGTGAAATCAGACTTGGTGTCAGTTCACGCAGTATTTTGCGAGCCAAAGAGTTTTTTGCGAGCTTGTTGAGTAGCTTTAGAATGTTAGAAACTACAGCTACCATCGAGCTAAAGTCTTTGCCCGTTCAGGGATTCAACCATGCACAACCGCCTTGGTCTTATCCTTACAGTTTGGCAATCTCAGATCTCGCTTGTTTTCTACTTCTGCCAACTGGCGAAGAACAGATAGCTGGTATTCCTAACATTCACCCCAAATTAGTGACACCACCCCTGGGCTATAACCTAAATCGAAATAAAACGAGAAGCCTAGCGCAAACTATTGAAGCTGAATCCAGACCAATTCAGATTTCAGCTCAAGCCGGCAAAAAGCACACCGTTTTTCTCGGCTCAACTGGTTGCGGGAAAACCACTGCCATGAGTCACTTGATTTTATCAGATATAAAATCTAAACATCATAGTGTAGTTGTGGTGGATGCCAAAGGTCAACTCACTCATGAACTATTAGAACGCACACTAGCTGAATACGATGAAGATATAGTAGTCATCTCACCAACTACCAAACGAGTTGTCGGAATAAACCCTTTTGAACTAACTAAATATGGTATTGAGCCCGAAGTAATTGCAGATTATCTACTGGAGCTATTTAAAGGGCTTTATCCTGAACATTTTGGAATTTACTCACTGGATATTCTATCACATAGTTTTCTAACACTTGCTAGGATTCCAAACACCTCCTTAGTGATGTTACCGAGCTTACTCACTAACAAGCAGTTTCGCAATAAACTGCTGAAAGAACTGAAAGACCCTATTGGCTTGGAAAGTTTTTGGAACTGGTTTGAACTGCTTAGTGAAGCTCAGCGTCATCAGATGTTAAATCCAATTCTAAATAAATTCCGACAGTTTTTGCTTCGCCCGCAACTTCGAGCTATGCTTGGACAAAGTAAACCTAGTTTTAGTTTAGTGGAAATTTTTCAATCTAGAAAGATTGTATTGATTCCCCTTAATAAAGCCGTGATTGGTTCAGAGTCTGCAAAACTAATTGGTAGCCTTATTACTTCTATGCTCTGGATGTTAATTTTGCGCCAGTCGTCAGTTGAGCCAAGCAAACGCCAATCGGTCTTTATTTATATTGATGAGACACCAAGTTTCCTAGGAATCCCCAATTCTAACTTAGACGAAGCACTTTCGCAATCTCGCCAATTTAATGTTGGCTGGAATATTGGCTTCCAACACCTCGCCCAGATGTCACCCCAGTTAAAAGCTGGAATTGAATCTAATGTTGCGAATAAAATTGTTTTTGGCTTAAATCTTGATGAAGCTCGCGAAATGGCAAAATATACTCTGGAGATTGATAAAGAAGATTTTTACAGCTTACCACCATTTTGGGCATATATTAGAACAGAAATCTCTCCTAACACCTACCGCTGGCTTATCGGTAAGACCTACCCACCTAAACCAAAAATTAGAGATAGTCGTGTGCTATTTTTGAATAGCTTGAGCCGATACGGACAAGATATTTCAAAAATTGAAAGCCAATTCGAAAACTACATTTTTAAAAAATCTTCTTCGAAAAATGAAAATTCTAACCAAAAATTAACAGATTTAGGGCGCAAAAAGTGTTCCAATCGCTCTTCGAATCGTGTTGATGAAGAAAAATCTTCTACCCCTGACAAATAAAGGTTTTCAGGATTTTTACTCACACGACTTACTCCGTAACTAAGCACATTTTGCGGAAAGCACACCTTTAAATTTAATGGAGAACAAAACAGATGAAATGGAATCAATTAACAAATGAAGATACGCAAATTCTTTACTTTTTGAGTCAAGCAAGATTTGCGACCACCAACCAATTAGCCAGACTATTTTTCGCGGATAGCGCTCGATTTGAAACCGCTATTCGTCGGGCTAATTTTACCATGCAAAGTCTCAAACAAGCTGGCCTAATCTCGAACTTGAAACGTAGAATTGGCGGCGCACGCCGTGGCTCTGCTTCTTATGTTTGGCAAATTACTTTTCAAGGGCTAAAGCTCCTTAAAAGTCAAGATGACAGCATCACCTTACGCTATAAAAATCAATATGAGCCAACTCAGCACCACGTTGAACATACTTTAGCCATTACGGAAATTTTTGTTGAGACACTGGAAACTGTTCGAGATTCAGAAAAGCTATCGCTTGAAACTTTTTCCTTTGAGCCGAACTCTTGGCGCAGCTACCAAAAACTTTCTGGTATAGGTAGAACCCTAAAGCCCGATGCTTATTTAGAGCTAGTTAGTCAAGAATATGAAGATCATTACTTTTTAGAAATAGACCGAAACACCGAAAGCTTATCTAGAATTGTGAACACTTGTAAAAAATATATTGAATATTATCGGTCAGGTATAGAACAGCGACAAAAGGAAGTTTTCCCATTTGTGCTCTGGATAGTGCCAAACGATAAGCGAAAGCTGGCGATTTCGAAAGCGATTCAAAAAGAACTATATAACTTTTGGGAACTGTTCACTGTAATAACACTTGAAGAATACCCAGATTATATTAAGGGAGGAATAGCTAATGAATCAAAAGAATCAAGATAGAGACTCAAACCAGCCCTCACGCACCGCCGATGAAATTTGTCGAATTGGTCGAACGACTTACTTAATCCGTCACCGTTTTATTGGAAATCGCAATCTTGAAAATGTCCTAGAAAGGTTGATTTTAAGCGATAAATCACTACTTTAACAGTAGTAAAAATGGTATAATAGAAGTATAAGGTGTGTGAACTCCAAAAGGAGAAAAACACATGAACAGAACTTTGACAATTTCAGATTATAGACAAGTAGATACTTCGAAACTTTCAGATATAACGGTGGTTTATTGTCGTTTAAGCCAAGACGATGGACTGGATGGAGATAGTAACTCAATTATCAATCAGAAGAAAATTCTGCTTGATGTAGTTACAAGAGAAAATCTCCCTAATCCTATCTTGTTTGTCGATGATGGTTTCAGCGGAACAAACTTCGACCGTCCGGCTATTTCAGAAGCTTTGCGTTTGGTGGAAAATCGGCAAGTTTCAAACTTCGTCGTTAAGGATTTGAGTCGTCTAGGGCGCTCTTATATCAAGGTTGGTCAACTAACGGAAATTACTTTCCCTAGCTTTGATGTCCGCTTTATCGCCTTAAATGATGGCGTGGATTCGAATAAGCCTAATGAAACTAATTCTATTTTCTTGCCAATTAAAAGTCTAATGGACGAAATGTATGCGGCGGATACTAGCAAGAAGATTCGGGCGGTGGTTCAAGCTAAAGCTAAAGCTGGCGAGCGGGTAACCACTAACCCACCTTATGGCTACCTCAAAGACCCAAGCAATCCTAAAAACTGGATTATTGACCCAGTTGCCAGTGAAGTGGTTAAGCGGATTTTTCAAGAAGCGAAAAGCGGAAAAAGTCTTTCGGAGATTGCGAAAGGATTAGAAAACGACAAAGTTTTCAAGCCAGACCGCCACCGAATCGAAATTGGTTTGAAGTCCATTTCCTCCAGTTCAAATGTGGAAACTTTGCCTTATTTTTGGATACGAGAAACTCTGAGTGCGATTTTAAGTCGTGAAGAATATCTTGGGCACACCGTCAATCTTCGAACTCGTACGAAATCATACAAAGACAAGCGTAAGGTGGATAACCCAAAGGAAGGTTGGTTGGTTTTCAAGAATACACACGAAGCGATTATCGACCAAGAAACTTTTGATATTGTTCAGAAGATGAGGAGTCACAAGCGTTCAAATCAACGGTATAAAAATCGGGCTGGTCACGAAAATTTGTTTGCGGGATTGGTTTTTTGTGGAACTTGTGGGCGAAAGCATTATTTTTGCCCACAAGAGAAAAACGGGCTTAACCACGACCACTACAAGTGTTCTGGTTACCGCAAACCGATTGATGGTTGCGAAAATCCACATTACATTCAAAAATCTGCCCTGATTGAGATTGTAAGTGGCAAGCTCCGCCAAACCATTCAGGAAGCCCACTTTGACCAAGATGCCTTTTTGAAGAAGCTAGAGCAACAAAGCCAAGCTCAATTCAGCAAAGACAATAAACGTCAGCGCCAGCAACTCCAAAAGGACGAACACCGTTCTAAAGAGATTGACAGTATTATTCAGAAGCTTTATGAAGATAATCTACTTGGTAAAATTTCAGATGAACGTTTTGTGAAATTAAGTCAGGCCTACGAAGAAGAACAGCATCAGCTCAAAACTTCCATTTCTGGCTTAACCGAAAAACTCGCCAAACAACAAGAAGATAACCTTAATATCTCCAAGTTTATGGCAAGAATTTCCAAATATACAGAGCTACCAGAACTAACCGTTGAGATAGTGAATGAACTGATTGACAAGATTGTGATTCATAAACCAACTGGTACGAAGCGCAACCGATTTATTCAGATTGACATTTATTATAATTTCATCGGAAAACTAAACAACGAAAAAAGCGAGCCAATTCGTTTGGCTCGCTAATATTAACCCAAATAACTAAACTGCTGTGTGTCAGGTCAGCCTTCTCCAACTCTTTGATTTTATTTTGATTTCACAGGCAGTTCTTGAGCAGCCTTAACAGCAGCTGCAATCGTCTCTGCGTAAAGTTTAGCACCTTCTTCAATCATGTTGCTATCATTTCCAAAGTGGACTTGGTCGGTTCCAGCCCAGATTTCAGGGTGTTCCTTAGCAACCTTATTCCAGTCAGCGATGCTCACATACGGATTCTTTTCAGCTAATTCTCTCGCATAAGTCGCATACTGCTCAACTGATTTGTAAGTTTCCTTGCTCTTGTCACCTTCATAAGGAGTTACAAGAATCAGATGGTGGCCTTTGGGGAGGTTTTTAACTATCGTATCTAAGTCATCTTTATAATTTTCCGGTCCGTTTACACCCGTTGCAATAACAACTGTTTTTAGAAGTACCTTGTTCTGGCTGTTATTGAGCATGATGTCATTGGCTTGCTTGGTCGTCCGACTAACCTGAGCGTTGATATTTGCTTCAGGAAGGGCCTCTTGTAAGGCTGTATTAGCACGCAAGGCTACCGAATCTCCGATCAGACTCGTTCCCTCAGAAATTCCAAGTCGGCTAGCCTCTGCTTGCTCAGCAAGAGT
>ERZ772924.1024-NODE-1024-length-13382-cov-4.955654_pt1 | contig 13382 bp, 12 predicted proteins | sample MGYA00512116_ERZ772924 | MGnify/ENA primary metagenome ERZ772924 (study PRJEB29015, sample SAMEA2737920) | human oral metagenome | biome: human oral; feature: human-associated habitat; material: dental | place: China | collected 2134 ...
GAAGGCCATCTTCCCGGGCAGGGGAAACAGGAGTTCCGAGACAGCCACCGGCTACACACCGGCAGCACGGAACCTCGCCGCCAAGGGAGCACTGTGATGGACAGCACCTTCTGGAACCTGCGTCACTCCGAGACCGGGCGTCAACTCATCATGTTTCCGTTTCTTGGCGGTTTCGGAGCCTCTTACAACCGCCTCATCTCCGATCTGGAAGGCGACTGGGACATCTGGACGGCGAATCCGCCGGGGCACGGGCCCAGCCTGGTGCCGCCGCTGACCGACCTAGTCAGTCTGCGAACCCATTACCTGGATGCATTGCGCGACATCCTGAAACCGGACGCGGTGTTCTTCGGGCACAGCATGGGCAGCGTGGTTGCCTACCATCTCCTGATCTGCATGCGTCAGCTTCCTGCCTTCGTTGATCGCATGCCAACGGATCTGGTGCTGTCGGGCTCCTGCGCCCCACATCACCTTCCGGTGACGGGCAAGGCCGACCTGGCCGACACCGATCTCGTGCTCCATCTCGCATCCTTCGGAGCCATTCCCGATGAAGTGGTCAAGGACAAGTCCTTGATGGATCTGTTCGTGCCTGCTTTCCGAGCCGATTACAAGGTTCTCGAGGAAATGAGAACAACCCCCACGGAAAATCTACCGATACGTGCCCGCCTCGTGTTCGGCGGACGGGACCCCCAGATTCCGGAGGATACCCCTGCGGCCTGGCAGAAATACTTCGCCTCTCCTGTGAAAACCCATGTGTTGGAGCGGGAGGAACACATGTTCGTTCTCCATACCACCGAGGCCTTGAACCAGATCCTCAACAGGCTCTGACATTGCTGATCCACCGAAAGGAACACCCATGAGCGTAACCACCCAGTTACCCGAGGATGCTGACACCCTGTCCGGCACCCCTTCTCCAGGCCCATCTACCGATACCCGCTCCCGCCGCAATTTCCGTAGTTTCATGGTGATCTGGGCAGCTCAGCTGGTGGCCAGGGTCGGAAACGGACTCACGGCCTTCGGGCTCGGGGTCTACGTCTATCAGCAGTCGGGCCTGAGCACCGCCGTGTCGCTCGTCACGCTGGCCGCTTTCCTGCCGTCGCTGCTGTTGTCCCCGTTCGGGGGTGTGCTCGCCGACCGATATGACCGCCGCCTCCTGATGATCTTCGGCGACACCTTCTCCGCACTCGGTCTTCTCGCCATGATCGTCGCCTTCCACACCGATTTCGCGAGTGTTCCCGTCATCTGCGCCTGTGTGGCGCTGAGCTCCGTGTTCAGCTCCGTCATGGATCCCGCCTATCGGGCCACCGTCACCGACCTGCTCACCCCCGAGCAGTACGCCCGGGCAGGAGGACTGGTCCAGTTGGCCTCCGCATCCCAATACCTGATCTCCCCCGCCATTGCCGGATTGCTCATGGCCTCCTCCGGAATCACGACGGTACTCACGATCGACATCGCCACCATGGTTCTGACAGTGGCGTGCATGCTGCTGGTGTGGCGGACCGTCAAAACCCCGCCCCGCCGGACGACAACCGGCTTCTGGGCTGACTTCCGGCAAGGAATCAGCTTTCTGCGCCAGCATTCAGGCATCACCGTGTTGATGGCCCTGATCACTGTGGTCACTTTCTGCATGGGCTTCCTGCAGACCCTGCTCACCCCGATGCTGCTCGATCTCACGGACGAGTCCACGCTCGGTGCGGTCCGTTCCGTCGCTGCCGTGGGTATGATCGTTGCGAGCCTGATCATCGGCGTGTTCAACATGAAGGGGGCCCACCTCACCTACATCACGTGTTTCCTGGCAGCAGGTGGTGTTCTCATCTTCCTCCTGGGAACCACCACCAGCATCCTGGCCATCGGAGTGTTGGCCTTCGCCTTCTTCATGACCCTCCCCCCGCTCAACACGAGCGTCGAGGTCATCACCAGGTCCTCCATACCCAACGAGACCCAGGGCAAGGTCTGGGGTCTCATGGGGCTGATCTCCCAACTCGGCTACGTCGTGGCCTACGCGGTCTCCGGTGTCCTCGCCGACAGCGTTTTCAACCCTCTGCTCCGTGAGGGCGGCGCGCTTGCGGACTCCCTGGGTGCCCTCATCGGAGTCGGCACCTCACGCGGCATCGGGTTCATGCTCATGATCGTCGGAGTCCTTCTGATCGGCATGGCGGTTGCGATCCCCCGTGCCCGCAGCATTCGCTCCCTCCAGAACAACCTGCCCCTCACCGAGAAGAAGGGCGTGTGACATGTGGATCCTCGTACTCATAGGGCTCGGCGTCATCACCGGCCTGGCGCAACTGGCCCTGGAAGGCTTCCCGTCCGAGACCGCCATCATCATGCACACGCTGCTGCTGCACCAGTTCGCGGTGACCCACGGACTCCTGGCCGTCATCGGATTCTTCACCAACGTCATCACACCCAGACAGACGGCGGAGAAACTCGGCTGGGCCACCAGCCCCTACCAGATCAAGTACGGTTTCCAGCAGCTCGGCCTCGGGATCATCGGCGCCCTCACCATCTGGTTCCAGGGAAACTTCTGGGCCGCCACGCTCATCACCCTCTACATCTACGGTGCGAGCGGCCTGTGGACCCACACCCAGGAAGTTGTTCGGAAACATCGCGAAAACGGCACCACGGACTGGATAGAAATTGGCAACATAGTGCTTGACGTGATCTACCACGTCGTCCTGACGTGGATGTCCCTGCTGATCCCCGGCGTCTGGAGCCTGGCATGAAAGACCGTTTGTACCTGCGATACTCCCTCAACGATCTGAAAAGGAACTGGGGTGTCAACACGGCCCTGATGGCCATCCTGGTCCTCAGCGCCTTCCTCATGGCAACCGGCTGCATGGTGATGGAACGCCTCCTCGGCGGCATCAACCAGCTCTTCGAGGAGGCCAAACCACCTCACTTCCTGCAGATGCACACCGGGGACTATGACACCAAGGCTCTCGACGACTTCGCAGCCGCACATCCCGAGATCGAGTCGTGGTTCATCGAGGACATGGTGGGTTACGACTCCCCCTCCCTGACATGGTCCCGGTCCTCGACAGGTGAATCCGGAAGCTTGGCCGCGAGCCTCATCGACAACCTGTTCATCACGCAGAACAAGAAATTCGACCACCTGCTGGACGGCTCGGGCACCGTCGTGGAACCGGGCAACGGGGAGGTCTACGTCCCCGTTGCCTACCAGGAGAAGTTCGGCCTCCAAGTCGGCGACACCCTTTCGGTCCAGACGGACACAGGGCCCCGTGACTTCACGATCTCGGGTTTCGTCCGCGACTCCCAGATGGCCTCCTCACTGTCCTCCGCGACCCGGTTCGTCATCTCCCCCGACGACTTCGCCGCCCTCGGTTCCGCGGGCGGGGGGAGCAGCGAGATCATCGTTGAGTACCGGCTCACGGATGCTTCCAGGGCCAGCGCCTTGCAGACGGCATACGACTCGGACCACTCCCTTCCCCGAAACGGCCCGGCCGTCACGTTCGACATGATCCGCCTGATCAACGCGTTCAGCGACGGGCTCGTCGCGGTGGCGCTGGTCTTCGCCAGCCTCCTGCTGGTGGTGATCGCCCTGATCAACCTGCGTTTCGTCATCCGGGGAACCATGGAGGACGAGGTCCGTGAGATCGGTGTCATGCGAGCCATCGGACTCCCCGCGCGAGCGGTCACAGGGCTCTACCTGGGCAAGTACAGCATCATGGCGTTCCTGGCATGCGTCATCGGCGGGCTGCTCGGCATCTTCGCCACGAATCTGTTGACGGCCAGCATCGTCAAGAACTACTCCGCTTCGGCTCCCGGCCCGGCCACCGTACTGACACCCGTGATCGCCCTGGCGCTGGTGTATCTCCTCGTCGTCGGAATCTGCCGCGGCATCCTGCGCGGGATCCGTCGCATCGAGGTGGTGAATGCTCTGGTGCACGGCAGCACCCTGAATGACCAGCAGACCGCGAGGAAAGCCGCTGGGCAGGCCCGCAGGGCGCGCCGCACCACCCTGGGTGCGGGGCGAGGCAGCATCAACCGGCGCCTGTCCCTGACGGATCTGCGCGCCGAGATGGGACAGTGGATCCTCATTCCCCTGGTGTTCTTCCTGACCTCGCTGTTGCTGATCCTCCCCATGAACCTGCTCAGCACCTTCTCCAGCCCACGGTTCGTCACCTACATGGGGGCTCCCGAATCGGACATCCGTGCCGACGTGCAGTTCTCGAAAGAAGTCGAGGCCACACGTGGCAAGCTCGTGAGGGCGTTGGAGAACGACCAACGCCTCACCAACATCCGGACCTACGCGAACGTCCTGTACGAGACCCGAGGAAAAAAAGGCTGGGAGACGCTGCGCGTGGAGGTCGGTGACTACTCGGCCAACACCGTGAAGTTCCTCACCGGCAGCCGCCCGGAAAACGGTCAAATCGCACTGTCCGCGTTGAACGCGAAGAAATACAACGTCAAGGCCGGTGACACCATGACCATCAGGCTCGACGGGAAACCGAGCACCGTCACGATCTCGGGCACCTACCAGGACGTCACCAGCGGCGGCCACACCGCAAAGATGCAGGGCTCCGTCACGGAGGGAGCAGCAAGCTACGTCATCTACGCCGAGACGGTCGGTGGCGCTGATCCCATGACGATTGCGGCGGAATACGACTTACAGTACAAGCACGCGAGCATCGTCCCGATGCAGGAGTACGTGAAGCAGACCCTGTCATACGTGACCGACGCGTTCCGCAGCGCCGCTCTGCTGTCGCTCGTCTTCGGCCTGGCGGTGTCGGCCCTGATCACCGGGTTGTTCCTGAAACTGCGGCTCACCCGGGAACGCCGCCGAATGGGTGTGCTGTCCGCGCTCGGGTTCTCCAGGAACGAGCTCATCAGCCAGGTCAGACTCAAGACTGTACTCACCGTGGCGGTCGGCACCGTCATCGGCACGGTGTTCGCGGCCACTCTCGGGGAAGGACTGATCAGCGGGCTGATCTCGCTGACCGGCATCGGCCTGACCAGTCTGAGTTTCATCCCTGATCCGCTGCTGGTCTACATCGGCTACCCCTTGCTCCTCATCACGGTTGGCTTCCTCGCCTCCGTGCCGCTCACCGCCGGGTTGCGCCGCGGCGAATCCAGCGAATGGCTCAACAAGTAAGAGAGACGATCATGCCAACCATCACACTCGACTGCACTGAAATCACCAAGACCTACACCACCACAGACCCGCCGACCCAGGTGCTCCACGGGGTCGATCTCCAGGTGATCGAAGGAGAATTCCTGGTCATCATGGGGGCCTCCGGGTCCGGCAAGTCAACCCTGCTCTACAGCATCAGCGGCATGGACCGGCCCACCAGCGGAACGGTGCGTCTCGAGGGGCGGGACCTGACCGGCCTCGGTGACAAGGAGATGAGCCGGGTCCGTCTGACCCGCATGGGGTTCGTGTTCCAGCAGGCGTATTTCCTGTCCAATCTCACCATCCGTGACAACGTGCTGCTCCCCGCGCTGAAGGCCGACCCGAGGAGAGCCGGCGAAGCAGCCTCCCGTGTGGATGCATTGCTCGACCGGTTCGGTATCGGACACGTCAAACAACACGGGATCACGGAGGTCTCCGGTGGGCAGCTCCAGCGCGCCTCCATCTGCCGGGCGCTGGCCGGTGAACCGGCCATCGTGTTCGCCGACGAACCCACTGGAGCGCTGAACAGCTCCATGACCACCGAGGTCATGGACGCCCTGTCCGGCGTTCACGCCGAGGGGCGGACCATCGTCATGGTCACCCATGACCCGTCGTGCGCGGCCCGCGCGGACCGAGTGGTGTACCTGAGGGACGGGCGGCTCGTGGACTCGCGTTCCATGGACCGCTGGCATCCTGAACACGCCACGCAACGCGAGGACGACCTCCTGGCCTGGCTGCGCGGCCTCGGTTTCTAGACCCGGAGCACACAGAACACCCCGAAGCACGGATCAGGAGCATCCCACCTCCTGACCCCATGGTTGGTTGCGCCCTCAACAGCCACGGCACCGCCATGAGAACACCCTCACACCCCCACCTCACGACGCAAGGAGAAACCATCATGACCGAAACCGACTTCATCACCGCCCTGGCCGAGTTCACCACCCGCACCCCGGAGACGCTCACCCTTGAGGATGACCTGAACGCCGTGGGGCTCGACTCGATCGGTGTCTTCGAGTTCTCCATGAAACTGGAGGACGAACTGGGGCAGACCATCCAGTTCACCGATAACGTCACGACCGTGCAGGATCTCTTCGACTGCCTCGAAGAGGCGGCACACGTGACCGGCCTCTGAGGAGCTCTCATCATGCATGACGTGGTCATCACCGGCATGGGTGTGGTGAGCCCCCTCGGCGCCACCGTCGACGAGTTCGAGAGAAACCTGTTCCAGGGACGCCACGGCATCGTTCCCCTCCCCGAGGAACGAAAAGAAGGCCTGACCGTTCAGGTCTACGCTCCCGTGGCGGGGTTCGAGCCGGAAAGCCACTTCTCGGCCCTGGAACTTCGCAGGCAGGATCCTTACACCACTTTCGGCCTGGCCGCTGTTCGCGAGGCCGTCTCCCAGGCGGGCGTGCTCGGAGAGGTCGATCCGTTCCGGCTCGGCGTCTATCTCACCTCGGGCCTGGGAGGTGCCAGCACCGTCGTGGGCGAGTACGACACCCTGCAACGAACAGGACCGCGCAGGGTCTCCCCCATGCTGATCCCCAAGTGGACAACCAACATCCTGGCCGGAATGGCCGCCATCGAGTTGGGGGCACACGGCCCGTCTCTCGCTCACGTGTCAGCTTGCGCGTCAAGTGCCATGAGCATCGGTGAAGGCACCCGTGCCATCCGTCACGGCTATGCCGATGCCATGGTATGCGGCGGGGCGGAGATGCTGGGAACTCGGCTGGCCATGGCAGGATTCCAGAACCTGCGCGCGCTCACCCCGGTCGGTGACCCCGATCGCGCGAGCCTTCCCTTCGACAAGGCCCGGGCAGGATTCGTCATGGGCGAGGGCGGCGCAGCCGTGGTACTGGAGCGGGAGGATCACGCCAGGGCCCGCGGCGCCAAGATCCTCGCACGGATCACGGGTTACGGGAACACCACGGATGCGTTCCACATCACGGCCCCCTCCGACGACGGCGCGGCCGTGGACCGGGCCATCGACGACGCCCTGGCAGAAGCCGGTCCCGCCTCAGGGACCGTACACATCAATGCTCATGGCACGGGAACCGTCAAGAACGACCGCGTGGAGTCCCGGGCCATCTCCCGAGCATTTGGGCCTCAATCCCCCGTGACCTCGACGAAATCGATGACCGGCCACCTCATGGGCGCGGCAGGTGCCCTGGAGACGATCGCATCGGTCCTCGCCCTGCTGCGCGATGAGGTACCACCCACGGTCGGCACATCAGAGCTGGATCCACACATCGACATCGATGTGGTGCTGAAGGCCTCCAGAAAAACCAAACTCGCACGCGCTGTTTCCCTGTCGTTGGGTTTCGGGGGACACAATGCGTGCCTGATCCTGGAGAAGGCGACATGACGGTCGATCTTGTCATCACCGACGCCGATGCGCTCGATGCGCACTCGTTCAGAACCCTGAAATCACTGCTGCCACACGAGCGGCAGAAACGAAGCGACCGCTACGACCGGAGGGTGGACCGCTACACGAGCGTCGTGGCGTTCGCACAACTTCAAAAACTGTGGGCGGAGCGCCACCATGGCCCGTTGCCGACGATCACGGTGGGCAGGTTCGGGAAACCGAAGTTCAGCACGGACACCGGCCTGCACTTCAACTGGTCCCACGACTCGGCGTTGTGCGCCTGTGCACTGGCCCCGACACCGGTGGGAGTCGACATATCGGGCCCCGTCCCGTTCGAGCAGGATCTGTTTCATTACATGGCGGCGCCGAGGGAACGTCGCCTAGGAGCGCATCTGCAACGCAAGAATGATCTCAGCGCACTGTGGACCCGGAAAGAAGCGACGGTCAAACGCACCGGTCTGGGGTTGACAATGCCGCTGCGGCAGGTCGACACCACAACGGCGGAGGACATTCTCACCTTCACGTGCGAAGCAATGGGCTTCCAGGTCAGTTTGAGTGTCCAAGGTCTCACCGCGGATGTGCTCCGGGACCTGTTGCGGGTGCGTTTCCTCACCCCACGGCCCCCTGCCACGTGGCTCGAGGGGCCTGGGCATCCTCTCCGCCAGCTGACCCCCACCCTGACGTGACGCCCGCCACGGCCGGGGCCCACGCGATACCGGCCCCGGCCCGGGGTCTTCCGTCACCAGCCATGAAACACACGGCGTTCCGTTTTCCCGAGACTCTTTCCGGCCCGTTCCCGGTGCACCTTTTTCTTGCTAGCGTGTGATGCAGTGGCAAGTTGCACCGCAGTCGTTTCGCAGAGGAGATGGCCCCACGACGAGCTCGTCACGCCATTTGCCCTGCACCACGCGGCTCGCGCACGCCACGAGCTGAAATTTCAACAAGTTCGGGCGGGTCATCTGAGACCTCCGGAACAACAAATTTCATGATTCAATGAAAGGGGTGTCATGAAGAAACACGTCAGGCCATGGCTGGTTCTGGGAGCCGCGTTCTTATTGCTGCTCTCCAGCTCAACACTCGCTCACTCGGAGGATCAGAAGTCCAAGAGTCTTTCGATCGTCCAACTCGGCGACTCCTACTCCTCCGGGAACGGCGCGGGGAATTACCACGGCCCGGCCGACTGCCGGCGCAGCGGTCGGAACTGGGGGGCTCTCTTCGCTTCCTGGGCCAACTTGCAGGGCATCGCAGCCAGTTATCAGAACCACGCCTGCTCGGGAGGAACAATAGGGGACCTGTTCTCGTCCCGCACCCTTCCCAAGCAGTCTCCCAGAGGGGTGAGCGCCAATTCCGTGGAGGAGGCCAAGGCCAAACTCGACTCCTCCGATGCCTGTTCCATCCGAGCCGTCGGTGACGACTTCCTGTCCGTCGATTACCATCTCAAGAAGAACAACAGTTGGTGGCCCTGGGCCAAGGACTACACCTACGAGTGCCAGATAACGATCCGTGCACAGGCTGATTTCGTCGGTCCCCAGACCGATCTCGTTCTAATGACCATGGGCGGGAATGATCTTGGCTTCTCCCATCTGGTGGCCAACTGCTTCGGCCCCAAGGTTCCCTTCGTCATGGACGGCGCTCACGCCGTGAAGTGCCGTGACGACATCGCCGCCGCCAAGTCCAACCTCCCGAGCACGTTGGACAAACTCAAGGCGAACATCTCCCAGCTGATCACCACCCGGATGACAGGAAGCACGACCTCCAAGGTGATGCTCCTGAGTTATCCTCTCCTGTCCACGGACCGGGCCTATGTGCTGAACAACGACGGCGTTCGGTTCGACGCCTCCCACGGCATCAGGGAACTCGGCCAGTTGGCGATCACCGAACAGAAGCGGATCATCGGTGAGCTCGAGGCCACGTTCCCCGGTCGCGTGAAATTCGTCGAGGACGCCCCGGCAGCCTTCGCCGGCCACGAACCCGACCCCCGAGTGTTGACGAAGAACAATTCCCGCTGGCTCAACGAGTTCCTGGAAACCGAAGGGGATTACGGTTCCGACAACAAGGTCAAGGGAAACTTCTCGGCGACACCCTCGGACTGGTATCACCCGAACCTGATCGGGCATCGCGAGATGTCCAAGCTCACCCAGACCGCTTCCAACACGACCAGCGCGCAGGAGATCGGTGCTCGTCGCGGGAACGTGGACATGGCCTTCGTCATCAACGCCAGCAGTCCTCTCTCGACCCAGATCGATCAGGTCCGGACAGCTGTCTCCTCCGCCACCGAGAAGGTGGCCAGCGAGACGAGCTCCGCCCGCTTCGCGCTCATCGCCACGGACGCCACCGGCCAGCACCGGGTGGTACAACCCTTCACCGCGGACACCACCACCTTCCTCGATGCGGTCACGAAGCTGGATCCCGCCCAGGCCGCCACGGGATCCGCGGAGGAATCCACCACATCCCTGGACTGGCGTTCCGGGGTACGTCGCACCACGGTCATGGTTGGCGGCGCGAGCTCTGTGGAGGAGTCCCGCTCCAAGAACATCGTTCCCAAGGCGGATGCGGGTTCCACCACACAGGTACTGACCATCGACACCGCTGCCGGTGCATCACCGCAGGAGGCATCCGGGAGCCAGGGAGCCGAGACCAGCACTCTGACGGTGGCGGATGGCACCGAGTTGGAGGCCACGACCACTGCAAAGGTCGACGCCCTGCTCGATGCCCCGGTCGCCACGCTTCAGGGACCCTACATGGGGAAGATCGGTGAGGAGCTGGCGCTCGATGCCCGCGGAAGCTACGCGTTCGACGGCCAGGTGACCCAGTTCGAGTGGGACTTCGACGGGGACGGGAACTACGACGAGACGACCGCAACCGGTTCAACCACCCATGCGTACACGGACGCGGTGAACAACGGTTTCGCAAAGGTCCGGGTGACCGACAGCAACGGTCGTCAGTCCGTCGCATCCGCGCGCCTCGACGTCACCCAGGACGGTGACACCGTTCCGGACGAGTTCGACAACTGCCCAGCGGTCTCGAACCCACAGCAGGAGGATATCGACCACAACGGGGTTGGAGATGCCTGCCAGGAATCCGACACGTGGAACGCTGAGGAACCGCAGGGCGCGGCGGAGGACCAGGCCTCCACCGATCCATCCGATTCCTCCTCTTCCGCGCCTGCCTCCTCCGACCCTGCGGAGCAGCCGGCCACACCGGTGTCCCTCGCTCCGGAGGTTCCTGCACAGGGCAGGTCCATGACCCCGAACCACCCCGGCCTACCCCGCACCGGCGCGTAGACCACGGGCGTGGCCCCGGCTTCTGTTCAAGGGCCGGGGCCACGGTCATTCATCGTCCGGCCTCAGGCAGGCCGTGATATCTTTGTCGCTGCCCATCAGGTCATCAGCCATCGAGCGGCCAAACCACCAGGCCCTGTCGAGGCGGCTTCTCGAACGGAGGGCAGCGGATGCGAGCTCTCAGGACGTGGCTTGTTCTGGGACTCGTTCTTCTCGCGTTGCCAACGCCAGTGGCACCTGCACATTCCGACACGGGGGCACCCCGGGTCCTGTCCATCGTGCACCTCGGGGATTCCTACTCGGCGGGCAACGGCATCGGAAACCATCACGGCCCCGCCCCCTGCCTGCGCAGCAGCCACAACTGGGGTTCCCTCTTCGCGTCCTGGGCGAACTCCCGGGGGGTGGCCACCAGCTACCAGAACCGCGCCTGCTCCGGCGGGAACATCGATGACCTGTTCTCGCCGCGGGCGCTTCCCAAACAGTCCGCGAAGGAGGTGGCCGCCGATTCCATCGAGGAGGCCCAGGCCAAGCTGGACGAGACCGACGCCTGCTCCGCCCGGGCGGCCGGCGACGACCTTCTGTCCGTCGACTACCACCTGCGGGAAAGCGACGGCCTGTCGCTGTGGGCGAGAAAATACACCTACGAGTGCCAGCTGACCGTCCGCGCTCAGACCGATTTCGTGGGGCCCCGGACGGATCTGGTGTTGCTGACCGCAGGGGGAAACGAACTGGGATTCACCGACATCATCGCGAACTGTTTCGGACCGCGGATCCCCGGCGCGCTGGAGGGGGCGAACGGGACGAGGTGCCGCGAGGGTGTGGCGGCCACCATGGCCGGGCTCCCCGAGATGCTGGACCGGCTCAAGTCGCAGATCTCCCGGCTGATCACGGAACGGATGACCGGAAACCCCAAATCACAGGTGATCCTGCTGGCCTATCCCCTGCTGTCCCTGGACCGCCCCTATCACCTGCCCGACGGCGCGGTGTCCTACGACGCCGCCCGGGGGGTGAGGGAACTGGGACGGGCCGCGATCAGGGAGCAGCGGCGGATCATCGACGAACTGGAGAACGACTTCCCCGGCCGCGTGAAATTCATCGAAGAAGTCGCGGATGCCTTCGACGGGCACGAACCGGACCCGCGCGTGTTCACCAGGAACAAACACCGCTGGATCAACGAGTTCCTCGAAACCTCGGGTGACCACGGGCAGAACGGGGGAATCAGCGGTCCCCGGTCCGGTTCCAGCACCGACTGGTACCACCCGAACCTGGCAGGGCATCGCCGGATCGCCAAGCTCATGCAGGATCCGTCGAACCTGACCGGTGCACGTTCCGCCACGGAGTCACCCGACTCCCCCGCCGCGACGCTGCAGGGCCCGTACGTGGGAAAGATCGGTGAGAACCTGATGCTGGACGCCCGCGCCAGCCTCCCCTCGCGGGGCGGATCACCCGGTTCGAATGGGATTTCGACGGTAACGGCACCTTTGACGCAACCACCGGCGACGGACACGTCCTGCACAACTACCCGCAGCAGATCAGCGGGTACGTTCGGGTCCGGGTCACGGACGAATCCGGTGCCCAGGCAACAACGTCCGCGCTGTTGGACATCACCCGGGACGGCGACACCATCCCCGACGAGTTCGACAACTGCCCTGAGCACCCCAACCCGATGCAGGACGACCTCGACGGCGACGGCGTCGGGGACTCCTGTCAGGACCCCACGGCCTGGGGAATCACCGCGCCCCTGGGCAGCGACGAACAGGCGGTGACGCCCCCTGCCGAGGAGCTGCCCGCCCCGTCCCTGCCCCGCCCACCGGTGCTCCCTGCCTCACCCGGCCTGCCCAAGACCGGAAAGTAGTAGAAGAAACGCCGGGGCCCGGTCCCCGAAGGAACCGGGCCCCGGCCGTTTTCGCCCCGCCTCAGGCGGGAATCACCTCGAAGCCGACCCGCGCGGTGACCGCGGGGTGCAGCTTGACGGATGCGACGTGGTTGCCGACGGTCTTGACCGGTTTGGCGAACGACACCGACCGTTTGTCGATGGCGGGGCCGCCGGCCTTCTTCACGGCCAGGGCCAGGTTGGCGGCGGTGACGGCACCGAACAGCGAACCCGACTCGGCGGCGCGGGCCGGAACCTTGATGGTGAGTTCCTCGATCTGGGTGCGGAGCTCCTGCGCGTGCTCGACGCCCCGGACCTCACGGGCGTCGCGGGCGCGTTTGATGCCCTCGATCTGCTTCTCGGCGCCACGGGACCAGACGATGGCCTTGCCCTGCGGGACGAGGTAGTTGCGGCCGTAGCCGTTGCGGACCTCGACGATGTCGCCGGCGATGCCGAGCTTGTCGACGGTGCTGGTCAGAATGAGTTTCATCTGTTCTTCCTCCGATCAGCGGGCGGTCGAGGCGTAGGGCAGCAGGGCCACCTCACGCGCGTTCTTGACGGCGAGCGCGATCTTGCGCTGGTCCTGGACGGACAGCCCGGTCACGCGGCGGGCGCGGATCTTGCCGCGCTCCGAGATGAACCTCTTCAGCGTCGCGATGTCCTTGTAGTCGATGTTGGCCACGCGAGTGGTCTTCACCGGCATGATCTTCTTCTTGTTCACAGACTTGCGCTGTGGAC
>ERZ772924.1026-NODE-1026-length-13365-cov-12.374831_pt1 | contig 13365 bp, 4 predicted proteins | sample MGYA00512116_ERZ772924 | MGnify/ENA primary metagenome ERZ772924 (study PRJEB29015, sample SAMEA2737920) | human oral metagenome | biome: human oral; feature: human-associated habitat; material: dental | place: China | collected 2134 ...
AATTTCTTTAATCTATTGTTATTCTTATCGGAACAATCACAGCAATTGGATTCGCTGAAAACACAAGAATATCTTGCTCAACTTCCCTTAGCACTCTTAACATTTCCTTGTTAAAAGAATCTGTCAAACCACGAATAAGCCTAAGTTCTACAATGTTACATTTTGGCATAGCAAGTAAAAGCACACCCGCTGTACCTGGTGTGAATGTCTCATCATCAACGCGGAATTTACTCAAAATTTTGTCTCTTAATTTAAGTGTCGTTTGGATTTCAACGTTCCAAGTTGTACTATCAATAATTTCTCCTTTCCTTGAGAAGTAACAATATCTTACGACTTTATTATTAAATCGCCAAATTTGTTTGTACTTAAGCCCTTGAACATCATATAATACAATGCTTTCTTTATCCTTATCAGAAATAGAAATTCTATTTTGTCCACAAGAGGCATTAGAGATGAATAATAGCATATATATGCACAAGCGGATCTTATTTCTCTTTAAAATTACGAATGGATTCATGTTCTCTTTCCTTTATTTGATTTTCTAGTTCTATATTGCCATCCTGCGTTCCTGTTGAGCCACCATGACGAGGGTCTTTGCCAATTAAATACATATACAAATGGCCATCAAATTCATGACCAACGGCTTTTGCTTGCTCTTCCGGAGTTGCAAGTGGGTTTATAAAAACTTTAAAGTTCTTTGAGGGAGAAATCTCTCCACCAGGAAATGCCTTTTGCTCATCTGTAGGACGCAAGGTTGCACCAAAATTACCAACAACCTCTATCTCATCTTTAAGACCCTGTTTCAATAATACGAGAGAATATTGCTGTCTTAGTTCCTTTGGTCCAGAATAGTTCCTCATCCTAATCTGGTATTCATTTGAGCGTTTAGGTTCTTTAAAATCTTTAGACTCAATTTTTCCTGAAGAATCCATATACATATATGTTTTCGAAGTCGCGTCAAAGTCTACAGTTCTTCTGTCTGAAACAATTCTCTTTAAAATGTCAAGATTCTTACTTGTGGGGTTTCTTCTACAAGCTTCCTCTACAGAACTCAACTCAATATAAAGGTTTTTATCCAACACTATTACCGAACGGGCTCCTGCGGGTAAACTAGAAAGCAGTACAGAAAACGATGCTGTGTTAGCAACATGTACTTTTGCTCCATCTGAATCCAATAACTTTACTGGATTTCCGGCACAATATACATACCCACCAACACTTGGATACCTCTCCGCCAACGGATCCACCCCATACCACAAACTCGTCCTCGGGTTCATATATCTAGCACCATAATAGTACAGTCCCGTTTCCTCGTCGAACTCCTTGCCGTTGAACTTGTACGGCATCTCCTCACTGCTGCTGTGTTCGTCCACGAGTAGTTCGCCGTAGGGCAGGTAGGCGTCGAACTGGGCGACGTTGGCCTTGGCGTCGGTGATGTAGGATGTGATACCGAGGTGGTCGGTGTGGAAGTAGAAGATGCCCACGTGTGTGTTTTCGGGTTCGGCCGTCGCACCCTTCATCGGGGGCACTCCCGGCGGCGTGCCCAGCTTGCGGTAGTAGTCCTCGCGTTGTTTTTCTATTTGCATCATACGCATCTGGTAGTCTTTCTGCCCGGCCGTGACGACGTTCGCGCCGTGGCCGTAGGCGTTTTGGAATATGCCCGCACCGATTTTGGAGGCCACGCGCCTGTCGCCGATGAAATAGTGCTTGGTGAAACGTTGGCGCGTAACGCTGAGTATGGGGGCGGGGTAGATGGTGTAGTCCTCCGTTTCGTGGAAGGTGAGGCCTTGCGGCGCGCCGTTGACGTACACGCCCTCAAGGTAGCCGTGGCTCTTCACGACGCGCTCGCCCGCAGCGTTGTAGGTGTAGCGGCTGGTCTTGCCGTTGTCCGACAGGGCCGTCAGGCGGTTCTCCTCGTCCCACGCCATGCGCCGCTCCGTGTTCAGGCTGTCGTCCTCCACGAGCGTGGGGTTGCCGTTGGCGTCGTAGGTGTAACGTTCGTGCCCAATCTGCGAGGGCGCGGTGGGATGGTCGGCGTCGCCGTACTCGTAGGCCAGCGCGTAGCTGCCCGCAACCGAGCCCGAATCGGTGCGCTGCACCTTGGTGAGCGGCTCGCCCATCAGTCCGTAGCTCATGTCCATGGCGTAGCCTATGCCCTTGGCCTTGCCACTGGCCTTCACCAGTCGGTTAAGCTCGTCGTAGGCGTACGTGTGGCTGAACGCGCCGCCCAGCGGTTTCTCCTCCTTATCCTTGCCGGCATCGGGGCCGCCCGTGCCGTCCGTACGGCCAAACCCTCCGGACCCTTTCGGTTTCTTCGGTGCCTTTGGTGTAATAACGTTGGTCAGCCCCAAAATATTGTCTACGGGGTCGTATTTATATTGCGTCTGCATGATGCTGTCCCCGTTGGCCGTGAGCAGCATGCCCTGCAACCGTTCGCGCTGGCGGTCGTAGGCGTACGTGCTTTCCGTGCCGTTGCCCATGCGCGTGTATATGGTGTGCCCGTCCTTGTCGTAGCCCACCTGCGCCACGATAATCTCTTCCTTGCCCTGCTTGGTAGACCTGATGCTCGTTACCTGACCCGCCGCGTCGTAGCCGTAGGTAACCACCTCCCCGTCGGGATAGGTGATGGTGCGCACGCGGTTGTGGCTGTCGTATGTTGCGGCGTGGACGTAGGTGCGCACGTCGGCCTGGCTCACCATCACCGAGCGCACCGTCTTCACCACCTCGCCTTGGTTGCCGTAGTAGTAGGCCTCGCCGCCCGAGGCGTCCTCCACCAGCACGAGCCTGCCCGCGCGGTTGTACTTGGCCCCGGGCTTGCCGTAGGTGTAGGTCACGCGGTTGAAGAGGTTCTTGGGGTAGAGCACCTCGCTCAGCCGTTCGTAGTCGTAGGTGTAGGAGATTGCCGCCTTGTCGGAGATGGTCTTCTTCAGTTCCGCCGTGAGTTTGGTGAGCAGGTTGCCCGCGGCGTCGTAGGTGCAGGTCACCTCGCCCGCGTCGGGATGGTTCACCTTGAGCTTATGCCCCAGCAGGTCGTATTGGTAGGTGGTTGTCTTGCCGTTGGGGTGATGCACGGTGAGCACTTGCCCCACGGCATCGTAGCCGTAGCTCACCCGCACGTCGCCGCTTGCTGCGTGTTGCACCGTCTCGCGGTTGCGCCCCTTCCCGTCGGTGTAGCTTTCGGCGTGCCTGCCCAGCGCATCGGTGACGCGCGTCTCGAGCATCGGTTCCCCGTCGTGGTCAACGATGGCGTAGGCCGTCGTAGTGGTCGCCCCGTCGGGCAGCGTAACCTTGGTGGGGCGGTCGTAGGCGTCGTATTCGGTGGTTGCTTGCAGGTCGCCCACACCTTTATTATATAGGCCCATGCTGCCGAAGCTTTCCTCGGTGGGCCAGTACGTTCGGAGGGTCCGCCCGAAGGCGTCCTGTACCGTTCGGCCGCTCACTATCGACACCTTGTGCGCCGCCCCGCCTTTCCATACAACGCCCGTGCGCTTGGTCTGCACGGCGCGCATCAGGCTGTCGGCGAAGGTGCGCGTCTCCACGTCGCCCTCGGGGGCGTAGTGCAGCGTGCGCGCCCAGCGGCCTGCGGGATGGTACTCGAACCGTACGGTGTAGGGCCTGCCAGCGGCCAGCTCCTTCGGGCCGACGATTGCGGTGGGCCTGCCCGCGTCGTCGTAGGCATAGCGCATGCGGTTGCCGTTGATGTCGCGCGTTTCCAGCGGTGCGCCCCAACGGCAGTCGTAGTCGGTGGACGAGGTGTAGCCGTAGGCGTCCTTCACGCCCGTAACAAGCTGGTGCAGCACGCCGTCGTAGGCGTATTCGTAGCGCATGCGCTGGCCCTTGTGGTTGGCGGGCTTGGTGAGCGCGGCCAGGTTGCCGTAGGCGTCGTACGCCATGTCGTACACCGAGGGTAGCTGCCCGTTGTGCATCGTGATGCGGGTGACGTCGCCCTTGCCGTCCACTTCCGTCGAACGTTCGCGGTACACCCTGCCCGCCTTGTCCTTCACCGCAATGTGCCGCGGCAGTCCCACGATGTGGCGTTCGCGCAGTTCGTGGTAGGCGATGTCCGCCCGCAGCTCGTAGTCGGTGGCCGTCTCCTTGTAGGATGCCAGGTTGCCGTAGGCGTCGTAGGTGTTGTGCACGGTGGTGCTCATGCTGCCCTGCCCGGCGTTGTCGTAAACGGTCTGCCTGACGGAGACGAGCGCGGGGAACACGCTCGTGCTGTCGTCGCGCTGCGGTACCGCCTCGTAGGTGTTGAGGGTGCCTTGCAGTTTGTTGCCCTGCGCGTCGTACAGCGTCTCGGCGGTGACGAGGTCGTGCATGTACAGGTTGCGGTTGTGCCCGTACTCGGACACCTGCGTGCGGTAGGCGGCATTGTCCTTCTGCGTGTCCAGCTGTCGGGTGACGACCTTGGCGAACCCGAAGAAGTCGCGCTCGCGCCTGTCGCGGTAGCCGCCCTCGTAGGCGAACTCGTTGCGCATGCGCGTCGCCCCGTTCTCGGCATATCCGCCCGAAGTCTCCACGGCCGACATCACCCAGCGGCGGCCGGGCATGGCGAAACTGGGCAGCGTCTGGCGGTACTCCACGCGGACATGTCCGCCGAAGGGAAGGGTGACGCTGCGCAGCAGGTTGGTGCGGCCGGTGAGGTTGCGGCGAACGACAAGCGCATCAGGGCCTGCACTTTCAACGAAGTCGGGCAAGCCGTCGCCGTCAATGTCCACAATCGCGCTTTCCGTGCGGCTAACGCCAGTGGACCAAGCAGCGGTTACGTGTGGAGTGATCGTCAGCTTCAGGAACAGCAGGTGGATTTTGAAGGAGAATGCCGCACTGCCATACAATGATACGGACGTGGCAAGGTTCTTTCCCGCACTGCCCTGAACGTCTTGGGTTTCGTCAACGAAACCCGTTCCCGTATTGATGGAAACTTTAACATTGTCGCCATCCCTGATGATTTTATCCGGCATTCCGTCACCGTTAAGATCGGCATAGGAACAGTTTGTAAGGGTCGTTGTCTTCGTGCCGTTGAAACCTCCCGTAATCTCCGCGTTGCCGAGAACGGTGATTTTTGTTCCCAATCCCGCACCCCAGTTGGTGTTGGATGTGGCATCCAAGTCCTGGCAGCCTCGCGGCATGTGCCCTGTGAAACCGTAGCCGAGATTGTACCTCACGGCATCGCCTTCAACCATATCGGGTAATCCGTCACCATTCCAGTCCAACCAATCGCGTGTAGTCTTGGAGTTTCCATGAGAGAAATTACCGCTGGCTGTGACGGCCAGGCTGGAAACGGCATTACCGTCACTGGCATTCTGCCCTTCGCATTGGCCTGTCGAGTTATTCGTAGGGGTGGTAGCCTTGTTCGGATTCTCATTAGCATTGTTCATGCTGCCGACATCGCCCGGAGAGGAATTGCCTGTTGCTCTTCCCGACTCAGAACGGTTTCTGTTGCCTATGCTTACGGCAATGGCACCGTCATTGCCTATGCCGAGGCTGTAAGCACTCGAGCTGAACTCTGGCATCGGAATGTCAGTCTTGACACTAAGTTGGCTGAGTGTTCCCGTCGGCGAAGTGTATTGTGTGCGTACATGGCTGTCCCCCTCATCTATCCAATCAGGATAGCCGTCGCCGTTGACATCCATTGCGGCGACTTCCGTATGGGACGTTTGACTGCTTTTGCTGCCGCTTACGCCGAACCTGAGAGGACCATCCCCCGTTGCAGACACGCCATGCCCAGAAGACTTGGATTGTAATATCGGTGCAGACAGTCCTTCTCCTGAGGCATACTGCACACTGTCTACCTTAATCTCGCTTTCACCCATACGTGAGGAGCATTGGAAGGAAACACCCACGTAGGCACTGTCGGTTGCACCGACATAGACCTTGCGCATGGCATTGTAACCCATTACGAAGAAACGTTGCTTGCTGGGCTCCGTCAAGCCTGCGAGGTCTTCCTCCTTACGGCTCTTGTCATAATTGTCGGCGATACTCTTGTATCCTTCGGTGTCGATGGTCAATGCGGCCGTTTCAATGGGGCGGTTTGCATATTCCCTATTCCCGTTGTAGCCGAACTGCCCCCATCCCCTATAAAGGTGTCCGAAATTAAGGGAATTGTAACCAGAGAAGACAGAGCATGCAAATGTGTCGACGAGGATCCTCTCCTTGTGGTCGAAGACCATCTTCCTCTTTATCGGGTCCTTTATGAAGACAAGCGAATCGCGGAAGACTTCCACCTTAGCCACGGCGACCGACGCCAACTCGTTGTCCACACTAAACGTTGCCAGTGTCTTTCCCTTGCAGAGTTCTTCCAGCAAGGCTGCATCAACAATGACCAGCGAGTCAACCTTTATGCTGTCGCCTTTGGTTAAGGTATATTTGCGCTTAAGCAGTAAGGTGCCGTCCTCCCTGTTGAAGTTCACATGTACGGTTGCCGTATCCTTGTCGTTACTCCGATCTTGTCGCTTCACCTTAAACTTATGCACGAGAATTACTCCTGGGTCGTATTTCAGGTTCTTCGCCAGGTCCTTCCTAACATTTCTTGAAGCACTCACAAGTACGGGCTTGTTGTACATCTTTCTAAAAGGAATTACACGGAGCGTGTCTTGTGTGGAGACGTACCTTAACGTTGGTTTCCACGACATGTTTCTCCATTCCAAAGGAGCATCCGTCAGCATCTCAAAGGTCAGCCGCACCGAATCTTTCGCCGATACGTCGAACGCATCCGCAAATGTGTCTTCAACAGAAGTGCCGGCTGGGAGTCTCTTCTCCATCAGGATGTGTTCGCCGTGTATGTCTTTCCTTCGCACGACGAGCGTGACGTGACTCCCTGTCCGCCCTTTCCTGTAAGGCGCCTTTACCTCCACGCGCCCGTCCTTGGGCAAGGACATGCCCGTGGTCATCCCTTCCAAGAAGTCGGATGCGGCATCATAGTGAGAGAGGTCTTGCCCCAGGTAGGTGGCATTGCCGCCAACAATCTTACTATATCCCACCCGTTGAGACCACGCCACGCTGTCGGCCGCACCCGAGTAGCGCGACTGCAAGCGGAAAAACAGCCTTTCGCCGGCCTTGACGGATGTCGTGAGGCTGTCCGTTCTCGTCCCTGTGCTGAGAATGGAATCCCTTTTTAATACGTGTTCCTCCTTTTGGATGCTGTATGTGATGCCGTCTCCATAAGTTGTGGACTTGTTCACCACACTGGCAATGCGGATTGTTCCTGAGAACGGCGCACGCCATACGCGCACCACGTCGTGCAGGGGGTTCTCCTTTTCCAAGGAATCCCTGATGGCTTTATAGTCGGGAATGAAGGTGGAATCTATCTCTGCACTTCGCCCAACAATGGGATTGGGCGTTTCTTTTGTCGAGGGTATGAACGTAGGAAGGCCGTCTGTGCCGATCCTGTTAAACCATACCATGCCGTTGTTGGCGATGTCCACCAGTCCGTCGTTGTTGAAGTCGGACAAGTAGATCTTCGTCTCCGTCTTATCCCAAGTTCGGCTGTAGCTGACGCCAGGGGAGACGAAAGGCAGCTCAACGGCAGCATCGGCATTGAGTGTCTTGCTTGAACTTATTCCTCTAGAAAACTCCCCTATTCCCTTGATCATGCGACTTTTCGCAAATATGGGATTTCCTGTTTCACCAGAGAGGTTTTTCCTATAGCGAAGCCCATCCCGCGCTTGGAATAACTTATCAGGTAACCCGTCTCCGTCAATGTCTATTAGTGCTACCTTTCCAAAGTTCTCATTCTTCGAATGTATGTAAGAAGCTCCAACATTCACGGTGGCAACACTTACGCCAAATCCGACGAACAGGCCACCACCCAAGGTCCTTCCTTTGGAGTATCCTCCACCAAGCATGCTCAACTCGTTGCTGAATCCGTTTATGGCTTTTTGCAATGGGGGTAAATGTTCGTGCTTACTGTCTGCCGCCGATGTCCACGGCTCCGCTTTTCCAAACATCCCGCCCTTAACGTCGTCATAGTAGTTGAACCCTTGTACGGCCACCCTTGCTCCCTTAGCGTCGAGTTGCACGATGCTGTCTAGCAGTGTCTTGGCAAAAGGGCCTTCGCGATGATGCAGTGCATAGCTGCGTACGGACTCGTTGTTGAACGTTACGCTTACGCGTTGCAGCAGGCGATCGTCGCGTTGCAGCACACCCAGGCGGCCGCTGCTCATGGCATCCCTGCGCGCTGTGGGGGCGTATTCGAAGTTCACGGCGTAAGCTCCCTCTTCGTCGTCGTGTCCCGTGTAGCGATAGCACTTGGGGTAGAGGGTGCTGTCATGGTGTTCGTACGTGTACGAAACGAAGTTGCCGTGGGTGTCCACCGTTCGGTAAAGTGCCCAACGCACGATGTTCCCTTCGGCATCCTTGATTACGGCGTTGTCTACTATCTTACCATCAATGCCGCCAAAGTAGGATGTGGTGCCATCCTTGGAAGTTACTTCCCACGTGTAGTTTGTGGGCAAGTCGCCCCTGCGGATGATGCGCGCAAAGCCGCCCTCAACCAGCGGTTTAAAACGCTTATCCTTTGCCCGGCCTGGCAGTTCGGCTGTACGGTAAGTGCGGTCGCCCAGTTTCGTTCCCATCAGCAGGTAGCTCTCACTCTCATGCTCGATGTCGAAACGTGGCACACCCCAGCGTGTTTCGATGTCCACGCTCTGCACGGGCAGGCTCCAACCATAACCCACGTACGACGACCCGCCATCGCTGCCATACTGCAAACCCACGGAGGGTTGCATGCTGCCGCGCCCTTTGGGCAACTCGAAGGCGTAGCCCAGCGATGCCGTTCCGCTTTGGTTGGGCGTGGGCGCATTCACCGTGGTTATGCCCGCTGCGGGGTCGGCGGCTTTCAGTTCGGCAATACCCGTTGGCACATAGTTCTGCGTTTCGGGACTCTCAGGCACCTTGATGATGCCGTTTATCACGTCGGTGAAGTGCGAGGTCTCGGCCATCACCACTTCCCTTTCCCTATCCAAGGCCTTATGGCGAAGCATCGTCCACTTGCCTTGCAGCTCATCATAATAATAGGTGTGTATGTCCTCCGCCGTGTAGCCCTTCGGGATGAGCGCGCTATCATAGGGCACGGTGATGGTTGCAGGCGCATGCACGAAATGCTCGCCGTGAGGCAACAGGCGGTAGCCTGCCACACCACCTTTCAACGATGTGGAAACGGGTACATCCCTATCGCCCGTAACATTTACCATGCCTGCTGGCAGGTGGGGCAGTTCGCCCTTACCCAGTGGCGTTACGCTCAACAACTTGGCCCGTTCCATACTACCACTCGGAACATGCAGCTGGGCACGCCCCAGATGCAGCGAGTCGGCCGCATCGCGTGCGAAGAGTTTGCTCACTGTACGATGTCGGAAACTGCGCAAGCGCGATAGGTCCTTGTTGGTTGCCCTACCCTGCACCTTATGCGTAACAAGCGTTCCGCCAATGCCTTTCTTGGCATTCAGCACAACCGAACCTTTGTCGGACTTTTGTTCGGCGTGACGTATAACCTGCCGTTTTACTTCTTCTTGTGCGTCCATGCCGCGTGAAGTACGCCTACCGTCGTTACAAGATGCGAGCGACAGTAGAGCTATGGCCGTTGCCAATGTGATGTGTATCAATCTTTTCATGTGCATTTCAGGTTTAGTCGTTCCTTGTATGGGCTATCTTCTTATAATCTTCACACTTCGCCTAGCCTCACCACTCCTCATCTCTAATATGTACACGCCCACAATAGGTAGGTATAGGCGCGTAGCGTGGTAGCTTTCAGGTTTGCGAACCTCGGTTTGCAACAGCGCACCATCGGGAGCATGGAGAAACAGCGCGAGCGGAGCAGCCTCCGTCAATTCAACGCGTACATCTACGTTGCCGTCACGAGTAGGGTTGGGCGACACCTCATAGCGTGCGAAACCATCACTCGTTGCAGTGGTCACGTTCAGCGTGCGCAGCGTAGAGCAACCATCGTCATTGGTTAGTTCAACAAGATATTCCCCATCTTCTTCAAGCGTTACACGCCGACCGTCTAGGTATTTCCCAGCAGGGGTCTTCCAACGGCAAGCGTAGTTGCCTTTCGTTTCCAAGTGATAGTCGCGTTCAGCCCCCTGGGCAAAGCTAACGTCCTCCAAGTCGGGAACGTCGGCCAAGTCAGCATTGTGCAACGTTACCTCGCTGCATAGCGATTTACCGCCATTATCGTATGCCACGATGACATACTTGCCTTGCGTTAGCGAGGGGACGGTTACGATGCTGTCCGCCGTAGCATGTACGCATACAGCCTTGCCGTCGACACTTGCCATTAGGCGATATGGGGGTGTGCCGCCCGTGAGCAGCACGCGCAGTGCACCCTTTGCGCCAGTGGAGCAGCGTGGCTGTTCCACGTCGATGGTAGAGAAGAAGTCCTTGGCCGCGCGAAACGTGAAGACACTTTCGCCCACGCCGGCACTTATGCCCATGAACGTGACGCTGTCCGCCTGCCCCATGTGTGCCTTATAATATCTAAGTTGCCCGACGGGAAACTTACCCGTTCCGCTATTGTCTACGGCCAGATAATAACTTTCGCCCTCGCCGAGCGGTTCCAGTTGCCTGATGCTCCGCGTGTCGAGCGTCAAAGTCATGCCCGCCACAGGTGTCCCCGTAGTGGTTGCCGCCCATCGCCGTTGCATCCATTTGCCGTTTCCCCTATCTGCCGCGAAAGCAAGCCGTTTGGCATTGTCGCCCCAAATGTAGCTCGCGCCCTCGCCGATGGCCTTGGCCGCCACGCAAACAGCCGTTTCGCCCTCAGCACTTTGGCCCGTCGACAGGTACAGGCACGACGTACTGTCGCCGATAATGCCAGCCACACGGTGGTTGTAGGCTTTAAGGCGGTAGTAGTTTCGTACAACCAGGCCCTTAGAGTTGAAGTACGAATGGTTCAGCGTAATGCCATGACGCAAGGCCATTGCACTTTCAACGCGCATGCGTTCTGTGGCCGAAAGTGCACGAGGATACACTGCATATTCCGCCATACCTTCTTTCATCGCTTTTATGGGCAATCGTTCCTTAGTGGTTCCGCCCACGGCTAGTGTACCACGGATGCCGTTGGCGGCAGAACTGACGTAGGTGTATAGGCGAAGAGGCGGCAGCGTGTCGCGCCCCACATAGTTCATAAACGTGCCACGAGCCAGGTCGGCCGTGCGCGCTGTGGTCTGCACCAGCTGTGTCTGTCCGCCCTGCGCGCCCACATGCCAAAGCAGTTGCTCGCCGCCTAGCCTCGCCTTACCCACGCCAACGAAGGTCATTCCGCTATTGGCGGCAAGCTGCATGGGCGCATTGTCATTTCCAAAGCCCCACTTTACATAGCCCATTACACCGCCGGGAGCATGCTGCGGTGTAGGCTTTTGTATCTGTGCCTGCACCCTACTTGCCGTAAGGAGCAGCGTGCACAATAGTGGAACGAACGTTGCCACATGGCCGTATCTGAACTGTATCATGGCTGTTTGTTTTTATTGAGAGGTATGGTATAGCCCACTGTTAGCAGGAACAGGTGACTGTTGTTCCTTGCTGTGGCATAGCCGTAGGGGTTGTCTTTGGTTTGTATGAGGTCGGTTAGGCCATAAGCATATTGCAGATAGGCCTCAATGCCATTCTTGAACGACGAGTAGCCCACTTTGATGAGGGGCATGGCCTGCACCCTTGCCCGAAGCGTTTCTCTCAGGTGTGCCTGCGTCAGCTCGTCGGCCGAGGCGAACATCGCAGGTCGGTCGCTCGTGAAGTCGATACCACCAGGATTAAGTGGAATGGCTAGCCCAACGCCCACACCCATGTAAAGGTTTCCAAGAAGATAGAGCCGCGCGGCAAGCTGCGGCATGAGGACATGATAGCGGAAGTTCGTTTCCTCGTTCACGTTGCCTGCCAGCTTATGTTCTTTCAGTGTCGATGCAAGCCAAGTGTAATCCGTTGCAAGCTCCATTCCCAATCGGTTACGGCGCAATAACGCAAAAACGCCTATCGTGGGTACTGTGGCTCCACACGCTTCCAACGTGTAACGCGGACGGATGTTACCCTCTTCAACCATTGCACCGAGATTGTTGATGACGGCATAGCCCGCACCTGCCCTGATGCCGATGCGCGATTGATTATGCCCCTTATATCGCACGGTTATCCGTTTCCTCGGTTCGCGTGCCGATTTAGGTTGTCGGGTCTTCTCCGCAGGGGTGTTCCCCTCTGCGGCCGGTTCGATTTGTTGCTCCGTCTTTGGCTCTGTTGGTTGGTCGGGTTGTTGTTGCGTTTGCTGTTCCACAGGTTGTTCGGTTGGTCCAACCCTCGTTTGTGGTGCATCCGTTACACCCTCGCCTTCTGCTGTGGCGTACTTTTCCTCCTTCCTTGATGTTGTTGGCTTAGTGTTAGTACGTCTCTTTATGCCCTTTCTCCCATCATCTCGCCTTGTACGTAATCCACTTTTGTGCCTTTCCTTAGGGCGAGTTTCCCCAGAGGCATGTTGAGGTGCGGCTTTTGTCGGGACTGTTTCCTGTTGCGTTGGTGGGGGTATGGGGTCTTCTGTTGTTTTGCGTTTGCAGAGTCGAAAACACAACAACAGGGCAAGCACAATGGCCAAAAGGGCGACGGCGCGCCGCATATTGCGTTGGTTATTGGGGCTAGGGTTATTCATGTGTATGCAAAAATGGATAGTAATATTATAAGGAACGCGCGCGTACGCGTGAGAGAAACAAGCGAGTAAATATGCAACAACGGTTTATCTTTTTACGGTGCAGCGGTTCAGCGCAGGCCTCACTTAATGTCTATCACATACGCAACCGTAAGTTCTGCCTGCCAGTTGTGGTTGGCGCATTCCACCCAGTTAAAGGTGTTGGTCTCGGTCTTGATGGTACTCCCCAAACTGTAATGAAAGCGCAAGTCGATGCAGATGCCCGAATGGAAGTCGTAGCCCACACCTCCGCCAAGTGCAGCGTCGGGGCGTCCTTTTAGCTTACTTCGCATCACCCGTTCCGTCTCCTCTACGCTTGGGTACCTCCACTTCTTAAACTTTGCGTCCTTTTGGTTCCCTTTATAGCTTAGGTTTTCGGGCGAAAGGTTCGCTCCAAGGCGTCCGCCCAGCGACACATGCCACGTGTTTCGCTCCTTGAAAGGATAGAGGTTGAAGTAGGCTGCCAAGCCCAAATGGTGGTAACGCGCGGAGAGCGTATAGTTCAGCTCGTCCCGATCATCGTACCTAACACGTGCCGTGCGGTTGTAATAAACGATGCCTGCCTCCACGCCCCACAGGTTTCCCTGCGGCTTATACAGAAAGAACAGCTCGGCGCATGGCACAAACAGCACGCGTTTCCGTAAAGAATAGTTGGAATAATAGTCCTCGCTCACCAATATCCGGTCGACGTTAGAATTAGAACT
>ERZ772924.1027-NODE-1027-length-13363-cov-34.292831_pt1 | contig 13363 bp, 10 predicted proteins | sample MGYA00512116_ERZ772924 | MGnify/ENA primary metagenome ERZ772924 (study PRJEB29015, sample SAMEA2737920) | human oral metagenome | biome: human oral; feature: human-associated habitat; material: dental | place: China | collected 2134 ...
CCGCCGCGCTCAGCCCGCTCACGGCCGACGTCACCGGCGACGTCGGCGGAGGAGAGGCGAACCTCGAGCTGCCGGACCTGAGCGGCGTCGTCGTCGGCCTGGGGCTGGGCGGGCGGGCGCTGCTGCTGATCGGCCTGGCCGTGTGCCTGGCCGGGCTCGGCTTCGGCGTGTTCACCTTCGTGCGCCTGCGCCGGGCGGCCGTGCACGACTCCATGCTGCGCGTCGCCGAGCTCATCTACTCCACCTGCAAGGCCTACCTGCTGCGCCAGGGGCGCTTCCTGCTGGTGCTGTGGCTGTTCATCACCGCGGTCATCGTCGTCTACTACAAGGCGCTGGTCGGCTTCGGATGGTCCCGGGTCGGCGTCGTCGTGCTCTTCTCCCTGCTGGGCATGGGCGGCTCCTACGCCGTCGCCTGGTTCGGGATCCGGGTCAACACCTTCGCCAACGCCCGCGCCGCCTTCGCCTCCCTGCGCGGCAAGCCCTACGACGTGCACGAGATCCCGCTGCGCTCGGGCATGAGCATCGGCATGGTGCTCATCAGCCTTGAACTGCTCATGATGCTGACCATCCTCCTGTTCCTGCCCGCCGACGTGGCCGGGGCCTGCTTCATCGGCTTCGCCATCGGGGAGTCCCTGGGGGCCTCGGCCCTGCGCATCGCCGGCGGCATCTTCACCAAGATCGCCGACATCGGCGCGGACCTGATGAAGATCGTCTTCAAGATCGACGAGGACGACCCGCGCAACCCCGGCGTCATCGCCGACTGCACGGGCGACAACGCCGGCGACTCGGTGGGCCCCAGCGCCGACGGCTTCGAGACCTACGGCGTCACCGGCGTCGCCCTGGTCACCTTCGTCCTGCTGGCCGTGCCCGACCCGGCCCTCCAGGCCAGGCTGCTGGTGTGGATCTTCACGGTGCGCGCCGCCATGATCCTGGCCGCCTGGGCGGCCTACGCCGTCAACAAGACCTGGGTCCGCCTGCGCTACGCCGACGCCGAGAGGATGAACTTCGAAACCCCCCTGACCACGCTCGTGTGGCTGACCAGCGCCCTGTGCATCGTCCTGACCTACGCGGCCTCCTGGCTGGTCCTGAGCGGCCTGGGCGCCGGCCTGTGGCTGCGCCTGGCCACCATCATCACCTGCGGGACGCTGGCCGGGGCCCTCATCCCCGAACTGGTTAAGGTCTTCACCTCCACCGCCTCCCAGCACGTGCGCGAGACGGTCCGCTCCTCGCGCCAGGGCGGGGCCAGCCTCAACATCCTCTCCGGCGTCGTCGCCGGCAATTTCTCCGCCTTCTGGCTGGGCATCACGGTCGTGGGCCTCATGGGCGCCGCCTTCGTCCTGTCCGGCTCCGGCCTGGAGGCGTTCATGGCGGCCCCGGCCGTCTTCGCCTTCGGCCTGGTCGCCTTCGGCTTCCTGGGGATGGGGCCGGTGACCATCGCCGTCGACTCCTACGGCCCGGTCACCGACAACGCCCAGAGCGTCTACGAGCTGTCCCGCATCGAGGACGTCGACGACGTCGACGCCCAGATCCGCCGCGACTTCGGCTTCGCCCCCCGGTGGGAGCGGGCCAAGTACCTCCTGGAGGACAACGACGGCGCCGGCAACACCTTCAAGGCCACCGCCAAGCCCGTCCTCATCGGCACCGCGGTCGTGGGCGCCACCACCATGATCTTCTCCATCATCATCGGCCTGACCGACCACCTGAGCCGCGGCATCGAGAACCTGTCCCTCATGCACGCCCCCTTCCTCCTGGGCCTGATCGCCGGGGGCGCCGTCGTCTTCTGGTTCTCCGGGGCCTCCATCCAGGCGGTCACCACGGGCGCCAACCGGGCGGTGGCCTTCATCAAGAAGTCCATCCACCTGGACGCCGGGGCGCAGCGGGCCTCGGTGGAGGACTCGCGCAGGGTGGTCGAGATCTGCACCCAGTACGCCCAGCAGGGGATGCTCACCATCTTCCTGGCGGTCTTCTTCATCACGCTGTCCCTGGCCTTCGTCGAGCCCTTCCTGTTCATCGGCTACCTGGTGTCGATCGCGGTCTTCGGCCTGTACCAGGCGATCTACATGGCCAACGCCGGGGGCGCGTGGGACAACGCGAAGAAGGTCGTCGAGGTCGACCTGCACATGAAGGGCACCGCCCTGCACGACGCCTCGATCGTCGGGGACACCGTCGGCGACCCCTTCAAGGACACCTCGTCGGTCGCCCTGAACCCCATCATCAAGTTCACGACTCTCTTCGGTCTGCTCGCCGTCGAGCTCGCCGTCAGCCTCTCGGCGCAGGGCCTGGGGACCCTGGTGCACGTCCTGGCGGCGGCCTTCTTCCTCGTGGCGCTCTTCTTCATCCACCGCTCCTTCTACGGCATGCGCATCCCCGCCCGCACCAACGACGACGAGATCGGAGCGGAGGACTCGGAGGACGACTCAGAGGACTCGGAGAACTCAGAACCCATGGAGGCACGGTCATGAGGATCGCCATCAAGTACGACGACATCGACATCTCGTCCGCCGGACGCGTCGCCGGCCATGAGGCCGGCGACACCCTGGTACGGCGACTGCTGAGGATCTTCCCGGAATCGACCGTCATCGCCCCCGTTCCCAGGCAGAGCGAGGAGTTCGACGTCGTCCCCCTGGAAGGGCTCGACCCCACGGACCTCGTCGTCATCAACATGGACGCGGCGGACTCCCCGCACGTCTGGCAGGTCCTCTCCCGCGCCCCCGGCACGGCGCCGGGAACGGTGGCGGAGCCGCGGATCATGAACTTCGTCTGGCGACCGGTGCCGTCGAACGCCCCCAGGGTCCACACGGCGACGCTCGCGCTGTCGTGCGCCCTGTTCCCCACCTTCGCGGACTCCCGGCGCACGGCCAACGAGGTGCGCGAGCTCGTGGCGAAGTGGACGGCCCAGCACCTGTACGAGAAATCCACGCTCTCCTGGGTGAACCTCGGATTCCGGCTCGACCACATCCAGCCCCGCACCTACTCGGACGTGCCGATCGTCCTCTACCCGTCGATCTACCTCACGCGCGGGAAGCACCCGGAGCAGTTCTTCCGAGTGCTCGAACAGGTGCGCCGGTCCGTCCCGCTCAGGGTCGAGATGCGTCTGCAGGAGGACAGTCTCGTCTCCGAGGCCGCCATGAGCATCTCGCAGCGGGACTGGGTGTGGATGGGGCCGCTGACCGCCACCAGGCAGTCCTACTGGGAGGCCCTGGCGCGGACGACCGCCTTCCTGGCCACCGCCGACAAGGTGTCCTACGGCCTGCTCTACGTCGAGGCGCTGGGAGCGGGCGTCATCGGCATCCTGCCCGACCGGGAGTGGGCGCGCGCTCTCGTCCCGCCGTCCTACCCCTTCATCTACCGGGACCTCGCGGAGGCGGCGACCATGCTCACCCGTGCGCTGAGGGAGCCGGAGGCCTGCCGCAGGCAGATGGACGAGGCCGCGGGCGGGTCCTTCTCGTCCTGGATCGCCCAGCACCACTCCGACGACGCCTTCGACAAGGCGATCGTCGCGCGCGTCGAGGAGTGGTTCGGTCGCTGACTCCCCGCCCACGGAGGGCGGGAGCCGGCGACCTCCGGTGACTCGGGCTCCGGTGACTCGGGACGGGCCCTCCCCGGGTCCCCCGGCGCTAGTGCCCCTGGGCCTCCTCGGCGTCGTCGGTCAGGTAGGAGATCCGGCGCACGAGGTCGAAGGGGTCCGAGGTGTCGGTGGTGGTCAGGGTCCCGGGGACCGGCTGCGCCGGCCCGCCGCCCACCGAGTAGGTGGCTGTCCACGTGGTGGTCAGGGTGATGACCACGCCCTCGGCGGTCCGGGAGTATGCGTGGAAGACCGTGTGGTCGGGGTACGCGGCCCCCGGATCCTTGGTCGTGAGCGTGGTGCCGTCGCCCCAGTCCCAGGTGTACGACACGGGCGTGGCCACGATGGTCACGACGTCTCCGCCCATGGTGGTGGTCAGGGTCTGGGAGTCCCCCGAGGTGTAGGCGATGACGATCTTGGACACCAGCGCCTTGGACCCGGGCGGTTGTCGCACGATGCCCGAGCCACTGGCCATGACCTTGGCGACCTCCGAGGAGGTCATCACCACCGGCGGCGCCGCGGCGCCGGCTGGATCAGCGGCAGCAGCAGCCTCTTCCGGAGCCGACCGGGCGCCGAAGGCAAGGCCGATCACCACCCCGGTGCAGGCACCGCGGGCGACCGCGGAGCTCAATGTCTGGCAGTGCCTATAGGCCGCCGCCATGGAGGACTCGGCCTGGCCCCCGGAGGCCTCACCATCCGCCGGGGCCTCGGCGGCAGAATCCTCCCCGATCCCCGCCGCGGGTGCAGGATCCGGATTGATCACGCGCTTATGAACGTGCGCAAGTCCTGCAGAATTGCCATGTGTCTCGACCATCCAACTATCGTCGTCGGCCATAGCGGACGAGGTCATGCTTACCGCCATGACGGCCGCGGCGACGGCGACCGACGCGTTCCAGGCTGAGACCCTCATTCTCCCTGCTCCTCCCGCTCGACCTGCCCTTCTCGAACGATCCAGCGCCCGTCGACGTACTTCATGGCGAGGATGAGCAGGGTGCCGGTCGCGGGCTCGCTCACGTCCGGCGGGGCGCCGGTGCCGTCGTAGGAGTAGGACGCCTCCTGGTCGAAGACGACGTCGACCCGGGAGTACTCGCTGCCGGGCCCGGGGTCCGCGTAGCCCGTCTGGGTGATGGTGTGAGTCCACGGGTTCTTCCATCCGCCGGCCTCATGGAGCTTCCCGACATTGGTGATCACCGAGTTGCAGAACAGGCAGTCCTGCTGACTCATCGCCTTCCACTGCTCCAGGTCACCCGTGGCGTACACGTAGGGATACAGCTGGACGACGTAGGTCGCGGTCGCGATGGCCCCCTCGGAGGAGTTCTCGTCCATGTTCTCCGGCCTCTGCGGGGCCGGCATCGCCAGAGCCGCCTCGCGCTCGGCGGCCTGGTCCGACGGAAGATCCGACGTCGGCGACGCTGAGGCCGACGCTGAGGCCGACACGGACTCGGCGGAGTCCGGCGGACCGGCGCTCCCCTGAGCGGCGCCGCCGCCCCTGCCGCAGGCCACCAGGGCCCACAGCAGGCTCAGCGCCAGGACCGGTGTCACGACCGGCGCCCATGCCCGCGAGCCGTCGCGGGGAGAAGGGCTCCGCTCAGGGAACCGCGTATCGGGAGGAGACGAGATCGAGGCAATCATGATCGCTCACCACCATCAACAACGAGGCAACAGGGAACACGGGCCACCATCGGCCCTAGGGATCAGGCACCGCGGATCGGTACCACGCCGGTACTGTACCGACAATTCCCCAGAACCCGCCATCCTCGTAGTCCCATGTGGATAACGTCGGGTCGCGCGGCGCCCGCGGGCTGCTGCGGGTCGGTCGTCGTGAAGCGGGCGGTTGCCGTCGGGCTCGAAAAGCGTCCCCGGGGCGTCCCGGCATCCCCGGACGTCCCCCGTCCGGCATTATCATGACGGCATGATCGACTCCGCAGCGATCGCACGACTCAAGGCCGAGGCCGCACGGGCCGAGGCCACAGAGCTGCGTCAGCAGGCGCTCCTGGAGATCGCGGCCGCTCATGAGACGGCGGCCGAGGAGGACTCCGCCGCCCACGAGGCCGCGCGGCGTCACATTGAGGAGATGAACCAGCAGGCGCAGGAGCAGGCCGCGCAGGCCGAGGCCCGGCTCGAGGAGGCCCTCGCCCGCGCCGAGGCCGTCCGCTCCGAGGTGGACGACACCCTCCGCTCCCGCCAGGAGGAGGCCACGCGCCTGGCCGAGGACACCCTGAACCAGGCCCGTCTGGAGGCAACGGCCCTTCTCGAGGACGCCCGTGCCGACGCCGAGGTCGAGAAGACCACCATGATGCGTCAGATCAAGGAGCTCGAGCGGCAGCGCGACTCGGTTGCCGGCTACCTGGAGGAGATGCGCGGCGTGCTGGGCAACATCATGCCGCAGGCCCCGGAGTTCTCCGATGTCATCAGTGCCGCGCTGGCGACCGGCGTGCCCCAGGCCGCTGGGCTGTCGGAGGTGTCCTCCGGCAGCACCGACTCCGCAGGCTCCCCCGAGGCTGCGCAGAGTGCGGACTCCCCTGCGAGCAGCGCCGCGGAGAACGACCACTCCCTTCAGGAGGATCTGCTGAGCATGGGCGGCCGCAAGCGTCGCTGAGTCCGGTCGCACTCTCACGACCAGGCGCGCCGCACGAGGGCCAGGGTTTCCTCCCGGGTCACCCCCAAGTTGCGCATGGTCGTCACGAAGCGCATCGTCTCCCGCTCAGCCGCGGTATCGGCGAGGTCCATTACGTAGGTGCCGTGACGACCCCGCCCCTCCACCACTCCCTCGAGCTCAAGCTCGCGGTAGGCCTTGGCGACTGTATTGACGGCAACGTCAAGTTCAGCCGCCAAGGCGCGTGTGGTGGGCAGGCGCACGCCTGCGGCCAGACGTCCTGATGTGACGTCGACACGGATCGCAGAGCAGATCTGTGCGAAGACCGGCTCTGCGGAATCCGGGTCTAAAGCGATGCGCAGGCGGATAGGGGCGGCCATGAGTTCTAGTGTGCGCCCGATCACTCACATCCGCATCTTGAGACAGGCCGCAGGGTGCTGGTATGTGCGATTCCTCCAACAGCACCGACGAATTGCTACCAGAGGCCACGTTCCCAGCATGCCGAGTGCCAGTGCCGACGCTCCTCCAGACCGCGATCCGGACCGAAGAGGGATTCGTTGGACCAGGCGACGACATGCGGCGTTCCCGGCGCAATGCCCTGGTTGCAGCCAGGACAGGTGTAGGGCTTGTCGCCGCTGCGCACGTGGCGCACGGTGAACTCGGCACCACCCGGCCCGGTCTGCGTGCGCGGCATTGAGCCCAGGCGCCCCATATCGAGCGGGCGGTGCTCAGCGCGGTAAGGCCGTTTGGAGCTGCGTCGTGCCATGGCCCGACCCTATCGCTGAGCCCCGGAAGCGGCCGCACGAAGGCGATGAAAGGCAGCGGAGCACGCGCGGACTAGCGGACTAGTCGCCTCACGTCGCCTTCGCTCCCGACAGGTCTTCGATCCCCGCGATGATGCGGGCGAGACCGAAATCCATGTCCTGCTCAGTGCCGTCTGCCAGCAAGCCGGTAGTGAATACCTGGCGAGTCATCGGGAAGGTACTCTCATCGAGAAGTGCCGGAAGCCACGATACGGGCTCTTGAGACGGCAGGGCCATCGTCCTGTCGAGCTCTCGCCCGAGGTAGGCGACATTGCGAACATGACCGTCTATGAGCAAGGCGGCGTCAAGCAGGTTCTGCAGCCCCAGCCCCGTCTGCGCGAGCGGCTGCAAGAGGCGCTCGAACCAGAGGAGCCGATTCGGCGTCGCCGACATTCCGATCAGGGGGGCTTCTAAGAGCCAGGAATGCGCACCGTAGCGCGCCGACATTCCCGCAGCCCACAGCCTGACACCGGCCTGCCAGGTCGGCGCCTCGGCGATTTCTGCGGGCGGGGCGCCGAGCGCGGTGTCGATCATGAGCAGGATCAACTCGTCTTTGGACTCGATATAGCGATATGCGGCCATCGTGCCCGCCCCGAGGTGCTCGCCGAGTTTGCGCAGGGATAGACCCGCGAGCCCGCGCTTGTCCGCGACCTCGATACCCGCCTGCACGATGCGGCCGACGCTGAGCCCCTCACCCGTAGAGGCCCCACCTCGAAGCCGCCAGGCCAGGGCAGCCCAATGCGGCGGTACTGCTTCGGACATACAACCTCCTGCTTGCTGCCACGAAACCTTCTGCGTACAGTGTACACATGGCATCTGCGTACGGTGTACGCAGATATGTAGATACGCAGCTACGCGGCTCTGTCGCTTTCGAGCCTGGGAAGAAGTACGGATATGACTAACAGACTTGCCGCCACCGTTGTTCTCATGGTGGCGACGTTCATGGACCTGATGGACTCCACCATCACCAATGTCGCGCTGCCCGCCATCAGCGCGACCCTTGAGGCCACGCCCGCCCAACTCGAATGGACGCTCGCCGGCTATGTGATCGCCTTCGCGACGCTCCTCATCACGGGCGGTCGCCTGGGCGACATATTCGGCAGGCGCAGCATCTTCCTCATCGGCGTCATCGGCTTCACCGTCGCGTCCGGGCTCGCCTCCCTCGCGTGGAGCGGTGACATGCTCGTGACGACTCGCGTCGTGCAGGGCGCATTCGCCGGCATCATGGTGCCGCAGGTGCTCTCGAGCGTGCAGGTCATGTTCGCGCCGGAGGAACGGGGGCCGATATTCGGCGTCGTCGGTGCGCTGAGCGCAATCGGCGCGATCGCCGGACTGCTCCTCGGCGGGTGGCTGGTCACGGCGGATGTACTGGGAACAGGGTGGCGCAGCATCTTCCTCATCAACGTCCCGGTCGGCATCCTGCTGGTCGCCGCCACAGTGCTATTCGTCCCCAACAGCCGCTCGGAGCACCCGGTGGGGCTCGACCTCGCCGGCGTCGCACTGGGCGCACTGGCCGTATTCCTGGTCGTCTTCCCCCTGACCGACGGCCGCGCAGCCGGCTGGGCATGGTGGATATGGATGATGCTCGTCGCCGCACCCTTCGCGATCGGCCTGTTCATCCGGCAGCAGCGGCGCAAACTCTCCGCGGACGGCACCGCGCTCCTGCCCCTGCCGCTGTTCCAGAATCGGGGGTTCTCCAGCGGACTGCTCGTGCAGGTGGTCTCATCGGTGGGGAACGGCGGCTACTCGCTCGTGCTTCTGTTCTACATGCAGGCGGCTCTCGGCTTCACAGCATTCTCGGCAGGACTCGCACTGCTCCCCATTGGAATCGGCTCGATGATCGGAACACCGGTCGCCATGCTCCTCATGAAGCGGCTCGGGAAGCAGGCGGTGCTGCTCGGCGGCGCGCTCCAGGCGGCAGCCTTCGGCTGGGTCATGATGGTAATCAAGTCCGAGGGGAGCGACCTCAGCGGCTGGAGCCTCACGCCCGCCCTCACAGTCGCCGGCATCGGAATGATGGTGCTGATCATGCCGCAGACCTCAATCGCCCTGGATACCGTCCCCACAGCCGAGGCAGGCGCAGCATCCGGCACCTTCACCACATTCGGACAGGTGGGCATGGTGCTCGGGGTCGCTCTGGCAGGCGCTGTGTACTTCGGCGAGATCAGCGACACCGACGACGCGCAGGCCGCGGCTACCGCGGGCCTGTGGGTCATCATCGCCGCATACGCCCTGGCCGGGATCGCCGCGCTCACCATGCCCAGCGTCCGAATCGGCTCCAAGGAGGACGGCGAGACGTGATCAGCCGCCCGCCCTGTCCACGGTGACGGCCAGTACCGGCAGCGCCGGCCGTGCAGGCCGTGCCAGTCAGTGCCGGCCGTGCCAGTCAGTGCCGACTATGCAGGCCATAAGGCCACGTCGGTTCACCGGCTTCACCATGAGGGACGCCCCCGGCAGCGGTGCTGCCGGGGGCATCTCGTCTATGCGCGCATGCGCATCGGTCAACGAGACCGTCAGATGAGACCCATCTCGGCCACGGCCTTCTTCTCGTCCAGAAGCTCCGACGCCGAGGCGTCGATCCTGCTGCGGGAGAAGTCATCGATCTCCAGGCCCTGGACGATCTTCCACTCCCCGTCCTCGACCGTGCAGGGGAAGGAGGAGATGATGCCCTCGGGCACGCCGTACGAGCCATCCGACATGATCGATGCCGAGGTCCACGAGTAGCCCTCGACGCCCAGGCACCAGTCGTGGACGTGGTCAACGGCGGCGGAGGCGGCGGAGGCGGCCGAAGAGGCGCCCCGGGCGGCGATGACGGCGGCGCCGCGCTTGGCGACGGTCGGAATGAAGTCGTCCTCCACCCAGGCGCGATCCGCGAGAATGTCGGTGATCGGGGAGCCCTTGACCGTCGCCTGCGTGATGTCGGGGTACTGGGTCGAGGAGTGGTTGCCCCACACGGTGACCTTGTCCAGATCCGTCACGTGACACTCGGCCTTGGAGGCCAGCTGCGCCAGGGCGCGGTTGTGGTCCAGACGGGTCATCGCGGTGAAGCGCGAGGCAGGGATGTCCTTGGCGTGCGAGGCAGCGATCAGCGCATTGGTGTTGGCGGGATTGCCGACCACGAGCACCTTGATGTCGTCTGCAGCGCCGGCGTTCAGGGCCTCGCCCTGGGGGCCGAAGATGCCGCCGTTGGCGGACAGCAGGTCGCTCCGCTCCATGCCGGCCTTACGCGGCATGGAGCCGACGAGGAAGGCGATATTGGCCCCCTCGAAGGCCTGCTCGGGGTCATCGAAGATGTCGACGCTGCCGAGGTTCGGGAAGGCGGAGTCGAACAGCTCCATCGCGGTGCCCTCGGCGGCCTTGACGGCCTGCGGGATCTCGAGCAGACGCAGGTTGATCCGCTGGTCGGGACCGAGCAGGGAGCCCGAGGCGATGCGGAAGAGCAGCGCGTAACCGATATTTCCGGCGGCACCGGTCACGGTGACGTTGACGGGGGCGTTGGCCATGAAGACTCCTTCGGAATGACGTATCACTCGGGCCGCGAGCCGCGCAGCCCATGGCACGAGCCTACGGCGAGGGGCCGGGGATGACCCGGGACGATGGTTTCCCCACTCATGTAATCCCGGTCATACGGAAGGATCGCGCAACCGCCGGCCGGGACGGCTGGGGCCTCAGCTCGCGGCATCGGCTCCGGCCGTCTCGGCGGAGGACACCAGCTCCTCGGGACTCACCACGCCCTCAACACTGACGCGGTCGAGGTACTTCATCCCGTCGAAGGAGAGCTCGCGGGCATTCTCCGGATCGCCGTCATCGCGGATCTGTCCGCCCGCGAGGCGATCGATGACGATGGCGATGGCGCCATCGCCGGTGACATTGGTAGCGGTGCCGAAGGAGTCCATGGCGATGTAGGTGGCGATCATGAGGGCGACCTGAGCGTCGTCGAAACCGAGCATGGACGACAACAGGCCTGTGGCCGCCATGATGGCTCCGCCGGGAACGCCCGGGGCAGCGACCATGGTGATGCCGAGCATGAAGATGAAACCGACCCACTGCACGGTCGAGACGGACAGTTCCTGGGTGAGCACGATCGCGAAGGCGAAGGAGAAGATCTTCGAGGTCGAGCCGGCCAGGTGGATGGTGGCGCACAGCGGGACGGTGAAGGAGGCGACCGCCTCCGACACGCCGTTCCTTCTGGTCTGCGCCAGCGTCACGGGAATCGTCGCGGCGGACGAGGACGTGCCCAACGCGGTCAGGTAGGCGGGCGCCATGGTGACCAGCGCCCTGACGGGATTCCTGCCACCGACCATACCGGCCACGACGTACTGGACCGAGAGGATGACGACTTCCAGAACCAGGACGACGACCACCACTCGCAGGAGGGCGTGCATCACCGACCAAGCCTCGCCCGTGTACGTGAGGTTGAGGAAGATGCCGAAGATGTGCAGCGGCAGCAGAGGGATGATGATTCGCTCGATGAGTCTGGTGATGATCGCGCGGAACTCGACGAACCCCTTGCGCAGGACCCCGCGGGGCACCATCGACAGGCCGATACCGAGGATGAAGGACAGCAGCAGAGCCGTCATGACCTCCACCGGCGCCGGCATCTCGATACTGAAGTACGTCTCCAGCGCGCTGCCCGGCTTCTCGACGTCGGACAGGGCCGTGCCCGAGAGAAGATCGGGCAGGAGCGCGGCGCACACGCCGTAAGTGAGGAAGCCGGAGAAGAGCGTCGACGCGTAAGCGATGGCGGTAGTGATTCCGAGCCACCTTCCCGCGCCCCGGCCGAGGTCGGCGATGGCCGGAGTCACCAGACCGATGATGATCAGCGGGATGGAGAAGGACAGGAACTGGCTGAACAGGCCCGAGAAGGTGGCGAAGATGCGGCCGACGGCCTGCGGGACGAGAGGACTTCCACCGATCCTGGTGCTGCCCAGGACGAGAGCGAGAATGATCGCGGCGAGCACCCACACGAGGATGCCGCTGGCTGAGAGCGCCTTGCGGAGGTGTGACACAGAACTGCCTTTCGGCCCGGAGGGCGGGCGGCCGGGTACCGCCCACTGCGCCGCAGCATGCCATAGGACGGATGACGAGCGGCTGACGTATCAAGAGCCGACCCGCGAGCCGGCTCTCAGACGACCCGCGGCAGGTCCGCGTAGTAGGTCAAGGCGAATAGGGCGACGGCGAGCAGAGTGCCGAAGACGACGTCGAAGAATCGCCCGCGAGCCGCTATCCAAGTGCCGTCGGGCCGTTGCAGGCGCAGGAGTGCGAGCAGCAGCACACCGGTGCCGAGGCAGATGATCGCCAGACGCCGGTGGCCCAGCAGGGAGATCACGGGCACCACGATCAGCCCGACTGCCACGCTCAGGACTGAGAGCGTTCGGTAGGGCTCCTTGTGCTCGGGTGCGGGGCGAGCCCCCACGAGCCCCGGCTGGACCCAGGCGCCGTGCGGCGGAGTTCGCACCTCGTGCTGGCTCTCGCCCCGGGTCCCCCGCACGGTCTGATCCTGACTCACGACCGTCATCGTAGCGGGCCGCGAGCGGTCGCAGGGCGCCGCCGACGGCGAGATCAGCCGAATGTCGGATCAATGGGCGAAGTGGCGGTTGCCGGTCAAGTACATGGTCATTCCACCGGACTTCGCCGCTTCGATGACCTCTCCGTCGCGGATGGAGCCGCCGGGCTGAACGACGGCCCTGACGCCCGCGTCGACGAGGACCTGCAGACCATCGGCGAAGGGGAAGAAGGCATCGGAGGCGGCCACCGACCCGGCTGTCCGCTCCCCCGCGCGTTCAATCGCCAGGCGGCACGAGTCGACGCGGTTCACCTGGCCCATGCCAACACCAACGGAGGCGCCGTCGTGGGCCAGGAGAATGGCGTTGGACTTCACGGCGCGGCAGGCCCGCCACGCGAAGGCCAGGTCGGCCAGGGTCGCATCGTCTGCCGCCTCGCCCGCTTTGAGTTCCCAATTCGCGGGGTCGTCGCCGGGAGCGTCGATGCGGTCGGGTCGCTGGAGCAGGGCTCCCCCGGAGATGGGGTGGAGGACGCGTTCCCGGTGCGTGTAGGGGACGGCCCTCAGCAGTCGCAGGTTCTTCTTCGCGGTGAGGATCGCCAGGGCCTCCGGGTCGAAGCCGGGGGCGATCACGACCTCGGTGAAGATGTCCTTGATTTGTTCGACCAGTTCGGCGGTGACGGGGCGGTTGGCGGCGATCACTCCTCCGTAGGCGGAGACCGGGTCGCAGGCGTGGGCCTTGCGGTGGGCCTCCGCGATGCCGGTGCCCACCGCGATCCCGCACGGGTTGGCGTGTTTGATGATCGCGACGCACGGCTCGGTGAAGTCGCTCGCGGCGCGGTAGGCGGCCTCGCCGTCGGTGTAGTTGTTGTAGCTCATGGGTTTGCCGTGCAGCA
>ERZ772924.1036-NODE-1036-length-13292-cov-9.604442_pt1 | contig 13292 bp, 17 predicted proteins | sample MGYA00512116_ERZ772924 | MGnify/ENA primary metagenome ERZ772924 (study PRJEB29015, sample SAMEA2737920) | human oral metagenome | biome: human oral; feature: human-associated habitat; material: dental | place: China | collected 2134 ...
TGATTGCGGGGCTGATTAATGCAATGGGATGAATATTTTCGCAAGAGGTCTAATGAAAAACCCCGCTTTCGCGGGGTTTTTGATGCGCAAGCGGCGGCTTCAGAATTCGTATTTGAAGCTGGCGCTGATGTAGCGCGGGTCGCCGTAGCCGTACTGGTTGAAGCTGAGCTGGTTGCGGTATTTTTTGTCGAAGAGGTTATCGACGTTGATTTGCGCGGAGAAGTGGTCGGTGATTTGGTAGCGCCCCATCAGGTTGACCACGGCGTAGCTGTTCTGGCCGTAGTCCATGTTGGCGCCGGTGGCCGGGTTTTTGGTCTCGGTCCAGGTGCGGCTTTGCCAGGCGACACCGCCGCCGACGGTCAGGCCGCTGACGGCAGGCACGTCGTAGGTGGCGAACAGTTTGAGCTGTTTGCGCGGGTGGGTGGTGTTGAGTTTTTTGCCCTGGGCGTCTTTGCCGCGCCATTAGGTGTAGCCCGCGCCAAGGCGCAGGTTTTCGCCGATGTTGCCGCTCGCTTCCAGCTCGAAGCCGTTGACTTTCGCGCCTTTGGCGGCGTAGTAGGCGGTGGTCGGCGGGGTGACGCCTATGATGTTTTCGCCGCTGCTTTGCGCGAGGTTGTCCTGGCGGGTGCGGAAGACGCTCGCCTGGGTGTTGAGGCGGTTATCGAGCCAGTTGGCTTTCCAGCCCAGTTCCCAGGTGCTGCCCCGGATGGGGTCAAGCAGGTTGTTGTTGCGGTCGCGCTGGGTTTGCGGCTTGAATATGTCGGCGTAGCTGGCGTACACGGTCTGGTTCGGGGTGATGTCGTAGGTGATGCCCGCATACGGTGTCCAGATGGCGCTGTTTTTTTGGCTGAAGGGTTTTTGGCTGCTTTCGCCGCTGCTTTTCCAGTTGCTGACGCGGGTGCCGATGATGGTGCTGAGCTGGTCGGTGATGCGCAGGCGGGTGGCGGCGTAGAGCGCGGTTTCGGTGTCGGTTTGGTCGTGGCTCAGGCTGCGCGTCGTCCAGTTCGGGCGGGGGTAGTTACCGTTCCAGGTGTTGAGGTCGGTCGCGGGCGCGATGCCGTCGTTCGCCCAGCTGTAGGAGCTGCGGTGGTGGCGGTTGTACTGGATGCCGGCGGTGAGTTCGTGCTCTTGTCCCCATGCCTGGATTTTGCCGTCCGCCTGGAGCTGGATGTTGTTTTGTTTGGCGTCGGTGTGGAATTTGCCCGGCCACGGTGTCCAGTCGAGGCCGTTGCGGTTGACGCTGCTGCCGCTGAAGTAGAAGAGTTCGGAGTCGCCGGTAGCGTCGCGGTGGTCGGCCTTGAGGCTCACGTTCCAATGGTCGCCGATGGCCTGTTTGCCTTCGATGAAGACGTCGGTGGTACGGCTGTCCCAGTAGGCCCAGTTGATGCTGATGTTTTTGCCGCGCGGCTAGTTGGTCAAGGTGCCGTCGGTGTAGGTGACGGGCAGGCCGCCCCACATTGCCTGGTCTTTGTCGCTGCGCTGGTGGCTGATGCCGACGCTGGCGCTGGTGGTCGGGGTGATGTCGGCATCAAGCACGCCGTAGAGGGTGCTGCTGCGGTTTTTTTCGCGGTCAACGAAGGTTTTGCCGTCCTGGTGGTTGGCGATGATGCGGCCGCGCACGTTGCCGGTTTGGGTCAGTGGCTGGCTGTGGTCGGCGCTCAGGCGGTAGTCGCCGTAGCGGCCAATGCCTGCTTCAAAGGCGGTTTTGCGTTCGTGGCTGTCGGCGTGTTTGCGTACAAGGTTGACGCTGGCGGACGGGTTGCCCGCGCCGGTCATCAGGCCGGTGGCGCCGCGCACGATTTCGACGCGGTCGTAGATGCCGGTGTCGGCGAGGCTTTCGCCGGATACCCAGGCGCCTGCCCAGTTCACGTTCATGCCGTCGATTTGGTATTTGTCGATGGCAAAGCCGCGCGCGCTGAAGGCGTTGCGCCCGCGGTCAAATTTGCTGACGGAGATGCCGGGGGTGCTGTTGAGTGCGCCAGCGAGGTCGCGGATGTTTTGGTCGCGCATTTGTTGTTGGGTGACGACGCTGACGGTTTGCGGGGTTTCTTGCGCGGAGAGTGCCATGCCGGTGGCGCTCGTCATGGTGGGTACGGTGTAGTCGCGCGTGTCTTCGCTGGCGACGCGGCTTTTGTCGGCGGCGATGGTGACAGGCGCGAGGGTGGTGTTGTCGGCGGCATGGGCGACGCTGACGCTGGCCGCGCCGCAGAGGGCGAGGCGGATGGCTTGTTGTAATGTCATGGGGGTTCCTTTTTGGGTTTCAGGGTTGGGGTTGCCGCAGGTGCAGCAGGCAGGTGCAGCAGGAAGTATCCGCCGCCGAGCAGCGAGGCGAGTACGCCCGCGCCGAGTTCGTAAGGGAAGATGAGGTAGCGGCCGAGCCAGTCGGCGACGAGCATCAGCGCCGCGCCGTAGAGGGCGGCGATGGGCAGTTGTTTTTCCGGGCTGACCGCGCCGCTGCGCCGCGCCAGGTGCGGGGTCATCAGGCCGATAAAGCTGAGCGGCCCGACGGCCAGGGTGGCGACGGCGCTCATCAGCGCGACGAGAACGAGCAGCAGGCTGCGGCTACGGCGCACGGCAAGGCCGAGGCTGCCCGCGACGGTTTCGCCGAGCGCCAGCAATTTCAGGGGTTTGCCGCAGAGCAGGGCGGCGGCGAGCAGCACGAGGGCGAGGAGGACGAGCAGCGGTGCGGTGTGCGGGCGGGCGTACCAGGTGCTGCCGGCAAGCCAGCTCAGGACGCCTTGCAGTTGCGGGTTGCCGCTGAGTTGGACGACGGTCATCACGCCCTGCATCAGCGCGGCTATGGCAACGCCGGTCACCAGCAACCACGCCGGTTGCAGGCGGCGCGACAGCCAGAGGATGAGCACGGCGACGATGAGCGCCCCGCCCGCGCCCGCGAGCAGCAGGCCGCCGCTGCCGAGCGCGGGGAAGGCGATGAAGGCGGCGAGTACTGCCAGCGCCACGCCGGAGCTGATGCCGAGCACTTCCGGGCTGGCCATCGGGTTGCGCGTCAGCGTTTGCAGCAGCACGCCCGCGCTGGCGAGCAGGATGCCGACGGCAACGGCGCTGAGGCTGCGCGGCAGGCGGTGTTCAAGGATGATGTCGCCCTGCCAATGCCAGCCCCAGCCGTCCGCCCCGGCGGTAAATCCTTACCAAGCAGCGGTTTTTGCCACGAAGTGAGGCGCGGCGCGGGTGCGGACGGCGGCTGTTCACGCGCGATGCCCTGGCTTTTGCGCTGGCGCAGTACCAGATAAATGAGGAACGGCGCGCCGAGGACGCCGGTCATCGCGCCTGCGGGCAGCAGGGTGCCGCTGTAATGGCCGATGATATTGAGCAGGCTATCGACGATAAGCAGCAGCAGGCCACCGCTGACGAATGACACCGCCAGCCGCGCCCCGGTCGCGCGCAGCCGCAGCAGGTGGGCGACACTCGCCCCGGCCAGTCCGGCAAAACCGATAACGCCGACGCGGCTCACCACCTGCGCGGTAATCCCTGCCGCCAGCAGCAATACCAGCAACCGCAACAGTCCGACCGGGACGCCGAGGCGGCGCGCCTGCTCATCATCCAGCGCGAGCAGGGTCAAGGGGCGCTGCAACAGGGCGAAGGCGACAGCGGCGGCAAGCGTCGTCCAGCACAGTGCGGCGACCGTCGCCCAGCCGTCCTGCAACAGCGAGCCCGCGCCCCAGACCATCACCCCCAGCAGCACGTCGTGATAAAACTGGACGATGACGGCGGCGACAGCGGCGAAGACCATATTGGCAATCAACCCGGCGAGAATCAGCGACAGCGCATTCATCCCGCCTGCGCCCGCGACCAGCAGCACCAGCGCGATGGCGGCGACCGCCCCGGCAAAGGCGACCCAAAAGCTGCCGAACAGCCCCGCTGCCGGGAAAAAGAGCGTGACCAGCATCAGCGACAACTGCGCGCCGCCAGCGACGGCGAGGGTGCTGTCCGAGGCGAGCGGGTTATGCACGATTTGCTGCAAGGCGCTACTGGCGAGCGCGAGCAGGCCACCGGCGAGAAACGCGGCGACGAGCTCCGGCAACACCGCCATTTGCACCGCCGCTTCGGCGATGGGGAGCGCGTCCGGGTCGCGCAACAAATCCGCCCACGGCCAGTACCAGACCAGCGCCAGCCAGACGGCGGCGAGGACGAGGGCGAGCAGGGAAAAGAGAGAAAGGGTTTTGCTGGGGGTCATAAATCAGGAAGGGTTAGGGTGTCGGGTCATTTACATACAGGTTGAGCGCTCAGGTGTATGTAAATGAATCAGTGAACGGGTGTGGCGAAACGCGCCGAACTACCCCCTCCCCTGCAGGGCGAAGCCCGCAGCGGGGGAGGGTTGGGGAGGGGGGAGCGTCCTTGAAGTCGCCGCCGATGCAGGATAGTGCGCACCTTCCCCGGTAAATGCTGGAACAAATATGGTGGAATACCGCTGATATGCTCCCTTTCCCTGTGGGACTGGAACAACCCGCGCAGCAACAACAAGCATTGCTTGCGAAGCAAAAGAGGGCGAGGATGATTGCAGCAAACGTGAAAAACCAAAATTCTGCTTCATCAACAATATTGCCCACCCCCACCCCAGCCCTCCCCCGCTGCGGGCTTCGCCCTGCGAGGGAGGGGGCGGATCGGCGGAAAAGCGGGGCTTGGCGCTCTTGTTCGGACGCATTGCCTTCCGTGAAAGATTCGGCAACCGTTGTCGCGACTACAATCCATCTGCCCCCTCCCTCGCAGGACGCGCCAGCGTCCGCAGCGGGGGAGGGCTGGGGTGGGGGTAGCGTCCTCAATGTCGCCGCCGATGCAGGATAGCGTCGTAGGTCGGCCATTTATGGCCGACGCTTTTATGTCGGGCATCAATGCCCGACCTACAATCACCCCTTCACTCACCGCCATCCCCCACCATCGCCCCGCGCAAATAGCGGCCAAACAGCTCCACCGACTCCGGCCCGCCGAACAGCCACACCGCAGGCACCTTGCGCAAACAGCGCTCGCGGCCAAAACCGATGCGCCGCCACAAATAACTGCGCGCAAGCTCCGCCTCGGTCATCTGCGGAAACGGGCCGACGATGATGAGGCAAGTATCCTCCGGCAACTGCGCCAGCTCCGGCAGCGCAATGAGGCGGCTGCCCCAGCGGTTGCCCGCGCCCAAATCCGCCTGCTCCAGCCCCATCAACGCAAAGGCGACGCGGAACAAACTGTTCGGCGCAAAAATCCGCAACTGGCGCGCATCGGCAAACTGCACCACCGCATAACGCTTCACCTCCGGCGCCGCCGCGCGGATGTCGCGCCCATAACCCGCGAGCGCCGCCTCCACCCGTTGCAAATAACCCTCCGCCGCCGCGCGTTCGCCGATGGCATTGCCCAGCTTTTGCGTCGCCGCGACATACGTCGCCCAGCTTTGCTGCGGCGCCTCATTGCCGCCGTCAAACAGCACATCAACCACCGGCACGCCCGGCGGATACACCTCGCGCAAATGCGCGTAGAAAAAATTGTCCACCACCCGCGAAAACGGCAACTGCGCCAGCAACTCGCGGTTCGGGCGGTAACGCTCGCCCAAATCCACCACCGACGGCGGTTGCACCGGGTCGCTCATCCACACCGGATAAATCCGCTTGTCGCCCATCGCCAGCGGCGGAAAACCCATCGCGGTCAGGCTGGAGGCGAGCGACCAGTCCGGCGTAATCACCCGTTCAGCGGCAAACAGCGGCAACGCACACGCCGCCAGCAGCGCAAAAAAGACCGCCCTCATACCACCGCCACCCGGTGCTTGCCGTCGGGATGATCCAGCAAATGCAACTGCACGCCGAAGACCTCCTGCAACGCCGCCGCCGACATCACCTCGCCGACCGGGGCAAAACGGCACAGCCGCCCGCCCTTGAGCGCAATCAGCGCATCACAAAAACGCGCCGCCAAATTGATGTCATGAATAATCACCACCACCGTTAGCCCGCGCGCGGCGATGAGCTGCCGCACCAATTGCAGCACCTCGACCTGATAAACAATAGACCTCTTTCCAAACCAGGCAAAGATATACGTTTTTTGGAATTTGTATCCCTGCCCCCACCCCGGCCCTCCCCCACGGGGGAGGGAGCCGTTCTGCGGCAGATTCTATTAACTGCTGCCGTATTGCATATGGATAGTTATGAAACTATTGCTATTTTTGCAGCCAATGCGTCCCCTCCCCCTGTGGGGGAGGGTCAGGGTGGGGGCAGCAGACAACAGCTCGGCAGGTTTGGAATTTTGTCGGGTTGTCGTGCAAGTTATGGTTTGGAAGGAAGTCTAATGAAAAAAAGGGAATGCAGCGGATGGCCGCATCAGTGTTGCAATATCGCTCGCGCACAAGCGCGCTGCGCGTTTGCCGTTGTCCATGCGGCGATTCTATGAGCGGCGCGGCGATGCCGTCAATCGCCAGCGCTATAATGCCGTCTCCCTTCACAACCAGAGTAATCATCATGGCAAGACTTGCCGGAAAAACCGCCCTTGTCACCGGCGCCGCCCGTGGCATCGGCGAAGCCATCGCCCGCGCTTTTGCCGCCGAAGGCGCGTTTGTCTATTTGAGCGACATCAATCACACCGACGGCGAGCGCGTCGCCGCCGACATCGGCGCCAACGCCCGCTATTTGCCGCTCGATGTGCGTGAGGAGCGCGACTGGGAAGCGGCGCTGCAAACCCTCGCCGCCGACCACCGCACGCTCGATATTCTCGTCAATAACGCCGGCATCACCGGCATTGAAACCAGTCCCACCCACGACCCCGAACACGTCTCGCTCGCCGACTGGCACGCGGTGCTCAACACCAACCTCGATGGCACTTTCCTCGGCTGCCGCTACGCCATCGGCGCGATGCGCCCACAAGGAAAAGGCTCCATCATCAACATTTCCTCGCGCTCCGGCCTGGTTGGCATCCCGACCGCCGCCGCCTATGCGGCGAGCAAGGCGGCGATTCGCAACCACACTAAAAGCGTCGCCCTCTACTGCGCGCAGCAGGGGCTGGCCATTCGCTGCAATTCCATCCACCCGGCGGCGATTGACACGCCGATGTGGTGGCCGATGCTCGGCGGCACGGAAGCGCAACGGCCGGAACGCCTCGCCGAAATGGCACGCGCCATTCCCGTGCGCCGTTTGGGTCGCGTCGAAGAAGTCGCCGCGCTCGCCGTGCTGCTCGCCTCCGATGAAGCGACCTATATCACCGGCAGCGAGTACAACATCGACGGCGGCCTGCTCGCCGGTAGCGCCGCCAGCCCGAAATCGAACTGACCATGCACGAAATCCATCTGAGCGCCGCCGACAAGGCGGCGCGCTACGCCCAGCTCCTGCCGCAACTGCGCGCGGTGCTGGCAGACGAAAGCGATGCCGTCGCCAATCTCGCCAACACCGCCGCCGTGCTGAAGGAAGCCTTCGGCTGGCTCTGGGTCGGCTTTTACCGCGTCGCCGGTGAGGAACTGGTGCTGAGCGCCTTTCAAGGGCCGCTGGCCTGCACCCGCATCGCGCGTGGCCGTGGCGTCTGCGGCCAGGCGTGGGCGCAAAACCGTACCATTGTCGTGCCGGACGTGAACGCCCACCCCGGCCATATCGCCTGCTCCTCGCGTTCGCAATCGGAAATCGTCGTGCCGCTGCATGACGCGGACGGCAAGGTGTGGGCGGTGCTGGATGCGGACGCGGAAACGCTCGCCGCCTTCGACGACACCGACGCGCAGGGGCTGGCAGCGGTGGCGGCGCTGTTGACGGAATGCGGGGTAATACTATGAAAGGCAAGGCAACATTCGCCGCGCTGGAGGCTGTTTTCCATTCGTTTTGGATGCGGTCGCTACGCGGTTTTTCACACCCCGCCCCCGCAGGACGAAACCCGGCGTAGGGTGTGTGGCGGCGTAGCCGACACGCACGCGGGAATTTGACATCGGCAAACGCGTGCGTGCCTGCGGCACACACCCTACGAATTAATGGTGTAGCTCACAAAATCGTCGCCACGCAACCGCATTGGCTTGGGCGTGTTTACGGCTGCCTGAGCGCTGGACGCGGGCGAGTGCCTGACGGCGGCAACCGCGGCAACCCGTCACGCCGCGCCTGCTGGATGTTCGCCCTGATTAACGGCGTACCGCAGCCGATGAAGGTGAACCGTCTGAAGTGATAAAAAAGGATGCCTGCGGGCATCCTTTTTTTGCCCGTCGGTGTGGGCAGCGTCGGGGCGGTTTTGACGCGGATGTTTCAGTAATACCGCGCCAGATGCGCCAAATAATCATCGGCGCTGCGTGCAACCTCGGCGCGTTTGCTGTCGTCATAGCCGGGTGCGGTGCTGTCAATGCCGTGGAAGGCAAAAACGGGCTGCCAGAGGGCGTGGCAGTAATTCACCGTCAATGCAAACGCGCGCAGCGCCTCGGCAACCGTCGCGCCAATCTCGCCGCCCTGGCGATAGGCATCGGCGGGCGAACCGAGCGAGACGGCAATGCCCGCCTTTTTGCCGCGCAGGCCGGTGGCCTTGCTGCCATACGCCCAGCCGTAGGTGAGCACGTCATCCAGCCATTGTTTCAACAGCGGCGGGCAGTTGAACCAGTACACCGGAAATTGCAGCACCAGACTGCGATGCGCCTCCACCAGCGCCTGCTCGCGCCCGACGTCAATCGTGCCGTGGGCGTACTCGCGGTAGAGTTCGTGCACGGTGAAGCGGTCGGGATGCTGCGCCAGCGCGTCTGCCCAGCAGCGGTTGATGGTGGAGTGGGCAAGGTCGGGATGGGCAAGGATTATCAGGGTTTTGTTCATCAGGCGTCTCCAGGGATAAAGGCGTGTTCGCGGAAAACGAGCCAGTCGCCCGTCGCGTTTTGCCGCAACATCAGGTTGAAAGCGATGCGTTTTTCGCCCGCGCCGAGGTCAAGGCGACGGGTGGCGATGACGTAGCCGATGCCGTCCTGCACCTCGCTTGGCTGGAATGCCACGGCGGTATTGCGCGGTGGCGCAACACCGTATGAGGCTTTCAGTGGACGACTATGGCACGCCGTCAGCGCGTCAAGGCGGTAATGATAACCGGCGTCAATCAGACGGTGCACGGCGTTTTGCAGTTCGGGATTCATCGGTGTCCTTTTGCGTGAAAGAGACACGCAGCATACAATCCCCTTTGTTTTCTGAACAGTACGCACATTGCGGTGCGTTACTTTCCTGGAGGTGAGTCATGTTGAATACGCCATGCCAGGCGGGCGCGGTCGCGCTTGCCGAGACGGGCTTTGGTTACACGCTGTCGCTCATTGGCGGCAAATACAAGATGGTGATTCTGTTTTGGCTCGGCACGCAGCCATCCATACGCTTTAACGAATTGCAGCGGCGCATCGGCGGCATTTCCTACAAATCGCTGACGGCGGCGCTGCGCGAACTGGAGCGCGACGGTCTCGTCTCGCGCACTGTCTTCCCGCAAGTGCCGCCGCGGGTGGAATACGCGCTGACCGCGCGCGGGCAGTCGCTGCTGCCGGTACTGAACGCGATGTGCGCCTGGGGCGAGGCGCACCGCGCCACGGTGGCCACACGATGAAAAACGGGTTTGACGGCATCAATGCCGCCCTGCAGGAAGGCCGCTGTTACTACTGCGGCGGCGCGGTGGAGCCGCGTATCGAAGATTCCTGCTGCGGGACGTATTGCCCGAAATGCGCGATGTTTCTGGTCGTCACCACTTACATCCCGCCCGTCCGGGAAGACCGCACCTGCTACCGCATCCACCAGCACCACGCCGACGCGCACAACCCGCAACACATCCGCACCCTCGCCCGCCTTATCGGGCGCAACTATCCGCAAACCCGCGCCTTCATCGCGGAGCCCTGCCCGCTCATCGCCGAAAACCTCGCGCCGGAAATCCTCGCCATCCGGCAACGGCTGGACGCCGTCGCCATCGCTTACCGCATCACCCCGCCCTTCCCTTACAACGACACGGACGACGCACCATCATGACCCTCACCTTTCCCCGCCGCCGCGCCCCCGCCCTGCTCGCCCTGGCCACTACCGCCATTCTCGCCCTGCTCCTCTGGCGCATCGCCCGGCAAACCCCGCTGCACGGCGGCCACCTCGCCTTTTGCGCGCTGCTGTTGGCGTACAGCGGCTACACCGCACTGCGCGAAAGCCGCTACCTCATCCGCCCCGAAACGCTGCGCCTTGACACACGCGGCCTCACCCTCCGCCATCACCGCGCCCCCGGCTGGCGCGCGCTGCGCCTGCCCTGGACAGAACTCATCGACCAGGAGAGGCACGGCGATCGCCTCACCCTCATCTGGCGCGACGGCGACCGCCTGCGCGCATTCACCCTGCGCCTGCCCGCACAGCCGCGTAGCGCCGAAATCGCCGCCACCATCGCCCGCTACCCGCCGCGTCCCGTCCCCTGGCCGCCCGTCGCCATCCCCGCCGCCTGGCAACAACATTGGGACACCGGCGAACCCGGCATCCGCACCGCGCTGCACCAATACGGCATCGAAACCCTCTACAGCCCGCTTATCCTCACCATCCTGCTCATCGCTGTTCCGCTGCTTGACGGCGACTACGGCGCCATCAGCGCCACCCTTGCCGCGCTCCTTCTCGCCCGTGCCGCCTGGCGCCGTTACCGCACGCCGCAACACTACCGCATCGCCCTGCACAAACCCTATATCCGCCTTGATGCCGACGGCGTGCATTACTGGCACGCCCCGCCCGATGACGAAACACACGTCCCGTGGGCGGCCATCCACGCCGTCAACAGCGAACACATCAAGTCCTACGACAAATACAGCAGCTATCTGCACCTCACCTGGCGACCGCACCCCTACGCGCGCTACCTGCGCCATGACCGCCTGCGCATCGCCCTGCCCGAACCGCAAAACCGCGACAACCAGGCCTGCGCGCGCTGCGACGAAATTGCTGCCAGCATCGCAGCACACCTCACCGCCCCCGGCGAGCCACCACCAGCGTTGCCCGTCCTCGAACGCCATTACGGGTTATAGCCATTCCCCGCTTTCCCGCTGCCGACGGTAACAAACAAATACGAAAAAGGATGCCCGCAGGCATCCTTCCTTGCCGGTTTCGCGCCGTGTTATTCACTCGCGGCGCCGTCTTTAACATAGACGAAATGCGTGCCGTCGTAGCGGTAATCCAGCGTTTTGCCGGTGACTTCGCCGTCGGGGAATTTTTGGGTGTTTTCAATGAGCGGCACGCGCAGGGTTTTGCTGGCAGCATCGTAGCCAAAATGCGGATATTGCGAGGTTGTGCCGGGCAGACTGTCGCGGTCGTAGGCGAAGGCGATGCCGGAGAGGTCTTTGCCGTGTGAGCGGACAAGCGCGGCGGCTTCCGGCTTGTCGCCCTGAACGCGCAGCAACTGGAGGCTGACCGCCAGCGCATTGCTTGACCCTTGCGCGCTTTCTTCCAGCAGGTACACCGTGCCGCGCTCGCCCAGGTCGGCGGTGTAGAGACCTGTAACGTTATCGCTGTTGCCGGAGACGTCTTCACTCTTTTCCCATTCGGGATGGGCGTCAATAACACGGGTTTTGCCGGTAGCATCGCGGTATTGCCACAGACCGAGGTTGAAACGCATCGTGCCGCCGCTGGCATCGTCCCAGGAATAGGCGCGGAATTTGCGGTCGCTGGCGGTTGCCATCTGCAACCCTTGTTCGCGCGCCTGCGGAAAATCGCAATCCCAGCTTTTGTCGGCATCCGTGGTGAGCAGGCGGCGGATTTCGGCATGGGCGGCGTTGGCCTTGTTTTCATCGTATGCCGCCGGGCTGTCCACCATCGGTTCCAGGATGGCGAACTGCTGGCGCAACGCGGCGTCAACCGTGGCGCAATCGTAGGCCTGGGCGAGGCTGCTACAGGCAGCAAGGGCGATGAGAATGTTGCGGGACATGGGATTCTCCGTGATAAATGAGCGGGCAGTATATCGCCACGGTACCGCATCATTTCATACCGTTCTGTTTGCTCGCCGCAGGCAACAAAAACCCCCGCCGGAGCGGGGGTGGATTAGGCGGCGATGTTCAGATTTTACTGGGCAACAGGTGCGGCACCAGCAGCAGGTTGTTGTACCTGACGTTCAACGAGTCCATCAACAGTGACTTCTACGCGACGGTTTTGTGCGCGGCCTTCGGCAGTCTTGTTGGTGGCAACCGGGTTTTTCTCACCCTGACCGTAAGCTTCGATCAGTTGTGACGGAACGCCGTTTTCAGCGAGGTAGTTGGCAACGGTAGATGCACGACGTTCAGAAAGTTTCTGGTTGTAGGCATCTGAGCCCTTGGAGTCGGTGTGACCGACCACGGTGATTTTCTGGATATTGGCACCGCGTTGGTTCAACTGGCCAGCCAAATCCTGCAGGGCTTCTTTGCCTGCCGGTTTCAGGTTGGACTTGTCGAAGTCAAAGTAGGTGTCGGCACCCAGGGTGATCACTTCGCGTTGGGTTTCCATGACCGGCGGCGGCGGTTCCGGTGCTTTCACACCGCAATCACGCAGTCCCTTGTTGGCGTTTACGGTAACGCATTCGCCCCAACGGTTCTTGACGAGATCACCACCGCGGGAGGTCAGGTCTTCTGTAGCGGAAAGATCTGCAAATGCCGGCGCTGCAACGGCAGTAACGGCGGCAAGTGCGATCAGGTTTTTAAGTTTCATATACTTCTCCCAATAACAAAACTTGCAAGTTTAGTTAAGAACTGGTGGACGGCTGCCCGTCCAAGATTGACGGTACCCCTGCCCACGAACAGGCAAGAGGTACCCATCCGCGCGCAATCATAAGGGTTTTGTTGCAAAAATGCAAAGGAAAATCCGGCGATGTGGCGCCTGCGGACGCGGTTCTGTTGCAAAAATGATACGGAAAACGCCAGTCATCCCCGCCCGCCCCGGCAAAGACGCAAAACACCGCCGTAGAACAGGCGTTTGCCCATTCGTGATACCATAGCGCCCGTTTGCCGCATCAGGCGGTTTTTCCACGTTATAAGGTTGAAACCATGAGTGATTTTGCCAAAGAAGTGCTGTCGGTCAATCTGGTCGATGAAATGCGCAGTTCCTACCTTGATTATGCGATGAGCGTCATCGTCGGCCGGGCGCTGCCGGATGCGCGTGACGGCCTGAAGCCGGTACACCGCCGCGTTCTTTTTTCCATGCACAAACAGGGCAATGCCTGGAACAAAAAATATGTGAAATCCGCGACCATCGTCGGCGACGTCATGGGGAAATACCACCCGCACGGCGACAGCGCCATTTACGACACCCTCGTGCGCATGGCGCAACCCTTCTCGCTGCGCTACCCGCTGGTCGATGGCCAGGGCAACTTCGGCTCGCTTGATGGCGACCCGCCCGCCGCCTACCGCTACA
>ERZ772924.1038-NODE-1038-length-13282-cov-3.912981_pt1 | contig 13282 bp, 12 predicted proteins | sample MGYA00512116_ERZ772924 | MGnify/ENA primary metagenome ERZ772924 (study PRJEB29015, sample SAMEA2737920) | human oral metagenome | biome: human oral; feature: human-associated habitat; material: dental | place: China | collected 2134 ...
CGCCGAGATGGGGGTCGACGGATTCCGGTTCGACCTGGCGACGGTGCTCGGCCGCAAACCGAACGACGCCGACCGCGAGGACTGGGACAACCAGAAACGCTTCTACACCGACCACCCGCTGCTGACCGCCATCGCCGAGTTCGCCGAGGAGCAGCGCATCGAGGTCATCGCGGAGGCGTGGGACCTGTGGGGTTACGAGGTCGGAAACTTCCCGCAGGGCTGGGCCGAGTGGAACGGTCGCTACCGTGACGCGGTGCGTCGTTTCGCGAAGGGCGACGGCAACACCATCGAGTTCCTGGACGTCGTCAACGGTGATCACGAGCACTTCGCCGACAACGGTGGACCCCAGAAGACCATCAACTTCATCGACGCCCACGACGGCTTCAACATGGCCGACCTGGTCAGCTATCAGGAGAAGAACAACGGCCAGCCCTACCCGTTCGGCCCCTCCGATGGCGGCTCGGACGGCAACCTGTCGTGGGACTCCGGGGGGTCGCGGGAGCTGCGGCGGCAGCGGATCCGCAACTTCCTGACCATCCTGTACCTGTCGCGCGGGGTGCCGATGTTCGTCGCGGGCGACGAGTTCGGCCGCACCCAGAACGGCAACAACAACCCGTGGGCGATCGACTCGGTGGCGATGTGGAACAACTACGCCATGATCCCCACCAACGCCCCGCAGCAGGTGCCGGTGGCGCCCGGCGTGACGGATGCGTCGTACCACGACAACCTCGGGACCTTCGAGACGGAACCGGGCGTCAACGGGTTGTTCCGGTTCACCAGGTTCCTGGCGAACCTGCGGCAAAGGCACGAAACGTTGCAGCAGAAGCACTATGGCGACATGGTTCCCGACGATCGCGACGTGTCCTACCTGTTCCACACCCCCTCGCTGGAGGAGCATCCGCAGGACGGGGACCGGGCGCTCAGCGTCTACATCAACTCGCCCGGAGACAACTTCCTCATGATGATCAACATGGCCGACGCGGAGGTCGAGTTCAGCGCTCCGGTCCCCGCCGGGGGCAGGGCGTGGCGCCGGCTGATCGACACCGGGGCCTGGGCCGAACCCGCCGACAACTCCTGGTCCGAGGGTGAGGGAATGATCCTCGACGGTGAGACGCAGGTACAGCCGTGGTCGGTGGTGGTCTGGCACGACTCCCCGATTGCTGGTGATGCCGGCTGATCCAACTCCTCTGCCCCTTCTGCAACCGGGTCGGGTGGGTCCTTCGGGGCGCCCGGCCCGGTTTCGTCTCACGGATTGCGGTTGTGGATGTCGCGCACCCTCTGCGCACTAAACTAACAAGTGTTAGTCAAAGGTTGTGCGGGAACGTTCTCTCGGAGCTGGTTGAGCCAGGCCGCGACGAAGAAGCGGCCCGTGTCGACACCGCATCCAGAGGCCAGGAGTTGATTTCATGCGTCGCGACACCCGATCCGCCCTGCTGGACGTCGCACAGGAGCGTTTCGCCATCGACGGGTTCGCGGGAACCTCCGTGCGCGATCTCGCCACTGCGGTCGGCATCAAGGAGAGCTCCGTCTACAACCATTTCGCCAGCAAACAGGCCGTCCTCGACGCGCTGCTCGCCCGCATCGACGAACGCCTGGTCGCGGTGGCGAGGCGTTTCGGTGTCCCGCTCGGTCACCCGGAGGACGCCGTTCCCGTCTACGAGACCATCACCCTCGAGCAGCTGGGAGCCGCTGCCGGCGGGTTCCTGGACGTCTGGGTGCACGACCCGGATGTCGTCGCCGCGCGCCGCGTGCTGACCCTCGAGCAGTACCGCACCCCGGAGGCCGCCCGGTTGCTGCGCGAACTGACCGTGGAACGTCCGCTGGCTTTCCAGGCGGCCGTTTTCGCCGAGCTCATCCGCAAGGGAAGGTTCCGCCCCGCAGACCCGGAGGCCCTCGCCCTGGCCTTCTGGGGGCCGATCCTGGCGATCCTGGCCGCGGCGGAGGAACCCGGCCGCGAACCCGAGGCGCAGCGTCTGCTGGACCTCCATCTGGAGCATTTTCGGGCCACCCATGTGGTGGCCGACGACAGGACGGGGACACCATGAAGGCCGCTCGGGGGTGTCTGTTGGGGATCGCCGTCTTCCAGATCCTCTCGACGCTGCTCGGAACCGTCGAGCTGCTGGTCGCGCCGCAGTGGTTCGCCCCACTGCTCGATTCCACGGTGTTCGCGGGCCGGTACGCCCTGGCCGCCCTGCTCCTCGGGGTAGTCGTCGGCGGTTTCCAATGGGCCGCCGCCGTCGTCCATCTGCGGATGAGGCGATGGCTTCCGCTGGGGCACGCGCTCGCCGGGACGGTGATGATCGGGTGGATCGCGGGCGAATGCCTGGTACTGGACAGCTTCATGTGGCCCCACGCGCTGTGGGGCGGCATGGGCGTCGTGCAGCTGCTGCTGGTCCTGGTGCTCCTCGGTGTCCTGCGGGCGCAGGGCGGCGGAGAGTTTGGGGTCCGCACGTCGCCGCTCGGTTGACGGGTTCCACGTGGCAAAGCGGCTCGAGGGCTACTGCGTTTCGTGCCGACCTCGGTGATCAAACACATCGCACCATGACCACCTGATGTGCCGTTCTTCTGAGTCCGCGCCTACCATGCCCCGTCGACACTGCTGTTACCGGGGCGTGGCGAAGGAGCCGCCATCAAGAGAATCAAAACATCAATCTGATTTCTAAAGTTAATTAACTAATGGTAAAACCCCCTGTCAGAGCTGTCCTGGGGCTCTGATGCTCACTGTTGAGAGGTTCGGGAGAGGCTTTTGGTTGAGTGTGTAACTAACTGATGGGTGGTGCCCTGCGTCCGATGATGCTGATGCTCGGTGAGAGTTTTCGAAATTTTCCCCGCGAGGGGTTGTGCTTGGCGTGTGGGGGGGAGTAGATTCCTATCCAGTGCATAACTGAACCGGTGACCATCGTCATCGTGTGTGTTGCTCGCGATCAGCGCGATGCGAGCAGTCGGCGGTGGTCGCGGTTCATAATCATAGTTGATGAAGGTACGGTCATGTCTCAGGCAGTGGATCCTGTTGTCGAATGGGATGGCATAGTCAAACGCTATCCCAAGGCGACTGTCAATGCCCTCGACGACGTCAGCTTCAGTGTTTATGCCGGCGAGATTGTTGTCTTGGTGGGCCCAAATGGTTCGGGCAAGACAACGGCCATGGAAATGGCTTCGGGATTGCGACTTCCCTCTCGAGGATCCGTGAAAGTGCTGGGACAGGTGGTTCGGCCAGCAGGCCACCAACGCAGTGTCATTGGCGTGCAATTGCAGGAATCGGGTCTTCCGGCACGAGTGCGTGTCAAGGAAGCATTCAGAGCTGTTAAGTGTCTTTACGTAGATCCTGGACCAGTGAATGAGATCATCAACCAGCTAGGATTGAATGAGTACATCAATGCTCCCGTCGAGTCCTTGTCGGGCGGGTGGTTGAGAAGATTGGATGTCGCCTTGGCGTGCGTCGGGAAACCTAAGGCGTTGGTGCTGGATGAGCCGACTAGCGGCATCGATCCGGTGGCCCGAACCCACATGTGGGAGTTCCTCAGGCGGCGTCGCGCGGAAGGTACGGGGGTGTTGGTGTCAACGCACGATCTGAGTGAGGCCGAAGCCTACGCGGATCGGCTTCTGGTGCTCAATCGTGGACACTTGGTTCTTCAAGGCGGAGTGAGTGAGGTTCTCGGGCTTGCGGGTGGGGAATGGCGTCTCCGGATCATCGGCGTCGAACCCGACTTCGATCGGTGGTCACGAACGAACCACCATGATTTTATCTCGGCTGGAGATTCAAGAATATTCATCGGGGGTCGCAGTTCTGTCAGTAATCTGGGCGAAGAACTCGAGACCGCTCGAGAAGCGGGTGCCGTTCACTATCTTGATTCCTTGAGAGGACCCATTCGCTTGGAAGATGTGTTTGCTTTTGCCATTGACACCCGATCCGACCTACCTGTGGATGATTGATGAACGAGAAAGAAGCGGTTGGCAGCTCCCGAAAAATGAGTCCTGCGGCCGGGGTGCCGTGGTGGAAAATCTTGATGGTGTGGACGCGGCAGGAGATTACTCTGCTGCTACGGGAGCCCGTTGCGGTATTCTTCTCGATGATGTTCCCGGTCATCATGTATGTTTTCATCGGGATTCCGTACGGAGATAAAGATATCGGTGATGGCATCAAATTTATTGACGCGATGTTCTCCGCCTTGATAGTGTCGGTCGTGGCGAACCTCTTGCTCATGGGACTTCCGATATATTTGGCTGAGCTGCGCTCTAAGGGTGTCGACAAGCGTTACGCCATCCTGCCGCTACCGGGAGGCGTGTTCATATGGGCAGTCCTGTTGGCCACCTTGGCGCTCGTGCTCGCAGCAGCGATCATCATCATCGCGGTGGTGGCGATCAGGGATGGCATTCGTCCCCAATTGTGGGAACTGCAATACCTTGCCTTGGTGTTAGGGAGTGTCGTCTGGCTCTCCGCCATGGGGTTCTTCATCGGTGCACTGCGTATCTCATCTCGGACCACGCAGGCCCTGTCAGCAGTACTGTTCTTCACTATGTTCTTCGGTTCTGGCGCTGCGGTGCCTCTGGAAGGCCTACCGGAAGTGCTGCAGCAAATTCTTGAGTGGAATCCACTCAAGCAATGGCTCGACGTAATGGTTGACGTTTATGTAGGAAAGCAGCCGAGTGAGACGAAATATCTGAGGTTGCTGATGGCAATTCCTTTGACGCTAATCTGTGTCCTTGCCGGTCTGCATTCATGGAAACGAAGGCGTTGAGCTTCGGTGGAAACTATATGACAGAGAAGGAGGTGAAATTCATGTCGACGACACTGGGTCACTCCGAGGAGAAACACTTTACTTCGGAAAACGCGGTTGCTCCTGGCGGTTGGTGCTGCTCCTGCTGCTGCTGGTGTAACTTCAGCATCCTCTGGTAATACGGAAGAATGCAGTGAGTGTAAAGTAATGTAAAGATCCTGTTGGGCGGAGCAGCAACGAGATTTCCGCCCAACAGGATCCCAATAGGAATGGCGCGCTAGGGCTAGGGCCTGTCGGTACCTCTATGGATCGCCTCATTTGCTTGCGTCAGGGATATGATATGATCCACATAGCGAGAAAGCGGAGATGCGGGCACTTGGGTGAGGTGCAGAAATGATCCGCTTTCATCGGAGATCGTGACAACCTTGGTGAGTGGCGGGTCCTACGCGACACAAACCCCTATTAACAAGACAATCAATATGGATGATAAGCTATGAAAGAACATGTGTACAACCATAGTTTGCCATGGGCCGAATCCTCATCTGAACTGGCAAGCTTCGAGGGTCTTGAGGAGATGCTGGATGCCTATAGCCCTTTCGGTCAGATACGAAATGTCCTATCCTCGTTCCGTTCAGGGGTCGGAATAGGTGGATTTCAAGGTTCTGCAACGCCGTTGTCTTTGGATCATGTATTTCGCCGGATCGTTGGGATGAGTTCTCTTGGAGTCGGGCTGGATCGTGAAATCTATGGTGGGGGTAAAGGGCTGACTATTTCGGACTCCGTGGCATCGTCCTTGGGAGAAGCCGTCGAACGCATGCTTGCTGCTTTTTCCTCCATGGCACTTGAAGAAACCGATGCCGACATCACAGCTACGGCGCGCCAGATGCGCGATGAAGGCTACAACATTGTGGGTCCGGAAGATTTTGACTCTTTCACGCAAGAGCAGCTGGAAACTCCGGGCTTCCGATGTGTCCCTTGGACTGAAGACACGCGATTGGCATGGCACAAGGGAACCAACTTGATTACGGGCGAAGACTGGTGGGTTCCTGGGCAGTTCATACATTTGTTCTATGTCCCAAGGGAGAAGGAAGACCGTATCGGGGCCTCTAGCTCAGGTGGTCTGGCCACGGGGTATGATGATGCACATGCACTTACGCATGCCCTGCTGGAAGTAGTCGAGCGCGACGCATTGAACTTGGCGTGGTTCTGTAAAATTCCGCTGACCCGCATCATGCTCGACGAACCCTTCCGCGACAAGGCGATTGATCGGTGGATGCAAATTGCCGAACGCGCTGGAATGAAAGTCAGTTTCTATCTTCACCGCCTCGACATGCCAGAGTTCTTCGTAGTGACGGCATCGGCAGTTGAGCCGGGCCTAGACGCGCACTCATATGTTTCAGGCGGAGGAGTCGGTGTTGAGATCGAGCATGCCATTCGGAGTGCGCTGGCCGAGGTCGTTCAGGCAGAACGGATGGTTCGTAGTCCAACATTGGCACCAAGATGGGAATTGACGCAGGGATTTAAGAGACGTTTTACAGTCAAACGTGATGCCGGTCTCGATGATTTCACCAACTTCATTCAAGTGGTTGACTACTATGGTTTTCGTGAGAACCAGGAACGATTGGATTGGTACCTGAGAGATCCTGGCATGCCTACCATAAAGCTCTCTGAGTGTCGCACGGATGGAGAGTTTACAGATGACTATGACCGAGTGATCGATCTGTACAAGAAATACGATTTGACGCCGATCGCTTACCCCCTGACGCCGAACAGTTTCCATAAGATTCGTCTGCGCAAGGTATTCGTCCCTGAACTGGCGCCGGCATTCCCGCCAAACATTCCTTTGGTCGGACATCGCCGCTACCGAGAACTTCGGCAGCGAATGGGAATTTCGGACATGCCGTGGACACCGGCAGATTTCCCAACCGATCCCCTCCCCTATCCCTAATTCTAACCAGCTGGAAGATCGTTGTCGTGGCCGAGTTTCTTTCGCGTGATCAGGTGTATGCAGGTTCTTTTTGGCGGACCAAGAGTCGTGCACGTATGTTTTTGGGACTTGCAATTATTTCTTTGATGCTGAAGGTTCCCCAAATGGTACTCGCATTCCTCTATCGGCCAGGAAATGACAGTTTCATTCCGAACTCCGGTGACGGTGCCCAACTATGGGTGGGAGTATGTTGGCTTTTTTCAACCATTATGTTACTCTGTATGCGACATTGGATCGGTCTGGTATCAAGTGTATTCCTTGCGGTCCTGTCAGTCGTAAGCGCAATCGGTCTGGTCGACCAAGGATACGTGCTCTGGGCCGTTTTGCAGATCATCACATCCGTGTCTTGCATAATCTTTCTTCTAGGGGCGTTGGTCTTGAAAGCTTTCTCGCGTACAAAACAGAGGCGCGTTGCATTTGACAACGATGAAATCGATGGAGTAAACAATGATTAATGAGCGGAATCCCGCACCCAGTAGTAATGGTGACGGCGCTGTAAACGCGGAGGGAACGGTGTTGGTCATCAACCCGTCAGTTAATGTGATTCGAAGCACCTCGAATGAAGTGTTTGTCGAGGTTGGGACCCGATCTCGGTATACGCACCGAATTTCGGACGATAAATCGCGTGGTCTGTTGGCAGATTTTGTTTTGAGTTTCAAAGAAGCTCAAAACGTTAATGTAGTGGCCGAAAGGCTGGGGATCGACGAAGAGACTCGACGAGATTTCGTGGAATATCTCACCCGTGGCCGTGTTTTGTTGCCGCCAAAACAGGTTGGTTATTCCTACCTGCTGACAGGATTCAAGTGGAATCCTGCGGAGCACGATGTGGCGATCACGATTCTGGGGCAAGGTCGTGTCGCTGAAGCGATTACAAACCAATTGTCCGAGCTGGTTCCTCATCCTGTCGAGTCAACAAGTTCTGCTGAGGAAGCATTCGATGATGCGGATTTCGTCATCGCAGCAATGGATGGAATCGATCTTGGTCTTTGCTACGATGCCGACGAATTGTCGCGCGCGACTCAGACACCGTGGCATCTCACTCGAGTGGATGGGTTTGAGGCTCTCGTGGGACCGACTTTTATTCCAGGTTCAGGGGTAAACTATTATGATCTCGACACCATGGATGAAGCCGCTCGTGTCATGCGCACCCCATTCTTGTACAGCAAGGCGGCCGACCCGGAGGTGAAGCGAACCGCGCCGCTGCCGGCCTTCGTTGCCTCCATTGCGGCTGGGTGGACTACTGTGGCCGCGGCACAGCATCTGTGGGGGAAAGGAAGTTTTCTCGAGGATCACATCATGCGGATCGACTTGGAGCGTATGGAGATCATCAGGGACAAGGTGCTGCGCCTTCCCAGGAACCCGGTCGACATGGGAATGCGGGCCGACCTCCGCCATCCCTTCTTGTAAGGAGAACTGAGCATGTCCATTCCGGCTGATCAGCTGCGCCGAATGCTCGAGCAGACCCTCGTGCCACCTACTCAAGTGATAGAGCTTGATCCTGATACGATCGGAGCCACGACGGCACGCCTTGGCTCGCTTCGTGGCAATTTGGCCGAAAGGTACCAGCTGAATTCTTGTTTGACCAAGGCAAGCTGGGAGCGTTTGGCCGATCCGGAGTCCGTGAAGACCATCCTTGACTTCTACCTGACGACAGCCGCTGATGGCTATGATCAGTTGATGAAAGAAGCCTCTCGCTGGGCCATGTCATTCGATGATGTTCCGACGTGGGTTCGGGACCTGCTTTCGCCATTGTCTGACAATCCAGTGGTAGTTTCTATGTTGTTCAACGCAGACCTGCTTGTCGCTTTTGAATCCGCTCTCTGGAAGGTCATCCCGAACAGGTCAGGACTGCAATTTGAAGGGTCGTGGAATGAGGATTTGAGCCGTCAGGCATTGTCGGCTGTGCCGTCCTACTCGGCCCGAGAATCTCTTCCTGATGGTTTCGTGTTCGTCGTGGGAAATATCGTAAGAAGTTCGTACCTCAGCGGCGACCGAGCATTTCGACAGGCGGCCACGGCATGCGGGGTACTACTGGGGCAGATCTGGGCCGTATTGGCGGGTCTTCCCGCTCCACCTCAGTTCGTTCCGGCGACCCAGTTCATCGATCATCTCGTCAATGATGTAACCCGATGCGATGGTGTGGAACGTGGCGTGCAGGTCGTGGGGATAGTTGACATTCCGAAACCTTCTTTCCTGCGAATCGAGGATAATCATGGCTGATTCGACCTTGAACAGTGAAACTTTCGATACCCTCATCGAAGAGATTGCTGCCATGTCGCCGGAGGGGCGTCATGCTCTCGATGAAACCGTTGGTGCGATTCAAGATCTTGAAAATGCTGGCGTCGCCCCTGCGCTTCGGAGAGTGATACACAGGGTTTTTGAGCGTTCCATGGTGGAGTTTTTTTCGGAGGAGACCGCATCCAGTATGCAGCTGCCGACGGAGCTGGTTCGTTTCACCCTCCCGGATCCAGAGGGTATTCCTCTTCCGCGTATTTCCGAGTTTCCCGAAACTTCTTTGTCTTCGGTTCTGGATTCTCGGCGTTCCAAGCGTGATTATGCGCGGCGTCCGCTGGAGCTGGAGGAGCTGAGCGGCGTTCTTCAGATGGCTTTCCTGAGCAATGCGACAGAGGACGGCTACGGAACGCGTGATGTGCCTCAGATGCCCTATCCGAATATAGGTGGCCTAGACCCAGTAGAGGTCGTGGTGATCATCAACAACGTCTCGGGAGTGGAGCGAGGGCACTACAGGTACGATAAAGTTGGGCACAGGCTGGTTCTGGTTTCGTTGGGAGATTATCGTCAGCCGTTGGTGGACGCCACATTTGAGAACGACTGGATATTCTATGCGCCAGTAGTCGTTGTCTTGAGCAACGATCAGCGAAAGGTGGCTTGGAAGTACAAGACTCGTGGCTACCGAATCTCGTTCATGGATGTGGGAGCTGCCCTTCAAAACCTCTATCTGTCCTGCACTGCTCATGAGATGAGCTGCTGTGCCGTAGCAGGGTATCATGACGACAAGATCAACCGGCTTATGGGATATCCGCCAGGTGGAGATCGCAACGTGGGGTGCGTTGTTCCGATCGGTCCGCGACCGCAGAGTGCGCGTATCGACCGTTCAACACGGCGGTGAGTGATGATGGAGATTTGGGCCATACTGAGCCCGTTGCTCGTGGTTTGGAGCATCATGATGGCCGCCGTTGGCGGAGTGAGCTTCGTTTTAGCGTGGTTGATTCCTAGATGGCGCAAGGCTATTCCAAGTGCTGTCTCGGTGATGATCGGTTTGATGGGGCTGTGCTTGGGATTCAGCCTGTTGAACGGTGTTTCCGCGTCTGAATTGGGAAGGATTTTGCTTGGCGGGCTGTGGGCCGAGCAAGGCTGGTTGCCAAATTGGTGGCTGGCTCTTGTGGCAACGCTTCTGGGCTTGGTGGGTGCTTGGTCTGGATTTGGGCTTGAGCGCCGCTTATTGATGCTGCGTGGCCGCAGATCCTCCGGTACGTTGACTGGCTCGCTGGCCCTACCCGGAAGAAAAGAAAGCATGTCTGGCGTGGCCGTGATAGCGAAGAATCCTTTGTGGTTCTTTCTGCTGTCCATCTGCGCGGCTGTTGGTGAGGAATTCTTGTTTCGCGGCGCGATGCTCGAACGCATGTGGATATCGAGGGAAAGTACAATTACTGTCATTAGTACGGGGTGGTGGCTGGTCTTAGTGCAAGCAGTGTTGTTCTCCAGCATCCATGTTGCTTTCGGGTGGCGAACCTTGGTGGCCAAGTGTTGGCTTGGAATCCTGTTGGGATGTACAGCCCTGATGGGTGGGCTGATCCTTGGCGGTCTTGTTCCTCACCTCTTTCACCAGTGGCTGGTGCTGAAGCAGTTCTGGAATCCGAGGAGCGGTACCTCCAGCAGATCGCGCAGGTCAAACATGGGAGATTCGATTAGTTCATCTCCCGATTCCGGTGCTTTTCGGGCTGTTCCTACATCCCGAGTAACGGCTGACAAGCTTTACCAGGACGGGAAGGAGAGCTAGCGATGACGTTTTCCGGGCAGCCGGTCACGAGGCGGGCGTTCTGGGATGTCGCTTCCGTGGGTCATGCTGAAGATGGACAGCAATTTTTTGTTCCATTCCTGACTGATATGTCATGTGGTATTGCAGGCTATCGAGAAGGAGTGATGGATTCAATTCTCCGTGCCCCGTCGGCTATTCTGAGGCTACTTGAAGACCAAGGGGTCGGAGAAGTGTGGGTGCCGGCTGCTAGTTGGGCTGAAATGTGGCGATGGAAAGCGATATCGCGTGATGTTCCGATTGCTCCTGATGCCTTTGCCGGTGGTCCCATCTTGGTTGATGTAGAGCCTACTTCTGATCGACAGCGTTGGATTCGCGACAGAAGTGATCTGTCATCGGCTCTCGGAATCATTGAGCAGGAAAATTCCGGTTGGGTCATTCTGCAGTCCGATGACATGGATTTTGCGCAAATGGTGAGTCGTGATGCCAAGTCCATGGGGCTGCGCGTGGGGCTGAGGGGTTCAATGGAAGCAGCTACAGTCTTGATGGACGGAGATTTGTATTGCGGACTCCCCAACATTAATCGTAGCTCCTTGAATCAATCGCTCACCGATCTCATGATGTCGTGGTCTCAGGATTCTCTGAATGAGACCTTGAACGCCGCACGCGCGATGCTGAGCCGCGGTGTCATGATCAGCACCGAATTGATCACGCTTCACCGGGCGGTGTTTGTCAAGGAGTCCCTGGATACTCCTTTTCTTGAATTCAATGAGCCGATTCTTCCGCATGTCAGGTGGCTAATTCAGATGAGGCGAACAGGCGGTTTTGCTGCCGGAAAATCTGCACTTTTTGAATACAGTGGATTGCGTGAGCCCAGCCGATCTCAAGTTCCCCTCCTCAAAAATGGTTGGGATCGGCTAGTGGAGAGCGCAGTCACGCTGTTCCTTGAGTTTGAAGGTCTTCGACCAGGATCTGGAGCTCCGCAGCTTGCTGTCATTCCTGGCCGCGGGTTGCGTGAAGAACTGGCTCTTCTTCACGTCAGTGGGGTCCCTGTACAGGATGTGCTCATGCGCGCTTCCAGTGGAATTGCGGGACGGAGTGGTTCCAATTCCCGGTGGCTGGCGACCGCGGCATGCCCGGAGGACGGTGCACGGTTCATCATGAGCCTACGGCCACAGCAGTAAAGGTGCCGAAAGCGCGTCCATCGGTATGAGACGAGGGCCTGGCAGGTTATTGGCGTTCTCCTTGTGGTCCTGTCCCGGCCTTACTCCTCATCCTCGCCTCGCGAGCGCTGGGCCACGCCGTCGGGGCCGTACGGCCACGGGCCGGTCCGCGGGGTGGAGATGGCGGTCAGATCGGCCAGGTGCTCCGGCGCGAGGGTGAGTGATGCCGCGGCCAGATTCGCCCGCAGCTGCTCGACGGTCCGGGCGCCCAGGATCGCGGTGGTGACGCCGGGCTGCGCGATCACCCAGGCCAGCGCGACATTCGCCGGGGTGGTGTCGTTGTCGGCGGCGATCTGCCGGAGGGCGTCGAGGATCTCCCACGTGCGCTCGTCGCGGGCGATCCGGTCGTAGGCCTCGATGCCGCGCTGCGGGTTCTCGCCCAGCCGGGTGGCACCCGCCGGGGCGTCGTCTCGGGAATACTTGCCCGTCAGCCAGCCACCTGCCAGCGGTGACCACGCCATCACACCCAGTTCCGCGTCGGCAGCCGAGGGCAGCATCTCCCACTCGGCCTCGCGGCGCAGCAGCGAGTACGAGGGCTGCAGCATGACGGGGCGGCGCAACCCACGCACGTCGCAGGCCCGCACGGCCCGCTGGACCTGCCAGCCCAGGTAGTTGGAGATGCCCCCGTAGCCGATCAGGCCGTCACTGACCGCCCGGTCCAGGAAGTCCATGGTCTCCTCGACCGGGGTGATGGGATCCCAGGAGTGCACGATGTAGAGATCGACGTGATCCACCCGCAGACGACGCAGGCTCTCGGTGAGCGCGCGACGCAGGTGCCGCCGCGACGCCCCGAACGACCCGCCGAGCGCCGACGTGGGGAAACGCCCCTTCGTCGCCAGCACCATCTCCCGGGTGATCTCCTGCGGCCGGGACCGGAGCCACTCGCCGACGATCTCCTCGGAAACGCCATCGGCGTAGACGTCGGCGGTATCGATGACGTTGCCGCCGGCCTCCACGTAGGTGTCCAGCATCGCCAAGGATTCCTCAGCTGGGGATTCCGCACCGAAGGTCATCGTTCCCAGCGTCAGTGCCGAGACCGAAACCCCGCTGCTGCCCATTCGCCTGCGTTCCACTTCTTCCCCTTTCTTCTGCCTGTTCCGATCCTATGCAGATGAACTCCCGCGCGACCAGGAGGCAGGCCTGGTGTGGGGAGGGGCGTGTCAGTCGGGTTCCGATTTCGGAGGACGGCCTGGGCGGCGCATGGGGGCGGCGTCGCCCGGCAGGCGGCCGGCCCGCTTCAGGGCGTCTCGGAGCAGGTATTCGATCTGCGCGTTCACCGACCGCAGGTCGTCGGCGGCCCAGCGCGCCAGGGCCGTGTGCACGGATGGATCGAGCCGGAGCAGCACCTGTTTGCGCT
>ERZ772924.1040-NODE-1040-length-13278-cov-3.314301_pt1 | contig 13278 bp, 7 predicted proteins | sample MGYA00512116_ERZ772924 | MGnify/ENA primary metagenome ERZ772924 (study PRJEB29015, sample SAMEA2737920) | human oral metagenome | biome: human oral; feature: human-associated habitat; material: dental | place: China | collected 2134 ...
ATCTTCTGATAGTACATCAGTCATAGGTGTTTGAATAAATCCAGGAGCAACACAGTTAGCTCTTACATTTCTTCCACCAAATTCTTTTGCCCAAGTTTTAGACATTGCTACTACTCCACCTTTTGTTGCTGCATAGTTTGTTTGTCCTGCATTTCCATGTAATCCAACAACTGATGATAGAGTAATAATAGAACCTTTTCTAGCTTTTAACATTGATCTTGATACAGCTTGAGTCATATTGAAAACTCCTTTTAAGTTTACATTTATAACTGCATCCCATTGATCTTCTGTCATTCTCATTAATAATCCATCTTTTGTAATTCCTGCATTATTTACAAGAATATCTATTTTTCCATATTCTTTTTCAACTTCATCTACAAATGTTTTTATAGCTTCTCTATCAGTAACATTTAAAATTTTATGAACTACATTTGCTTGTTCATAAGAACTTTCACCCATATCACAAGAAATAACCATTTTTGCACCATGTGCTGCAAGTTTTTCAACAATAGCTCTTCCTATTCCTCTTGCACTTCCAGTAACAACTGCAATTTTTCCTTCTTTTTCCTATCCCTTACGACGTCCGAATATGGATAACGCCGTCGATACCTATGCCTTCGAACCGGCCAAAGAGTCGTTCGCTCGCTTTCTCACTGAGCGCGGCATGAGGAAGACGACGGAACGCTTCACGATCCTGGAGCACATTTGCCGGATAAGAGGACATTTTGACGTGGAAATGCTACTCCGTCAGCTCGACGAAGCGCATTTTCATGTCAGTCGGGCATCCATCTACAACACGCTTGAGCTGCTGATGGATGCCCGTATCGTGGTCCGACACCAGTTCTCATCCCAACTTGTGCAATATGAGCTACAGGCGGCCGCCGCCACTCACCATCATGCTATCTGTAGCTATTGCGGTGCCGTCCAGGAGGTGAAGGACGATCGACTGACGCGCGAGCTGGCTCACCGGCGGATTCCCAAATTTACCTACGACTGCCATTCGCTTTACATCTACGGTATGTGCTCCAAATGCAAATTCCGAATGCGTATGAGTCAGCGAAAGGCGGCCGAGGCTGCGAAGGGGAAGCGGTGAACCCGGGCGAATCTCGGCATGAACTGTGGCGGGGAAGCGGTGACTCCGGATGATCCTCGACAAGAATCGATGAGGTGAATCAACGAGTTGAGGTAGTCCCCGAAATGAATGACGAAGGGGAAGCGGTGACTCCGGATGATCCCCCAAAGGGATCGATGAGTGGAATCAATGGCTCCGGATGAATCTCCGTATGAACTGCGGCGGGGAAGCAAGGGCTTGAGGTGATCCCCGAAAAGAATCAATGAGTGGAATCAATGGCCCCGGATGAACCCCGAAATGAATGACGAAGGTGAATCAATGACCTCTGGCGATCCCCGAAATGAACGACGAAGGGGTTGCAATGACTTAGGATAATCCCAAAAATGAATGAATCAGATGAAAGTAGACGTTTTATTAGGCCTCCAATGGGGCGACGAAGGCAAAGGCAAAGTGGTCGACGTATTGACGCCGAAGTACGATGCGGTAGCGCGGTTCCAAGGGGGACCCAACGCAGGACATACGCTTGAGTTTGGCGGAGAGCGATACATACTCCGCTCCATTCCCTCTGGCATATTCCAGGGTGGGAAGACAAACATAATTGGCAACGGGGTGGTAATCGATCCGCTTCTCTTTAAGGAGGAAGCCGAAGCGTTGGCCAATCACGGGCACAACTTGAAGCAGCAACTGATGATCTCGAAGAAAGCTCATTTGATCATGCCAACCCATCGGATACTCGATTTGGCTAACGAGGCCGCTAAGGGATCGGGAAAAATAGGTACGACGGGCAAAGGCATTGGCCCAACGTATACCGATAAGATCAGCCGGAACGGACTCCGGGTAGGCGATCTATTGGAAAACTTTGACGAGAAGTATTCCGCCGCCAAACGCCGACACGAAAACATGCTTCGGGCGATGAACTTCGAGTACAACTTGATTGACCTCGAGCGTCCGTGGCTCGAAGCCCTGGACTATTTGAAGGGCTTCCGACTTGTGGACAGCGAGCACGAGGTGAACGCGATGCTCCGCGAGGGTCGCTCGGTGCTTGCCGAGGGTGCGCAGGGTACGATGTTGGACATCGATTTCGGTTCCTATCCCTTCGTCACTTCCTCAAATACAATCTGCGCCGGATGCTGCACAGGCCTGGGAGTCTCGCCGCGAAATATTGGCGAAGTGTACGGCATCTTCAAAGCCTATTGCACACGCGTGGGCAGTGGGCCCTTCCCTACGGAGTTGCACGATGAAACGGGGGAGGCTATGTGCGAGCGCGGACACGAGTTCGGATCGGTTACGGGGCGCCGTCGCCGATGCGGGTGGATTGACCTCGTGGCTTTGCGTTACGCTGTGATGATCGACGGCGTAACCCAACTGATCATGATGAAGAGTGACGTCCTGGATACCTTTAACGTCATCAAGGCTTGTGTGGCCTATCGCGTGGACGGGGTGGAGACGGATCGCTTCCCCTTTGACCTTTCAAAGGCCGAACCCATATACGCGGAGCTGCCCGGATGGCGTACCGATATGTCAAGGATGAAGAGCGAAGACGAATTCCCCGAGGAGTTCAACGCCTATTTGACTTTCCTCGAGGATGAGCTCGGGGTACCCATTAAGATCGTCTCAGTCGGACCCGATCGCGAGCAGACTATCATCCGCTACAACGAGTAGGCCGTCTGGCATTCTTTTTGCCTTCAACCGCACGGGATGAAGGACAAAAAGCATAGTCCTCCGGAAGCTCGGAGACGTCACGAAGCGCCTCCATCCTCCGTGAGGACTATTATTTTGCCTCGACGATTCCCCAAACAAAGTATTATCACCTATCCCCTACAACCAATGATTACCTCTTCAACGGCCCTTTACTGGGTCATTTTTATCGGTATAGCCGCGCTGAGCTGGCTGGTGTCAAGTCGCTTAAAAAGCAAGTTCGAAAAGTATTCTCAGGTGCCCTTGCCCGGAGGCCTGACGGGACGCGAAGTGGCCGAGCGCATGCTTCGCCAGAATGGCATCGAAGACGTGCGGGTCACGTCCGTGGCTGGGCAGCTGACGGATCACTACGACCCCACAAAGAAGACGGTCAACCTCAGCGAATCCGTCTATGCCAGCAACAGCATCGCCGCCGCTGCGGTGGCTGCCCATGAATGCGGACACGCCGTCCAACACGCTTGCGCCTACGCTCCGCTTAAGCTTCGCTCAAGGCTGGTTCCCATAGTCAGCTTCTCATCGAATATCGTCCAGTGGGTCTTACTGGCTGGCATGTTGCTCATCAAAACCTTTCCGCAACTCATGTTGATAGGCATTGTGATGTTCGCATTGACCACACTATTTAGTTTTATCACCCTCCCGGTCGAGATAGATGCCAGTCGGCGCGCCTTAGCCTGGTTGAAGACCTCCGGACTAACCTCTCGGGAAACCGATAGCATGGCCCGCGACGCTCTGCAGTCGGCCGCATATACTTATGTCGTGGCAGCCCTTGGCTCATTGGCTACCCTCCTTTATTACATTCTCATATTCACCTCAGGCAGCAGAAGAGATTAGCATGGCACAGAAACCTTCAATCCCGAAAGGGACTCGCGATTTTACGCCCGTGGAGATGTCCCGGCGCAACTACATATTCGAAACCATACGTCAGGTTTACCACCTCTACGGCTACCGGCAGATCGAAACGCCCGCCATGGAGCAACTATCCACCCTCATGGGTAAGTATGGCGAAGAGGGCGACAAACTGCTGTTCAAAATCCTAAACTCGGGCGACTTTCTCTCGGCTATCACCGACGACGACTGGAAGGAAAAAAGCCTTCCGAAGGTCTCGGCCAGGATCTCCGAGAAAGGCCTTCGATATGATCTTACGGTACCCTTTGCCCGATTCGTAGTCCAACACCGATCCGAATTGACCTTCCCCTTCAAGCGTTACCAGATACAACCCGTTTGGCGTGCCGATCGCCCGCAGCGGGGCCGATACCGCGAGTTCTTCCAATGCGATGCGGACGTAGTCGGCAGTGACTCGCTGCTTTGCGAAGTGGAACTCATCCAGATCATGGATGAGGTCTTCCGACGTCTGGGCATCAATGTGGTGATCAAGATGAATAACCGCAAGATTCTTGCCGGCATAGCCGAGGTGATCGGGGAGGCCGAAAGGATCGTCGATATCACTGTGGCGATCGACAAGTTAGACAAGATCGGACGCGAGGGCGTAATCGCCGAGCTTCGGGCCAAGGGCATCAGCGATTCGGCTATCGATCGCCTGCAGCCGGTGATAGACCTTCGAGGTTCCAATCGGGAAAAGATGGCGGCCCTGCGTAGCGTATTGGAAGGCTCGGAGGCAGGCATCCGCGGCGTGGAGGAGACGGAATACATTCTGGATCACATAGAGCCGCTGCCGCTGAAGGCCCACTTAGAGACCGATCTCACACTGGCGCGCGGCCTCAATTACTACACTGGAGCCATTTTCGAAGTCAAGGCCCTCGATGCGGAGATCGGAAGCATTACGGGCGGCGGTCGGTACGACAACTTGACAGGCGTCTTCGGTATGGCCGGCCTTTCCGGCGTCGGGATCTCATTCGGCGCAGATCGCATTTACGATGTCCTGAACCAGCTCGATCTCTATCCCGAAGACACGTTGCGAACCACCCAGCTGCTCTTCGTGCACTTCGGCGAGCGTGAGGCCAACTATCTGCTGCCGCTGATTGCCCGCGTGCGCGCTGCCGGCATTCGCGCCGAGCTTTACCCCGACGCGGCGAAGATGAAAAAGCAACTCGGCTATGCCGACGCAAACGCGATCCCCTTCGTGGCCCTTGTCGGCGAAGACGAGATGTCCACCGGACGCATTCAGCTCAAGGACATGCGCAGCGGCGAGCAACGCGCCGTGACCCTCGACGAGCTTATCGCCACCCTCAGCGAAAGCCATAACTAACTCCTCATCTCAAGCCTTTTGGCCGGATACTCGCCGAGCGTCGTCTCGAGCCGGTATCCGGCTTTTTTTGTGCCCGCCCCCACGGATCCCTGCGGGCGATCGCCCGCATCCCATGAAACCACGCAGCAATCCCTGCGCCCATTCAGACCAACCCCATGAAAGCCCAAACAACTCCCTGCGCCTATTCGGCAGAACCCCATGAAGGCCGAAACAAGTATCTGCGCCTATCCGGCCAACTTGAAGGTGATCATCGCCTTGATCTTCTTTTGCTTCCTTTTCTTCTATCAAGAGAAGAAAAGGAAGTCGGGGCGCGGGGGCGAAGCCCCTGCGAAAGCCCTAACGAACCTCCTACGCTTACCATACGCACCCCACGAAAGCCCAAACAACCTTCTGCGCCTATTCAGACGCACCCTATGAAGGTCTAAACAACTTTCCGCGCCCATTCGAACGACTTGATGGCAATCATCGCATGAATCCTCTTGTCATTCATCTTCACTCATCGATAAGAGAAACAAAATGCGGTGTGTATAGCCGGACTCTCCGCCTAAGATTCAGCAAGTTATTATCGACTATCCAGCGGACAAAATGAAGCTCAAAATGAATCTCGATTTTGCTTCACAGACACTCCGAGAAGCAAAATCGTAATTCATTTTGGCGACTTCGGACACTCAGTGAAGCAAAATCGCAATTCATTTTGGGCTTCCGGACACTCCGGGAAGCGAAATCGAGATTCATTTTGGCCTTCCGGAGTACCCAAAATGCGAAATCGCAATTCATTTTTAGCTTCCCGGACACTCCGAAAGCGAAATCGTAATTCATTTTTCGCTTCCCGGACACTCTGAAAGCAAAATCGAGATTCATTTTTTGCTTCCAGAGTACTCGGAAGTCAAAATCGAGATTCGTTTTTCGCTTTGCATAGTGCCTGGGGATCGAAATTGAGATTCGTTTTTGGTTTCGTAGAGTGTCCGGAGATTGAGATAGAAAGTTGTTTTCGGTTTCGTGGGATGCCCGAGGTAACAAAACGGAATCAGTTTTTTGATTCACGGAGTGTCCGGAGATTGAGACAGAAGGTTGTTTTTGGCTTCGTGGAATGCCTGAGGTAACGAAACGAAATCTGTTTTTGCTTTCCTGCAGCCGCCATGATAGCCCAACCACCCTCCGACGGGCAATCGTCCGCATCTACCGATTACGCACACAGACACAAAAAAGCCGAGCACGCGGGGAGGTGATCCTCCGCATGCTCGGCCGCGACCTACTCGGCCCTACCGGCGATAGGTCTTCGTTAACGGTATTCCTGCCAGCTCTTGATCGGTATATCCTTCTCGCCTAAGTTGCAGACAGCTCGGATGAATGCGCCTGCCAGTCGAGCATTTGTGATCAGCGGTATATTGTGGTCGATGGCTGCCCTCCGAATCTTATATCCGTTTGTCAGCTCACGCCGGCTTTGATTCTTTGGAATGTTGATGACTAAGTCGAAGGCATGGCGACTGAACATATCAAGTATGTTGAGCCCTCCGTCACGCTCATCGGGCCAGCACACAGGTGTCACTTCTACTCCGTTGTCGCGTAGGAAAGCCGCAGTGCCTTGCGTGGCGTATATCGTGTAGCCTCGCTCACAGAGCATCCGACAGGGTTCCAACAACTCCACCTTGCTCTTAGCTCCTCCCGAAGAAACCATAATGCTACGCGTGGGTATGGTGTTGCCCACAGCAACCATTGCGGCGAGAAGCGCCTCGTCAAAGTCATCACCAATACAACCTACTTCGCCCGTAGAACTCATGTCGACGCCTAGCACGGGGTCTGCATTTGACAAACGCCCGAATGAGAATTGTGAGGCTTTGACACCTATCCAGTCAATGTCGAACTCCGTCTTGTTGGGTGGCGTAAACGGTGCGTCGAGCATGATGCGTGTGGCGGTATCGATAAAGTTTTGCCGCAACACTTTGCTGACAAACGGGAAACTGCGAGAGGCTCGCAGATTGCATTCTATCACCTTCACGTCATTGTTCTTCGCCAAGTACTGTATGTTGAAGGGCCCGCTGATGTTAAGCTCTCGGGCGATCTTGCGGCTAATCTTCTTGATCCGGCGAACGGTCTCGAAGTATAGTTTTTGCGGTGGGAAAACCAGGGTGGCATCACCTGAATGAATGCCTGCGTATTCGATGTGCTCAGAGATAGCGTACTCGACGATCTCTCCGTGACGCGCTACGGCATCGAACTCGATCTCCTTTACGTCTTGCAGGAACTCCGACACGACGACGGGATACTCCTTTGATACACGCGCGGCTACGCCGAGGAATTCGATTAGCTGATCCTTGTTGTAGCACACATTCATGGCGGCTCCACTCAACACATAGGAGGGTCGAATGAGAACCGGGAAGCCTACGCGATGGATGAAGTCATCGATTTCGTCCATGCTCGTGAGCTCCGCCCAACGTGGCTGGTCTATTCCGAGGGTATCGAGCATGGCGGAGAATTTATGGCGGTTCTCTGCGCGGTCAATCGATACGGGCGAGGTTCCGAGAATCGGAACTTGCCTCCGGTAGAGCTTCATGGCCAGGTTATTCGGAATCTGTCCGCCGACGGATACAATAACACCGCGCGGTTGCTCCAAATCAACAATGTCGAGGACTCGCTCCAGTGAGAGCTCGTCGAAATAGAGTCGGTCGCAGATGTCGTAGTCGGTAGAGACTGTCTCTGGGTTGTAGTTGATCATAATGGATTTGTAGCCCAGACTGCGTGCGGTGCGCACGGCGTTAACCGAACACCAGTCGAACTCGACGGACGAACCAATGCGGTAGGCTCCCGAACCGAGGACAATCACACTCTTATCGTTCTTATAGAATGGTATGTCATGCTCATCTCCTGTCGTAGAGTCGCCAGAGGGTGCTCCGTAGGTGAGGTAGAGGTAATTCGTGAGTTCTGCGCGATCGGAAGCGACAGTGTCTATGCGTCGCACGGCCGGCAATATACCATGTCGCTTACGTAAGGCACGCACGCGGAGGTTTTCGCGCTCCATGTTGCCCTCAGGGTGCTCCGTGTAACGCGCTATTTGGAAGTCAGAGAAGCCGAGTCGCTTAGCTTCGCGGAGTACGTCGGCCGGAAGGTCCTCGATCTTCTTATACTGTCCGAGCACGTGGGTGTAATCGACGATATTCTTCAGTCGTTCTAGGAACCAAGGGTTGATTTTCGTCAACTCATAGATGTGCTCGATCGTATATCCCTTCTCTAAGGCCTGAGCTACGGCAAAAATGCGCAGGTCAGTCGGATTCTCCAGTTCGCTATCCAGGTCTTCGAATTCCAGATTGTTATTACCCACAAATCCATGCATGCCCTGTCCGATCATTCGTAGACCCTTCTGCATGATCTCTTCGAAAGATCGGCCGATAGACATGATCTCTCCTACTGACTTCATGCTGGATCCGATTTGGCGGCTTACGCCAGCAAATTTCGTGAGGTCCCAACGAGGAATTTTGGCGATCAGATAGTCCACTTGTGGGGCTACGGCGGCTGATCCGGTCGTTCCCGGCTCACCGATCTCATCGAGCGCGTAGCCGATGGCCAATTTGGCAGCGACGAAAGCCAGCGGATAGCCGCTTGCCTTGGATGCAAGGGCCGAGGAACGGCTCAACCGGGCGTTGACCTCAATGATGCGATAGTCGCCAGTGTCGGAGTTGTATGCGTATTGGATATTGCATTCGCCGACGATGCCTAAATGGCGCACGGTACGGACGGATAATTCCTGAAGCTGGGTGAGTTCGTCCTCGCGCAGCGAACATGTCGGGGCGACCACAATACTTTCGCCCGTGTGTACACCAAGCGGATCGACATTTTCCATGCTCACCACGGTAAAACACCGATCTGTCCGGTCACGGATCACTTCAAATTCGATTTCTTTCCAACCTTTCAGCGATTCTTCCACAAGAATCTGCGGGGCGAAGGCAAACGCACTCTCAGCCAGTGCCCGCAGCTCGCTTTCTGTCTTACAAATACCGCTACCAAGTCCTCCCAGAGCGTAAGCCGAGCGTACCATGACGGGATAACCGATCTGCTCGGCCGCGGTGATGGCATCGCTCATCGTTTCGACGGCCTGACTGACGGGCGTCTTGAGATCCACCTCGCGCAGTTTGCGTACGAAGAGGTCGCGATCCTCTGTATTCATGATGGCTTCTACCGAGGTGCCCAGCACTTGGACACCGTAACGTTCCAGCGTGCCCTCGTTGTAGAGTTTGATTCCACAATTGAGAGCTGTTTGTCCGCCGAAGGCCAGCAGGATACCATCTGGACGTTCCTTAGCAATGACTTGTTCGACAAAATAGGGTGTTACCGGAAGGAAATATACGCTGTCGGCCACGCCTTCAGAGGTCTGAATGGTGGCGATGTTGGGATTGATCAGCACGGATTTGATTCCATCCTGTCGGAGAGCCTTCAGTGCTTGCGAGCCGGAGTAGTCAAACTCGCCGGCTTGCCCAATCTTCAGCGCGCCGGAGCCAAGCACAAGGACTTTGTGGATATTGTTCTTTGACATATGCGTAAAAATGTTCTTTGACTATTTGAGGAAGAAGAAAAGTAGGAGAAGGATGACGATAGTGATGGCCGTAAACAGCTGAATCTTCTGATTCCGTTCGGCATCGAGGCGGATCTTTTCGAGTGCAGCCTGTTGCGCGGCCGATTGCTCGTCCACTTTACGCTCAAGTGAGGCAATCTGTGCAGAAAGATTCGAGGCCGTGAGCGCGTCGATAAGTTGCCGGATCCGTTCGTTATAGTCCGCCAGCGTGTCGAGCGTATCTGCGATCTCGGATTGCTGCATTTCTATCGCGTCAGTCGAAACGGTGGTCACTTCAGTCAGCGCATGTTTGGCCAGTGCGGACACTTCACCGACAGATTGCTTCGCCTGCTCGCTGACTTCGCCCATTGTGCGTGTAGTAGCCTCGAGCGACTGTTGCAGAGCCGCTTGCGTCTCCGTGCGGAGCTGTTCCGTAGCCTGAAGTGAGGCTTCCTTCGCCTGTCGGAGTGTCTCCTCGGTCTCCGTTTTTAGGTCTGCGACCGTCTGAGTCGACGTCGCCGCTGCTTGACGGAGCGTCTCCTCGGTGTTATCCTTCAGCGCTGCCACGGTTTGGGCCGCGGAGGCGGTGGCTTGGCGGAGCGTCTCTTGGGTTTCCGACTTCAAGTCAGTGACGACCTGTGTCGCGGCGGAGGTAGCCAGACGGAGCGTCTCCTGCGTCTCCAATTTCAGGTCGGCGACCGACTGTGTGGAGGTAGCGAGGGCCTGTTGCAGAGCCAGCTCGGCATCGGACTTCAATAGAGCCGTAGCCTGCCGGGTTTGCTCCACTTCTGTCGCGAAACGAGCCTTCCCGTCGTTGATGGCGTCGGTCCATTCGGCCCGTGACCCCTCCAACTGTTCGGCGAAACGGCTAATCACCGCCTGTGTTTCCTCGCTGATACGGTCGGCCAACCTTTTCACCTCGTCCGACAGCCGCGCCGTGGCCTCGACGAGCTCTTGACTGCTACCTGTGACTTGTGCCACTTGCAAGCGCGCCGCATCCAAGTTCGCTAAGTTCTCCCGCAGCTGCAAGAGGGCGACATTAATATCTTCTATCGTTTCCATTTATCCTAAATAAGTACGTTGTAATTCTGTCGTATAAGTCAAATGCGTGCTCAAGATGTCTGCCGCACGGATCAGAAGGATGCGCGAGGCCGCCTTTTCCATACGTGCCTCGGTGGCATCGTCCGTAGCGTCCGCCTCGTTGCGCACGAAGCGATTATAAGCCTCAAATTGTTCTTGGAAGCGGGCATAATCCGGCATTAAGTGATAAAGCCCTACGATGCCCTGCTCATAACTCGTAGAGAGATCCTGCTCAAGCGTCGCGCGATCCCCTGTACCGAGATAAAGCAGGCAAAAAGTATTCAAGAGCAGCAACACCGGATGCGTATGACCTGCCCGACGCAGCGTGCAGACCGACTCGTGTAGGGCATGGATACGCCCTTTGGGCGATCCCTCGGAGGAATCATTGACAAGATGTAGGTAACGGAAAAGTACTTCGTCCGTTGCCTGCGAGTCGTCAGCCAAATCCTGAGCGAGGCGCTCGGTCAGTGGCGTGTGGGAAGCAGTGTCGGGGGCAAGGCGCGCAATGTTATCGCAAACGTAGTGCGTCAATCCGGTGAGGCACTTATATATAACCCCCTCACGTTCGTCTCGGAGCATCACGGCGGGCATTCCCGCCCGTGCAGCAGTCTCTTCCCGTTCGGCGCGTTTCCTTGTATAGTAGCGATTAAAGTAATCGCAGTACCGTTTGTAGACCTGTTCCGCGGTGCAGTCGCACACCACGAGCAGGAAGCGCTTTTGGACCTCGTCACGAGCCACGCCATCGATCAGTCCGAGGCATCCCATGCGGTAGAGGATACGTATGTAGCGCGCTTCGGCGGCTTTGTCTCGTGTGTTTTCGCCTCCCTCGCCTGCGGATGTAGGATAAGACAAGCCCACAAGGCGTGCCTCTTCCGCCGAAGAGGATCCTAAGACCGGAGCGATGTATTCCATTCCCATTTCGCGGATCATCTGCTCGATGTCCTTCCCTTCTTCCACCTCCGAACGCGATTCTAACGACATGGGAGCCACGGTAGCGCTGGCGGTGACGATTCGATCGCGGTCGGGAGTGTAGGAATCGACGGGGAGCAGCTCTCGTTCGACGTCGAAGAGCACATCGAACGACGCCTGACTCAAGGTAGCCCCGAGCGTGATCGTTCCCTCTCGCGGTCGGGCATATCGACGCAAAATTTTCCCCGCACAGAGATAATGAGGGTCAAAAAATGGACTCCATTCTGACCCTCTTTCTGCGCTATCGAGGATACCATAAGCAAAATATACCCCCGTCTCACGCATAGAGAGGAAGCGTTGTTGTAGGGTGGGCCTGGCCAACTGTTCCGCGGAGATCGCAACGAAATGGAGTGCGGCCGATTCCACGCGACGCTCCCTCCGCTCACGTTCACCATCCGTCATGTTCGTGTGAAGGCTGGCCCCACAATCTATATCTTGCTGCCGCGCCTCGTCGATCAGCTTATCAGCCGTTTTAGCATCTGGCGTTATGACGACCGTCACACCCGGCTGCAACAGAACAGCCGGAAGCGCTACCGCTGCACCATGCGCGTCCGTAGGAAGCAGCGCCGCTACGCTTTCGCCGCGAAGTAACCGGTCGAGAATGGCCTCCTGGCCCGGCCGGAAGTCCTCCCGACGGGATAGGATGCCCATGATATAATGTATAGCCCCAGCTGTTTCTGGGATGAGTGTGCTTCGCCCGATGGCGTCGCGGATAATGAGCGGGCGATAAGTGATGCGCCCCGTGGTGAGCACCCTTCTCGGTTCGCGGGCATGGTGAGCCGAGCGGACGACGAAGCAACAATCGTTGTGGCAGTTCGTGTACGTGCCGATGAGCGGGCGTTCAATGCCTGCACGTCGCAGCACGGAGATGTCGATGATCAAATCGTACGTCTTAGCGCGGTGTTCCTCGGTCAGTTCAGCTGATGGCACCACGTCGGCATGGAGTGGCGAATCGATAAACTCCGGTGTACTGATCACATCAAGCGTCACTTCCGGAAAATGTACCCCATCCCACTCTGCACTAAGCGCTGTCAGGCGCTCAAACAGGGCTCGCAAGTCCGATAGAGCCGCCACGGCGCAGGGCACATCGCGCTCCACCACGAGTACCTCCCAATGCGGCGCCGCCAGATCTAATCGTCCGGCCATAAGAGCCTCCAAAATGACCTTCTCAATGCGTGCTACACCGATAGGAGTAAGCACATATTGCAGCGTGCGGACCCATTCGCTGTCGAATGGGCGACTGAAAACGCGGAAGGCCGTCCGCACATAGTCGCTATCCAAATAGCCGAAGTGCATATCGCTCAAATGGCCGTCGGAGAAGGTCTCGCAAGTCCAGTTCATGGCTGCCAGATCGTCAGTACGTTGTTTCTCGATGCGCCGCTGATCCATAGTGGTCTGCACAGTGGGATCCTCGATCTCGATCACGAATCCGTTGTGCCTTACGTCCCTCAGATCTTTCGTCGGATAGGGAAACTCGAGCGAAAAATCGACATGCTGCGTGCAATATTCGCGTTGCCCGGTCAAGGTATAGACGTTCCGCTGCGGTTCGAAGAGCTGTCGGAAGGGTGGAGGGGCCACCCGCGTGATGTATTCCCGTTGCAGGTCGCTTTCGAGTGCGTCCACGTTGTAAGTGGTCTCATCTGGCTTAAATCGAGGGTCAATCAGGTGCAGGGCCTCGAACAAATCAGACGACCGCCAGCAGCGCGC
>ERZ772924.1041-NODE-1041-length-13266-cov-4.942699_pt1 | contig 13266 bp, 8 predicted proteins | sample MGYA00512116_ERZ772924 | MGnify/ENA primary metagenome ERZ772924 (study PRJEB29015, sample SAMEA2737920) | human oral metagenome | biome: human oral; feature: human-associated habitat; material: dental | place: China | collected 2134 ...
AAGCAAACATTAGAAAAAGAATTGAAAGAAATTTTAGATGTGTTGAAAAATTTTAACAAGGAATACAAAAAAGAATGGAATAGAGAAATAAAATTAAGTTATTCTAAGACAGAAGTAGAGTGCATAGATAAAAATTAAGAAGAGGTATAAAATGGACAAAGTAGCATTGAGAAATTTTGCAGTAAATGCAAAAGAAAAAATGGAAGATGATATAAAAAGAAAATTGGAATTGATGGGAATTACAGAAAAAGGGATAGGAGAAGAAACTGTAAAAGAAGATGATTATCTGAAGATTAATGGACAGGAATTTAATGAAAAGGAAGTTAAACAGAGAGAAAAAGTAATTGAGGTATTAAAAGCAAGAGAGAAAAATGAAGATTTTAAGAAATGTTTTGATGAATTGGTTGAGGAAATAGCATATACCTGGTTTAATAGAATTATTGCTATTAGATTTATGGAAGTGAATGATTATATTCCTGATGGAATAAGAATTTTATCTTCTGACAGAGAAAATGACAGGGAACCTCAAATAATAAGGGAAGTATTTGATACAGACCTGGAATTTTCAAATGATGAAAAAAATAATGTTTATAAGTTAAAAGAAGAGAACAAAATAGAAGAGCTCTTCAAATTTTTATTTATAAAAAAATGTAATAAATTTAATGAAATACTGCCTGAATTATTTGAAGAAGCTGAAGATTATTCAGAGTTGCTTTTACCAATTTCAATAAATGATGAAGAAGGAATATTGAGAAAGTTAGTGGATGAAGTGCCTGAAGAAAGCTTTAATGTGGAAAAAGAGGGACAGATTGAAGTGATTGGGTGGCTTTATCAGTATTATAATGAGAAGAAAAAAGAAGAAATAGTCGGAATGAATAAAGGTACTATTGCAAAAGAAGATATACCAATAGCAACACAAATATTTACTACTGACTGGGTCGTAAAATATATGGTACAGAATTCTTTGGGAAAATATTGGATTGAGAGAAATCCTGACAGTAAGCTAAAAGATAAACTGGAATATTTTGTAACTCCTAAAAATGAAGAAATTGCGTATATAGATGAAAAAATATCTCCTGAAGAAATAAAATTCTTAGAGCCTTGTATGGGAAGTGGACATATACTGGTTCATGCTTTTGACATACTAATGGAAATTTACAGGGAAGCAGGATATAGTGACAGAGAAGCTGTAAAAAATATAATAGAAAAGAATATTTATGGACTTGATATAGATAAAAGAGCTTATCAGCTGACGTATTTTGCAGTAATGATGAAAGGTAGAGAATATGATAGAAGATTTTTCACAAGAGAAATATCTCCTAATGTAATTTATACTGAAGAAAGTTATTTGTTATTTGATAATGAAAGTAAAAAAATATTAGAAAATTCAAAAAAAATAAATATGAATGAACTGAGAACAAATTTTTATCTTGATGGAGTAACAACAGATGATAAACAAAATCAAGTTGGAGAATATCTGATAAGAATATTTGAAGATGCAAGAGAAATAGGAAGTTTAATAAAAGTGGAGAATTTTGATTATGACAGTTTTGATAGATATTTGGATGAATGCAGAGATAGATATACAGGAAGTTTAATAGAAGAAATATGGAAAGAAAATGTTTATTCATTAATGAAACAAATAGTAAAAACTGCAAAAATATTAAAGAATAAGTATCATGTAGTCTGTACTAATCCGCCATATTTAAATAAATATAATCCAAAATTGAAAAAATTTGTAGAAGGAAATTATAAGGATTATAAAGAAGATCTGTTTTCTGTATTTATGGTAAGAGTATTTGATTTTCTTGTTGAAGATGGATATTCTGGATGGATGACATCAAATGTATGGATGTTTATAAAAAGATATGAAAAGTTAAGAAGATATATTATTGAAGATAAAAAAATAGAAAGTTTGATTCAAATTGCAAAAGGATCATTTGATAAGGAAGCAAAAGTTGATGTATTAACATTTGTTCTTGGAAATTCTAAAAAAAGGGATTCAAAAGGATTATTTATAAGACTAGAAGATTATAAAGGTGATATGGAATTTCAAAGTAAAAAAGTATTAGAAGCATTAGAAAATAAAAACTGTGGATATTTTTACGAAGTAAATGGAAAAAACTTTGAAAAAATACCAAGAATGCCAATAGGATATTGGGTTAGTGAAAATTTGTTGAAAGATTTTGAAAAAGGAATCAAAACTTCTGAACTAATAGAGCCAAAACAAGGATTAGCGACAGCAGATAATAATAGATTTTTAAGACAGTGGTATGAAGTGGAAGAGAAAAAAATAAATTATAATACAAAATCAATAAATCATACAGAAAATAATAAATTTAAATGGTATCCTTGTAATAAAGGAGGAGTAAGAAGACAGTGGTTTGGAAATTATGACTATGTAGTGAATTGGGAAAATAATGGTAGTGAAATAAAAAAGAATATTTTATACAAATACCCATATTTAAAAACACCTGATTTTGTTGCTAAAAATACAAATTATTATTTTAAAGAAGCAATTACTTGGACAAAAGTAACTAGTGGAGGATTTAGTATAAGATTTAGAGAAGAGGGAAGTATACATGAAACTGCTGGAATGTCAGCTTTTTCAGGTGATAATAAAAGACTAAAATATATATTAGGAATAATGTCTACTAAGCTATCGAATTATATATTTGATATTTTTAATCCAACTGTTAATTTAAATACAGGAGATTTTGGGTTATTCCCAGTTATAGAAAATGAACAAATAAAACCCAAAGTAATTTCAATAGTTGATGACTGCATTAAAATTTCAAAATATGATTGGAATACGTTTGAGACAGCATGGGATTTTAAAGTAAGTCCATTAGTTAATTTTGAAAGATATGTGGAAGAATTTGAGAATGTAAAAATAGGAGAAAATGGAAATGTTGAAAATAAGAAAATTGAAAAAACTCAAATAACATTAATAGAGGAAGCATATAGTCAATATAAAGAATTTACAAATAATCAATTTTTAAAATTGAAGGAAAATGAAGAAAAATTAAATAAAATATTTATTGATATTTATGGATTGCAGGATGAACTGACTTCAGATGTAAGTGATAAAGATATAACAATAGCTAAAATATTTGATACAGATGATGAAATAAATGATGAAATTAAAAGGAACAGCTATGTACTGACGAAAGCAGATGTTGCAAAACAATTTATTTCCTATGCTGTTGGATGTATGTTCGGGCGTTATTCACTTGATGAGGAAGGTCTTGTATTTGCAGGAGGAGAATTTGATAAAAACAAATATAGCGAATTTATTCCTGATGAAGATAACTGTATTCCAATTACTGACAGTGAATATTTTAGTGATGATATTGTTACAAGATTTTTAGAATTTGTAAAAATAGTATATGGAGAAGAAACACTTGAAAAAAATCTTAAATTTATCGCACAGGCCTTGTCTAATAAAAATGATGCTCCAAAAGATATTATAAGAGAATATTTTTTGAAGAGTTTTTATGACGATCATTTGAAAAGATACAAGACCAAGAAAGGACCCGAGAAAAGACCAATTTACTGGCTTTATGATGCAGGAAAGAAAAATGGATTTAAGGCATTGATTTATATGCACCGTTATAATGAACAGACTACAGCAAAGGTTAGAATTGCATATCTGCATGAGCTACAGAAACATTATGAAAGAAGGGCAAGTTTTTTGAAAGATGAAATTGAAAGTAATAATAACAGAAGAAAGGCTGAAAAGGAATTGGAAAAGATAAAATCACAACTCGATGAATGTAAGCATTTTGATGAAAAGATGAATCATCTGGCTTCGGAATATATTTCGATTGATTTGGATGACGGAGTTAAAGTCAATTATGAGAAAGTTCAGACTGGCCGTGATGGGAAGAAGTATGAGATATTGGGAAAGGTGAAATAATAGGAGGATATAAATTTATGAAAAAGAAAATATTTATTTCATATTGTAGAAATGATGCTGATACAGATCAAATAAAACAATTAAAGGATAAGTTACAAAAAGATGGTTTTGAGGTCATTATAGATGATGGTGTATTAAAGCATGGACATGAAGTAACAGAATTTATGGAGAAATCAATAAGAGAATCAAAATATATTCTTGTTATTTGTACTTCAGAATATAAAAATAGAGCAGATAATAGAGGTAGTAATCCAACTGGAGTTGCATATGAAGCTAGGTTGTTAGCAAGTCATATGAATAAAAAAACAAAAATAGTAATACCTATTATACAAGGTTCAGAAATTAGTGTATTACCTGATTTTTTAGAGGGGATTTTTGCATTATTTTTAAAACAAATAAATACAAATAAAGAAAGTTATAATAAATTGCTAGATAGTTTAAAAGAAGAACAAGAACAAGAACTTGAATTTACAAAAGATTTTAAAGAAGAATTAAATAGTATGGAAATATTATCTAATTCACATAATGCAAAAGAAACTCTTTTTTTAGAGGATATATTTGTTTACCCTAAATTGACAAATATAGAAAAAGATATAAAAAATAGTAATAGTTATAAGTTTTTTAGTTCAGAAAAAATAAGTGAAAAACTTGAAAATGAAAAATATATAATGATATCGGGAGATGCTCAATCAGGGAAAACAACATTATCCAAAAAAATAACAAAAGATTTATTTGATGAAGGGTATATTCCAATTCTTATAAATCAATCAGAAAATTTAACGAATAATTTTAAAAGAATATTAGAAATAATAATAAATAAACAGTATAAAAATTTAGAAAATGCTGAAAATGAAAAAGATAAGTTTGTTATTATTATTGATGATTTTCATTTGTTAAAAAAGAAAGATAAAATTCTAAAAGATGTACTTAAGTTCAATTATATAATATTGTTAACTGATGACATATACAGTCTAAACCTTAAAAGAGAAAAAATTCTAAATTTTTCTAAATACAGAATAATGGAATTTTCTCCTAAATTAAGAGATGAATTAATAAAAAAATGGTCAAATTTGAAAGACGAAGTATCAAATGAAAATGAAATTATGAAGAAAAATGATAAAAGAACAGAATTTTTGAATACAACTATAGGTAAGATATTTAATAATGGAATTATGCCAGCATATCCTTTTTTTCTTCTATCTGTTCTTGGATATTCTGAAACAAATAAAAATTTAGATAAAGAAATAACGTCACAAGGCTATTGTTATCAATTTTTAATACAAATGAATTTTTGGAAAAACGGAATAAGAAATGATGCAATAGATATATATTTAAATTTTTTAAGTGAATTATCTTACTATGTATTTAGTAAAAATATATATGAATTATATCAAACTGATATAGATAAATTTTTGGAGAATTATGAAAAAAACTTTAATTTAGTATTTGATAGTGAAGAAGTAATCAATAGTTTAATAAAATCAAAAATATTGAAAAAAACATCATTAGGAAGTATAAAATTTTTCTATCCATATTTATATTACTACTTTATTGGAAAATATTTGTCCGAACATTATAAAGAAGAAGAAAATAATATAAATAAATTAGTAAGAAATTTACATTTAGATAGGAATTCATATATTTGTATTTTTATTTCTCATCATTCAAAAGAAAAAAGATTACTTGAAGAAATATTATTGAATTCCTTAGAGTTATTTGAAAATAGTAAAGTTACAACTTTGAAAATAGATGAAATGAAAGAAATAAATATAAATTTTGATAATATATTGGAATTTTTTTTACCAGAAGTTAATGATTTTAATGAAATAAGAGAAAAAAATATACAATTAGAAGAAATTTCAGAAAATACTGAAATTGATGAGGAAAGTTTATATGTTGATTCAGATAATGAAATTGAAGATGAAGACATTTATAATTTTAGAAGAAGTATCAGAACAGTAGAAGTTATAGGAAACTTAGCTAAAAATAGACCTGGTTCTTTAGAAAAAACATTATTAAAAGAGATGATATTATATAGTATAGAATTGAATTTAAGGATATTAAATTTTATACTTTATCAAATTAAAGATGAAGAATTTCAAAAGTACATGTTAGAGTTAATAGAAAAGGGAATAGGTAAATTAGAGATTAAAAGTAAAAATAATACTAAAGAACTTGCTAAGAGAATATTTTGGGAGTTATGTTATAATTTAATATTTTTTATAATTTATAAAACTATTCATTCTATTGGATCTGATTATCTAATGAAAATAATAAATGAGATATCAAAAGATAAAAAAACACCAGCTATATCTCTTATAAAGCATGGTATACGTATGTGGTATATGAAAGAAGTTGACATAAATGAAATAAAAAATGAAATAAAAGAATATGATTATTCAAAAATTGCTGAAAATCTAATGAGACATTTATTGATAATGCATTGCTCCACACATCCGATGGATTATAAAAGTCGAGATAGAATTATGAATACTTTTCAGCTTAATGAAAAAAAATATATAGGAGGATTGATTAAAAAGTAAATAAATTTTATAATTTTTCTTGAAATTTTATGTTATTTGTGCAAACATACAATAAAACAAAACAATCAAATTAAATAACTCCTCCCTTGCAATTTTGTCCCAAAAGTTATACAGTAATTAGGACAAGGAGATGGGAGTATGAAAATAAATTTTACTAAAAAAATAAAGGAAAAAATAGATAATTTTAATAATGAAAAAATATTTATTTCCATTGATTTTCTTGACATTGCTGATTATGAGACTGTAAGAAAAACATTGAACAGGCTTACAAATTCAGAAAAAATACAGAAAATTATAAAAGGAATATATTATAATCCTAAATACAATGAACAGATTGAAGAGTATGAAGCTCCATCAGTTCATGAAGGTGCTAAGGTAATAGCCATAAAATATAACTGGACAATAGCACCTTCTTGGAAATACAGGGTCAAATTTATTAGGACTCTTGACACAGATACCTTCCAAATGGACATATATATCAGCTGGAAGATATGCAAATTTTTCATTTCATAGATTGTATAATATATTGCAATTTATGATATAATAGAACATTTTTTAGAAGAAATAGGCTTAATTTTAGATTGATATTAAATTGTAAAATAGGACAATTAAAATAAAATAAAATAAATCATATTGAACAAATATTGAATATGTGTTATAATATTTTTGCCGTAAACTTTTAACATTCCTAGGGAGGCAAGATGACGGTAAAAGAAGTAGAAGCTATTATTCTTAAAGATGGATGGGTTCGAGTACCAAGTAACTCAAGTCATAGACAATATAAACATCCTGTAAAAACAGGAAGAGTGACAATTGCGTGGCATAAAGCTAAAGACGAGGTACCTCCTAAAACATTAAAAAGAATAATGGCTCAGGCAGGACTTTAATAAAGTTCTGCTCTACTTACTTTAAGAATATCAGGAGGCGTTTTTAATGTTTTATCCACTTATAATTACTTACACATCAGATGAATATTATGAAGTTAATATTCCCGATTTTAAGTTGGAACTGGGGGCATATGGGGAAACAGAAGAAGAAGCAATTGATATGGCAAAAAATGTTATTGTCAGTGAACTGGAATTACTGGAAAAGGAATGTAAAAAATATCCTGAACCAAGTAGTGCAAAGGAATTGTCAAAAAAAATAGCAGATAATCAATATTTAGTGAGACTTGATTTTAATCTGGAATATGAAAGATCATTGATAAAACAGGTTTTTAAAAGTAGAACAGTAACATTGCCTACATGGCTTGATATGCTGGCAAAGAATAAAAATCTGAATTTTTCTCAAATATTGCAGAAAGGATTGAAACAGGAACTAAATATAAAATAAAGAATAGAACTGTTTTAGAAAGTAAAAGATATTTTATAAGTTCGACATAATATGATTTATTATAAAAGGATTTAATAATATTTTTGTTTTATAAAACAGTTTTTGATTTAGAAAGCAAGTTAAGATTGATTAAAGTTTTTAAAATAGTAAAAATATAAAAGAAATATTATCTGTAAACTGTCCCAAAAATTATACAAAATTTGGGATAAAAGAACAATGGCAATTGAATAAAAGAGACTAATAAATATAATATTTTCAAAGAAATCTAATTAACACTCTAAAATAGATATGGTATTATAAAAATAAAAATAAAGTTAAAAAAGGGGAGAGTGGTAAAAATGTTTAGAAACAGAGTTGAAGCTGAAAAAATTTTTGAAAAAATGGATTTTGAAAGTATAAAGGATTTTGATGATATTGGTTTCTATGTATTACCTAGAGAAACAGAGGTTTATTACGATATTCGTAAAGCTAACGAATATATTAAAGAAAATCATATTGAGAATGGTTTGAGTGAAAAAGAACTGGAAATGTTTAAAGTGAAATAAAAACGGGTGGGATAAATTGAGGTATAAAAAATCATGGAGTGAGAAAATTGAATTTAGAACAAATTACAGATACACTTAACAGTGAATTTAAGAAAGAAGGAAGAAGGCTTGTTTTCTGGTATGATGAAAAACAGGAATTTCTGTCAGAAATTGAAGAATTACAGCTGGAAAATGCAAAATTACTTGTATTGCATCAAGATGAGCTTTTTAAAACAAAAATACTTCTTGAAAGACAAGAAAAAGAAACAAATTATTTAATATATGCTCCATTTAAACGAAGTGAAAACAGGGAAAATCATCTTGCTGATACAATAATGTATTCAAAGGTGTTTTTAACAGACTGGATTTCCATAATGGTTCAGAATTTGAAAATAGACGATGAACTCAAGGAAGTAATGGAAGAGAATAGAAAGTTTTTTGAGGCAAAAGATAGAAGGGAAAAGTTTGAAAAGCTGGTAAATGACAGCAAACCTTCAAAAAAAGAAGATATGGAAATCATTTTAATGAGGGCAATTACAGGTTCAAAAGCTGAAATATTTGACGGTTTTGAAGATGTTACAAGAATTTTAATTACAGATGTCAACAGAAAGGAAAGTAAATATCTTGCAGAATTTAAAAAATATAATCTTGAAGAAAAATTCTGGGATTTGTGCAGATTGAAGTTTGGATATGTTGATGAAGAACCTAATCTGACTAAATTGCTACTTGGAATATTTTTGACTTATGTATCTGAAAAAATAACAAAAGAAATTCCAAAAAAATATAAAAAATTAAATGTAAAAAGCACAGTTATAATATTTTTGAATAAGTTACGAAAAATTTCTGAATATAGAAATGATTTTGAAAATCTTGTTTCAGAAGTATATTTACACATAAAGCAGGATAAATATTTTAAAAATATTTTGCCTGAACATATTCTGGAACTTGATATTTTTGATTTTCCTGATGAAAAGATAACAGAATGGATAGTTGAAAGAATATGTGATGGAAATTTTTCAGCAAAATTGCAGGATAAATCCATCATGGATATAATAAAATTACGACAGGAAAATAATAATGACAATGACAGGCTGAAAATAGAATATAAAATATTAAAATATGCATATAACAGTATAAAAAATACAGGATTTAATTTTTCTGGGAATATACACGAATTAATAAAAGCATATGATAATGAATATTACTGGATTGATACATATTACAGAAAATTTTACTATTATTATGATAAGTTGGTGGAAAAAAGTGAAAAATACGAAAAACTGGCAAAAATAATTGAACTGAAATATACAGATGATTTTCTGAATCCATTAAATATAAAGTTTAATGAGCTTCTGGATTATAATAATCTTTCAGAAGAAATAAAATTACAGAAAAATTTTTATAAAAATTATGTGGAAATAAATAAAAATAGAATTGTAGTCATAATTTCAGATGCTTTTAGATATGAAGTGGCAAAAGAATTAGTCGGAAAAATGAATAAAGATGAAAAAATGAATGCTGAAATGGAAAGTCAGATGAGTATACTTCCTTCTATTACGAAGTTAGGTATGGCTTCTCTGCTTCCTCATGAAAAAATTGAAATAAAAACATCTGAAAAGGATTTTACAGTACTTGCAGATGGAAAAGCATGTAATGACAGAGTAAAAAGGGAAAAAATATTGAAGGAATATGATGAAGATTCGGTAGCACTTGATTTTGATAAAGTTTTTAAAGCTACAAAAGATGAAGTAAGGGAAATGTTCAGGAATAAAAAGAAAGTATATATATATCATAATCAGATAGATGCCAGAGGTGACAAGGCAAACACTGAAGATGAAGTATTTGAAGCGTGTCATGAGGCTTTGGATGAAATTATGAACCTTGTAAAAAAATTGAGAGTAGAATCAATTAATAATATAATAGTTACTTCAGATCATGGATTTATTTACAAAAGAAGAAAAATAGAAGAATTTGATAAAATAGAAAATTCTTTCGATGAAAATGATATTATAAATAAGAGATATGTAATTACTGAAAAAGATTATGATATTATAGGAGTAAATGAAATCAGTCTTTCCAAAATTTTAAACGATGAAAAAGAAACTCTGAAAGTACTTTCTCCTAATACTTCAAATATATTTAAAGTAAACGGTGGTGGACAGAACTACTATCATGGAGGAATTTCATTACAGGAAATGATGGTTCCAGTTGTAAAAGTTAGAACTGCAAAAGGAGCAGTAGATACTGAAAAGGTGAAGATAAATCTAATATCTGAAGTAAGAAAAATAACAAGTCTTGCGATTTCATTGGAATTTTTACAGAAAGAAGCAGTTACAGATATTATAAAATCTGCAGAATTTGAAATTTTCTTTACTGATGGCAATGATAATATAATTTCAAATATAGAAAGCTATAAGGCAGACAGTGAAGAAGGAGAGACTAAAAAAAGAATAAAGAAGTTTAAATTTACCTTGAAAAATCAGAAATATAATAAAAATGAAGACTATTATTTAATTGTAAAGGATAAAGAATCTGAAATTGAAGAAATCAGGGAAAATATGATAATAGATGTATTATTTGCAGATGATTTTGGGTTTTAGAATATAATTTTCTGAGAATTTTTATAAGGAGAAAAATAAAAGATGGAAGATGTAAATAATAGAAAAGTGACAGATGAAAAACAAAATGAAAACATAGAGGAAATAAATACAAAATTATATAAATATTTTTCTGGGAAAATTGTCAGAAAAGATTTGACAAAAAAAATAAGGGAAGGGGCAAATGTTCCTATATATGTGCTTGAATATCTATTGGGAATGTATTGTTCTTCAGAAAATGAAGAAGATATAGAAGAAGGAATGAGAACAGTAAAAAGAATTTTGGCACAAAATTATGTAAGACCTGATGAAGCCGAAAGAATAAAATCAAAATTAAGAGAAAATGGATCTTATACAATAATTGACAAGGTTACTGTAAAGTTAAATTTTAAGGAGAATAGACATGAAGCTGAATTTTCCAATTTATCGTTAAAAGGTGTTCCAGTATCAGATGTTTATCCTTCTAAATACGAGAGATTGTTAGGAGGAGGTATTTGGTGTATTATTCAGTTGGAATATTATTATGATGAAGACGATAAAAAAGGAAATCCTGTAATTATAAAAAAATTAACACCTGTACAAATGCCAGAAATTGATTTTGAAGAGTTTAAAGATTTAAGAGAAAAATTTACAGATGAAGAGTGGATAGATATTGTTTTAAGAAGTACAGGAATGGAATCTAGTAAATTTGATGAAAGAGTTAAATGGCTTCATTTGTCAAGATTAATACCATTGTTAGAAAATAATTATAATTTTTGTGAGCTAGGGCCTCGTGGAACTGGGAAATCACATATTTATAAAGAAATAAGCCCGAACAGTATACTTGTATCAGGAGGTCAAACAAGTGTAGCAAATCTTTTTTATAATATGGGAAGAGGAACAATGGGACTCGTAGGGCTTTGGGACTGTGTAGCCTTTGATGAGGTGGCAGGAATGAAGTTTAAGGATCAAGATGGAGTCCAAATTATGAAAGATTATATGGCATCAGGCTCGTTTGCACGTGGGAAAGAACAAAAAAATGCAAGTGCTGGAATGGCTTTTATAGGAAATATTAATCAGAGTGTAGATGTTGTTTTAAAAACTTCTAATTTATTTGAACCATTTCCTCATGTAATGGGAAGAGATACGGCATTCTTAGATAGAATGCACTGTTATTTACCTGGTTGGGAAATTCCTAAATATAGACCAGAGTTTTTTACTGATGACTATGGTTTTATAACAGATTATTATGCGGAAATTATGAGAGAATTACGTAAAATTTCTTATGCAGATGCATATGATAAGTATTTTAAATTAGGAAATCAATTAAATCAAAGAGATGTGATTGCAGTCAAAAAAACTGTTTCTGGAATGGTAAAAATAATTTATCCACATGGAAAATTTACAAAAGAAAAAATTGAAAAGATATTAAGATTCTCGCTAGAAATGAGAAGAAGAGTTAAAGAGCAACTAAAAAAAATAGGTGGGATGGAATTTTATGACGTAAATTTTTCGTATATCGATAATGAAAAATTTAATGAAGAATATGTTCCTGTTCCAGAGCAAAGTAGTGGAAGTTTAATTCCAGAAGGTATTGGGAAACCAGGTCATTTGTATACGGTTTCAAGTATAAAAAGTGGAATGATTGGATTGTTTAAAATTGAAACTCAGATGACAAAAGGAACAGGAAAATTTGAAAAAGCAGGATTAGGAAATAATCGTGAAGCAAAGGAATCAGCTGAAATGGCATTTAAATACTTAAGAGCTAATGGGAAATTAATAAGTGGAGAAATTAGCACAAAAAATAATGATTATGTTGTAAATTATCAAGACTTAAAAGGTATTGGAATGACTTCAAATTTAACTTTGTCTACATACATCGCTATTTGTTCAGCTGCATTAAATAAACCTGTTATTTCAAGTGCGGTAATTTTAGGAGATTTGAGTATCGGTGGAACAATACTAAAAGTAAGTGAACTCGCAAATGTGTTACAAGTGTGTTTAGATTCAGGGGCAAAAAAAGTATTGTTGCCAATGACTTCGGCTTCTGATTTGGCGACGGTACCACCAGATTTAATAGGTGCATTTAACTTAATTTTTTATTCTACAGCTGAAGATGCTGTATTTAAAGCTTTAGGGGTGGAATAGAATACTAATTATTGAAAGAGGAAGATAACTTCATTATTAGTAATAAAAACAATTTTATATTTGACTTTTTTATATTAAACCTCATTATACATTTTTTGTTGCATTTGATTATACAGTACATATTTAAATGTTATTTAATTTTTTATGTATTTTTAGGTTGAAAAAAAATAAGAATTATACTATAATAAATAATTATGCGATTAGGCTAACTAGAGCCTAATTTT
>ERZ772924.1042-NODE-1042-length-13266-cov-3.182954_pt1 | contig 13266 bp, 10 predicted proteins | sample MGYA00512116_ERZ772924 | MGnify/ENA primary metagenome ERZ772924 (study PRJEB29015, sample SAMEA2737920) | human oral metagenome | biome: human oral; feature: human-associated habitat; material: dental | place: China | collected 2134 ...
GTGCAATGGCGCACGGCATCGACATCGACGCGCTCATCGACGAGCTGAACGCATCCATCGGCGAAACGGCTGCGGCACAGTAAGCAGAACGGCAGGAGAGCCTGAGACTCAGACGAGTTTCAGGCTCTTTTTAGCGGTGTCGCTCAACTGTAAACCGAGCAAGAGAGATTGCCTCCTTCGGCTGAATGCGCGCCTTCTCACGCGCGATGGGGTCGCGGCAATCTCCCCCTCCCGTCCCTGCCCGATGGTTGGAATGATGAGCGGCGGATGCGGAACGGCATAGGCGGCAAGGATGGACATAATGCTCACTCCCTCATAGAAAAAAAGCCGACTGCAAAACAGTCGGATCTATAAAAATATACCAAGATGGTGCGGATGAAGGGGGTCGAACCCATACGCCTTGCGGCACTGGATCCTAAGTCCAGCGCGTCTGCCAGTTCCGCCACATCCGCATGTGAAAACTCAGCAAGCGTATTCTATCATGACGACGCGGGGCTGTCAATCCGTGCATTTGACCACGCGAGCACCGCCGCACGCATCTGCTTCACATCCAGAACACCATACGCGAATCCGCGCCGCACAAGCTCCGTCGGGAGAAATTCATCGTATTTGTCAAAGATCGGCACCTCATCGGGATAGAGCAGTTCCATCGCATCGAGCTCCTCAGCCGCTTCCTCCGCGAGAATGTAAAAGAACTCTGCGGGCGATACCTTCATCGTGAACTGCATAAAGTACGGGCGCATGGACGTAAAGCCGCGCAGTCCGAGACGCGCGCCGCAGCGAATCCGAAGAAACCGCTCAAGCGCGAGAAAGGCATAGCTGCCGAGCCACGGCAGAAGCGCGTACATCTCGCCGCCGAGCGGGATGAGCACATCCTCCGCCGCGCGTGAGTGCCGCGCCGTATCGCGCGCCTGCGTGAGGCGTGCCACAGCATTTTTCAGCAGATAGGGTGGGATCAGTTCCTCGCGCAAGACCTGCCGCATACGGCGCAGGATACGCGTGTGGATATCGCCGGGGCACTCGCCGAAGTAGGCGGGCACATTCCCCTTCACCATCTCGCAGTAGACGAGGTGACGCTTACGGTCAACCTCGAGGACGCGCCAGACATGCCCCGCGATGGCGATTTTCTCCCCGACGGGCGGTGGCGTGACAATCGTGCCGATCTCCTGCGACGCGCTGCGAACGGTGTACTCCTCGTTCTCCTGAAACACGCCGTAGAAGCGGAAGGACTGCACGATGCGCTCCCCCGCAAGCCCGACGATGAGCCCGCCGCGCTCCGTCGTCTGCAAATGTTCCTGTGCAATCAGATGCCGCAGGAGGATTCGGTAGTCCTCCTGCGTAATGCGATGAAAGACGTGCAGGGAGAGCACACGATCCGCAAGCGCACGCGGGGACAGTTCCCCGCAGGATGCGGCGACGCTCATGGTCTGATGGTAGAGCAGACTGAACGGCAGGCGGTCAAGGCGCGGCGGCTCAACCCAGCGTTCCTCAAGATAGAGCTGGATGAGGGCAATTCCCTGCAGCAGTTTCCACGGAATTGTCGCAGGCAGGAGCGCACGTGCCTCGGGCGCGTCCTCGCGCACGACGAAGTGCATTTCCTGCGGCTGTCCGCGCCGCCCGGTCCGTCCCATGCGCTGAAGGAACGACGAGACCGTCCACGGCGCATCGATCTGAAAGGCACGCTCAAGACGCCCGATGTCGATGCCAAGTTCGAGTGTCGCCGTCGTGCACGTTGTAAAGAGGCTGTCTTCGTCCTTCATGCGCACCTCTGCCGTCTCGCGGAATGCGGCGGAGAGATTTCCGTGATGGATGAGGAAGCGGTCGGGCTCATGCTGTTTCTCGCAATAGGAGCGCAGGGTTGTCGTCACCGCCTCGCACTCCTCGCGCGAGTTGACGAAGATCAGGCATTTCTTCCCGCGTGTATGGGCAAAGATATAGCCAAGCCCGGGGTCTGCATGTTCCGGCGGCGTATCCGTCGGCGCGCCGATGACATTCTCCACCGCAATGTCATCGCGCCCCTCCCCCGCCTGCACATCGCGCACATAGAAATGCTCAAGGGAAAGCCGCCATCTGCTCCCCTTTGCCTCGATCTGCGGCACAACCGTCCTGCGCCCCGTCCCCGCCGCAAGGAAGTCCCCCGCACGCCGCGCATCGCCGATGGTCGCCGAGAGTCCGATGCGGCGCGGCTGTACTCCCGCAATGCGTGAGAGGCGTTCGATCAGACAGAGCGTCTGCCCGCCGCGGTCCCCGCGCAGGAGCGAATGCAGCTCGTCAATCACGACGAAGCGCAGATCGCCAAAGAGCCTTGGGATCGCCATGTGACGATGCAGGAGCAACGCCTCAAGCGACTCCGGCGTGATCTGCAGGATGCCCGACGGTCGCTTCATCAACCGCGCCTTATGCGTCTGCCCCACATCCCCGTGCCAGTGCCAAACGGGGATGTCCGCCCTGTGGCAAAGCTCTGTCAGGCGCTCGAACTGATCGTTGATGAGGGCTTTCAGAGGTCCAATGTAGATACAGCCGACGGAGGTCGGCGGGTTCTCGTGAAAGAGCGTGATAATCGGAAAAAACGCCGCCTCGGTCTTGCCGGATGCGGTCGATGCCGTCAGGAGCACATGATCGTCCGTCCCAAAGATCGCCTCCGCCGCCGCAATCTGGATGCCGCGCAGACTCTGCCACTCCTGCCCGTATATATAGTCGCGCACAAAGGGTGCATAGCGATCGAATACGCTCATAGCTCGAACTCCGCGAACTGCGCGCTGATCTCCGCCCCCTCCACCTCATTTTGCGCGTAGGAAAATTCATCCGAGCCGAGCAGATCAGCGAGTTTTAATGTCGGGTTCTGGTAGATAATGTCGAGCACCTGAATGAAGTCGCGGATGATCTCGCGCGGCGTGATGTGTGTATCCGCACCGATGCGCCCAAACTCGATGCGGATGAAGTCCGCAAGATCATCCTGCGTGACAATCTGCGCGTATCCGTAAAGGTCCGCATGAATCGCAGCCAGTTTTTCGATCAGCACAAGCATTTCCTCATGCGTGAGCGGTGAGAGCCGTATCACGGGCGAGAGCAGGTCGCGGTGCGCCCCCGCAAAGCGCCCCTCGGCGAGGCGAGAGCGCAGAGCCTCGTAGCTGTAGACGCCGCGCCGTGTATCCTCCATACACGCGGGCGTGCCGCAGAGGATCATGCCGAGGTACTGCGCGCGCCCCTGCATCGCATCGTTATACATCGTGAGGATCTTCTCGTAGTTGTACTGGCGCGTGACCGCGTGCGGGATCTTGTAGATGTTCACCAGCTCGTCGATGAGGATGAGCATGCCCGCATAGCCCGCCTGCCGCAGGAACGCGGCGAAGAGTTTCAGATACTCGTACCAGTCGTCGTCCGTGATGATGATGTTCACGCCGAGATCATGCCGCGCCTCGGTCTTCGTTGTATACTCCCCGCGGAACCAGCGCGCGATCTGCACCCGCTTTTCATCATCGCCGTCGCGATAGGCATGGTAGTAGAGGGTCAGCAGACGCGTAAAATCAAAGCCGTGCACGAGATCGTTCAGCCCATAGATAATCGCGGCAATGCGCCGATCGACGGCAGCGGGAAAATCGGGATGCTCCGGCGCAATGCCGTCCTCCGTCACGATCTCCTGCTGCACACGGCTGATCCAGCGATCGAGGATGAGCGTCAGTGCACCGCCCTCGGGCGTCGTCTTTGTCGCCATATTGCGGATGAGCTCACGATATGTCGCAAGCCCCTGCCCGCGCGTCCCCTGCAGGCGGCGTTCGGGCGAGAGGTCGGCGTCCACGACGACGAAGTTCTTCGCCATAACATAGCTGCGGATCGTCTGCAGCAGGAAGCTCTTGCCGCTGCCGTAGCGTCCGACAATGAAGCGGAAGGATGCCCCGCCGCCCTCGATCATCTCCACATCGGAGAGCAGCGCCTCGATCTCGCTGCGCCGCCCGACGGTAATATATGGGAGACCAATGCGCGGCACAACACCGCCCTTGAGCGCATTTACGAGCGTCTGCGCAATGCGGCGCGGAATTTTCTTCGGTTCATTCGCTGCCATGCAGATACCTTTCTATTAGTTCGTCCCGATAATCGGGAACAACGGCGGGCGGATCGCCCTCGATCACCGTGTCCTCGAAGTCATCATACAGTTTTTCGTTGATTCCGTCGACGAGGACAGAGAGCATATGCCCCTCTGAGCGCACCCATACGATGCTTTCAGCGGCGAGGAGTGCACGCAGAAGCCGCAGCTCCACCGCATCCAAAACCTCGGATACGTCTGCTCCCTCATCAACAAGCCTCTCATCAGCGGGTGCGGGAGGAACAGAGGGCTCTGCCGCAGAGACGGGCAATATCAGTTCCTCTTCCTCCTCCACAACCAGCCGCTCCTGCGTTACATCGGCATCCGCACGAATCCGTGCAAGCTTCGAAAAGTCCAGCCGCACGCGCCGCGCTTCTGCCGCTTTCTGCTCCCTAAAAAAGGTTTCGATCTCCTCTTGTATGATTTTCTCCTGCCACTTCTTCAGCTTCGGCGGCTGAATCGCCGCAAGATCAAAACGTGCACGCAATGCGGCATCAATCCCGCGCAGGATTGCCCCGAGACGTTGAGGAGCACGGTCTGCACGCTCATACGAGTGGAGCGCCCAATAGCCGCTCACGCACTCGTAGCGGCGCAGCGGATGAATCTCATAGATGCGATCCGGCTCCTCCTTGGGCGGCTGAAATACCGCCGATGAAAAGAGCCGCACGGGAACAGTCTGCTCCACGGCAATGAGATCGGCAAACGCGTTGATTTGACGGTGTTTCTCGTAGTATTCCGTCACGCGATCGAGTACGCGAAGCGTGACCGCATTCACCTCATCTGTATGCGCACGGTAGAGCTTCGACCGCTCAAGCCGATAGGAGGAGAGCACACAGACCGCTGCCATGACTTCCGCCGCCGTATGCTCCGCGCGATGAAGCATCACATCGATCGCTTCATCCTGTTTCTGACGCGCAAGCGCATCCCCGCGCCACGTCATCAACTTGGGATCAAGCCCATAGTAGATAACGAACTCGTCTTCCCACTCCGCGATATAGCGTCCAATCTGCGGGTCAAGCACACGATAGCTCTCGCAGAATGCGTGCAGCTTCTCATAGGCATCCTGCGCGTCCCTGCATCCGATGAGATGCAGCAGTTCGTAGACGTAGAGGGATGCGTATGACATCCCCTTCTTTTCTACAATTCCGCGCCGCAGAGCCGTTCGCCATGTGAAGTAGCCGCGCAGCTGTGCATTCGAGAGCGAATCATACGTCGGAAAATATTGATTGACCACGCCTTTATAAACATAGTCATCCTCATAGTTCACCATCAGCCGCGCCTGCTTCAGAAAAAGTTCCGCACGCGACTGCCAAGAGTCGTGTGATGTCGTGACAAGTGAGCGCATAGCCCGCAGCAGCTTCGGTGTCGGTTGCTTTGGCGTCGGCGTGGGAGCCTTCGGAATTGCTTCATCGCGATAAAGATGTGCTGCTAAGCGCCGCAAAATCTCTGCCGCCCATCCGTTCCCCATCACACACCTCCGTCTGTCTGTTCGATTTACTTTCCCTATTTTACTACGAATCGCGAAAATAGCAAGCGTACGAAATGCACAAGAAAATACGCCTCCTGCCGGGCAGCAGGAGGCGTATTTTCGATAGAGAGAAAGAAATGTAGGGAATGTATGTGAATTCTGCGGAAGGGAAGGCCGCAGAATACGCACCGAAAGTCATAGAGTTTCGAGCACATTCGCGCTCTTGTTCTCTCGCTTTTATGGATAATATAACGGAGTGGTTTTAGAACGTCTTGTGAACGGCGTTAATGTTCGATTATAAAAGAGTTCCCCATAAAATCTGGAATCCCTTGATATTACGAGGTATGTCCTTTTCCATATCGTGCTATATAGTGGTGTTTGATATGTGTTCAGGATGTCAAAAAGCTGTCAAATTGTTGTGGTAAACTGAAGTTGTAACAGGATGGTCTAATAAAAGCTCCTTTCCTATCTTCGCTAACTTTAGACCATATTGTTACAATTTTAGTTACCACAACAACACTCAAAAGGGGCAGCTGTATAAAAACCGTACAGCTGCCCCTTTGTGTTGTAGTAGCTCAAGCCCTGCCTACCAGACAAACAATCCGCAGATTGCGGCAGACAGCAGGGAGACCAGCAATCCGGACAGTATCATGTAGGACACGTTGCGTGCGACGATCGTGTTGCGCTCGCCGTCAACGAGTCCCTTAAAACAGGCGAGGATGATGCCGATCGTCCCGAGGTTGGCGAATGACGTAATGAACACGGTCATCACGGCCTGCATATGAGCGGGCCACGTCCGGACGACATCCTGGATCTGCAGCATGACGACAAACTCGTTCGTGATGAACTTCGTCCCCATGTACTGGGCAATCTGGAATGCCTCTGTCGGCGCAAGCCCAAGCAGCCACGCGAATGGGAACAGTATGACGCCCAGGATGAGCTCAAGTGAGAGCGATGGGTGCAGAATGCCGAGGAGGAGGTCGACGCACTTGAGCAGCGCAACGATGGCGATGACGTTCGCGCAGATGATGAGCACGAGGCGTCCTGCGCCGATGATCGACTCCGCAAGGTAGGAGAAGAACGGCTCGCGCCCCCCTCCCTCGTGGATCGTTGCAATCGTATCCTCCTCCGGCGCAACCTTCACGGGATGGAGGAGCGAGGAGACGAGCAGCGCGTTGATGACATTCAGCGGGATTGCCGTGACGACATACTCCGCCGGCATCATCTTGACATAGACGGCGATGAGCGCCGCCGTCACGCAGCTCATCGACATGAGACCGATGGTCAGCACGCGTTCCTTGCTCATCTTCATGAGCTGGAGTTTCGACACGGCGAGTGCCTCCGTGTTGCCGAGAAACATCATCTCGATAGCGAAGAATGACTCGAACTTCGGCGCGCGCGTGAGAAATGTGAGCAGCTTGCCAATCCAGCGAATGATGAACGGCAAAATGCCGAAATACGTGAGGATGTCAAACATCGGCACAACGAAGAGGATTGGCAGCAGTGCCGCAGCGAAGAAGTTCATCTGCGGCACGTTGACCCAGTCGGGGAACACGAACGCAATGCCGACGTACGAAATGTTGATCAGCTCCGTGAATCCGCCTGCGGCAGCCATAATCATCTCACGCCCGATTTCGAACGAGGTCAGAAACCACGCGAGCATGAGGTTCAGCGCGAGAAGAGAGCCGACCGAACGCCACTGGATCTCCTTGCGGTTCCGCGATGCGAGCACACCGATTCCGAGGAACACAACAAGGCCGAGCAAGTTGACGAAGAAAAACATACGAAATCCCCCCATCGCATTTGTTAGTACCGAACGACCTTGTCTTTCTCCACACGGGCATAGACGAGCGGACGGACGGGCGGCTTCTCTGTGCCGATGGTAATTGCCTCATGGTAGAGCTGTGCCGCGCTGTCGCCGCGCTGTGTGCTGTCCGTGTAGAGCGTCGCGACGACGTCGTCTGCCTTCACTGCGTCACCGTATTTCTTGTGCAGGATAAGACCGGCGGCGAAATCGATTGGACTGTCCTTCGTCTCACGCCCCGCACCGAGCACGACGCTCACCGCGCCGATTTTCTCCGCGTCCATGGACGTGATGTAGCCGTCCGCATTGGCGCGGATCTCCACCTGCACGGCCGCCTGCGGGAACTTCGATGCGTCGCGCAGGACGGCATCGTCACCGCCCTGCCGCCGCACCATCGTGCAGAATGTCTCGAACGCCGATCCGTCTGCGATCGACTGCTCCGCCATGCGGCGGCACTCCTCGATCGTGCCCTTGCCGACGAGGTAGAGCATGTTCTCCGCGAGTTGGAGCGACACTTCCGTCAGGTCATGTGGTCCTTTGCCGCGCAGCACGTCCATCGACTCCGCGACCTCGATGCTGTTGCCGATGCCGAGCCCCAGCGGCGTGTCCATGTCGGTAATCAGTGCGACGGTGCGCCGTCCTGCGCCCTCGCCGATGGCAACCATCGTCTGCGCAAGCGCGATGGCATCGTCGAGCGTCTTCATGAATGCGCCCGAGCCCGTCTTGACATCGAGCAGAATGCAATCCGAGCCGGCGGCGAGCTTCTTGCTCATGATCGAGGAGGCAATCAGCGGGATCGAGTCAACCGTCGCCGTCACGTCGCGCAGCGCGTAGAGTTTCTTGTCCGCCGGCGCGAGGTTGCCCGACTGCCCGATGACGGACACGCCGCACTCGTTCACGATGGAGAAAAATTTCTCGCGCGAAATCGCCGTCTCATAGCCGGGGATGGCCTCCAGTTTGTCCACGGTGCCGCCCGTGTGCCCGAGACCGCGACCGCTCATCTTCGCGACGCGCCCACCGCAGGCGGCGACAATCGGGGCGCAGATGAGCGTCGTCTTGTCGCCGACGCCGCCGGTGGAGTGCTTGTCCACCTTTTTGCCGGCAATCGCCGAGAGGTCGACGCGGTCGCCCGAGTCCGCCATTGCAATCGTCAGCTCCGTCGTCTCCTGCGCCGTCATGCCGCTGAACCAGATTGCCATCAGCATGGCGGACATCTGATAGTCGGGAATCTCGCCCGCGACATAGCCTTCGACCATGTAGCGCAGCTCCTCGGCAGTGAGTGTGCCGCCATGCTTTTTCTTCGTAATCAGGTCATACATGCGCATGGGTCGATCCTCCTCAGTGCGCAAGAACGCGCGGCAGCAGGCTCTCGCCCTTCGTCGTCAGCCCCGCACCGAACATATCCGCCACGGTCGCGCCGATCATGGCGAAGGTCGGGTACGTCCCGAGGTTGACACCCTGACGGATCTGTGCGCCGTAGACGAGGAGCGGCACGTACTCACGCGTGTGATCTGTGCCGGGTGCGCCGGGGTCGCAGCCGTGGTCGGCCGTAATCATCAGCACGTCGTCCTCACGCATACGCTCCATGAACGTGCCGAGCTGCACGTCGAACTCCGTTGTCGCGCGCGCATAGCCTGCGATGTCGCGTCTGTGCCCATACGTCATGTCGAAATCGACGAGGTTGACGAAGCACAGCCCCGTAAAGTCCTCCTGCTGAATGCGAAGTGTCTTTTCCATGCCGTCGGCGTTGTTCTCGTTGACGCCCGTGCTGCGCGTGACGCCGCGCCCCGCAAAGATGTCGCTGATCTTGCCGACGGCGATGACCTCATGCCCCTGCCGCACGAGCGCGTCCATCATCGTATCGCCCGTCGGGTCGAGGGAGAAGTCGTGACGATGTGCTGTGCGCTCGTAGTTCGGATAGCTGCCGACGTACGGCCGTGCAATGATGCGTCCGACACCGTGTTCGCCCTGCATAATCTTGCGTGCCGCACGGCAGTAGTCATAGAGACGCTCGACGGGTACGTCAGCCTCGTTCGCCGCGATCTGCAGCACGCTGTCCGCCGACGTGTAGACGATGAGTCCGCCCGTCTCCTCCTGCTCGCGTCCGTAGTCGTGGATGACCTGCGTGCCGGAGTAGGGCTTGTTGCAGAGGATTTTCTTTCCGTCGCACGCCGCCGAGAGCCGCTCGAGGATCTCCTTCGGGAATCCGTTCGGATACGTCGGCATGGGCTGCTCGGAGACGATGCCTGCGATTTCCCAGTGTCCAATCGTCGTGTCCTTGCCGCGCGAGAGCTCCCGCAGCCGTGCAAAAGCACCGATGGGGCTGTCTGCGGGCGTACCGCAGCCGACGCCGTCGATGTTAAAGAGGCCGAGCTTTGTGAGGTTCGGCGCGTGCAGTTCCGGCGATGTCGTCAGCGATGCGAGCGTGTTGCAACGCCCGTCGCCGAAGTCCGCTGCGTCCGGAGCACACCCGATGCCGAAGCTGTCGAGGACGATCAGAAATACGCGTTTGATACCGGTCATTGCTATCTCCTCCTATGATTAGGCGATCGACGCCTCCAGTGCAATCTCGATCATCTCGCTGAACGATGTCTGACGTTCCTCTGCCGTGGAAGGCGGCTCGTCGCTGACGAGGTGGTCGCTGACGGTAAAGAGTGCAAGAGCGCGTACGCCGAACTTCGCCGCGATGAGGTAGAGTGCCGCTGCCTCCATCTCCAGACCAAGGACGCCGTAGCTCGCGAGCTTTTGAATGTCGAGTTCGTCATCGTAGAAGCGATCCTGCGACATCACGTTTCCGACGCGCACTGCGATGCCTTTGTCGACGGCCGCCTGATATGCGGAGCGCAGCAGATCAAAGTTCGCGACCGGTGCAAAGTTGACCGCAGAACCGAAGATGTTGCGCGGCATGGAGGAGTCGGTCGTCGTCGCCTGCGCGATGAGGACATCGCGGATGTGGATGTCCTTGTGGCATGCGCCGCAGCTGCCAATGCGGATCAGCGTCTTGCAGCCGTACTCGCGGATGAGCTCGTTGACGTAGATGGAGATGGACGGCATCCCCATGCCCGTTCCCTGCACGGAGATGGGATGCCCCTTGTACGTGCCGGTGTAGCCGAGGATGTTGCGGATGTTCGTGTACTCTTTCGCCCCCTCGAGGAAGTTCTCGGCGATGTACTTGGCGCGGAGCGGATCACCCGGCAGGAGAATGCGCTCGGCGACTTCGCCCTTTGCAGCTGCAATGTGTGGGGTTGGCATGATGTGTACCTCTCTTTCATAAACTGTGAAGAACATTTATCGAAAACCGACATAGCGGTCTATACCCTAGTGGAGTGCGCTCATTGCATCGCTTCAAAGATAAGCTGCAGGAGGAACAGCACGCCAAGGACGTAAGAGAGCGTGCCAAGCTCGCGCCGACGCCCCGTAAACACCTTCATCATCGGGTGCGCGGCGAAGCCGAACGCCAATCCCGTCGAGATGCTGTTTGTCAGCGGGATGAGCACGATGATGAGGAACGCAGGGAACCACTCTGAGAAATCCTGAAAGTGGATATTTTCGAGCTGCTGCATCATCAGAGCCCCTGTGATGATGATGACCGGCGCAACGGCCGCCTGCGGAACGTAGGCGAGCAGCGGGATGAATACGAGCGTGAGCAGGAACAGTGCGCCGCCGACGAGTGCCGTCAGTCCGCTCCGCCCCCCCTCTACAATGCCTGCCGCACTCTCTGCGGCAGCAACCGTCGGGCTCGTCCCGAGCACCGAGGACAGCACCGCTGTCAGCGACGAGGCGCGGAACGCGTTACGGAACTTCTCCGTATCGGGCAGCAGTCCTTCGAGCAATCCGATGGACTCAAAGACGAGGATCATCGTCATCGAGAATACCGCAAGCCAGAACGAAATCGTCAGCACGGAGGAGAAATCCTCTACAAAGAGCAGTGCACCGTACTCGCCGAGCCGCGTCATATCAATCTCAATCGTATTCGCGTGGACGAGGTCGAACACATTGGCGATGATCGTCACAATGAGGATGGCGATGAAAAAACCGCCCTTCACTCGCTGCTGGTAGAACAGCAGGCTCAACACAAGACCGAGGAGTGCGAGCTGCGCAGACGGATTTTGCAGATCGCCGAGCGCGAGGATCGAGTTCTCGCCGGCACGGATCAGCTCCGCCTTCTCCAGTCCAATCTCCACGAGGAACAACCCGATGCCTGCCGTCACTGCGTATTTCAACGATTTCGGCACAGCGTCCGCCAGAATCCTGCCCGCGCGCGTCACCGCCAGCGCGAAGAAGATGAGCGCCGAGACGAGCGAGATGGCAAGTGCCTCCTGCCAACGGAACCCCATATTCGCCACGACGGTATATGTGAAGAACGCATTGATCCCCATGCCGGGTGTCAAGATGATCGGCGCATCCGCCCAGAGTGCCATCAGCAGACAGCCGACCGCCGAGGCGAATATCGTCGCGAACACGCTCAGCTCCGCCGGGATCCCGCCATCCGCGAGAATCAGCGGGTTGACGATGATGATGTACGAGATGGCAAAGAATGATGTCAGCCCTGCCATCACTTCCACGCGTTTGCTCTGCACGCTGTCCGAACTCATACCGCATTCCCCTTTCTTTTTTGATTATAACAAACGCGCCAGACGAAAAAAAAGGACATGTGACTTTTCAGCGCGCGTTTTTTTCGCTAAAATAGAAAAAAACTGTACTGAGAGGAGAGTCACCATGCGTTTGCCGTCGTTCCCAGAGATACCGCCACATCTGCTGCGCGTTGCGCGGCCGCTCACATTCCAGCCCGACGAGATCATCCGCTGCAAGGGGACGCATGCCGACACGGTCTACATCCTCCTCGCGGGGCGCGTGCGCATCATCAACGAGTTCTCAAGCGGCGATCGGTATGTGTTTGCCATCGCCGACCCGCCCACATTCCTCGGCGAGTACGAGGCACTTGCAGGTACGCCGTACTATGCCGCAACGTGTGAGGCGGAGACGGTGTGCGATCTGCTTGCTGTCAGCATCGATGCGTTCGCCGCGTGGCTCCAGCGCGACGCGGGAGCAGCGTTTGCCGTCGCCTGTATGATTGCGCGAAAATCTTGGCCTGTTTCGGACGAATACGGTCAGATCAAATACATGACGGTTCAATCACGCCTCCTCGCCTACCTGCAAAAAAATCTGCCCGCATGCGATGTCGCCGTGCGACTCCCCATGCGTCGACAGGACATCGCCGATGCCATCGGCACGAGCCTAAAGACGGTCAACCGCAGCATTGACCGCCTCCGTACAGAGGGACTCCTCTCCCTCGATCGCGGCAAGATTGCCCTCACACCTGAGCAATGCGCCAAGGTGCGGGCGATGGATGAGCGCAAAAAAACGTGAGAGAACCACGATAAACCGAGCCATGGGACAAGAAGCAGAAACCGAAGAAAGCAAATCTTTCTCGCCCAAACAAAGAGAGATTCCAAACGTCGAATAAGACGAATGGAATCTCTTTTACATTTCGAATCGCTGCTCAGCTCCACGGGATCGTACTGACGATTGCCTGTACTGCCTCAACGGAGACGGGTTCTTCAAACGAGAGGGAAAAGGTATAGCCGCCGCGCGACCAGAGGGCGAGGCTGACATGCTTCTCCGTGCCCTTGACGCGAATGTACTGGCGTCCGACCTGTACCACCTGATTGACCTCGTAAACGGTATTATCGCCGCTGATGTCCGCGTCGCCCCTCGCCATGCGGAAGAGAATTTCCTTGCCCGCATCATTGCGATAGAAGATCTCTGCGAGGCTCTTGTCGATAACGATGATGTCCTTCTGCGCATAGCCGACGGGCAAAAGCGTCGGTGTGTAGACGGGCAGTCCCGCGACCGCCCACGCATCGCGCACGCTCGTGTACTCAACGAGAGGCGACGGCATCGCCTGCG
>ERZ772924.1043-NODE-1043-length-13263-cov-3.711766_pt1 | contig 13263 bp, 11 predicted proteins | sample MGYA00512116_ERZ772924 | MGnify/ENA primary metagenome ERZ772924 (study PRJEB29015, sample SAMEA2737920) | human oral metagenome | biome: human oral; feature: human-associated habitat; material: dental | place: China | collected 2134 ...
GAGGATTTTGTTGCTGCTGTGCAGTCGCTGACAATAGATACGGGACTTGCTGTTGACGGAGATATGCTCGGTGAGGCAGACGGGATTCCTGTCTGGAGCAAGGCAGTGAATGCAATGTGGAAGGATCACATTCTTGCCGCGATGGATATGAACAACGAGGACTATGTCCTGCTCGTTTTGACGCGGGCGGACTTTGCGCGTGCGTCAGAATATGCACGCGTCCTCCTGCACCGAATTGCACGGGCGGAGGAGATGTGAGACGATCTGAGGGGCGCACGGCAAAGGTCGTGTAGAAAAAGTTACGAAACTACTTTTCTTTTTCTTATAAATACCTTATTATATAAAAATAAAAAGTATTTTTTATCGGTTAGTGATAAGGGAGAGATGGCCTTGTATCATGTGCAGCTCAAGATTGCCTTCATCGGTATTGCCGAAGATAAGGTTGTGCTCTGGAAAGGGATCGCCCCCAAGGAGCATTTCAGTCATAGCTTTTGCACGATTTGCAAGGAAGAGGATCTGGTTCGGGAACTGGCGGATGAGGAGCAATTACTCGTTGTCATGGATCAGGCAAGTTTCCTGCCGCCAAGCATGGTTCGTAAACGTATGCCGACACATGACAGCCTGCTGATTCTGTGCGCCGACGATCCGGATCAGCTGGCGAGCGAAGATTATGACGCAGTCGATGATATCTGGCTGAATCATGGACTGGAGCTTGCGCGGTTTTACTTCACCAATGTCCTGACGCATATCGCCGAGCGTAAGCGTGCCTGGATGCAGGAAACATGGTTGCAGGCGACGATCAATACGCTCCCCGATATGGTCTGGTTCAAGGATCTGAAGGGTATTCACCTTGATGTCAATGACGCTTTTTGTACGGCGGTCGCGAAGGAAAAGGCGGATGTCAGAGGGCGGGATCATTACGATATCTGGGATATTCCGAAGGAAGTCTACGAGGCGAGCGATTACGTCTGCGTCGAGACCGAGGACGATGTCATTGCCGCGCGAAAAACCTGTCTGTTTGATGAAGAGGTCATGAAGGCGGACGGCAGTCTGAGCAAACTCAAGACCTATAAAACCCCGATTTTTGACGGCGATACGATCATCGGCACGGTCGGTATTGCCCGTGATGTAACGAAGGAATACGAATATCAGCAGAATATCGTTTACATGGCGCTGCACGACCAGCTCACGGGGCTGGCAAACCGCCGTCAGCTGGATGAATTTTTGTCTAAGCTGGAGACGAATGAAATGGTTGTCGCTTACCTCGACTTGGACCATTTCAAGTCGGTGAACGATACATACGGTCACTTGGCAGGGGATGAAGCGCTCGTACGAACCTCCGATTTGATCAAAAAACATTTCCACGATACGCTGAATGTTCGTCTCGGCGGCGATGAATTTCTCATCGTCTTCACGGATGGTGTGGTCGGCGAGGATATCCCGGGGCGTATGCAGGTGTTCATTGATGATTTCTTTGAGACGTTCAAAGCGGATAAACGCTTCGGCGTCCTGTCGGTCAGCGCGGGCATTGCCGAGGGCAAAATCGGTCACGGCTCGTTCGATCTGTTGTTGCAGAAAGCGGACGAAGCACTCTATGAGGCGAAAGAGGCGGGGCGCGGCCGCTATGTGATCAGCCACCGCGATGAGCATGAAGTGATCCGGTAGGGAAAATAGGGGCGCTTGTAGCGATACCGCTGACATAATGACAAGGAGCTGCCCTACGAAGTTTTCTAGCTTCGTAGGGCAGCTCCTTGTTTTTGTATTCCTTAAATTGCGTCCTCGTACGACCAGCCCTGCCATGAGGCGGCGAGGGCGGCGCGTGTGTCCGCATCGAGTGCCTGCCAGTCGACAAAGCTCACGCGGCGGCCGGCTCTATCGAGCTGTTCGCGCCGGAACTTCTCGGCTTCTTCGCCGTAGGGGTCGACGTCCTTGTTCAGATAGAGGAGTTTCATGGAGGTGTAGTGCGGCTCGACCTGCTCACCGTGGACACTCGCAATCCCTTCCGCATGGACGCTCGTTCCGACGCCGAGGTCGACATCCGCCCAGATGATCTGGGCATCGCACACGATGCCGTAGCGATCCGTTGCGTTCGTCTGGCTTTTGTCACGCGGCATTCGCTGCGTATCGACTGTGTATAGATAGCGTCCGTCTGACTTGCGTCCATTGATGTGTAGGCGTGTGAGGTCGGGGAACTGCGTGTTCGCATTATTGATCGCGTACGGCTCGAGCGTTGTCCCATCCTTGCTGATCTCATACGCCGCGCCGTAGACCTCACTCGGATAGTTCTCACAGAGATATTGGAGTCCCTTTTGCTGCTCCTCTGAGATACTGTCCCCTGCATAGTAGAGCGGATCTTTGTTCAGGAAATGCCGACTGATGAGAAGCTCGAGCCGTCCGTCGCGGTCGAGGTCGGTGACGGCGGCGTAGAAAGTATAGTGACTGCGCTCCGCCATGCCGCTCTTTAGGATGCTGTCCCATGTGTGATACTGGTTGTTGATCTCCTGCTGTATCACACCCGATGCCGCCATGACATCGAGCTGCGCTTCCGTGTCAATCGCTGCGGGTGCGGCAGCGGCGGATGCCGTCAACGAGAGGGCGGCAAGTGTAGCGCCGAGCGATTTTTTGAGCGAGATTGTCATTGTGTGCCTCCTTTTAATGAATGGTTATCCCTTTCCGTCGATGGCGCCGTGGACAAAGCCTGCCCACGAGGCGGCAAGGGCTTCGCGCGGATTGCGGTTGAGTTCGTCGCCGCTCACCCAGCGAATGGAGCTTGGCGGCAGGAGTGCCTCGTCAAAGGTCTGATACAGATAGGTCTGCTGAAAATCCCGTCCACTCATATTCGTATGGGCGGGATCGCCGTCAAAGACACTCGCGGAGACGTTGATTTTCCTGCAGGTGGAGGGGCTGTCCACGTCCCGATAGCTGCCTTTTTCCACGGCGAGCAGCTGACAGCGCAGCGTTCCATGGTCGAGTGCGACGCGCTGATAGGACGCTGTATAGGAGTAAGAAGGGTCATTGCCCGTGAAGTAATCGCTCCGGGAGACGGTCACGGTGCGGACATGATGCCAGCGCGTGCCGTGCTCGTCAATCTCACTGAGGGGTTGGAGGTTCATCAGATCGGGCCAATCGTAGCCGTTCTCTGCGCGGAGGCGTTCGAGCCGTCCGTCCGCAGAGATCTCGTAGGCGGACAGGCTGATATCAATCGGGATATCCACAACACCCGCCGCATGGGGACCGGATATATCCATCAGTGTCATCGCATGGCGTACGAGCAGCTCAAGGCGACCGTTGGCATCGAGGTCGGTGACGGCGATGTGCGTCAGGCGGGGGTTGAAGCGTCTGAGATAGGGAAACGGTGCCTGTCCTTTATCCCAGCGCGCAACGAACTCATCCTTCCACAGCGGCTCTGCCTCCGCGATCATCTGCAGCTGTGCCTCAGGGCTCGGCGCGGCTGCGGCGGGAGTGGGGGTGGTAGATGCCGTCAACGAGAGCGCGGCAAGTGCTGCGAGAATGGTTTTTTTGAGTGAAATGAATGTCATTGCCGTACCCCTTTCGTGAAAAATCTTTATCCCTTGCCGTCGATGACACCGTAGACAAAGCCTGCCCACGAGGCAGCAAGGGCTTCGCGCGGATTGCGGCTCAGCTCATCAGCGCCCATCCAATGTACGGCACTGGGCGGCGTGTAGATGTGCGTAAAATACTGATAAAATGGGCTCTGTACGAAATCTTCGTGACGCATCCCTAGATGGGCGGGGGCGCCGTCGTAAATATATACGGAGGAGGGAACTGCCTCGACACGGTCGATGTCATAGACGTTGTAATAGCCGTTTTCCTCCGCGCACAGCTCACAGCGCACCACGCCGTTTGCAATGGCGAACCGCTGATAGGCGACGGTATAGCTGTAGTGATTGTGCTCGTCCTTCGTGATGGTGCTCGTGCTCATGTTGTACCAACGCGTATTGTCGCTGTCGATCACATTGAGCGCCAGTCCAGTCAGATCGGGTGCGCCGTACCCGTTCTCCGTCTCGGGGAGGCGTGCGAGTCGGCCGTCTGTGCCGATCTCGTAGACCGCCATCTCGACCATTGCGGGGATGCTGCAGAGGGGATACGGGGTGATGCCCTCCGCAGCAGGCAGCGTAGCAGCGTGACGGAAGATCAGTTCGAGTCGTCCGTTGCCGTCGAGGTCGGTGACGGCAAAGCGGGTCTGGGTGTGATCATAGTTCAGCAGATGGGGCTGCGGCATCTGCCCCGCGTCCCAGCGAGCGACGAATTCGTCCTTCCAGAGAGGTTCCGCGTTTGCAATTGTGTCGAGCTGTACCTCGGGATCGGCGAACGCGCAGGCTGTGCCTGTGCTGAGGAGGAGGAACGCAGCTGCTGCGAGCAATCCTTTCTTGAAGTGTTTCATGGGGATCCTCCTTTCGTGCAAAGCATTACGGTACGGCGTTTCGTGCGCTCATCCTCTGACCGTCGCTCCGTCGTGCGTCCAGCTGTACCATGAGGATGTGAGCGCTTCGTACGGATTTCGCTCAAGATACTCCCATGAGAGGGGATCGAGCGTGGGCCCGTCATCGGTGCGGCGGCTCTCAGGCGGGATGCTGCTCGGATCGTATGTGCGGCCTGTGACGAGATCCTGGCTCCATGTGTAGTACGGCTCGACGTAGGCTCCGTAGACCCCGGCAGTCCCCTTGGTGATGCTCGTCTGAGCGATGATGAGCGCACCGCCCTCGAGCTGGATTGTGTACCCCTCGCCCACAATGCCGTAGCGCTCCTGGCCTTCTTCTACGGAGGTCTCGCCGGTCATGCGTGCGGCAGATGCCAAATAGACGGGAGTGCCGTTTACCCCTGTCGGCCGTACATGGATGCTCATGAGGTCGGGAAAGCTGCCGCCCTCATAGGGGAGCTCTGCAGACGTCCTGCTGTCCACGATGTCAAGCGGCACAAGACGTGTGCCGTCCGCGTTGATCTCATATGCCGCACCGTGGATATAGCGGGGAAACATCTCAGCGAGCTCTGTGAGACCTTCTTTCTGCTGCTCTGAGATCCCGTTCCCTGCACGCAGGAGCGGCTCATAGCTGAGCGTCCGGCGGCTGATAAGGAGTTCGAGCCGTCCGTCGCCGTCAAGGTCCGTGACGGCAGCGCAGAATTTATATGCGGTCATATTTTCGCGGCTGCGGATGCGGACCGTGTCAATCTCCGCCTTTAGGGCGTGGGAGCGCGCGATCACATCCAGCTGTGCCGCTGCATCAGGGACCATGGGCGCGGCGGAGGCTGCACCCGTGCAGAGCGCGAGAACTGTGAGGGCGGCAAGTGTACATTTTGCAGCGTATGTATGGAGCATTGTCCTCATCCTTTCGCGTTTCGAACGTTAGGTCAGAACTTTACCTCGGGCACGGCGTCCGCGCCCTCCTTCGCTTTGAATTGGGGCTTTTGTGTCATGCCCATGAAGCCTGCGAGGAACATTCCTGGGAAGGTCGAGATGCGTACGTTGTACTCACGCACCGCCTCATTGTAGTCGCGCCGTGCGACGGCGATGCGGTTCTCAGAGCCCGACAGCTCGCGCATGAGCTCGAGATACTGCGTGTTCGCCTTGAGGTCGGGGTACGCCTCCGCAATGGCAAAGAGACGACCGAGTGCGCCCGTCAGCTCTGCGTTTGCCGCGTCCATCTGCTCCACGCCCTGCGCACCTGCGAGTTTCGCACGCGCGTTTACGACCTCCTCGATGATGGTCTTTTCGTGTATGTCATAGCCCTTGACCGTGTTCACGAGGTTCGGGATGAGGTCGCTGCGCCGCTGCATCTGGTTCTCGACCTGTCCGTAGGAGGCATCGACGCGGATCTCCGCCTCCTTTAGCCCGTTGTATAGGGAGAAAAAACCGAAGATGCCGATGAGGATGACGACGAGGAGAACGATCCCAACGGAGATAAAGCCCTTGTTGTTCATGGTGAAAACTTCCTTTCGTTCTATTTACCAATTCCCCGATGCGCCGCCGCCGCCCGAGGAGCCGCCGCCGTATCCGCCGCCGCCTGAGCTGCCACCGCCGCGATAGGTTGGGCGGTCATCCTCCTCATATCTGCCGCCGCCCGATCCACCGCCCATGTTGCCGTATTTTCCGGAGCTGAGGAGGTTCAGCAGAGCAGCCAGCGAGAAGAAGGCAAGCCCGAATACCTGCCCTACCATCCAAAGGAGGAGCAGGAGGAACGGGATGAAGACGAGAAAGCCGAAGATGTAGACGTAGAAGGGATCACTGCCGCCAGCGTCGATGGAGTCCGGTACGGCGACATGAGCCTTCTCGCACAGCCCTGCGGCGACGGTGGCGTAGCCCTTTCGGATCTCCTCGGAAATATCGTCCTTGTCAAAGGGGAACTCGGAACGGATGCGGTTGGCGGCGTAGGTCGTTTCGTGCTCCTGTTCCATCTCGGTCAGGGCAGGACCGAACAGGAAGAACACCTCGCGCTCTTCCTTTGCGATAAAGAGCAGAGCCGTGTTTCCGTGTGCCACGTCCTTCAGCTGCCAGTCGGCAAAGAGCTGCTGCGCAAACCGCCGTGCATCCACGCCTTTGAGCGTCGGCATGGTGACAACAATCATCTGCGCGTCGGCCGCGTTCGTGAGATCGCCGCCCATCTGCTCAATCGCTGCCGCGTCCTCGGGCATCAGCATTTCGCCAAAGTCCGCCACGCTGCCGAGATGCGTTGGTTTCGCGGGGATGCCGAGGGCGGCACCGAGACTCTCCAGTGCCACGCTGTACTCCGCACCCGCCTTTTGTGCGAGTGTGACATATGCCGTGAGGATCGCGGGGGAGTAGTTCTCCTTGCGGAACTCCCCCTTCATCGCGTCGAGGACGCTGCCGGCGTAGCCGTCCGTGATCGCGCCCTCCAGTCCGTAGCCGACTTCGATGCGGAACGCGCGGTCGTCCTTTGCTATGAGGAGGAGCACACCGTTATTCATCTGTGCGTCGCCGATACCCCAGCTGCGAAAGAGCTCGTTTGCGTACGACTCGATGTCCGTGTCACCGAGCGTCGGTACGGTGACGACGACGATCTCCGCCTTTGTTTTGCTGCGCAGCTCCGCTCCAATTTTCTCAATCTGTGCAACGTCTTCCGCCGAGACCATGCCCGCCGTGTCGACGATGTACGCCCGCCGCGCGGGCTTTGCAAGCAGTTCGCTTGCCGTGACGGTCGTCGTGCCGAGCAGTCTGCTCTCGGCGGCATCCGCATATGTGCCGCTCATGAGAAGCAGGGCGAGCACAAGAACAAGTGCAAGGAATCCGCGCATCCCCTTGTCACCACTCATACTTTCCACATCCTTTCGAGTGCAAATCATAATATATTACCACTATAGCATGTTTTTGAAGATTATGTAACTGTCATATATGACAGGTTCAAACGTCCTTTTTGAAAGAAATCGTGTATAAGCTGCGCTGCACACAAAAAGCCCCCGCATATGCGGGGGCTTCGTTATGCTGTATGCTGTAAATTACCTCAGCAGGTGTGACACTTGTCGTAGAGTCCCTTCTCCTTGAGGAGTTTGACCATCGTCTCGCCGATGTGGGCGACGGTGTCCGCGACGGGGATGCCCGCCGCGTTGAGCGCCGCGACCTTGTCCGCTGCCGTGCCCTTGCCGCCGGAGATGATCGCGCCGGCGTGCCCCATGCGCTTGCCCGGAGGCGCCTGACGGCCGGCGATGAATGCGGAGACCGGCTTATCCTTCATATTCTCCTGAATCCACTTCGCGGCATCCTCCTCTGCCGTGCCGCCGATCTCACCGATGATGAGGACGGCGTAGGTATCGGGGTCATCCTTGAAGAGCTGGAGCGCGTCGATGAAGTCCGTGCCCTTGACGGGGTCGCCGCCGATGCCGACGGTGGTCGTCTGACCGATGCCCGCGTTCGTGAGCTGGAACGCCGCCTCATAGGTGAGGGTGCCGGAGCGCGAGATGAGTCCGACGTGACCGGGCTTGCTGACCGTGCCGGGCGTGATGCCGAGCTTGGACTGCTGCGAGGTGAGAAGCCCGGGGCAGTTCGGTCCCACGAGGCGGGTCTTCTTGCCCTGCATGTAACGGCGTACCTTCACCATGTCGAGGACGGGGATGTGCTCGGTGATGCAGACGACGAGATCGAGTTCCGCATCGACTGCTTCGAGGATGGAGTCCGCCGCAAAGCGTGCGGGGACATAGATGACGGAGGCAGTTGCGCCCGTTGCCTTGACCGCATCTGCAACGGTGTTGAAGACGGGCACGCCCTCGACGGTCTGCCCTGCCTTGCCGGGGGTGACGCCGCCGACGATCTTCGTGCCGTAGTCGAGCATCTGCTTTGTGTGGAACATAGCCGCCTTGCCGGTGATGCCCTGGACGATGACCTTGGTGTCCTTATCAATCATTACTGACATTGTATGACCTCCCTTTCGATTAAGCCTTCGCCTGTGCGACGAGTTTCACGATCTGCTCTGCGCCGCCCTCCATCGTGGCTGCGGGGAAGACGTTGCCGATCGGCGTGTTCTTGAGGATCTCGCGGCCCTCTTCGACCTTCGTGCCCTCAAGGCGCACGACGACGGGAACGGGGAGGGACTTCCCATCCGTTGAGATGATCTTTGCCGCCTCGATGATGCCGTTGGCGATGTTGTCGCAGCGGTTGATGCCGCCGAAGATGTTGACGAAGATGCCCTTCGCCTGACCGCCCTCGAGCATGATGTTGAACGCCTTTGCGATCTTCTCGGGCTCGGAGTCGCCGCCGACATCGAGGAAGTTCGCCGGCTCGCCGCCGTAGTGCTTGATGATGTCGACGGTCGCCATCGCAAGCCCTGCGCCGTTGACCATGCACGCGACATCGCCGCCGAGGTTGACGTAGTTGAGTCCTGCCGCAGCTGCCTCGCGCTCCTTCGGATCCTCCTCGGTCTCATCGCGGAGCTCTACGATGTCGGGATGGCGGAAGAGCGCGCTGTCGTCGAAGTTCAGCTTCGCATCGAGCGCGATGACATCGTCGTCCTCGGTGACGACGAGCGGGTTGATCTCAACCTGCGAGCAGTCCTTGCCGATGAATGCGGCATAGAGGCCCTGCATGAGCGCCGCCGCCTTGCGGATCGCGGGTCCCGGGATGTTGATGGCGTATGCCATGCGCGTTGCCTGGAACGGAGCAAGCCCGATCACGGGGTCGATGTACTCCTTGATGATCTTCTCGGGGGTCTCGGCGGCGACCTTCTCGATCTCGACGCCGCCCTCCTCGGAGCCCATCATGACGATGCTCGCCGTCTGACGGTCAACGACAAAGGAGAGATAGAACTCCTTCTTGATCTTCGAGCCTTCCTCGATGAGAAGACGACCGACCACCTTGCCCTCGGGGCCCGTCTGATGGGTGACGAGCGTCTTGCCGAGGAGCTCCTGTGCGTAGGCACGCACTTCCTCTTTGTTCTTTGCGATCTTGACGCCGCCGGCTTTGCCGCGACCGCCCGCGTGGATCTGCGCCTTGACGACGATCACGGGGGTGCTGAGCTTCTCCGCGTTCGCAACCGCCTCGTCGACGGTGAACGCCGGCAGTCCGTTCGGTACGTTCACGCCGAACTCGCGCAGAACCTGCTTGGACTGGTACTCATGAATATTCATTTAGTCAATCCTCCCTTAATTTTTGTGAGCAGAGCTTACTTATAGATACTATCTTACGCCCATTTTATAGAAATGTCTAGCGATTTTGGATAAATGAGTAATTGAAAAATCTTGGATTTCTATAATCTATTTCTATAGCTGTGACGTGGTCTTAAATATCATCGAGCTTGTAAACGGTCTCTGCTTCCCACACCTCGTCCATGTGCAGCTCGGGCTGCAGAAAGTTCGGATTCGCGGGCGCATTCGGAAAGAACTGCGTCTCGAGGCAGAAGCCGCCGCGTCGGGGGAACTCCTTGCCGCCCTTGCCGATGAGGGGCTTTTTCCCGAGGGCGTTGCCCGTGTAGAACTGCATGCCGACCTGTGTCGTATAGCAGGAGAGGGCGAGCCCTGTTTTCTTTGAGACAACGCGCGCCGCCTTTTTCAGATGGGAGTATGGCTCGGGCGCAATGTCACCGCGCAGCACCCAGTTGTGGTCGTAGCCGCCCGCCATCTGCAGCTGGTCGTAGTCCGCGTCGATGCGTTCGCCGATGCGGTGCGGCTCGGTGAAGTCCATCGGCGTGCCGACGACAGGGAGGATGCGCCCGTCGGGCAGCGACTCCGCATCCGCCCATGTGAATTCATCGGCGTAGATCTGTACCTCGTGGTCGAGCACGCTGTCTGCCGTGGCACCCTCGAGGTTGAAGTACGTGTGATTCGTGAGGTTGCAGATGGTGTCCGCGTCGCTGATGGCACGATAGGAGATGTGGAGGGCATCGTCGTCCGTGAGGCGATAGGTGACCTTCGCCTCAAAGTTGCCGGGGTAGCCGCCCTCGCCGTCGGGACTGATCGTTGTGAACGCGACACCGCCGTCCACGATCGCTGCCGTCCAGAGATGATAGTGCAGTCCCTTCGAGCCGCCATGGATGTGGTTCTGTTTCTGAGAGCCCGTGTTCAGTTCCAGCTGATAGGGTCGCCCCGCGATGGTGACGCGTCCGCCTGCAATGCGGTTCGCGTGTCGTCCGACGATGGCACCCATCGAGGCGGTGTCGGCGACGTAGTCCTCGCCTGTCTCGTAGCCGAGCACGATGTCGAGCGGTTTTCCGCCGACAAGGCGCTCGAACTTCACCAAACGTGCGCCGTAGGTCGTAATGGCGACGCTCGTGCCGTGCGCATTCGTCAGCGTGTAGAGATCGATTCGATCACCGCCCGGCATCGTGCCGAACGGCTCCATCTTTAATTCCGTCATCGTAAATTCCCCCCACAAAAACGACAATCGAAAAACCTTCTCTATTGTAGCATATATTCATGGATTTGCCACGGGAAAAATTGCGCCCGTCGGGCAGTCCTCCGCCGCCTCTAGAGCATCATCTTGTTCTGTCGGTATGGGCTGGCGCACGAGTACGGCAGAGCGCGCCGTGCGGTCGATGCGAAAGACGGCGGGCAGACGCTCGGCGCACATGCCGCACGAGACGCATGCGGTGCTGTCGATGGATAGCTTCATCATATCTTCCCAAGACGAAAATTTCCTGCCGCACCGAAGCACAGCAGGAAGCTTTCAAAATATAACACACGTCTGTAGTATGACGCACGTGTGCGTATGTGTCTGTGACTGCGGCAACAATCAGAGCCCTGCGCTTGCGTCCGAGCTCTCGAGCATCTTGTGCAGGTAGGCGCGGATATCGACGCCGTGCTCCATCTTCATGACATCGGCGAGGAGCTCCTTTGCCTGTGTCGAGGTGACGGAGCGGATCATCTCCTTGACGCGCGGGATGCTGGGCGCGCTCATGGAGAGCTCCGTGATGCCCATGCCGAGAAGGATGACGGCAGCGTACGGGTCACTTGCCATCTCGCCGCACATGCCCGCCCAGATGCCGCGCTCGCGTGCGCTTTGAATCGTGCGCCGGATAAGGCGGAGCACCGCCGGGTTGAACGGATTGTAGAGGTGCGCGATCTGTGCGTTGCCGCGGTCGACCGCGAGCGTATATTGGATGAGGTCGTTCGTGCCGATGCTGAAAAAGTCAACGTACTGCGCGAGCAGCGGGGAAACGACTGCTGCCGCAGGTGTCTCGACCATGATGCCGACCTGTACGTTGTTGGAGTACTCCTTGCCCTCGTGTGTGAGCTCCACCTTTGCCTGCTCGACGAGCTTCTGTACGCGCTGGATCTCGCTCACGCTGATGACCATGGGCACCATCATCGCCGCCTTGCCGTAGAGTCCGGCACGCAGGATCGCCTTGATCTGCGGGAGGAAGAGGTCGTGGCGATCTAGGCTGATGCGCAGTGCGCGGTAGCCAAGGAACGGATTCTCCTCCGGGTCGATGTTGAGGTAGGGCAGGGGCTTGTCGCCGCCGATGTCCATGGTGCGGATGACGCAGATGTGACCGCCGCATTTCTCGACGGCGGCGCGGTATGCCTTGAACTGCTCCTCCTCGGTCGGGATCGTGGTCGACCCCATGAAGACGAACTCGGAGCGGAAGAGTCCGACGCCCTCCGCGCCGTACGTGAGTGCATTGTCCACGTCCATGTGCGTGCCGATGTTTGCCGTGAGCTCGATGCGCACGCCGTCCTTCGTCACGGCGGGCAGATCCTTGAGCGCGGCATAGTGCGCCGCGAGTTTTTTCTGCGCCTCGATCTTGTCCTGATACAGCAGACGCTCCTCCTCCGTCGGGCGGATGATGATGTCGCCGCGGCTGCCGTCGAGGATGATCTCGTCGCCGTCCTGGATGAGGCTGATCTTGTCGCCGATGCCGAGGACGGTCGGGATGGCGCGCGCCTTTGCGATGATGACGACGTGGCTCGTCGCACTGCCAGAGCCGAGGATGACGCCCGCGATCTGGTCGGTGGGCATGCCCGCCACGACGGACGGCTCGATCTCCTCCCCGCAGAGGACGACCTGCCCCGTGCCGATCTCCGGCTCCTTGACACCGAGGACGTATTTCGCGACGCGCTTGCCCACGTCGCGCAGATCAATGGCACGCGCAGCGAAGTACTCATCCTCCATCTGCTCGAAGATCTGCGCCTGTTCGTTCGCGGCATCGAGAATGCCCTGCGGCGCGCTGCCGCATGCCTCGATCTTCGTCTTGATGTTCTCTGCCATCATCGGATCCTGCACCATCATGCGGTGCGCCTCAAGGATGGCTGCCTGTTCGGTCTGCTCGTCTTTGCGCAGCCGATCAATGGTCGCAAGCAGATTCTCGGTGACGGCGGCGAGTGCCGCCTCCGCCTTGCCCTGCTCCTCTGCAACGGAGCCGGGCTTATATGCCGCGAGATAGCCGTCGAGGTTCTGCCCTGCGAGCATGACCTTGCCGACGGCGATGCCTGAGATCACGCCTTTTCCACGGATTTGTTCTGCCATATTTTACCCCCCCATGAGAGATGCCGACCCCTTCCTTGCGCTTTGGCGGTCAGCAGTCCTATGAAAAAACGCCGCGAGGCAAACAGTGCACTGCAAAACCTCGGGCGTCCCGTTGTGATCCGATTACTCTTCGCCGAACTTCGACTTGACGAGATCCGCGAGCTCCTTTACGGCTGCTGCCTCGTCCTCGCCCTCGGCAATGATGGTGAGCTCCGTACCCTTGACAAGCCCCATGCTCATCAGCATGAGAATACTCTTGGCGTCAACCTTCTTGCCCTTTGCCTCAATCTGGATCTTGGACTTGAACTTCGTTGCCGTCTGAACGAATACCGATG
>ERZ772924.1044-NODE-1044-length-13262-cov-3.799727_pt1 | contig 13262 bp, 14 predicted proteins | sample MGYA00512116_ERZ772924 | MGnify/ENA primary metagenome ERZ772924 (study PRJEB29015, sample SAMEA2737920) | human oral metagenome | biome: human oral; feature: human-associated habitat; material: dental | place: China | collected 2134 ...
GACGTGGATCACTTCAAGTCCGTCAACGATACGAAGGGACATCTCGCGGGCGATCAGATTCTCAGGCAGATCGCGGACACCATCCATGAGAAGATCGACCGCCGCCACCTCTTCATCCGCTACGGCGGCGACGAGTTCGTCCTCCTCGCCCTCCACTACGACCTCGATACAATGGTCGCCTTCTGCGACCATCTCCGAGGCATCCTTGAGCAGCGCCTCGACGGTGTTACACTCAGCTTCGGCGTCTCCACATGGCACGGGAAAAAGGATCGTCTGCGCGCCCTCATCGACCGCGCCGACCGTGCCCTCTACATCTCGAAGGAGAAAGGACGCAACACCGTCTCCACCGAGAACGAAGCGGGCGCCGCATAAATTTGCCCCCATACCACACTTCTTTCTATTGATAATGGACAGAGCGCCGTTTCCGCAGACGGCGCTCTGTCCATTTTAGCGTTACAATTCCTTTCTTTTGCCAATTCCCGCACAATATGCTACAATGAATGCGTTTTTATCATACGTTATTACGGAAGGAGAATCCTATGCACCAGATCGACAACGGTATCAAAGAGAATTTCTTCCAGTGGCGCGGCAGACTCAACCGCCTGCGCTTCCTCAAGCGCCTCCTCGTGCTCTTCGGCGTCAGCCTCGTGCTCTACATCCTCATGGTGCTCCTCGTCGTCCTCATGAGCGATCACGCGATGCAGCCGAATGAGTCCGCGGCGGAGGGCGTCTTCGGCTTCTTCACCCTGCTCTGCATCCCCATCACGGTCTCAAGCTACATGCTCATGATCCGCCGCCTGCACGACATCGGGCTTTCGGGCTTCTTCGTCCTCCTCAGCTTCATCCCCATCGTCAGCCTCGGATTTATGCTTTACATCTTCTTCAAGCAGGGGACGGCAGGCGACAACCAATATGGCGCGGACCCGCTCGGCGAAGTCGCTCCCGCTGCGCCTGCAGAGCCTGAGAACCCGTATGCGCGTGCAACCTATGCGGATACGCCGACCGACATCAAGCCGCCCTCCGACCGTCAGGACTGAGATGCGCCTATGAATCACGCAATCTTTTCCACGGCGGGCAGGCTCACGCGGCGCGACTATGCGCTGACCATCGCGGCACTCTGCGGCGGCGCGTCCCTCCTCACATTTGCCGCCATCTCCCTCCTCCTGCCGCTCACCTATGTGACGGCGACCCTGTTTTTCCGCGAGATGGCGCTGATGTTCTGGATCCTCTTTTTCATGGGGGGCGCGCTCATCCTCGCCTCTGCCGCCATCCTCTTGCCGCTCCTTGCCATTCCTGCCACCGTGCGGCGGCTGCACGACATCGGGCGCGGCAGTTGGCTCGCCTTCCCGCTCGTCCTCCTGAGCCTCATCGCGTTCGGACTGCCCGTCTTCTTCCTCTTCATCTTCGCCGCCCTCCTTGAAGGCATCAATCAGAGCGGCAGCATGGTCTTCTTCGACAGCCCCGAGCAGCTGGAACTGATCCTCGGCAGCTTTGTCCTCGGCTATTTCATCCTCTGCTTCGTGACCCTTTTTATCATGTCCGTCTACGGCGCATGGATCTTTTTGAAAAAGGGAATGTCTACGGCAAATTGCTACGGGGACGTTCCCGCAGAGGAGCGGATCCCGTCCGTCCGCGCCGCATATTTCTCCGGACAGGGAACAATCGACCGCGCGCACTTTGTATTCCGTACGCTCATCGTCATCGCCGCCGCAGGGGTGATCGTCCCCACCCTCGGGCAGTCCGTCCTCTATCCCGCTGCCGCCATCCTCAAATCGCTGGGAGCAGCGCCCATGGGCACGGACTTCTTCGCCCTCCTGATCGGCGGCATGATCTATCCGCTCGCCGCGCTGCCGCTTGTCCTGCGCCGCCTCCGCACCCTCGGCAGAAGCCGGTATGAGGCTCTCGTCGTCTTTGCCGCGCTCCTGCCGAACCTCCTCTCTGCGGCGGCAACCGCGCGCTTCCTCGGCAGCCTTGACCGCCTCACGGAGGACGCCGTCGGCGACGCCATCATCGAGGAATTCATCACCATCGGCACGGCGAACGACAGCCTCTTCATCGCCCTCTGGCTCCTCTGCGCCCTCCTCTCCCTGATTGGCGTTGTGCGACTGCTGAAAGCGGATGAGGAGAATGCGGAAGCTAATGCAATGGCGTAACAAGGTGTTCGCGAGAAGCCCGCACCTTACAAATAATTTCCCGATACAAAATACAGAAAGCGAGGTTTTCCCATGTTCTGCCCCAAATGTCACAAATTCGTTCCCTCCGCCGCAAATGCCTGCCCGACCTGCGGCATCCCCATCATCTCCGGGTTCTCCCCGAACTACGGCACGGGCTTTGACCTCGGCGACGACGACACGGAAAGCCGTAACGATGCAAAACCGCGCAAAGTGCAGGACTCCGACCTCTATGACGACGTACCCGATATGGACAACGTCATTGCAAGTGATAAGGACTCTTCCGGTATCGGCAGCAAACTCAAATCCCTGTTTGGATTTGGGAAGGGATAAGGGATCCTCCGAATACGCACACGAAAAAGGCGCCCCATCGACATGGGCGCCTTTTTTGTATCGTCAGACCTCACTCCGCAACATCAAATCGAAATACCTCGGGGTACACGGCGCGGCGCACGATCAGCTCGAAGCTGCCGTCGGCATAGGAAGCGATGTCATAGGGATCGTAGAAGACATGAAGATCGTTGTTCGCATCGAGCATCCACGTGATATACTCCTGCCAGTTTCCGCCATCATGATAGTCAGCCAGTGCCTCGTCAATGTCATGCGCGAAGAGATCTTTCTCCCGCCCGGGGTACTGCTTGCGGAAGGCATCGGCAAGCGCAAGCAGGAGGATCTCGCGTCCCGTAACGATCCGGTCAATGGAAACGGGTTCCCCCGTCTCGGCATCGAGGTTCACTGTCACAATCCCATGCAGCGGATGTGCGCCGCCGGTGTATGAGGTACTGCGCAGCGCGAAACTGACCATCTCATTGTCGACCCGTCCCCAGCGGTCCACCACCGTATAGTCATAATAGGCGGCAGAGGGTTTCAGGTCGCGCGCCATCTCCTCCATATCGGCGGCGGCATTCTCCCACGCCTGTTTTTGTTCCATGCTCCAGTTGCGGAGGATGCGCTTCAGCACGGGGTAGTCATCACCCGCGACCGTAATCTCGGGATAGCTCCCCCACGCGAGAACGCGTCCGTTCGCGCGCAGCGCACGGCAATGATCCCGCACGTTCAGCCACGGGAAGAGCTTCGGCTCCGCGCTCTCCGTATAGCCTCCCCCGATCGCCTGCACCTCGGCAGCCGTGATCTCCTCGTCTGCCGCTGCCGAGACTTGTGCCGCCGCGCCGAGCATCAGCAGAGCCGTCAGCCCCACGATCATCATTTTTTTCATCCCGCATCGCTCCTTTCGGGATTTCGCCAAAACTTAGAAAAGACTCCTCACCATGAGAAGTCTTTCATGCAAAACAAATGGTGCGATTGGCGCGAGTCGAACGCGCGACCCTCTGCTTAGGAGGCAGATGCTCTATCCATCTGAGCTACAACCGCATTGGATAGAGTTTATCAAATTTACGCACGATATGCAAGTCCCATAAATCTGCAGGTCTACGTCAAATCTTACGGATCTGCGTGCGATCCGTGGGAACTGTATTTTGGCATTTGCAAAGATACACAAAGAACTGCCCCGTACCGTATACAAGGCAGTCCTTTTCATCACAGCTCAGTGATTTGCCATCCCGTAGATCGCAATGACATCCGCACGTGTGAGCGGGTGGAAGTTGCCGAGGGCAATCGTATCGTTTGCCGTTGCGGCACTCGCGATCTCCTCAATCGTGCCCTTTGTGAACGAACCGACGCCGAGATCCGCAAGACCCGTCGGCATGCCGATCTCCGCAAAAAATTCCTCCATTTTGCGGATGCCCGCGCGTGCGCGCTCCTCGTCCGTGCCCGCATCGACACCGAAGATCGCCCCCGCAAACTGCGCAAAGCGCGCGGCATCGTATTTGTATACATAGCGTGCCCACGAACCCCAGAGTGCGGTCAGCGTCATCGCGTGCGTCGCGTCATAACGCGCGGAGAGCTCGTGTCCGAGCTTGTGCACGGAGAAGTCCTTCATCCGCCCGAGCTCGGTGAAGCCGCTGTGCGAAACACTGCCGCACCACATGAGCTCGCTCATCGCATCGTAGTCCTTGCGGCTCACGAGAAGGCGCCGGATCGACTCCATCACCGTCAGGATCAGCTGCGCGGAGACGCGGTCGGTAAAGAGATTCGTCTCCTTCACACTTGTAAAGTAGCGTTCCATCGTGTGCATCATGATGTCCGCGCCGCCCGCCGCGATCTGCTCACGCGGCAGGGTAAAGGCGAGCTCCGGGTTCATAAAGGCGACGACGGGGCGGTTCAGCTGTGTGTTCAGCCCCACCTTGCGTCCTGTATCCTCGTTCGTGAGCACGGCCGAGTCGCTGGTCTCGCTGCCCGCCGCCGGGATCGTGAGGACGGAGCCAAAGAGCATGGTCTTTGTAAGCTCCGCCTTGCCCGTCCAGATGTCCCAGATGTCCGTGGTCGGGTTCGCGATGCCGTGCGCCACCGCCTTTGCCGAGTCGATGACGCTGCCGCCGCCGACCGCGAGGATGAAGTTGACATCTGCCGCGAGCCCCTCGCGGATCGCCTCGCGCACGAACGAGACGCGCGGATTCGGGCGCACGCCGCCCATGACGAGGAACGCCAGCCCCGCCGACGTGAGATTTTTCTCGATGCGCGAGAGCAGCCCCGAGCGCTCCGCACTGCCGCTTCCGTAGAGGATGAGCACGCGACTCGTACCGAACGCGCGCAGTTTCTCGGCGACCGCATTCTCTGCACCCCGCCCGAAGATGATCTCCGTGGGGCAGTGATAGGTGAAGCTTTGCATGAAAATCCTCCTCTGTATTCGTACCTGTAAGCACATTTATTATAGCAGAAATTGCAGAAAAAAAAAGTTAATCTATTCCGAAGAAAACAGTTGCCAAAAGGGTTGAAAGTTTCGTATAATAATAATCGGGCAAAGAAATTATTACGGTTATGTATAAGGAGGCTGAAAAATGAGTGCTGATCAAAGCAAAGAAGCCCAAAGAATTCATGAGGCAGAACAAAAGTTTGATCGGACACGGCGTCTTGTCGGGCTGTTCGGCGCACCAATCCTTGCCCTGTTGGTGTTCCTGACGCCCATCGACGGACTGACCGTGGAGTCGCACAAACTGCTCGCCATCATGGTTCTCGTCGCTCTCTGGTGGATTACCGAACCGGTACCCATCCCTGTTACCTCTCTGATCGGTCCGACGCTCGCCGTCGTCACCGGTGTCGTCACGGCAAAGGACGCGTACGCCGCCTTTGCAAATCCGATGATCTTCCTCTTCATGGGCGGCTTCATCCTCGCAAAGGCGATGATGGAGCACGGGCTGGACAAACGGTTCGCCTACTGGCTGCTCGCGCGCAAGTGGGTCGGCTCGAATCCACGCCGCATCTTCCTCGCGATCGGTCTTGCCGCAGCGCTCTGCTCCGGCTGGGTCAGCAACACGGCAACCGCCGCAATGATGTTCCCGATCGCACTCGGTCTCCTCGGCGCCATCAAGGAGATGATGGCAGCAAACGGCAAGGAGATCGACCTGCACGACTATAAGTACGCAACGGGTCTTATGCTGATGACCGCGTATGCCTGCTCGATCGGCGGCGTTCTCACCCCGATCGGCACCCCGCCGAACATCATCATGCTCGGCTTCCTCGATCAGATGGCGAACATCCACATCTCGTTCTTCCAGTGGATGACATGGGGCTTCATCGCGATGGTCGTCTACTTCGTCATCACCTATTTCATCCTCATCCGTATGTTCCCGCCCGATGTGGATCGCATCGACGGCGCGGAGGAATTCATCCGCGCCCGCGTCGCGGAGCTCGGCGGCTGGACACGCGCGCAGAAGAACACGCTCGTCTGCTTCCTCGTCGCGGTCTTCCTCTGGGTCTTCCCGGGCATTCTCTCCATGACGCTCGGCAGCACCGCGCCGATCCTCAAGATGTATAACCACCTCTTCCCCGAGGCGGTCGCAGCAATGGTTGGTGCGCTGCTCCTCTTCCTCATGCCGATCAATTTCAAGGAGCGCCAGTTCACGCTCGAGTGGAAGGCAGCAGTGCAGGGCGTTGAGTGGGGCACGCTCATCCTCTTCGGCGGCGGTCTTGCAATGGGCGGTATGATGTATAAGACCGGGCTCTCGCAGTGGGTCGGCGACAAGATCGTCGGTATGCTCGGCGGTGATCCGTCCGAGTTCGCCCTCGTCGCGATCTTCTGCGTGATGTCTCTGCTGCTCTCCGAGCTGACGAGTCACACGGCTGCAACGAACATGATCGGTCCTCTCGGCATCACGGCTGCGGTCGCGGCGGGTTTCAGCCCCGTACACGTCGCCGTCGGTATCGCCCTGTCGTCCTCGCTCGGCTTCATGCTGCCGGTGTCGACGCCGCCGAACGCCATCGTCTATGCATCCGGCTACATCCCGATCACAAAGATGATCAAGACCGGTGTCTACATCGACTTCATCGGCATCTTCTGCGTGACGATCCCGCTCGCGATCTACTTCGTCGTCTGGATTGTGGGATAACAACACTTCCGTTTCTGCATCAAAAAGAGCCGCTCTATGCGGCTCTTTTTTCTTGACCGGAATATGTCATGACAGAGGAAAGGCGGTGACCGCATGACTCCGTTTCTGTACTTTCTCGCGGCGGCAGGTGTGCTTGCGGCGCTCTTTGGATTGTGCGCATACGGGATGACATGGAGGGAGAACAGAAAACGCAGACGCAAAGAGGAACGGATCGCCGCGCTGCGACGGACGCTGACCCCGTATGATTTTTACCGTACGGTGCCCTCTGCCGTCAATCAATCGTTCTCATTCGGTCCTATGCAGGCGGGCGACCGTGTCCGCATACGGCGGGCGTTCACGGACTATAATGGGCACTGTTATGCGGCAGGTGAAGAATTTTTCTTCGCGTGCACGTATTTCCTGCCGTATGACGACGGCTACACCCTGTTCATTTCCTATGACGGCAGGGAAATCAGCTGCATCTGCCTCCAAATGCGTTCGGAAGCGCAGTGGGATATCTGCGTGGCTGCGGAGAAATATTTCGAAGTGGTCCTTCCCCGTCTGTGACGGGCAGGATTTAGGGCATATCGGCGGTCAGCAGCGCCCCATAGCGCTCCCTGAGCCCCGTTTCCACTGCACGGAATGCGGGGATGTACTGCGTCAGGATATCCCCGACCAGTTTCTGTGCAAGCGCACTGTTATAGATGTGCGTCACGTCGTTCCGTGCACGGAGCATACGAAGCCATGTGTCCTCATCCAGGAAGTCATAGAGGCGGTATGCCTCCTTGATGATACTGCGCGGCGACCCGGAGGCGGCGACCTCCAGTCCCTCATAGCGCAGGAGATCCTTGAGGAGTTTCCACCCAAGCTCAAACTGAATAAAGAACTTGTCAATGATCCCGCTGATGATGAATTCATTTGTCAAGTCCTGTGTGTGTGCCTGTCGCAGAACTCTTAGGTGGCGCACAAATTCGTCATACCGCTTCATAGAGAATCACTCCGTCCCGTTCAATCTCTGCCCTGAGCACAGGAGAAACCGTGCCGTCCATATGGACAATGTCAAACGAGAGCAGGGTTTCCACATCCTCGTCCACGGCAAAGGAAAAATCGCGGAACTGCGGGCAGCCATAGACGGCAAGGTCGATATCACTTTTCTCGTCATGCGTACGCCGCGCGCGCGAGCCAAAGAGGACAAGCCGCTCTACACCGTAAGTGCGTGCAAGTTTTCGCAATGCATCAAAGATCTGTGTCTCCCGCGCTGCCCATGATACTTCGCTGTAACGCCGCATCCCATACCTACTTTCCGATGCAGAACTCGCTGAAGATGCGGTCAATCAAATCTGTATCGACGGTCTCGCCGAGGATTTCGCCGAGGGTCTCATAAGCGGCTCTGAGGTCGATGGAGACGAAGTCGCTGCCCATGTCCGCCGCAAGCGTCCGCTCCGCCTCCGCAAGGTGTTCGAGGGCGCGGCGCAGCACCTCCGCCTCACGCTCCTTGTTCGGGAGCGCGCCGTCGCTGAGATCGCCCTCCATCATCCGAATGCGGTCGGCGATGGTTGCGCGCAGGGCGTCCATCCCGGTGCCGGCGTGCGCGGAGATCATCAGGACGGGGGCGTTCATGTCGTCAAAGTCGGTGACGCGGAGAACCGAGGCGCAGTCCTCCTTGTTGCAGAGGATGATGGTGTCGGCGTGCATCGTGCGCAGGCGCGCGAGAAGTTCACGATCCTCGTCGGTGAGTGCGCTTGAGCGGTCAAAGACGGCGAGGACGAGCTCGGCGTCCGCAAGATGCTGCTCCGTGCGTGCGACACCGATCCGCTCGACCGCATCCTCTGTTGCGCGCAGTCCTGCGGTGTCGAGGAGTCTGAGCGGAATCCCTTCGACGCTGATCTCCTCCTCGATGACATCCCGCGTGGTGCCGGGCACCTCCGTGACGATGGCGCGCTCCGTGCCCACGAGAGCGTTGAGGAGGCTGGACTTGCCGACGTTCGGGCGTCCGACGATGACGGTCTTGACACCCTCGCGCAGGATGCGTCCCGCCTGTGCCCCGGTGAGGAGGTGCTGCACAGCGGCAGCCGCGTCGGTGATATCCTCCATGAGCGCGACGTCGGATGCTGCGGGGATGTCATCCTCCGGGAAGTCGATCCCTGCCTCGATGCGCGCAATCGCGCCGAGGAGACTCTGACGAATCTCTATGATCTCCTCCGAGAGTGCACCTGCCATGCGTTCGCGTGCGGCGCGTGCGGCACGGACACTCTTTGCGGCGATGAGCTCCATGACGCCCTCGGCACGCGCGAGGTCCAGCCGTCCATTGAGAAAGGCACGCTTGGTGAACTCTCCCGCCTCTGCGGGGCGTGCCCCCGCCTCCCACGTGCGCCGGAGCACCTCACGCAGGACGATCGTACCGCCGTGGCATTGAAGCTCGACCGTATCCTCGCCCGTATACGAGTGCGGTGCGCGCATGTAGAGGAGGATCCCCTCGTCGATGATGGTGCCGTCTGCCGCAACGATATTCCCGTACCGTGCGGTGTACGGCGCGATCTCCCCGAGCGTTCCCCGCATGGGGCGGAATACGGCGCGCGCGACGGCAAGAGCCGCCGTGCCGCTCACGCGGATGATGCCGATGCCGCCCACCCCGTGCGGCGTCGCAATCTGACTGATGGTGTCTTCGGTCATGCTTTCCCTTTCCCCGTAAAAGTCGAAAGGGGATCCCCAATGCGCACGCCTCGCTGTGCAAGCGGTCGCGTTGGGGATCTCTCTCCCGATCATCCCTGATTCCAAAGATTGTATGAAAGAAGGGTGCTGTACGAAGCCTTCCCCACTCCGCACAACACCCCATTTTCTATCCCTCACCGCTCGTAGCGGTCGTAGCCCGGTTCCTCGTAGTCCCGCGCGTAACGTCTGCGGCGCGGTACAATGACAACGTAACGGCGCGGGTTGTCGCCCGCGCTGTAGGTGGTGACGCGGCGGTTGTCCTGCAGCGCCATGTGGATGATCTTGCGCTCGTGGCGGCTCATGGGCTCGAGATGAATCTCCTCGCCGATGCGGCACGCCTTGTCCGCGAGATGCCCCGCGAGTCTCGTCAGTGTCTCCTCGCGCCGCGCACGGTAGTCCTCCACGTCGAGGATGATCCGCGCATAGCCCGTCTCTGGGATCCTGTTGATGACGAGGTTCGTGAGGTACTGAAGCGCGTCGAGGGTCGCGCCGTGTTTGCCGATGAGAATGCCAAGGCTGTCCCCATGCATGTTGAAGATGGTGCCCGTAGGCGTGTCCGTGCGGTGCAGCGTAACGGTGAGATGCATCGCGGCAAAGATCTCCCCGAGGAATTTCTCGGCAGCAGCCGCCATCTCGTCCGTGAGCGGGATGAGCGGACTGTCGGTACGCTCGCGCCGCTCGCGCCGATCATCCTCCTGCCTCTCACGCTCTGCATATCGGCTGCGCTGCAGACGGCTCTCCCCGTAGCCGCCGCGTGCGGAATAGTCGCGCTGTACGCGCTCGCCATAGCCGCCGCGCGTGTTCTCACGCGGCACGCAATCCTCATAGCTGCGCCCGCCGGTCCGGCGCCGCTCCTCAAAGCTGTGGCACGGGTCGCTCTGCTCCGCATTTCTACGCGCACAGGAGCGCAGATCCGTGTGAAACCGCTTCGGACGCACGCCAAACCCGTCGTTCTCCGCACGTTCTGCGGATCGCGCAGGCGGTGGTGCGGACGGTGCCTGCACCGATGCAATCACGGTCGGCGCTGCGGGGGTCTGCATCTGTGTGCGCTGCGACGGAATCACAGGGCGTGTCGTGACGCGGATGCGCGCCTCGCGTTTGCCCCATAATCCGAGGAATCCACCGGACGGCTCCTGAATGACCTCGTAGGTGACCTCGGCTCTCCCGCAGCCAAGTTTATCAAGGGCGGCTCCAAGCGCTTCCTCGACAGTCTTGCCCGTGGTCTCGATGATCTCTGCCATGTCAGTGCGCCTCCTTCGCCGGTGCGTTCCCGCCGCGATACATCCACCACTGCTGGGCGATCTGGACAACGTTCATCGTCACCCAATAGAGTACGAGTCCGGAAGGGAACGTGAGGCTGATCCAACCGATGAAGAGCGGCATGACGGTCATCATGATCTTCATCTGGGCATTCATCTCGGTGGAGGTCATCTTCTGCTGGAGATAGGTGGTCGCCGCCGAGAGAACGGGCAGGATATAGAGCGGGTCGGGCTCGCTCATATTCGGCAGCCAGAAGAACGCCGCCGCCTCCGGACTCGGGAAGGTGAAGTTGAAGAGCGCATAGTACATACCCATGAGAATGGGCATCTGCACAAGCAGCGGCAGGCAGCCCGCAAGCGGATTGACGCCCGCCTCGCGGAAGAGTTCGCCCGTCTTCTGTTGGAGCATCTGCGGGTTGTTTTTGTACTTTTCCTGAATCTTTTTCATTTTCGGCTGGATTTCCTGCATCGCCTTCATGGACTTGATCTGCTTGACGGTGAGTGGGTAGGTCACGACCTTGATGAGGATGGTGAGGAGAATGATGGGAAAGCCGTAGCTGGCAAGTCCTGCGGCGCTCGTAACGGTATAGAATGCGCCGAGAATGAACTGCAGGACATGGATGATGGGTGCAAAGAGATTGCTGAAAAATTCGATCAATTCTGGTTCCTCCTACTTTTGGGAAGTATGTGTGTAAAATTTCGATTGTATTGTTTCTTTTTGTTTTGTTTTCGTGTTCGTGATACAATGCCCAACGCGAACACATCGTTACGTCATCCTATGGTACAGGATCGTAGCCGCCCGCATGGAACGGGTGACAGCGCAGGATGCGCCGGAGTGCCATCCATCCACCGCGCCGCGCGCCGTAGCGCCCGATCGCCTCCATCGCGTAGGCGGAACAAGTGGGATAGTAGCGGCAGTGCGGCGGGGTCAGCGGTGAGATGCAGCCCCGATAGAACCGTATCAGAAGGAGGAGCAGGCACTTCATCGCCGCTCCCCCGCGCATTCGGTTCCGTCCGCGAAGATTTTCGCGCGGCGTGCGAGCCGTCGCAGCTCGGTGGCGGCATCCTGCATTTTGCGCGCGGCAAGTCCCGCGCGTCCGATCAGGAGAATCCCGACATCTGTGCGCAGTTCGTACTGCATATGGCGGTACGCCTCACGCAGGAGACGCTTCGTGCGGTTGCGCACGGCGGCACAGCCCAGTTTTTTCCCTGCGGCAAAGCCGACCCTGCCGGCAACGCGCGCGTCCCGCAGGACATAGAGGATCATCCCGCGTCCCACGACGGCAGTGCCCTTTTGATAGACGTATTGAAAGTCGCTGCGCCGCTTGATCATCTTGGTGCGCGGCAGTGTGTGTCTTTTTTCCATATCGCTAAAAAAGAGGTCACCCGCGGTGACCTCTGATAGGCGCCGGCTTACGCCGACAGCTTCTTTCGTCCGCGCTGACGCCTTCTCTTCAATACGAGGCGGCCGCCTTTCGTCTTCATGCGCTCACGGAATCCATGTGTCTTTTTTCTCCAATGGTTGTTGGGCTGAAATGTTCTCTTCACCTCACGTCACCTCCTTTGCTGCCGCTTCCACGCGGCATGTGCCATGTGCGGCGATGTTCAATAAGTATTACCAGCAGTCATTATAGACGAAAAAAAGCGGCACTGTCAAGGCGTCGCGGCTCTCTTTGCGCGTTTTTTTCCATACATAGGGCTAAAGCACCTGTTGATAAGTCTCCTTTTTTTTGCTAAAATATCCTCACTGTATTGTGGAAAACCTGTGAGAAAACCGTGCATAATTTTGTCTGTGCACATTTTACCGCCCCCATTTTATTGACAGAGTTATCCACATCTGTGAATAACTCTGTGGATAATATTTTATGTGCAGGGCAAAATTTTTTTGAAGGGACGCAGATGTATGCCCGAAGAAACGACCCCGACCATCGAAAGCCTGTGGCAGAAGGTACTGGAAAAGACCGACGGAATCCTGCCCAAAGATGCCGTAAAACAGTGGATTTCGCGTATTGTTCCCGTTTCTCTCGACAACAATGAACTGATTCTCGCCGTGACGGATGCGTTTACAAAACAGTACATCGAGCCGCGCTATCTCGTCCTCCTCGGGGATGCGGTGCAGCATGCACTCGGCGCCCCCCATACGATCACGCTCATTGTCGACCCCGACGCGGCGGCAAAGAAGAAACCGACAAAGAAAGAAAAAACGCCGTCCATCGAAAAAAATCCGGCGGATGTTCCCCCGCCGGAAAAAGACGCACATGCGGGACAGAAGACCGCAGAGGAAATGGATGCCCCCGTGCCCGCGCAGGGAAGCCTCCCACTCACACAAAGCAGCGATGCGCACGCAGCCGCACCGGACGATGCAACCTCACTGAATCCGAAATACACCTTTGACGCGTTCGTCACGGGACGCTCGAACCAGTTCCCGTACGCAATGGCAAAGGCGGTCGCGGATGCGCCGGGGCTCCCGTCGCACAATCCGCTCTTCATCTACGGTGGCGTGGGGCTCGGCAAGACCCATCTCATGCACGCGGTCGGGCACAAGATCCTCGCGGATCATCCCGAGAAGCGCGTACTCTACATCGCAAGCACGGATTTTACCAACGAATTCATCCGTTCCATTCGTGAGAAGAATATGGACGCATTCCGCGAGAAATACTATCACATCGACGTTCTCCTCATCGACGATATCCAGT
>ERZ772924.1053-NODE-1053-length-13189-cov-17.485914_pt1 | contig 13189 bp, 8 predicted proteins | sample MGYA00512116_ERZ772924 | MGnify/ENA primary metagenome ERZ772924 (study PRJEB29015, sample SAMEA2737920) | human oral metagenome | biome: human oral; feature: human-associated habitat; material: dental | place: China | collected 2134 ...
CCGTGCGCACCGCTGCCTCCAAATCCTCCGCCCGCGTATCAGGCGGCACCCAGCCGCTCTCAATATGCGCCGTCGCCACGCGATGATAATCGCGGTTAAAAAACGCCAAAAAGTTAATCGCCAAATATCGTTTATCGTAATCCGTCAAACTGCCCACAATGCCAAAATCCAGCGCAATATACCGCCCATCCGCTGCCACCAAAATATTACCAGGGTGCATATCCGCATGGAAAAAGCCATGGTTAAACACCTGCGTGAAAAAAATCTCCACGCCATAACGTGCCAGCTGTTTCAAATCAATGCCTTGCGCTTTCAGGCTGCCTATATCCGAAATTGGCGTGCCGTCCATCCATTCAATCGTCAGCACTTCGCGGCTGCAATAATCAAAAAACACCTGCGGCACAATCAATTTATCGCTGCCCGCAAATTGCCGCCCCAGCTGGCTCGCATTCGCCGCCTCGCGCATCAAATCCAATTCGTCGTGCAAATATTTGTCAAACTCCGCGACTACCTCGCGCGGCTTCAAGCGCTTGCCATCAGCAAACACGCACTCAATCCACGTCGCCGCAAAGCGCATCAGAGCCAAATCCTGCTCAATCACACCCAACAAATTGGGGCGCAACACCTTCACCGCCACTGCTTCGCCGCTAAACAGCCGCGCCCGATGCACCTGCGCGATGGATGCGCTTGCCACAGGCGTATCGCCAAATTCGGCATACAACGCCTCAATCGGCTTACCCAGCGAATCTTCAATCTGTCGCCGCGACAACGCCGCATCAAACGGCGGCACTTTATCCTGCAATTTCGCCAGCTCCGCCGCATAATCGGGCGGCAGCAAATCGGGGCGGGTGGAAAGCACCTGCCCCAGCTTCACAAAAATCGGGCCGAGGCTTTCCAGAGCCAAGCGCAGCCGCGCCGGCAACGGCTCGGTAGCAAATTGCTGCGATTTGGGCAGCCGCAACGCCAGTTTTTGCAACCAACGCAGGCGAATATGCGGCGTAACCATATCGGCTAAACCATAGCGATACAGCGTTTTCAGGATAACGGCGGGGCGGGAAAACCATTTCATAGCGGGCAATCGTGAGTGAACAAGAAAACGCGATTATAAAGGTTTTGCCGCGGCGAGATGGTTTTCAGGCTGCCTATTCGTGTTATCAATAGGCAGCCTGAAATGAAACATCGGCGTATAACGCTTTTCAGGCTGCCTATCCATCCCCGAATAGGCAGCCTGAAAATCCTTCAAACTATTGGCTCAACACATCCACGCCTTTGGGCGGGGTAAACGTAAATGCGCCGCGCGACAGGTTCGGTTTCAGGTTCACGCCGCCAAAGCTGATGCTGGTTTGGTTGCCAAAGCTGTCTTTCAGCTCCATCGCCGCCAGCGTGTCGCCTTTAAAGCCGATGCGGATAAACTGATAGCCCGCGTTGTTTTTCTTCGGTGTGGCGAGCACATAATCCACGCCGTTTTTGCTGCCGTCTTCTTTGAGCGAATAGCTGGCATCCAGCGCGGTTTTGTTAGACAAAATGGCGGCGGGGCTGTCGCCAATGGCTTGGTTTTGATCGGACTTGGTAACTTGTTTTAATTCAACGTCATACAGCCAAATGGTTTTGCCATCGCCCACAATGGTTTGCTGATAGGGCTTGGTGTATTCCCAGCGGAACAGCCCCGGCCGCAGGATTTTGAAGCTGCCCGAGCTGGTTTGCGTTTTCTTTTTGCTGCGCACGGTTTGCGTGAACGAGCCGCTGATGCCGTCGGCATCGTCGTTAAACTTTTTCAGCGCATCAATCGCGCCCGCTTGGGCTTGAGCGGCAAACGCGGTAAGCAAGGCAGCGGCGAATAGGGTTTTCCAAGTTTTCATCATTTAGTCCTTATAGTAGTTGCGTTACAATACAAGAACCTGCGTTCAATTTGCAGGTTCTAACAAGCAGCGCGGATATTAGATACTTTCAGGCAGCCTGAAAAGCCTTTCACGCTGTGTAAAGCGCATGATACGCGATAACCCATTCAATCTAAACAACAAAATTCATTTTGGTTTACCCAATTTTAAATCATGGCTCATTTTTATACGCAACTGGAACACGCCTTGCGCGAAACCGACCCCACACGCAAATGCGAACAAACGCTGACGTTGTATCAACAATATCAAGCAGGCAGCCTGAAAATCGTAAACGACCGCCCTGCGCTGGACATTCAAATCGCAGGTCGCCCCGCGCGCCCCGAGCTGGTGCCCGCCACGGCGGTGGACAAGCGCAAAACCAGCACCGCCGAAGGCTACGCGGCGATGTTGCACGCGATTGCCCACATTGAATTTAACGCGATTAACCTTGCGCTGGATGCGGCGTATCGCTTTCGCACGCTGCCTGCGCCGTTTGCGGAAAACTGGCTGCAAGTGGCCAAAGAAGAATGCGAGCATTTTGCCCTGATGCGCGCACGGCTGAACGCGCATGGCTACGACTACGGCGACTTCACCGCGCACGCGCATTTGTGGGACATGGCATACAAAACGGCTTACGACCCTTTGCTGCGCATGGCACTCGTGCCGCGCGTGCTGGAAGCGCGAGGGCTTGATGTTACCCCTGCCATTCGCGCCAAGGTGGCGCAGCGTGGCGATGCGGAAACTTGCGCCGTGCTGGATATTATTTACCGCGATGAAGTGGGGCACGTGCGCTTTGGCAACCATTGGTATCAGTATCTTTGCCGCGAGCGCAATCTTGACCCGCAAGAGCTGTTCCGCCGCCTGCTGCGCCGCTATGATATGTTTATTTTTCGTGGGCATGTGAACTTGGAAGCGCGGGAGCAGGCGGGGTTTAGTGCGTTTGAACTGGCGATGTTGGAGCATTTTGAAGCGAGTTTGAAGGTGTAGCACGGCATCCGTTTTTGTCATCCAACAGAGCTTTCAGGCTGCCTTTGCCCAATGTAACAAAGGCAGCCTGAAAATCCAACTAACCTTGTTTGCGTGCTGACGCAAAATCCACCCCAAAAGCAGCCTGAAAATGCCCCAACCCTTCTACATCGCCGCTGGCGCCATTATCGGCGCACTGATTCGCTGGCAACTTGCCGCATGGTTTAACCCCAGCTGGGCAGCCTTGCCGCTGGGCACGCTGCTCGCCAACCTGATTGGCTGCTTCGCCATCGGCGCGGCGCTCGCGCTCAATCTGCCCGCCAACATCAAACTGTTTCTGATTACAGGCTTGCTCGGCAGCCTCACCACATTTTCCACGTTTGCCGCTGAATTGGTACAGTTAAGCCAACGCCAGCAATGGCAAAACGTGTTTACCGCGCTATTGCTGCATTTGGGTGGCGGCGTGGGCGCGGTGGTATTGGGCGCGTGGTTGGTGGGCAAGATGGCGCGATGATGGCAACAAAGGTAGCCTGAAAACAGATTTTCGCTTCATCCAAGTTTATCAGTAGATCGGGTATTGATTGATGCCCAACAAACACGAACTTATTTATCTGAATACGCCACAACGAAATGTCGGGCATAAATGCCCGACCTACTTCGGCTTTGCAAAGATTTCAGGCAGCCTGAAAACGGAAAAACACGTTTTCAGGCTGCCTTTTATCACTGGGCAAACTCAATCGCTCATCACATCGCCCCATAATTCGCCCCACCGCCACCTTCGGGGCAAGTCCATTCAATATTTTGCGTGGGGTCTTTGATGTCGCAGGTTTTGCAATGCACGCAGTTGGCGGCGTTAATCTGCAGTTTCGGGCTGCCGTTTTCCTGCACGATTTCGTACACGCCGGCCGGACAGTACCGCGTTTCGGGCGAGGCGTATTCGCGGAGGTTGATGTCTATCGCGGCCTGCGGGTCGGCGAGTTGCAGGTGGACGGGTTGGTTTTCTTCATGGCTGACGTTGGAAAGGAAGACGCTGCTCAGACGGTCGAAAGTCAGCACGCCGTCGGGTTTGGGATAGTCTATCGGCGTGCAGTCGGCGGCTTTTTTCAGGCTGCCGTGGTCGGTGCCGTGGTGGCTGATGGTCCACGGCGTGCGGCCTTTGAACAGGTATTGTTCCAAACCGGTGTAGGCGAAGGCCGGCCACATGCCCCATTTGAAGGACGGGCGGACGTTGCGGACTTCGTGCAGTTCGCCATACAGCCAGCTTTGTTCAAACAGGATTTGGTAACTTGCGGCTTCGCGGCCGCTTTCGGCATGGTCGTTTTCGTCCAACACGGCCAGCACGGCTTCGGCGGCCAACATGCCCGATTTCATGGCGGTGTGTATGCCTTTGATGCGCGGCACGTTCAAAAAGCCTGCCGCATCGCCGATTAACAACGCGCCCGGGGCGGTGAGTTTCGGCAGGCTTTGGAGGCCGCCTTCGCTCAGGCTGCGCGCACCGTAGGCGATACGCCGCCCGCCTTCGAAGGTTTTGCGGATTTCGGGGTGGGTTTTGAAACGTTGGAATTCTTCAAACGGCGACAGGTAGGGGTTTTGATAGTCGAGTCCGACGACGAAGCCGACGGCGACCTGATTGTCGTTCAGATGGTATAGGAACGCGCCGCCGTAGGTTTTGCTGTCGAGCGGCCAGCCCGTGCTGTGCATCACCAGTCCCGGCCGTGATTTTTCGGCGGGGATTTCCCAAATTTCCTTGATGCCGATACCGTAGGTTTGCGGCTGGCTGTGCTTATCCAATTCGAAACGGCGGATAAGCTGTTTGCTCAACGAACCGCGGCAGCCTTCGGCAAACAGGGTTTGTCTGGCGTGCAGTTCCATGCCTGCCTGAAACATCTCGGTCGCTTCGCCGTCCTTGCCCACGCCCATGTTGCCGGTGGCGATGCCTTTGACCGAGCCGTCGGCGTGATACAGGATTTCGGTGGCGGCAAAGCCGGGATAGATTTCGACGCCGAGGTTTTCCGCTTGTTCGGCCAGCCAACGGGTCAGCAGTCCGAGGCTGATGACATAGTTGCCGTGGTTTTGGAAGCAGGGGGTAACGGGCAGTTTGAACGCCCGCTGTTTGGTGAGGAAGAGTACCTTGTCTTCGCTGACGGGACAGTTGAGCGGTGCGCCGTTTTCGCGCCAGTCGGGCAGCAGTTCGTTCAGGGCTTTCGGGTCGATGACCGCGCCGGCCAGGATGTGCGCGCCGACTTCCGAACCTTTTTCCACGACGCAGACACTGATTTCGCGCCCGTCTTTTTCGGCCAGTTGTTTCAGGCGGATGGCGGCGCTCAGCCCGGCAGGCCCCGCGCCGACAATCACGGCATCGTACTGCATACTTTCGCGTTCGATGGTTTGTTCCATGTTTGTGTGTTCCTTGGTTTTATTTGGGCGCGATTATACCGCAGGCCGTCTGAAAAATATTTTCGGACGGCCTGCGGTGCGGGCGGTTTAGCGGTTGAAGCGCAAACCGTCCGACGGTTTGCCGAATTCGATGGGCGGGCATTGCCAGTGTTCCAGCAGTTTGTTGATTTGCTTGATTTTGTGCCGGCGCACGGGTTTGCCGAACATCACCGGGGCGTTGATGGCGAAACGCCGCTTGGTAAACAGGAAATTGACGACTTCCACGATTTCCATTTCGTTGCCGTGAAAGCGGATTTCGGTGGAGCCGGTCAGCAGGCCGCGGCCTTTGGTATAACAGTTTTCTTCCGTGCGGCGGTATTTGTTCAACTGCGCCCACAGTTCGAAATCGGGGCTGTAACGCGCGCCGTTGGGTACGGGGATGGAGAGTGCGGGATAGGTGCGTTGCGCTTTGTTTGACATTACCCACAATATAACGATTGATAAAATCCCGCCGAACAGTCCGCCGACAATCGAGCCGATAACAATGGGAAGGAGGTCGCCCTGCATAATGTTCTCCCGATATGGCAATTCATGGAAAGAGGCCGTCTGAAACCCCGTTTCGAAAAAGGGGTTTCAGACGGCCTGGACAGACGAATCTGCGCGGATTATTTAGAAGCGGCTTCTTTAGCTTCTGCAGCAGCTTCTTTGGCTTCTTCAGCAGCCTCGGAAGCGGCTTCTTTAGCATCTGCAGCGGCTTCTTTCGCTTCTTCGGCAGCTTCGGAAGCGGCTTCTTTAGCATCTTCGGCTGAAGTAGGTACGCCGGCCGGTGCTTTACCGTTCAAAGCGTCTAAAGAAACCTTACAAGCGGCTTCTTTTTGATCTGCAGGCAGGTTTTTCAGTCCTTCTTTGCTTTGATCGAATGCTTTTTGCATTGCTTCTTTAGTAGCGGCATCGGCATTTGCAATAGAGGCGGCAAATGCTTTTTCATATTCGTCACAAACTGAACCGCTGGTAGCTGCGTTGCCACCGGTAGCGCTGGCAGAATTTGTGGAACCAGAGTCTCCGCCACAAGCGGACAATGCCAATGCGGCCAACAGGGATGCCAGTAAAGCGGATGTTTTCATTTGTATCTCTCTTTGGTTTGATGTTAAAAAGAACTTGGATTGTTATGATATTTCTTTCGTTCGTCAAGATTTTTGCGATTATTTATTTGTCTCATTCAGTAAATTGATTGGAAAAAGCAACATTTCAAACTGTTCTTGCCGACGTGTTTTATAATCGTGCTTCTTTTGTGTCCGATGCTTCCGAGATAACGTATGAAATGGTTGAAACGCAGCAATACCCTTTGGAAAACCGTCCGCCGCTACGGCTTGGCCGAACTGTTTGTCCCGTTGGCGAAAAAGGGTTGGCAGCGCAGGTTGCTGGCCGCCCTGCCGCAATCGCGCGATTCGTCAGCGGAACCCCTGCCTGTGCGGCTGCGGCTGGCTTTGGAAAGCCTGGGGCCGGTGTTTGTAAAATTCGGACAGGTCCTTTCCACCCGCCCCGACCTGATTCCGCACGATTATGCGGTGGAATTGGCCAAATTGCAGGACAAAGTACCGCCTTTCGATGCGGATTTGTCGCGCCGTCAGATTGAAAAGGCCTTCGGCAAGCCGATTGCGGAACTTTATGCCGAGTTTGAAACGCAGCCGGTAGCCAGCGCGTCGGTGGCGCAGGTGCATAAGGCGCGGCTGCACGGCGGCGAACGTGTGGCGGTAAAAGTGTTGCGGCCGGACATCCTGCCGGTTATCGAGCAGGATTTGGCACTGCTGCGTTTCGGTGCGGGTTGGGTGGAGCGGCTGTTTGCCGACGGCAAACGCCTGCGTCCGCGCGAAGTGGTGGACGAATTCGACAAGTATTTGCACGACGAGTTGGATTTGATGCGCGAAGCGGCCAATTGCAGCCAGCTCGGCCGTAATTTCAAAGACAGCGAAATGCTGATTGTGCCGAAGGTATTTTACGATTATTGCAGCCGCGACGTGCTGACCATCGAATGGATGGACGGCACACCGGTGTCCGATATTGCCGCCTTGCGGGCGCAGGGGCAGGATTTGCACAGGTTGGCGGAATACGGGGTGGAAACTTTTTTCACGCAGGTGTTCCGCGACGGCTTCTTCCATGCCGATATGCATCCGGGCAATATTTTGGTGTCGGCCGACAACCGCTATATCGCGTTGGATTTCGGCATCGTCGGCAGCCTGACCGATTACGACAAGCGTTATTTGGCGATTAACTTTCTGGCTTTCTTCAACCGCGACTACCACCGTGTCGCCACGGCGCACATCGAGTCGGGCTGGGTGCCGCCCGAAACGCGGGCGGAAGAGTTGGAAGCAGCGGTGCGCGCGGTGTGCGAACCGGTGTTTAACAAGCCGATTTCCGAAATTTCCTTCGGTTTGGTTTTGATGCGGCTGTTTGAAGTTAGCCGGCGGTTTAACGTCGAAATCCAGCCGCAGCTGGTGTTGTTGCAGAAAACGCTGTTGAACATCGAGGGTCTGGGGCGGCAGTTGGAGCCCGATTTGGATTTGTGGGCGACGGCCAAACCGTTTTTGGTGAGATGGATGAACGAGCAGGTCGGGCCGAAAGCCTTTTGGCGCAATTTGAAGAACGAAGCGCTGGATTGGGCGGAAATGCTGCCCACACTGCCACGCAAGCTGAATGCGCTGGTGGACGAGGCGCGGCAGAAGGAAATGCGCGACGCCTATGTCCATTTGGTGAAAATCCGGCACCGCGTCAGGCTCGGGCTGGGGCTCGGGGACGACGTCGGGCTCAGGCTGGGGCTCGGGCGGCCCATCTGACCCGGGCGCATCAGCATCGTCGTCGGACTCGGGCACGACGCCGCCGGCCACCTTCTGACCCTCCTGCGCCCCGCCCACGGGGACGCCCATCTTCACTCACTGCTGCCCTGGCGGTTCTGGGGCTGGTCGCCGGTCGCCCGGCGGAAAGGACGAACAACACGATGTACCGCGTACTCGTCATTGGATGCGGAGGCTCGGGGGCCAAGACCCTCGGCTACATGATGGACCAGCTGCGGGCCGACCTCAGGGTCCACGGGATCGAGGACATCCCGGGCTGCTGGCAGTTCCTCAATGTCGACACCCCCATCCAGGAGGAGGTGCCCACGTCGGTCGCCCCGGTGTCCAAGCAGGGCGGGCGCTACATGTCCTGCGGTGTCCCCAGCGGCGCCTACCGGATCGTGGACGAGGCCCTGGTGGAGGACGTCCAGGCGCAGTCCTCCACCGGGCTGCGGGACCTGGCCACCTGGCTGCCTCGCAGGCCGGAGGACGTCACGGTGCCGCTGAACATCGGGGCGGGCCAGTACCGGGGGATCGGCCGCCTGGTTATTCTCACCAAGCTGGCGGAGATCCAGCGCGCGGTGCGCCAGGCGGTCGAGGCCATGGGGCACCCGGAGTCCCTGCGGACGGCGGAGGAGGCCGCCCGGCGGGTGCCCGGCGTCGGTGCTGCTCCCGCCATCGACATGGCGCCCATGGTGCTGGTGGTCTCCTCCATGGCGGGAGGCTCGGGGGCCTCCATGACCCTGGACGTGTGCCGCCTCGTGGCGGGGACGGACCTCGACCTGACGATCAACCCGGACAATATCAGTGTCTTCCTGTACACGGCGGAGGTCTTCCAGAAGTCGGTGCCCGCCAATGCGCGGCAGGGGATGCCGGGGAACACCCTGGCCATGCTCGGTGAGATCGTGGCCACCCAGTCGGGCGGGGACGGGGAGGCCGCGAAGGCCGACCGGGACCTGTACGCCAAGATGGGGGTCTCCATCGGGGTGGGCAAGGCCTTCAAGCGAGTGACTCCCATTGGCCTCAAGGCCGGCGGCTCCGGCGCGGTGTTCGGGGACGGCACCTCCGAGGGGGTCTTCCGCGGCATGGGGCGCGGGCTCGCCCGCTACATCTCCAGCAATGCCTTCCAGGACTATGTGAATTTCGATATCGCGAACTATGTCGATGTGCCTAATCGTTCCTTGGTGAGCTGGGGCGCGGACCCGAACAACACGGCCTGGAGCTCCTTCGGCTACGCCTCCCTGAGCACGGGACGGGACCGCTACGCCGAGTACGCCGCCCAGCGCCTGGCCCGCAGGTCCGTGGACCACGTCCTGGACGGGTTCCGGATCCCGGGGGACACCACCAGCGACACCCAGCGCCTGGCCAACCTGTGGCAGCACTACCAGAGCCAGGAGCTGCACAGCCTCGGGCTGCCCGAGGGGGCGGGGGCCAATGTGCTCAGCGCAGCCGGCACCGCTGCGGACCAGGCCGTCATCGACTGGGTGCTCTCCGACGACATCAGCCAGAGCCTCAACCGCGCCGTCCTCAACCGGCGCGCCGAGGAGGCCGTGTCCAACGTGATGGCCCAGCGCCCCCAGGCCGACGGCATGCCCGTACCGGAGTGGGCGGCGAATATGGCCCAGTTCCTCGGCTACCACGAGCCCAGGGTTCTTGAGGAGCTGGAGAAGACGGCGGCGGTCCTGGCCCTGCAGCGCTCCCAGGAGATCGCCGACCGCGCGGCCGCCACCGTCCGCTCCGCCGTCGCCCGGCTGGGGATCCCCTACGCCACCACGGTTCTGGCCCGGGTGCGCGAGCCCGGAGGCGTCATCGACTCCCTGGTGCCGCGCCTGACGGCCCTGGAGTCGCTCAGACCCGCGAACGCGCTGGCCCTTCCCGAGGCTCTCGCCGCCCAGATGCGCGGCATGGGCAAGGCGGTCCTGGGCGGCGCCGGGGCCGAGCAGGTGGTGGAGAGGGTGCGCGCCTCCTTGCAGGACCAGGTGTACAAGTGGCTCGCCGCTCGGACCTCCGTCCACCTGGCCACCGCCCTGAAGGACCTGTCCAGGTCGGCGGTCAAGCCCCTTCAGGACGTCCTGGAGGACGCCGGCAAGGTCCTTCAGAGTGCGCGCCACAAGGAGGCCACGGAGCGGGGCGTCGCCAATGTCGCGACCTCGTTCTACACCGCCTGGCCCGAGGAGCCCGAGGCGGGGCAGACGGAGACGGCCTCCGTGCCCGTGCGCTTCGCCACCGCGCACAACGAGGTGGTCCTCATGCCGGTCTCGGAGTACCCCGGACGCTTCTCCGAGCACGTGCGGGACTCCGTCCAGCCCCCGTTCAACGCGGACCTGCACCAGGCCTACGCCGAGGCGGTCCGCGAGGTCGTCACCGGGGTGTGGGAGCAGGGGGCCGACGTCAGGCCGCCCGCGAACCTCCTGACCGTCACCACCGCCTGGGTGCCCAGCGGCCTGCCGGGGGCCACCGGCGGGGTGCTGCCCACCCCGGCCCGCTACGAGCTGCGCCTGACCCCGGCCGATCTGCTGGAGCGCTCCCGCGCCTTCGTCTCCAGGCGCGGGGAGTCCTTCGAGCAGTTCTGCTCCCAGTCGATCCGTGAGTACCTCGGTGATGAAGGGGCGGGCGACTACGAGCGGGACCAGCGCGCCCAGGCCGTGCTCGCGGGCCTCAAGGAGGCCATGGAGATGGCCCGCCCCCTGGCAGAGGTCAACAAGCGGCTCTACGAGAGGCTCCATAAGGGGACTGAGGCGGAAGAATTCCGGCGCGAGTACCGCTTCACCCCGATGCCCGTGGGGAAGACGGTGACCGCCCAGCTGTGCGAGTACGTCACGACCCTGCCGGATATCGACGAGGACGAGCTGCCCCGTCGTATTGAGCGCGCTGCCCAGACCGACGCGGCCGTCTCGCGGATTGACGTCTTCGGCTCCTTCTCCCGGACCCTTCCGGCCGCCTACTCGGGCATTCTCGACTCCGTCAAGGAGGCCTGGAACCAGGCCAAGAGCTCCCCCGGGGCCCGGGAGCAGATGTGGGACTTCCGGCGCGCCCGGCCCCTGTCGGGGGGTGTTCCCATCAGCGACATCGACCGGAAGATGCAGATTCGCGGCTGGTGGGTGGCCTCGCTGTGCGGCGGCCTGGAGCGCCCGGCCTGGGGCGACAAGCAGGCCGACTACACGCCGGTGCGCATCTGGGACCGGGAGCACCGGCGCTGGCTGGAGTTCCCCACCCCGCTGCTGACGCCGCCCTCCAGAATGATCGTGGCCAATGCTCTGCTGCCCGCGGTGCTGGAGTCCATGCTCCTGGCCTACCTGGAGGTCTCCCAGCGGGGCCAGGAGGCCTTCCTGCCCTGGACGGTCATGCGCCAGTGGGCCGAGTCCGGGGAGAATGATCCCATGAGGGCCCTCGGGATCCAGACTCCCGTGGAGGAGAACCTCGGCGACCTGCTGGCCGCGGGCTCGATCGACGACCTGCCCCCGGCGGTGGAGGGCCTGGGGAGCGCCACGACCGCCGAGGAGCGCCGTGAGGTGCTGCTCGGCTACTGCGACTCGGTTCTGGCCTACCTGGACCAGCACTACCTGCCCGGCCGGGGCAAGAAGGACGAGCCCGGCTGGTTCACCAACTACCGGCGGCGCGATCTGGTGGAGTGGACGCCGCTCACCGTCGATCTGGCCCAGGAGATGAGTGAGGAGCTCATGCACGTGCGCAATGTCCTCAAGACCCTCAAGCCCGCGAGCAGCGGCGCCGGCGACGCATCTCCCTTCTCCGACGGCGGGATGGTGTTCTGAGATGGCCGCCCAGAAGCAGGAGGCGGCCGGCTCCGCCGTCCTCATCGTCGCCCCGCCCAGTCAGCGCCCGGTCCTGGCCGCGCTCACCGACCTGTCGGCTGCCGGCCTCGTGGCCCCCTTCCTCATGGGCTTCACCACCCTCCTCAAGCCCCTCATCGTCCTGCTCAACGGCGCCGCCAACGCCGTCCTGCACGCCATGGGCATCGAACCCGCCGAGGAGCTCAGCGGCACTCGCAGCGCCGGCGAGCTCGCCTCCCTCGTGCGCCACAGCGCCGAGGAGGGCACCCTCGACGCCTCCACCGCCACCCTGCTCACCCGCTCCATCGGCTTGGGGGCGCTCACCGCCGTCGACGTCATGACCGACCGCGGTCGCCTCCACACCCTCGAGGCCGACGACTCCGCCGAGGACGTCGTGCACCTGGCCCGTGCCACTGGTCACTCCCGCTTCCCCGTCATCGGCCGCGATGTCGACGATGTTATGGGCATCGTCCACCTGCGCCGCGCCATTGGCGTCCCCTACGAGCGGCGCGCTGACGTGCCGGTGGCCTCCACCTCCCTCATGACCCCCGCGCCCCGAGTTCCCGAGACCATGCCGCTGGCCGACCTGCTCGTCGAGCTGCGTGCCCAGGGCTCTCAGATGGCGCTCGTCGTCGACGAGTACGGTGGCACCGCCGGTGTCGTCACCCTTGAGGACGCCGTCGAGGAGGTCGTCGGGGAGTACGGCATCGCCGGCCTCACCGACGTCGTCGGCAGGGTCTGGCCGGGCGCCCGCCACGAGCTGCTCAACGAGACCAACCGGGACGAGGTCACCGCCGGCCTCCTCGACTGGCTCGAGCGCCGCCGCACCGGCAGGATCTTCGACTGACGGGCCCGGGACGACGAGGGGGCGCGGATCCCACGGCCCGCGCCCCCCTCGTCCCGCACCGGACGGGCCGGGATCACCCGGTGATGTTGTCGTTCGTGACGGCCACGGCGACGTTGTGCCCGCCGAAGCCGAAGGAGTTGTTCAGTGCGGCGAGGCGGCCCTCGGAGGGCAGCCCGACGGCCTCGTTCGCGGCGATGGTCACGCCCAAGTCGTCCTCGGGATCGTCGAGGTTGATCGTCGGAGGGACGATGCGCTCGTGGAGGGCCAGGAGGGTCGCCATGGTCTCGAGGGCGCCCGCGGCGCCCAGCAGGTGGCCGGTCATCGACTTGGTGCCGGTGACGACGACGTGGTCGGCGTCGTCGCCGAGCAGCTCGCGGATGCCGTGGGCCTCGGTGACGTCACCGGCCGGGGTCGAGGTGGCGTGGGCGTTGATGTGGTTGATGTCGGCGGGCGCCAGGTCGGCGTCGGCGAGGGCCTTGCGCATCGCGGCGCGCTGACCCC
>ERZ772924.1054-NODE-1054-length-13184-cov-3.007693_pt1 | contig 13184 bp, 12 predicted proteins | sample MGYA00512116_ERZ772924 | MGnify/ENA primary metagenome ERZ772924 (study PRJEB29015, sample SAMEA2737920) | human oral metagenome | biome: human oral; feature: human-associated habitat; material: dental | place: China | collected 2134 ...
AGAGAGCTTATAGGAAGCTTATACGAATCTTGGAAGATTGGTATAGAAAGGGTGTGTAAATAGTTAAAAATAAGGAGTTAAGAGAGGGGAGTAAGAAGTGATTTTGAGGATAATAAATCGAAAGTAAAGAGAAGTGAATACGTTGGTGTATTGAATGTCAATAGAAGAAGAGTGCTATCTGAATTATTGAAGGGAAAGTGATAAAAAGCGTTTTTTTGCCCGAAAAGATAATAGAAAGAAGAACATTTGACGGGGTGAAAATTGAAGCAAATTAACAGATAGCTTTGCTATCAGAATTCTGCGTGAGATTTCACTGAGAGCTAAAAAAGAACTAAATTTGTTAATTGGTGAATTAGCAAATTAGTTGTATCTTTGCATAACCGTACTACATACATTTCTTATGAAAAACGAAAAAAAATCGACAGAATGGTAGAACGGGAGTTGAAGAATTTAAGGATTACGTTATATGTGACTTTATGGCTAAATTCTTAAATGGTATGTCTATAACTATGTAATACACGATGGGGCTCACGGTGAGTATTTTGGTATGTATTTCTATCGATAGCTATGTGCTCAATAAGTTTGTTCCTTATCTTAAAGAAACTTCATATACCCTTTTACCCTCTGTTGAGAAGGCAAAAAATGATATGTATCAACTATTGAGTAAACAGTAAAGTAAATCAACCATAAAGGAGATATAAAAAGCGAACAACTAAAAAAATGGAGGCACACAATGGCAATAGACGGAGTAAAGATTATCGATAGCGATAGCGGTTACGATATTTATAACAATATCACAGAACGCTACAAAGACGGTGAAGATATTGAAAAAATCAGACAAGATTGGTTGAACGAGGAAGACAATTTCTGTATTGACGAATTATTTACGGAAATATACTGGACGGCATTCGCCTACTCGCTTTGGAAAATCGGGTACAAGGAAGATGAAGTCCGCCGGAAAGCATTGGAAATAATAGAAGGCGGAGCCAGTGCATTGTGGGACGAGATTCATACCCAGGCCCGACGACAAAGGCAGAAGGCTCTCGAGAAATTAAAATTACAACTCTCGTCGGATAATCCGAAGCCGCTTCGCAAACCGACGATAAAAAAACCGAAAGAACCATATTTCCAAAAAGGCGATGTATTAGCCGTTGCGATGAAAGAAGGGTATGGAATTTGTTTTATTTCGGCAGTGGACAGTTCGCCGAGAAAGGTAGAATATCATATCGCCTGTACAAGGTATTTAAGCGATAAGTATCCTACAATGAACGATTTTCTGGAGAGTAAGATTGCCTGTGGGAAGCATAATCAAGATTTCGCGTTAAGAACCGACTGCTGGTTTAATCATAAAGATTTGGGGGCAATACTGCCCTCTATTAGAAAGCTTGGTTCCGTTCGATTTAGACCATATCTTTTATGGGTGCTGGCACCTGCACACAACTTAGACGATATTTATAAGGAGATAGTACAAGACAAAAAATACTTCGGTGGCAAAATAAAAGAAGTATCCGAATTGGTCGAGACAGTGATAGAGGATACCGAGGAGATGTGATAACAGAATAATTCAAGATAATTAAAATACGAGATAATAAACAAAAGGGGTTGATAAAAGAAAAAGAACGTTGTATGCACTTTTTATTTTCTTTGTTTTGGTAGGCGTATGCTAGTGGAAGGTAGGAGAATAAAGAGGGATTATGAAATAAAAAAGGGGGTAATTGTTGTGAGTATGATTATTTTTTGTACCTTTGCACCGAATTACAGAAATGAACACTTGGGGTCGACCGGTTTTGACAGTAAGTGGCATTGAACAGTAAGCATACCGAGCTGTGAAATGAATGCTCGATAATCTCTATTTCAAAATTTTAAATGGCGAGAATAACTACGCTCTTGCTGCCTAATCTGAAGTTTAGTAAGATTGCTGGCTAAGTCCCTACAAGGTAGGGAAGCGAGATGTCTCTGAAAAGCCCTTGTTGACGGCGTTTCGTACAGAGGCACCATAAAAGTCAACATTGAACCTGCGGTACGCTTCTGCTAACGGTTCTTAAGCAAAGGAAGCTAAGCGCAAAATGGGCGGTGCTCGGTCAGTTTTGCGACGAAAATCAAACGAGGACTAAGTATGTAGAAAGCTTTTTGATGACTTATTTGGACGAGAGTTCGATTCTCTCCGACTCCACATTACAATCTCATTATAGAACGAGAACTAAATAGAAAAACACTTCTATTTAGTTCTCGTTTTTATTCATTTTAGAAGTCTTGTTCACTAAATATTTGTTATATTTTTTCATTTATTTATCATTAAGTAGTAAAGTTATTGGCGTTTTCTTGTATTATCTTTATATTTGCGCCTTTAATAACAACAAAGATAATAATGAATACGCTCTTTACTATCGGCATTTTCCTTTGCTTTTTTCTTTCTGTATTGCTCTTTACCAAACGCCCTCAATCCTTATCGGATAAGGTATTGGGGATATGGTTGGTGTGCATTGGTATTTATCTGCTGAATTACTATCTGCATTATTTAGGCTATTGGGAGAAATATCCTCATTTGGTAGGAGCGACGCACCCTTTTCCGCTTTTGTTTGCTCCTTTTGTATATTTGTACGTGTTGGTGTGTTCACGTGAAGACCAACATTTTCATTGGCGCGATAGCTTGCACTTTTTACCTTTTTTGCTCACCTACGTTGTGATGTTTCCCTTTCTTTTCGGCTATTCGGCGACTGAAAAAGCAATGATAGACCAAGCCGATTACCATAGCCCCTATCAATGGTTATTTACAACTTCGTTTGTAGCTTTTGTGACCGTGAGTGTGGTGTATATTGTATTGGCTTATCAGAAAATCAATCAGTATGAGCGGGTAATAGGCGACAATTTTGGCTATAACGAAGGTATTAGTTTGCAATGGCTACGACTCTTGCTCATTGGGTTCGGGCTGATTTTCTCAGTGATGATAGTGGGATATATAGTGCAATTTCTCTTAGAAATAGAGATAGGAGTTAATATAGAACTTATTTTCTTAGCACTCTTTGTCTTACTTATAGGGCTTATTGGCTTCTGGGGCATACGGCATCAGGGAATTTTTAGTATTGAAAAACAAAAGCCTTTTATAAAGAATTTAGTCTTGTCTGACAATTCTTATAGGTCAGACAATATTGAACCTTCTCCATTCTCCAAAACTCCTGAATACCGCAAATCCGGATTGAAAGCTGAGGACGCAACTAGCTTACACCAACAGTTGCTCACACTAATGACTACCGAAAAACCTTATCTCGAACCTAAACTCTCCTTAGCTCAATTAGCTGAAATGTTAGGTGTACTTCCTAATCACCTTTCACAAATTATCAACCAATACGAAGAAAAGAATTTTTATGACTTTGTGAACAGTTATCGTGTCGAAGAGTTTATCACTTTGGCAAAGAAAGACATTGATAAGAATTTTAATCTTTTGGGGCTTGCCTATGAAGCGGGCTTTAACTCTAAGTCCTCTTTTAACCAAGTGTTTAAGAAGATAACAGGTAAAACACCAAGTGAATTTCTGAATTAGGTACGAGAAGCATAGTTTAGCACGTCCAAACTCTCACGCTACCCTCTCTTTTCACTTCCTCCGACCCGTCCGCCCCGCACAATTCTTCCGGCGAATAAAACCTCCCTAACCCCTTGCCTCACTGCCATTCGTCATTCATCTCTCGTCATTCGTAATTCGTCATTAAAAAGCGTCCATTCCCTCACGCTTGGGCGATGCACCTTGTTTTCCACCATACCTTTGCCCCAGAATTTTAAACGTATTACGCAATGAAAACCTTTTTGAACATCGTTCTTTTTTTAGTGCTTCCGCTTGTAGCACACACACAAGATATTACCCAAACACTTAGGGGTACTATTTATGACCAAAGCAGACAAATAGAGCTCAGCAAAGCTACTTTGGTTATCCCTAATATCAGTTATAAAATAGAATTCTAACTTCTTATCTTTTACCTCTTATTTCTTATATAAATAAATGAAAAAGTATAATCACCCTATTTTGTTTTTCACCCTTTCCCTTGTGATTCCTTGGGTATTGTGGTTTGTGGTGGCTTATTGGAGTCACCAGCCAAAAGCACCTAATGCTTTTTGGACAGGCTTTTTTGAATTGGCAGGTTTGTTAGCGCCTATGGGCGTGGCTACCTACCTCTTTACACGCAATAAGGAACTATTATCCGACCTCAAAGGGCGTTTTGTAGGCAAAAAATTGCTCACCAACCGCTATTTTTGGATTACTCTCTTGTTTCCACCCCTTTCCATTGTGGTGGCACAGCTACTTTCGCTCAATTTAGGGCATAGTCTCGACCAGTTTTACATTTCAGGGCAACCCAGTTTCAGTTCAGCGCCTTTCAACGCTTGGTTTGTGCTCTGTTTGGCGCCAGTGCTCGAAGAATTGGCTTGGCACACCTATGGCACTGATGCTTTGCGTAGCAGGTGGAGCTTGTTCACCTCATCGCTTATCTTTACTGTGTATTGGGGGTTATGGCATTTGCCCTTGTTCTTCGTAAAGAACTATTACCAAAGCAACATACAAGCTGAGGGGTGGCTCTATACAGTCAACTTTTTCGTGAGTCTGTTTGCCTTTGTGTTTATCATCAACTGGTTGTATTACAAATCGGGGCGCAACGTGCTGGTAGCCATATTATTCCATTTAGTAGCCAATGTTTCCAACGAAATCTTCGCCACCCACCCCGATAGCAAACTGATACAAACAGGCTTATTTGCCCTACTAATGGGCTATATATTAGTGAAAGAAAGACGATTGTTTTTTAGTAAATAAAGTCTCGGTTCCACCGAAAAAGCCAATCCTCAAAGGTAAGAATTTGTTGATATTCAGCTAGTGTTCGGTGAATGTATAATTAGTGACCATTGTAGACCCACTGTAGACCCACTGTAGAGCCACTGTAGAGCCACTGTAGACCCACTGAAGCCCCACTCTAAATTCGTTTAGTGTATAGTTAAAATATATCTATCTGTCATTTGTCATTCGTTATTCGTTATTTTATTTGGCGGTTAGTAAATAAAGAAGTACTTTTGTTAAACCAAATTGTATTCTGACTATGAAGAAATCAAAATCAGGTGTCATTCATTTTCTTACCAAAGAAGAAGGCGGACGGCAACACCCTCCTAGCGGTGAGGTCTATTATGCCTCCACTTACATCGAGCAATTGCCTCAACCAAATTGGAGCATTATTATTGAATTTGAAGAGCCTATGAAAACAGGTGAATACAGTGCTTTGTGCCAAGTGAGGTTTCTTGTCGGTCACGCCCCCGCTTATATCTTAGACGAACTTCACGAGCTCAAAGTGTATGAAGGGGCTAAAATCGTAGGAAAAATTGTGTTCGATTAGTTATTTTTCGTCGCAAATTTAGCCAAAGTTTAAACATTAGCTAAGTTGAAAGTCTTAAATCAATTTATTAAAACAGTATGAAATCATCAGAAAAAATATTATTAGCCGGAGCGACCGGTTATTTAGGTCAGTTTATATTAGCTGAACTCTTAAAAAAAGAATACCCTACCCGCATTATAGTGCGCAATAAGTCGAAAATAGCACCCGCCTTACTTACCCACCCACTATTAGAAGTAGTCGAGGCTGAGGTAACAAAACCTAATACTTTACTCGGTGTGTGCGAGGGGGTTACCCAAGTGATTTCCGCTGTCGGAATTACTCGGCAGAAAGACAAACTCACCTATGAGCAAGTAGATTATGCGGCTAACAAGAACTTGCTTGACGAAGCACTGCGCTCAGGGGTACGTAAGTTCGTATATATTTCCGTATTAAATGGTGAAGCACTACGTCCTATTGCCATTGGGGCTGCCAAAGAGCGTTTTGTAGATACCCTTAAAACCAGTGGAATGGACTATTGTATCGTGCGTCCATCGGCTTTTTACAGCGATATAGCTACCTTCTTTTCAATGGCAAAAGAAGGTAAAGTGCGTCTCTTTGGCAAAGGGCAATACGCTATGAATCCTATTCACGGCGAGGATTTAGCCGAGGTGTGTGTAGCCCAATTAGAGAGCTCCGAAAAGGAAGTGAATGTAGGAGGGGCTGAGGTGTTCACCCAGTATGAAATCGCTACTTTGGCTTTCGAGGTGTTACATAAGCCTGTGAAGGTCGGTTTTTTGCCTGATTGGGTACGGAAGTCCGTTTTGAAAATAGGCAAATATCTCTTGCCTAAAAGTGCTTACGGCACTATAGAATTCGTTTTCACCGTAATGGCAATGGATTCGGTAGCGCCAATGAAGGTAGGAAAACATAGGTTGAAGGCATTTTTTGAGGGGCTTTAAAATAAATATTTGCATTTGTAGTATAAAATTACTATTTTTGCAAAGTTATTCTCTACCTCTATGCATCATATTCGTAAAAGCAAATGGAAAACTATTACCACCGTAGGCTTCGCTTTATTTGCGATGTTCTTTGGGGCGGGTAATCTTATATTGCCTCCGTTCATAGGTTTAAGAACGGAAGGTGAATGGGGTATGGCGTTGTTAGGCTTTTTTATCACCGCTATTTTAGCTCCTTTCTTAGGGGTGTTAATGGTGGCTAAAACGGGCACTCACTTCACTGATTTAGGGAAGAAAACGCACCCTTGGCTCATTAAAATCCTTACGTTATTAGTTATTTTATGCATAGGTCCTTTGGTAGCTATCCCACGCACCGCTGCTACTACTTTTGAGGTAGGCATACAACCCTTATTACCTGCTTTTCCTAAGGTGTGGTTCATCGTTTTATTCTTTGCCGTTGTAACCGCATTATCTATATCGAAATCCAAGATTGTAAGCATTATAGGCAGGTTTCTCACTCCTTTTCTGCTGATAGTTTTAGTACTGCTTATTGTTTTAGGCGTATGCTTTCCTCCCGATAGTATTACCTCTACGGCATTTACCGCCATCGAAAGTTTTTCGTTAGGTTTCTTAGAAGGCTATCAAACAATGGATTTGCTGGCTTCGGTTATCTTTGCAGGTATTGTTATTGCAGCAGTAATAGATAGTGGATATACCTCACGCAATGAGCGTGTTTCTGTTACTTTTGCGGCTGGAATGCTTTCTACGCTCTGTTTGTTGTTTATTTATGGAGGGCTTATCTACTTAGGCGCCACTACCGATTACCCTTTAACTGATAGCGTACAACGCACTGAACTTCTGTTACACATTTCTCATTCTGTTTTAGGGAAATGGGGTACTATCACTGTTGCCTTAGCTATTGGTTTTGCTTGTCTTACCACGGCTATTGCTCTTACATCGGCAGTGGGTTTGTTCTTTGAAGAAGTAACTCATCAACGCGTCCCGTACAAAGTAGGTGCTATAGCCTGTACGCTTATTTCAGTAGTATTATCAATTAACACGGTGGATAATATCATCAACTATGCGATTTATATTCTGCTATTTATATACCCGATAGTCTCTACTCTCATTATAACCGTTTTATTCTTCGACCGCTTTGTAAATAGCAAATTACCCTATATTTTAAGCGTATTGGTCACTGCTATTATTTCCACTATTGATAGCTGTCAAACATTAGGACTTCCCTTTGATAAGCTTTATGAAATTAAAAGCCTATTACCTTTGAGCGATTACGGTTTAGAATGGTTTTTACCTGCCTTGCTAACTTTTATTATTACAGCTTTCATAAAAGGCTTTCAGAAGAAATAATTAGCGTATTATTTGCGGTTTTGATATTTATTTGTACTTTTGCGCCGTCTCATAAGGGGTGCTGTAACAGGCTGAGATTATACCCATTGAACTTGAACGGATAATCCCGTTGAAGGAATGAAACTAAGCAATTGGAGCTTGTTTTTGCTTTTGGGTAGCATAAACAGGCTTTTTTATTTTATTAACACACCAAATAATAGCCTCTTTTATTTGTAAATATTTATTTTACAATGAAAAATGTACTTTTGTACACTGCTATTTGCCTTACTACATCGGCAATGGCACAACAGACAATAGAGCCTGACTCTATCGTCCTTTCACCTAAGCCCATTCAGTTAGACGAAGTATTAGTATCGTCCGTGAGGGCTACCAGAAAACTTCCCGTAACCTTTTCTAACCTCTCTAAAGAGGAAATCAAGACCAAAAATTTCGGTCAGCAAATGCCTTTGTTGTTAGGTCAGTTACCTAATGTAGTGAGCTATTCCGAAGATGGTTCGGGCTTCGGTAGTAGCAATATGTTTGTACGTGGGAGCGATTTGTACCGTACTAATGTTACTATCAACGGCGTACCGCTCAACGACTCCGAATCACAAGGGGTTTTCTGGTATAATCTCTCCGACTTTGCTTCTTCTGCCGAGAGCATACAGTTGCAACGCGGAGTGGGTACTTCTTCTAATGGAGCAGGAGCTTTCGGCGCAAGTCTAAATGTTCTCACCGATGCTGTACAAGAGCAGGCATCAGGAGAACTCGCCAACTTCTACGGCAGTTATAATACTCACAAACACAGTCTTAAACTTTCTACCGGAAAACTCAACGACCGTTTTGAGCTCAGCGGACGCTTTTCTGTTATCAAGAGTGATGGCTATCGCGACCGCGCTTCCTCCGACCTTAAATCCTACTTCTTACAAGGCGCTTATAGCCACGGGGGTACGCTCATCAAAGGATTGGTATTTGGAGGCAAACAAAGTGTCTATCTCACTTATCTGGGAGTAGATAAAGAGACTTTACACAGTAATCGCCGTTATAATCCTGCGGGTGAATACAAAGATACCGCTGGTAACAAACGTTTCTATGAAAACGAAACTGATAACTATCAGCAAGACCACGCCCAACTGCATTGGACGCAACAGTGGAATACGGCGTGGCATACGCAACTTTCCTTCCACTACACCAAAGGTAAAGGCTATTGGGAGAACTATGAGAAGAAAAAATATTCTAAGGTAGGATTGCCCAAAGTGCTCGACGGGGCAGGCAAGGAACAAAAAGCATACATCATTCACCAACAAGGATTGAACAATGATTTCTGGGGTACTACTTTTTCGGTGAACTATCAGAAAGACGGTGTGCAACTGCTATTTGGAGGATTGCTCAATCGCTATGAAGGGTCGCATTACAAAGACTTGCTATGGGCAGAAAAAGCGCCTTTTGTATATGGCAATCGTTATAGTTACGAAGGACTCAACACCAAAGAAGAAGCGGCAGGCTACGGGAAACTCACTTGGCAATTTGCCCCTAAATGGAGCCTGTTTGCCGATGTACAATTCCGTCACGTAGGGTATAAGGCGAATAAATACAAAATAGACGAAAACCTTAACAGTTTCAACCCTAAGGCGGGTATTACCTTCTTCTTGAATGCACATAACGACCTTTACCTCTCTTATGCTCGTGCTACCAAAGAGCCTAACCGCTCCGATTACAAGAGTTATTACGAAGCCTTACAGGACGACCCTAATGCTAAAAAACCTATAGCCGAGAAGCTCAACGATATAGAACTCGGTTGGCGACTCACCACCCCCAAAGTACGTTTAAATCTCAATGGGTATTATATGGGCTATGAAGACCAATTAGTGCTTTCAGGGAAGCTCAACAGCACCGGTTATCCTATCCGTGAGAATGTAGGCAAGAGTTATCGTGCAGGAATTGAAGCTGATGCGATAGTGCAACTCTCAGAGCGTTGGTTGTGGTCGCCTAACGTAGCTTTTAGCAAAAATATAAACAGAGATTATAAGAGTCAAGATGCTGAGGTAGCCACTCGCACCATTAGTTGGGGCGATACCCGCATTTCGTATTCTCCTGATGTAGTGCTCGGTAATACCATTACTTTTATGCCTATTGAGGGTTTTCAAATAGGGTTGATTTCTAAATATGTAGGTGCGCAATATGTAGATAACACCGAGCGTGAGGAAGCAAAACTCGATGCTTATTTCGTGAACAACCTCAGTTTGCAATACGAGTGGAAGCCTAAAAGCACTTTCAAATCGGTATTGTTTTCAGTAATGGGGAATAACATTTTCAATACCAAATACACTCCTTACGGCGATAACGGCTACGGAATGGTGTATATTCCCGCTGCCGAAGCCAATTACTTAGTAGGGGTAACACTCAGTTTTTAAGAGATAAAAGATAAAGTCTGCTATAGTTTTTGTTACTTTGTTTTGAAGTTTCCATTTCTTTTATTATCTTTGTCGCGTAATCCTAAAAACTAACCCTATATGAAAAAACATCTATTTATTTTTACCATTGCAGGACTCTTCTTTTCCTGCCAACGCGAAGAGGCAGACGCCCCGTTCGCAACCGACACTGATATTTCAGTATTACCAAGTACTGAAACGAAGGCTTCTGACAACGGACTTTTAGGTTGGGTGGCTCTCACAGGACAAACCCATATTTCGGCGGAGGAAGCCCAAGAAACCGCTCTCGCTACCGCAATGCAAATGCGTGAAGTAGAGGGTATTGTTACCAAAGCTCCCTTAAAAATTGGCTCAATTGAGGTAGTAAAAGGTAACACTCGCAAGCCTTACGTACCCACCAAAGGCAATGCAAAACCCGAACAAGCCGATGTCTACATTGTAAACTTTGCCAATAACCAAGGGTATGTAATTACCTCAGCAGATAGGCGTGTTTCTGGCGTATTAGCTTATAACTCTTACGGACATTTAGGCGACACTATTAGTAACCCAGGACAAGCGATACTCTTTAGCTATATGCAGGCGTATATAGAAGAACAGCGTGCCACCTTTGAAGCTAATAAAGAAAAACTCGCTACCCAAGCCGAAGAAGCTATCTTCAAACAGCTTTCTAAAGAACGACAAGCAGAACTGATTAAAGAAGGCTACTTTGATGAAAACGGAAAGAAAATAACGAGCAAATTTGGAATAACAAGAAAGCTTTGTGTTTTTGATGAAGTAGAGAATTCTAAAGATAAGCCAGAAAAAAGAATTGTTTATGGCGAATGGGAAACGAAGGAGGTTAAAGCACCTTTAATTAAAACCCTTTGGGGACAAAGAGGCAGTTATAACGATGCTCTTCCTTTATATTGTGAGTCAAGAACAGACGAACCTCCTGTAGGTTGTACAGCAGTAGCCATAGGACAATTGTTAGCCTATCACAAAAAACCTGATAGCATTGTAGGACGAAAAATGCACTGGGACGATATGACCAAAGTAGATGCGGGAGATATGTTTTCTAGTATCTATAGTTATGATGTTTTGGATAACCCAATTGCCAAAGGTGATATTCAACATTTATTAACCCACTTGGGAGATGGCAATTTATTGGCGATGAAATATGGCTGTAGCAAGAGTGGCTCAAGTAGAGAGTTTGGAACTTTGCACTCATTAGGCTATACAGAAATAAAAAAAGAGAAATATAACTATTTGACAGTTATCTCAGAGCTAAAAAACAACCGCCCTTTACTTATTGATGGTTGTGCCATTGAGACAGACCATAAGATAGACTTTTTAATTACTAAAATTGAATGGCAAACCTATGATAAATGCCACGCTTGGTTATTAGACGGCTATGTAAGAAGAGAGAGAACCGTAACAATTCATATTGATTGTAACTACGGAGAAGATTCTTATAGAGAACAATATACAGAAAAATAGAATTAGTCCATAATAATTTCGGTTGGGGCGATTCTAATTGGGGAAATAAATTTGATTTGAATTTAGATGGCTCAGGTAGAAATAATACAGGATGGTACCATATAGGTATTTTTAATGTTAATGGGCATAAAGAACCTTCTAACACCTTTAAATCAGGCACTCCTTATAACTACCAATTTAGAAACCATATTATAACAAACATTCACTAATCTAAATAATATGAAAAAAACAACTTTAATAATCCTTGTTATAATTACATTCTTTACTTTAGGATGTAACAGAGAAAACAACTACCTGTGCTGTTCTCCTCCACCCGATTTTCATCTATTCGTAAATAAATCTTCTTCTCTATATCAAGATTTTTTAGATGATAAAGGAGATTTTGACAAACAAAACGTGTATTTCTATCAGTTATTAGACAACAATAAAGAAAGAAAGCACGATACTTTTTCAGTTATTCATACTTCTAAAAAAGAAGGATATGCTGTAGTGTACATAAATTCGGCACCTTTCCTATACACAGGAAAAACAGAAATTCTTTACCTTAAAAATAAGGCTAAAACCTACAAAATAGAGTTTTTAGGTACTATTGGAGAATGCTGTTCTGCTCATTTCCAAGAAATGTATATAGATGGAGTTAAAAATAATGATTTTATCTTAGTGAAATAACCTTAACCCTTTGTCAGGGAATTCCCTGACAAAGGGTATAAAAATAACTACTATGAAAAGAATATTATACCTTACACTGTTATTTGTTGTAATAGCTTGTAAAGAAAGTAAAGAAGAAAAAATATGTTCGCCACCACCTCCTACTTTTAGTATGTGGGTAAACAAAAACTCTGAGGTTCATAAAGAATTTATCAACGAAAGAGGAAATATTGACACTACTCATATTGCCCTATATAAACAAATAGGTAATACAAAGAAGGAGTATCCGATAGGATTTTATTATGAAACAGACCCTCGAGGAGATATATATTTACATATAGGAACTCAGCTTTGGTTTAAAAACGATGTGTATACTGGTAAAACTGAAACTCTCTACCTTCAAAATGCTTCCAAAACCTATAAAATAGAAGTAAATGGTTATATGGAAGACGATAAGTGTGGAGAGTATGCTGTAACAAATGAAATCCGTGTAGACGGTGTAAAAGTAGAAAATCATTACTTAGCAAAATAACCTTAGCCCTTTGGCAGGGAGTCCTCTGCCAGAGGGTATAAAAAAAGTATGTTATGAAAAATCTCTTACTCTTTACAATGCTATTTATAGTAATAGCTTGTAACCAAAACACAAGAGAGGATGAAACACCAGCTCCTTGCTGTTCTCCTCCCACTTCTTTTCACTTGTTTATATCTAAATCTGCTTCAGAGTATCAAAATTTCTTAAACGACAAAGGAGAAGCTGATAAAGAAAATGTGTATTTCTATCAAATGGTGAATAACACTGAAAAGAAATATCATACCTCACTGCTTACTGATAAATCTAAAAATAAAGATTATGCAGAAGTAGCAATGGATGAGTCAATGTTTCTATACACAGGAAAAACAGAAACGCTTTACCTTAAAAACAAAGCTAAAACCTACAAAATAGAGTTTTTAGGAACTCTCGGTAAATGTTGTTCTGG
>ERZ772924.1055-NODE-1055-length-13177-cov-17.905197_pt1 | contig 13177 bp, 16 predicted proteins | sample MGYA00512116_ERZ772924 | MGnify/ENA primary metagenome ERZ772924 (study PRJEB29015, sample SAMEA2737920) | human oral metagenome | biome: human oral; feature: human-associated habitat; material: dental | place: China | collected 2134 ...
CCCCGAAACCGCCAACCCGCACGCCAACCTTCTGCCCTACGACGGCATCGTCAGCGATTTCGGACAGATTTTCACCGCCGCCGAAGCTGACCGTTATTTTGAAATTTTGCAGCGTGACATCCCCTGGCAGCACGACAAAGCCGTGATATTCGGCAAGCACATCATCACCGCCCGCGAAGTTGCATGGTACGGCGACACGTCCTACAACTACGGCTACTCTGGCGCAAACCGACAAGGAAGAATCTATGATGAGCCCTTATACGCGCGGCTTCGATCTGGTACGCAAACATCCGGGAACCAGCGGCCAAATTGCCTTGGCCAAGTGCATCCTGTCCCTGTACGACCCCTGCCATGCTTTTTCCGCCGGCGAAGTGCTATGGAGCCTGGATCGCGAATACACCGATACGGTGCTGGCGATGCTGGCTGAATATGCCGAACGTGGCGAAACCGAGGAGCTGCGTCAGGCGGGAAGATGGGTGTACCAAAACTTTCCCTGCCTGATCGAGCTTTCCGATGCCATGCGTCAGGCACGGATTCAGTTAGCCTTGCGCAAAGAGGCCGGATACCACGCCTAACCGGACGGTTTTCCGTCCCAACCAACCTGCTTCCGAGCAGGTTTTTTCAGACGGCCTTATCTGATTGCAGGCTGCCTGAAAAAACCTGTTCCAACAGCCGGCAGACTGCCTTCTGCCTCGATACAGCCGTTAAACAGTATCAGCCGCATCCGTGCGGTTACGGTTTTCTTTCAACCCTTTGGGGATGCACACCCCAACGGGGATGGTGTACCCCTGTTCCTTTGGAGATTGCACCATGTCCCGCTTGTCTTTATCCCAACTGACGGCCTGCTGTCCGAATTTGGAATATGTAACCGTTTCAGACGGCCATATTTCCGATGTCGGTACGGCCGATAACGATACTCCCCTGTTTCAGGTGACTGTCATCCACAAATCCAGCAGCCGCAAGACTGTTTTGAGCTGCCCGCTGCCGGAGGCTGCAGCGCGCACCCTGTGCGCCAAACTGACGGTTTACCCGTGGCGGCTCAACGTGGTCGAGCCGGCCGGCGTTTGACAGATTTTGTTTATCGGATAACAGGAGTTCTACCATGAATACCCATCTTTTCCCCGCTTCGGATTTCGTTTTCGACAACAACGGCCAAGTCTATATTACCCGTCGGCCGTGCGTACTGCGTTCTGCTGCCGGTTTCTATATCGGCCGCGAATGTTTCGACCCCGAAATTCCCGATTGGCCGCAACCCTACTCCCGCGAGAGTATTTACTGGGAAACCCGTCAGGAGGCGCAGGACTGGCTGGATGCCGGGAACTGGCCGCAGCCCTGATTTTCCGAACCTGCTCTCGAGCAGGTTTTTTCAGACAGCCTTTTGCTTACAGGCTGCCTGAAAAAGCCTGTTTAAACAGCCGGCAGACTGCCTTCTGCCCCGATACAGCCGTTAAACAGTATCAGCCGCATTCGTGCGGTTACGGTTTTCTTTCAACCCCGTGGGGAACATACCTGCGGGTATGCGTCCCCGTTTTTAGCTTATCTAGGAGGCGCATATGTCTTTCTCTCTATCTGGAACTCTCAATGTCATCGAACGTAACGGCCGTAAAACAAGGCCGACACGATGATGATCATCAGGAAGGTGTTGACCGGCTGCATGGTACGTTTGGTAATAAACTGCACCAGCATCGAAGTCAGTGCCAGCATCGCCCCCAGCTGCAACAGACTGATCAGGGGCGAGCCCGTACCCCCGCCGTTGAAAAACATGGCGACCGCATTCAGCCCCTTGGCCAGCACGTCGATATCGCCCACCACCCACAAGGTCGTGATATCCTGATCCGCCCCCGCATCGATGCTTGCCGGCAGGGCATCCGCCCAAGCCGGCAGCTGGGCCAACAGCAGTGCAAGCAATACCGTTGTTTGTCCGATACGTTCGCGGCTGCGGCGCAGGCAGGTGGCAAGCCGGTTTCTGCTGTGCGGTAGCCCGCTTGGCTTTTTGGACTGCCTGAAACTTTCAGGTAGCCTGAACAGGGATGCGGCTGCGTCGCAAACGAAACGGATGAAACAGAGGCGGCTGAACATGATGTTTCCCTTTATCGGTGTCGGCGTGTTGGTTATACCCATCACGGTCAGCTGCGACAGCGCGCGGGTGCGCAGCTTCAGAAACTCGTCGCATTCCTTACGGAAGGCTTCCGTCTCTTTCGGGCTACCTGAAAACGGATTTTGCGTCTTCAGCGGGATTTTGAAGGTCCACAGGCAGTAGCCCTCCAGAATGCGCGTTTCCGTGGTCGGCACCAACCGATGTCGGCTGCCGCGTTCGATAAAGGCGGCGCGTTCACGCACCCCGTATTGGGCGGTCTGTACCGCCGCATCACCAGATACGCCGAAACGCGCTAGGGCATAGGTTTCGGTTACCGGACGGATATAAGGTGAACCGAAATGGATGAACTGCATGATGGTGCCGCCTGGATAGGGCTCGTTCAGCAGGACTGCGGCCGCATCTGGGGTTTTGTCGTCCCAGCCGGCCAGCGGCGGGAACAGGCATGCCGAACCGATGGCATTGTCCGCTTCGCAATAGAAAATACCGTCTTCGTCGTTGCCGGCGGTCAGGGAGATATACTGCCAGCCGACATCTCGCTGTTCGTTTTTTTGGAAAATATTCATACCGCTGAGCATCTCGTCAAGCGGCAGGACCCGTTCTGCGGCCTGCCGCAGAGGGGTTAGAAGGGTGTGTCGTCGGATTCCGTTTCAGCCTGCTCCGGCGGGCGCGGCTGTTTCAGGGTAATGGAGGCAATGCGCTCGGAACCGAGGTCGAGGTAGAGGTTTTCGACGCGGATTTTACGGGTTTTGACCGTTTGACCGTCTTTCTCGTAGCTGTCGGACAGTTCCTCGCCTTCCACCACCACCGGCATACCTTTGGCCAGCAGCCCGTGCAGGTGCGCCGCACGGCGGTTCCAATACTCGCACTCCAGCCACTCGGTTGGGCCGGCCTGCACATAACGGTCCTGCCCGTCGACCTTTTGGCGTTTGAAACGATTGGAAGCAATCGAGAAGTTCAGGACGGTACTGGCTTCGCCGTCGCTGCGGTTAATTTCTTTGAGTTCGAAAGACTGTCCGAGATTGCCCCGGACAATGATAGAAATAGACATACGGCCTGTCTCCACGTGGGAAACGGCCGGATTGTGGATAACGGGTCGGCAAGCAACCCGTTTTATTGCAGATGGGGGTAGGAGGAAGTATAGTCGGACACAGCCTGCCTGTCAAGCCGGGCACTTACCCGGCATCAAACAGCCAGGGGTTGACCACTGCCAAACCGACCGCCTCGAACGGAGAGGTGTCCCGGGTCGCCACCATCAAACCGGCGGCATGGGCGGTGGCGGCAATATAGCCGTCGGCTGCCGACACCCCCCGGCCCCGACGGCGGGCGGCAGCCATCAATTCGGCATACGATTCCGCCGTCGCGCCATCAAAAGGCAGGATACGCCCCTCGAACAGGGGTAGTACCGACTGCTCCAGCCCGCTATGCAACACTTGCCGCCTCCTGCCTTCCGGCAGCACGGCAATGCCGTAGCGCAGTTCGGCCACCGTCACGGCCGACAGATAAAGCGTTTCGATCGACTGGGCATCCATCCAGCACACAACGGCAGGATCGGGCTGCTGCCGAAGGGTCTCGGAAATGACGTTGGTATCGACTAAAATCATTTGAATGACACCGGTTTTGCGACGGAAGGATCACGGACGGTTTCCAAATCCACCCCGCCGGCCTGCTGGCCCAAACCGGTCAGCAGCGAGCCCAATTTAACCCGCCGCTCGGGACGGGCGGCCTGCTCCAAAATCAGACGGATTTCCGCTTCGGTGCTGCGCCCGGCGGAGGCCGCCCGGGCTTTCAGGGCACGGTGGGTTTCGTCGGACAGGTTGCGGATGGTAATGGCGGCCATGGTAGGCTCCTTTGCAGAAATATGGAACACGGGAGATGGAATGCTATCATTTTTTCAAATTGATAGCAATCTATTGGATGATAAACGGCAACAAGCTTGGGCGGTCCGACCGTCTGTCAAACCATATCCGGCCGGTTCAATCGGTTTTCGGTTTGGAAGAAAAACGCAGGCTGACCGTATCCCAGGATTGCCGGTCAAACTCATATTGAGCCAGCATATTTCGTATCAGTTCGCGTTCGAAGATACTGTCTTTCCAATCATGGTGGAAACCCCGGACCACCCACAGATAAACTGCTACCGACAGGTTCAACGATAAGCACCACTGAAGTGCTTTCTGAAACAGGATACCTGCCGATTCCGGGTCGGCAATCCTCTGTGCCAAACCTTGGTAATCGGCTGCATTGTCCGATACCAACCAAAACAAGGCAAAGATCAGCAAAGGGGTCATGACAAAGGATCTAGCCAACAAAACCATGGCCTTGATTAGCAACTTCCCCGTCAATTTCAGATAGACTGCCCGATTGCGCAGTACCCGGTTTTCCAGCTCGTCCAACTGCGCCCCGGAGAATTCCAGCGGATGGCCGCGATCATGATCGACCACCACTTCGCAATACATCGCATGACCGTTCTGCTCTAGCCATGCCGAATTGAAATCCGGCCGGTAATGGCCGAACAAAACCGCCTTCAGCTTGCGGGAAATACGGTCAAATAATTTTTGCATTTTCATTGTTTCCTTCATTCGTCTCGGTATTTGCGACTGGTTTCCTTAGGGCATGGTTGCGGTAACAGGATGGTGCTTATCCTTCATTAGCTTCTTCCCAGCGGGCGGCAGCCTGCTGTCGAATCACGGCATCGACAGCGGCAAACTTTTCCTTTCGTACCCTTTGCCTCTCTTCTTCCGTTTTCTTCAAATACCGGTTCTGAAAAAATAAGAAAACACATGACAACATCACACCAATTGCGCTGGCTATTGCAAACTGGTTGATCAACACCTGTTTTTCCGCTACCAACAGTATCGCCATGGCCAGAATAATTGGCATCAGTAAGTAAACCATCCGCCGCATAAAGATATAAAGTAGCAATAAAACGTATGCCAGCATCAACATACCTAAAGTAATAACCATATTCATGATTCACTCCTTTCACATTTCACTGACCACCACCGACACCGGAATATTCTGCGAGACCGACATAAACTCGAGCTCCCCCAGCAGGGCGTAGTCCGATTTCAGTTGCTCCAGCATCCGTTTCACTTCGTCGTGGTACTGCCGCATGGCCAGGTGTACGCGCATATGCAGCAGCCTTTCGTCGTACGAGGCATTGGCGGCATCCAGTTGTACGGCAATCGTGCCCCAGTCGGTAATGTCTTTGCGTTGTTTGCCGATGTATTCCGCCCAGCAGATATTGGGGACGTGGAAGTCTTTACCTGGGTATTCGGGCAGGACGGCATGGCTGACCGGGGCGGAGCGGTAGGCCACCCGGCGCACCAGCCCCATCTGCCGGGCCGACCGTACGAACTGCTTGGCTTCCCGTACCAGCCGGTAGATGCCGGCTTCCAGCTCGGCGACTTCCGCCGCCACCGCCGCCGGCTGCCGGATCTTGGCCAGGCTGCGGCGGCATAAGTCCTGTTTGCCGTCGGGAAACAAGTCGCCCATCCGCTGCTCCGGGATCATGGTTCTTCGGCAACCGGAGCGGCGGAGGCCTCAGTCAGCCCCAAGCCGGCCGCGGTTTCTTTCAGCTGAGCCAGTACCGCTTCGTCACTGACCGCCTGTTCAATAAAGGCATAGGCCGGCAATACGCGGTACAGCAATACCGCTTCCGGCAAGGCCGTCAGTGCCCCGGCGGCCACTGCTGCCGCCAGTTTGGCCGACATGGCCGGATCGTCCAACAGGGTCTGCCGCGTAATTCCCTGGATCTGCCGCATCTTCATGGTAGCGGTATACAGGTTTTGTAGCAGGGAGCGTAAGCGGCGGCCGCCCTCGTAGATGATCCGGTTGCTTTCCGTATTGCTGGTCAGGCCTTTGTTGCCCATCGTCAGGGCCAAACGCACCAACATGTCGTAGGCCATCACAAATGTCAGGTATTTTGTTTTGCCGCTGCTCCAGTCCTAGGATGTTGTAATGGGGCATTACAGCGATTGCGCCATTCCCGCCCTAGGGGATGTTGTAATGGGGCATTACAGCGATTGCGCCATTCCCGCCCCTTACCCTTAAAAGGCTTTTGTCGCACAAAATATTTTTACGGAGGGTCTTATCCACCCTAATTGCCGCCCCCGGCAGACCGTATGCTGCCCACCGTACGCAGCACGGAACGGCGTAAATCTTCCGAATTGGCACGGGGTGCATCATTGCCTGCTGCCGCAGTAGCCTGCTTTTGCAAGTGTTGTTCCTGCTCCAGCCGCTGCTTCTCCCAAGCCTGCTGCCGTTCGCGTTTCTCCCGTACCAGCGGTGCCAGAATGCAGAGCAGTTCGCCAGCGGCGGCTTTGCGGCACAGCACGGTCAGGAGGCCGAGCGGACTGGTTACGGGTTTGGTTTGGCCGGCAATCTCGTCCAGTATCTCCTGCAGGGTTTCGCTATCGGCAGCGGGTAGCAGTTTATCGAACAGCTTGCGGCTTTGGGCTTTCAGGCTGCTGCTGAAGTGCTGCGGGTAAACCAGGCAGTCGAAGCGCTTGCCTGCAGCATCGGCGGGGGTTCCCTCCTGCGCAGCAGGCACGCCCCCCACATCTGCCGCTACGGCTGCCTGTCCGGTGCGCCCGGGTGTATTGCGGTAGTCGTTCCCGATAGGGAACTGGGGGGTAATCTAAATCTTTAATAATTCGCCCTTTTGCGCTTTCTGTATTTTCCCGATGGTCGCTTCCTAATTTTCCCGTTTGTCGTTTCTTGCTTTCCGGATCGGTGACGGCTGTATTGTCCCTTTTGTCATTTCTTGCCTCCGGCTTGGTTTTAACGGGGGCAAATCCGGTATCGGCGGCATTTTCCTGAAAGCGGATACCTGTATTCGCCCTTTTGTCATTTCTTAATTCCGGATCGGTAACGGCTGTATTGTCCCTTTTGTCATTTCTGCGATAATCAAGGGGATAGGGCTCGGTTTGCGTTTCGGGCGCAGTCCTGCGTTCGTCGCGGACACTCTGCTCCAGTGCCGACCAGATGGCGCGACCGTTGAGCAGGGTAAAGATGCGGCGTGAGGCGAAGAAGTGTTTTTCGATGATGAACTGCAGGTTCTTCAGTTTGTTGCGGGCGGTCAGCTGGGTTTTGTAGGGCAACGACAAATGGCGCTGCCAGGCCGGGATGTCGAAGCTGACGAACCAGCGTTCTTCCGACCCGGCACCCTTGGCCACGCACTGCTGCATGATGAAGGACAGCATGATGGCCGAGTGGATGCAGCCGGTCAGGGTCGCCAAATCCCGGTGGTAGGCGATGCGTTCTTTGAAATAGTGCAGGAAGAACAGGTCGGACGGTTGGCGGAAGGCGGCCAGATCGATATTTTCAGATAGCCTGCCGTCAGACGGCCTGCTGTTGGCGGCGCAGACGGCGGCGGCCAGGGCCGGCAGGTTGAGCCGCATTTCCAAGCGTGCACCGAAGCCGAAACGGCGGGTTTCAATCAGGTTGCGCTCCAGCAGTTTCTGTTTGCAAGTACCCTGTTCGCGTTTGCTCAGGCCGGTTTCGTCTTCCATCTCGGCAATCGATTTGAAGATCCAGCCGTCCCGCTCCGCCACCGCCGTTCCGTGCCGCGTCCAATAGACCAGCTGCGACAGGAACACCGCCGCTTTGATCGAACCGGCGGCATCGACCAAGCATTTGTAAACGGCGATGGTGCGCCCGCCCTGCAGTGCCTGCCGGCAGCGCATGATGTCGCGGTTGAATTGGTCGGGGGCGGGCAGTTTCACGGCATCACCCTTGGTCGCGCCACATGGCATTATCGATGGCTTCGCGTTCGTTGCCGCCTTCGCCGGCCGGTTCGTAGCCGGAAATCCAATAGGTCTCGTTCAATACGCGTCGTTTCTCCGGCAAGGGTTCGCCGTCGTCGTCTGTTTCTTTGTCGGTAAACGCCACGCTACCCGCATGGATCAGCCAGTCCAGACGGCGGCTGTCCTGCACAGCCTGTTCCCAACGCGGGTGGACTTGCAAAATATCGCTGCCCTCGTCAATGATTCCCCGGCCGGGGGAAATCAGCACGGACAAGGCCGCCAGCAGCCATTCCAAATTGCAGTTCTGATACAGGCGGCACAATTCGTCCAACACGCTGGGTTTGTCAGCGTCGTCCAGCCATACCGGTTCGTCGTACTGGTCGAGCTTACCGGGATGGTAGCCCAGCGCCGTCAGGCTGAGTGCCTGCACCAGCTGCAGGGCGGCACTGATATCGCTTTGTTCGGGGCGCATGATGTCCATAGCTGTTTCCTTGGTTACTCAGACAGGCTGATCGGTTAGCCCTATGTCGGAGGAATCTGTTGCAGCCCCGGGTTCCTGTCCCTGCTGCGGCAGCACGTCGCCGAATGCTTCGGCGAAACGCCGTTGCAGGTAGCGGCTCAGGTCAGATATGTCCGGCTCTTGCGTCCCGGCCTCCGTCTGCTCCACCGCCCACGCACTCAGGTTGCCGCTCCAGAAGCCGTCCAGCTGTGCGACAATATCGGCTGCTTTCAGGCTGTCTTGGAACTGGTAATAGAGCTTGCGGATAATGGATAATAAATTTGCAATATATCCAATATTATGCTCATCATTTGCAGTTGCTACGATAGCATGTTCTGTCATATATGCTTTGCCACAAAAATATTTCGTATTACCACAATAAGCACCTTGACGCCCAATAATTGCACATTCCCCTTCAAAATTATAAGCATCTGTATAGCCTCTGATTCCATTTCCACCAAAAACAGGGTATGCACCTATTTCAAATATTTGACTAGCTGTTATTCCTTTGCCACTGCTAAATCTTTTACATGCTTCAGAAATTGTATATATTTTCCAATCACTCATATTTTTATCTCAATTTTTTATCTAGCCACCAACTTGCAAAATAATCTTTCGCCTTACTATGCAGAATCATCACAGTTTCCAGTAAGCAAAAATATCTACTCCATAATAAAGGTCGTCTGAAAAAAAACATTTCAAAATCTGACCGCACTTTTTTAAGCAGCCTGCATTGATGCCTGCTATTTTTTCAGGTTCAGCAGTTCGGCAATATGGCGTTCGCCTTCCTGTTCTTTTTCCAGTCTGCGTGCGGCGGCAAATTTTTCGTATTCGATGCGGGCTTTTTCGTCTGCCTGCGTTTTGCTGATTGTCCCTGCTGTTTGTAAGACTTGGCGGTCATTGAAGGCGAGGAAGGCATCCAGTTTTTCTGTCCAGTCTTGCAGGAATATCTGTTTTTTCATGCTTGCCTGGTCTTCAAGTGTGGCAATGTTTGCCTGCATTTCTTCTTGCCCGACTTCGGCGAGGTTCTTTTTCTTGAAGATACGTTCCAGTTCTTCGCGCAGGCTGATGTATTCGGGGTCGTCTTGGTCGAAGTTGCCCGCCAGCCCTTCGCGCACTTTGCGCATGATGTCTTTCAAATCGTCGGCAAGTTTGAGTTCGGCTTCGCCGATTTTGACGAATTGGAAGTAAATGTCTTCCAGCGCTTCATTGAGCAAATGGGCGGCGTCGCCTTGCTGTAGTTTTTCGGCAAGGTTTAAGGTATCCAAGCGGGCGACGGTTTCGCGGTACAAAAGATTGAGCTTGTCAAAATCCAGATGCGCGAGAAATTCGTGGCTACCTTGCAGTCGCAGGACGTTGTACAGCTCTTTGGCGGTTTGCAGGGCTTTTTTCAGGGCGAGAAGCTGTTTTTTATCTTCTATTTGGCTGATTTGGCGGCAAAATTCTTCGGCGTTTTCGGTATCGAAATCAAACAGGGCGTTTTTGATGCCGGTGATTTCCTGTTCGATTTCTTCTGCCGTTTTGAAAAGCTGGCTGTAACTGCTGATTTCGTCACCCAAATTTCTAGAGAATTCATCCCAATAGGCGCGGTTGGTTTTGTCGAATTCGCGCTCGATGTCGGCAAAATCGACAACATAGCCGTAACGGTAAGATTTGTAGGTGCGGTTGACGCGGGTCAGGGTTTGCAAAAGGTTATGGGCTGTTATCAATCTGCCCAAATAGAGCTTTTTCAAGCGGGGCGCGTCAAAACCGGTCAAAAGCATGTTGTACACAAACAAGATGTCGATTTTGCCCGCTTTGAAGTCTTTAACCCATTGATCGCGTTCGTCCTTAGTGTCGACGTCGTGCAATATCAGTGCGGCGGTAAAATTGTGGTCTGAGGCCGTCTGAAAATGCTCAAAAAGCTGCCGTGCCTGTTCCGCGCTGTCGCAAACGACCATGGCGCCGAGGCTGTCGTCTTGGTTGGTTTTTCTGAATTTGGCGAAGTCGCCCAAGATGTAGTCAAGCATCGGGCGGACGAAGTGCGGATGGGCGTAGATTTCTTTGCGGTCAAAGCTGCCTTTTTCGACTTCAAGCTGCGCCAATGCAGCCTACAATTCGGCTTTGTATTGGCTGCTGATGGCCTCGCGAATCAGGCGCAGGGTGTAGCCGTCGGCGATGGAGGCGTTGTAATAGTATTTATGGATGTAGTCGCCGAAGAGCTCGCGGGTATTAACGTTGCCTGCGGTTACGCCGATAAGCGGCGTGCCGGTCAGCCCGATTTTAACGGCGTTTACGTCGGACTGGTTGAGGTTGGCAAGAAACGAGCCTTTGGGGTTGTAGCTGCGGTGTACTTCATCAAGAAAATAGACGCGCTGGATGGCGAGGTCGTAGTCGTTACGGGCGACAACATCGGGGGCGTCTTGGAATTTTTGGATGTTGACGACAGTGATTTCCGCTTTGCCTGCGTGGTTGTGCAAAGTTTGGGCGGATTTGATGTCGGCAGCAAAGGCTTCGCGGCTGTCGATGGTATGGACGACTAAATCGCGGGCGGTAAATTCGCGCTGCGCCTGTTTCAATAAATCGAGCCTGTCCACAATGAAATAGAATTTCGGCACGATGCCCTGTTTGGCGTAATAGTGGGTCAAGTAACGGGTGCTGTAATAGGCAAGCGCGGTTTTTCCGGAGCCTTGGGTGTGCCAAATCACGCCTTTTTTGCCGCCGTTTGCCAAATGTTTTTCAATGGCGAGAGTGGCAAATAGCTGCGGATAGCGCATGATGTGTTTTTGCAGCGCGCCTTGGTTACTTTTAACGTACGTCAGTCCGTGTTGCAGGATAAAAGCGAGGCGCTCGCGGCAAAGCAGCGAAGTCAGGATGCGGTTGGTCGGCGTATCGGGTGATTTGTTGCTGATAAATTCGGGGCTGTGTTTGATAACGGGCAGATTGTTGTCTTGCAGAACGTTGTTTTCGAGGTCGTCTGAAAGTGTGTTCAATAATTCGGCAAGATTTAATTTGTGCTCTTCGCGGAAATAGTTAAACACGGGCTTTCCGTAAGCAGTCGAGGCGTAAAACGCGCCTTGCGCCGGCTCGGTTGCGCCGTCATCGTATTCCATGTTGTTGGAAAAAATCATGAATTGGGTGATGTTGATAAAACGGCGAAATTTGGGGTTGTTCGCACGTTTGTCCATGCGCTCCCGCTCTTCGCCGATGCCGCCTTTGTTATTAGGCTTTTTGACTTCGATAAAGACTAAAGGCATGCCGTTTACCAGCAGGGTAATGTCGGGGCGGAATTCTTCATCGCCGTTGATACAGGGCAATTCAGTTACAACGTGGAAGCTGTTGTTATCAAAATTTTGGAAGTCGATTAGTTTCTTGCCGCCGGATTGATTGGTGAGGCGTTCGTAAAACTTTTGCCCCAAGTCTTCGTTATCCAGCTCTAGGTGTATGTCGGCGAGCAGGCGGCATGCATCGTCCGGCAACAAATCAGGATTAATGCGACAGAGGCTTTCTATAAAGATTTCGGGAAAGATGTTAGTTGGTTTGTCCCAATTTTCGGTTTTGAGCGAGAGGTAATCGTAGCCCAACCGCATCAGATGCAAAATGGCAGGGATTTTGACGCGGGAATTTTCGTTGTGGGTTTGGGGCATCAGACTTCTCCAAGCTATTCTTTGCAAGCTGGAAATTATATCAATCCCGCTCAGACAACACCATTACTACATTGATAATTTAAAATAAAATTTTTGATTGTTGCAGTTGGCTTACTTGAACAGGTATGGCAGAAACCCATTTTTCAGACGACCTGACTTTGCCAAAGCAATTGATTTTATGTAAACTGAAAACTTCTTGTCGGAGTGCTGCTTGTTCCCGCAAACAGCTGAGACCGCGCCAGCGGAATCCGTAGAACCTGTCGGGGTAATGCCTGCGTAGGAAACAAGCTGTCAAACGCCTGAAAAGGCTTCCGTTCCCTTTCCCGCATTTCCCGCCATTCGGTGGATTCCGCTTCCGTCTTATCTTTCGTCCTCCCGACTGCCCAAATACTGCAAAGGAATCCACCATGCCCCGTATCGCCATTCTCGGCGGCGGCCTCTGCGGCCGTCTGACTGCTTTACAACTTGCAGAACAAGGTTTATCGGTTGCCCTCTTTGACAAAGGCGGGCGCAAAGGCGAAAACGCCGCCGCTTATGTTGCCGCCGCCATGCTCGCGCCTGCTGCGGAAGCGGTCGAGGCTACGCCTGAAGTCATCAAACTGGGCAGGCAGAGTATTCCGCTGTGGCGCGACATACGAGGTCGTCTGAAAACACCGACCATGATGCAGGAAAACGGCAGCCTGATTGTGTGGCACGGACAGGACAAACCATTATCCAACGAGTTCGTCCGCCATCTCAAACGCGGTGGCGTAGCGGATGACGAAATCGTCCGTTGGCGCGCCGACGACATCGCCGAACGCGAACCGCAACTCGGCGGACGTTTTTCAGACGGCCTTTACCTGCCGACCGAAGGTCAGCTCGACGGGCGGCAGATGTTGTCTGCACTTGCCGACGCTTTGGACGGGCTGAACGTCCCTTGCCACTGGGAACACGAATGCGCCCCCGAAGACCTGCAAGCCCAATACGACTGGCTGATTGACTGCCGCGGCTACGGCGCAAAAACCGCGTGGAACCAATCCCTCGAACACACCAGCACCTTGCGCGGCATACGCGGCGAAGTGGCGCGGGTTTATACACCCGAAATCACACTCAACCGCCCCGTACGCCTGCTCCATCCGCGTTACCCGCTTTACATCGCCCCGAAAGAAAACCACGTCTTCGTCATCGGCGCGACCCAAATCGAAAGCGAAAGCCAAGCCCCCGCCAGCGT
>ERZ772924.1060-NODE-1060-length-13156-cov-8.690711_pt1 | contig 13156 bp, 11 predicted proteins | sample MGYA00512116_ERZ772924 | MGnify/ENA primary metagenome ERZ772924 (study PRJEB29015, sample SAMEA2737920) | human oral metagenome | biome: human oral; feature: human-associated habitat; material: dental | place: China | collected 2134 ...
GCGATGGATTCTTCCAGCGCGCGCACCAGGTCGCGGCTGCTGGCGGCGCGCCCCATCCGTTTGTAGCGCTCCATCAGGTCGATGATGATTTGCGGGTCGATGCCCTTGCCCGCTACTTTCAGGCCGTAGCCGTTAATCATCCGCTCCATTTCCAGCGCGCAGACGCGGGCGATATCCAGCCCGCTGAACGGCGCGAAGACGAAGATGCGGTCGATGCGGTTCAGTACTTCCGGGGCGAAGCCCTGCTCGCGCAGGGTGGCGACCGAGGCGCTGCGCAGCGCGTCCGGGTCGTGGCCGAGGCTTTGTTGCAGGTCGGCGAGCTGGTCGGTGGCGGCGTTGGAGGTGAGGATGAAGATGGCGTGGCTGCTGTCAATCTGTTTGCCGTCGGAGGCTTCGGTGACAAAGCCGTCGTTCCAGGCGGTGAGGAATTTTTTCAGCACGTCCGGGTGTGCCTTTTCGATTTCATCGAGGAGGACGACCGCTTCGGGGTAGTCGCGCAGTCCGGCGGTAAGTGCGCCGTAGCTGGTCGAGCCGACGTAGCCGCGCGCCATGCCAAAGAGTTGTGAGGCGCTGTAGGCGCCGGAGGCATGCTGGGTCATGTCGAAATGCAGCAGTTTGCGCCCCAACACTTGCGCCAGCACTTTGGCGAGCCAGGTTTTGCCGGTGCCGGGCGGGCCGGCAAAGAGGAAGACGCCGACGGGTTTGTTGCGCTGGGTGAGGGCAAGGCGGCGGCGCAGTTGCCAGGCGAGATCGTGGCAGACCTGGTCCTGGCCGACAACCTGGCTTTGCAGGCGGGCTTTTACTGCTTCGGCGTCAATGAGGATGGCTTCTTTGTCGAGTTTGTCTGCGGCCTGTTCGATGTCGGCGCGGTTACTGAGGCGGTCGAGTATGTCCATGGGTATTATCCGGTAAATCCAGTCGGGGGCGCGGTCGTGCGCGTGCAGCCACACGGCACGCAGCAGGACGAGCATGAGGAGGAACGCCGCCAGCAGGTACCAGCGGATGGCGGCGAGGAAGTCGAGGATGCCGTCTTTGGCGCCGGAGACGTACTGCCAGAGCATCAGGCAGAGGCAGATGAACATCATCAGCGGCAGCAGGCGGTAAATCGCGTTCATGGCTTATTGCAGGTAGAGGCTGATGACCTGGCCTTCCGCCATGACCGGCAGCGACACCGGCTGGCCGGAGCCGGTGAAGCCGAGGGTGATGCCGCCACCGCCGTCGTGGATGCCGGTGATGGTGACGGGGACGTCGTACTGCGCCGGGAAGTAAACGGTCTGCGGCGCATGGGTGATGGTGATGGTCTGGCTGTAGCCAAGCGAGCTGACCTGCACTACGTCGCCATCTTCGGCGACGTTGTCCCACAGCACCAGCTCCACCATCTGCTGCCCGCCGTTTTCCCAGGCGGGTTGTGCCGCTTGTGTCTGGCTGTCGGCCGTCGGGACGATGTTTTGCGCCAGCGCGGCTTTTTGATCGTCCGGCAGCGGCAGGTTCTGGATGGCGCTGCGCGCCTCGTTGGCGTCCAGACGGCGCAGCGTATATCGCGGCACGGCGCTGAATTGTTGCGCACGCGCGTCTTTTTCCGCTTGCGTCAGGTTGTCGGCCGTGGCGGTGGCGACCGCGCCGCCGCTGTTGCCGCCGTCAAAGAGTTGCGTCAGCCCCCAGCCGCCGAGGCCGATTATCAGCGCGGCGGTGATGAGGGCGAGGGAAAGGCTCGATTTTCGCGGTTTTTCGCGCTGCGGTTCGGGCTGGAGTTCGGGTTGCGGGCGGTTGTCTGGCATGGAATGTCCTTTTTCGTTACGGTGGGTTCACCCGCATTATAGGGGAGCGCTTGCGGCGGCGGAAAGGACGTTTTTTTATAAGGTTATGCCCGTTTGACGGGGCAGCGGGCGATTTTTCCCTGTTTCATCGTGGATGGGGCGGCGTCAGGGAAACAGTAACCGCTACATGACTTTTTGCACCACTGCGAAAACCACAATTATTTATGTGAAGACTCTGCGCTTTTTTGTGGTTTTCTGTGGAAACGCGCGCTACAATGCCGCTACGTTAAAACATTTTTACTATCTCATCCGGGGACTTTTATGCATTACACCTGTCGCGACATCATGATTGCGCACCCGCGCATCCTGCATCCGGCGATGACCATTGCCGAGGCCTTCGAGGCGACGCACCACAGCGGCGTCCGTTACTTTCCCGTGGTTGATGACGCGGGCGATTTCATCGGCGTTTTCAGCAGTATGTCATTGATAGAAGTGCTGCTGCCGCGCGGCGTCACCGCCAATCCCGCCTACGGCAAGAAGCTGCCAGAGCTGGATTTTATGAAAACCAGCGTGGAAGAGCTGCGCGAGCGCCTGCACGCGCGCGGTGGCGAGCCGATTACCGACCACCTCATTACCGAAGACATCCCGCTGCTCCATCCGGAAACCAGCCTGATGGAAGCGCTTTACCTGATTTATCAATACCACAGCCACGCCATTATCGTTGAAGCCGGCAGCCGCCGCTTCTGCGGCGTGGTCAGCATCAACGGCGTTCTCGACCACATCCAGGGCGCCAAAGGATAATCCCATGAACTCACACGCAATCTTTGGCTTAAACCCGATGTGGCTCTCCGGCATCATCCTCGTCATCGTCTATATCATCCTGATTCTGGAGAAATTAAACCGCGCCGTCATCGCCCTCTTTGGCGCGATGCTGATGATTTACTGCGGCCTGCTCAGCCAGGCGCAGGCGCTGGAAAAGGTGGATTTCAACACGCTATGGCTGCTCACTGGGATGATGATGCTGGTGAACATCACCGCCAAAACCGGCGTGTTCCAGTACGTCGCCATCCGCTCCGCCAAATGGGTCAAGGCCGATCCGGTCGGCATCATGCTGATGCTGGCGGGTATCACCGCGCTCTTCTCCGCGCTGCTCGACAACGTCACCACCGTGCTGCTCATCACCCCGGTGACGCTGCTCATCACCGAACAGCTCAACGTGCGCGCCTTCCCCTACCTCTTTGCCACCATCCTTGCCTCCAACATCGGCGGCACCGCCACCCTCATCGGCGACCCGCCGAACATCATCATCGGCTCGAAAAACGGCCTCAGCTTCGCCGAATTCATCTACCACCTGACGCCGATTTCCGTCATTATCCTCCTTGCCGTCTGCGGTGTGCTCTGGCTCATCCACCGCCGCAACCTGAAAACTACCCAGGCAGCGCGCGACGCCATCATGCGCTTTGACGAAAAAGAAGCCATCACCGACGTCGTCCTCCTGAAAAAATGCGGCCTCGTCTTCGGCCTCGTTCTCTTGGGCTTCTTTATCGGCCACCCGCTGCACATTGAGCCCGGCACGGTGGCACTTTCCGGCGCGGCGCTGTTGATGATGCTCGCCTATGGCCGCCAACCGGCGGACAAACAAAGCGAAAACGTGCACCAGGCCTTCACCGAAGTCGAATGGATCACCATCTACTTCTTCATGGGGCTGTTCATCATCGTCGGCGCGGTCGAACAAAGCGGCCTGCTTGAAGTGCTCGGCGAAAAACTCATCGCTGCCACCGGCGGCGACGTGCCGAAAATGGCCTATGCCGTGCTCTGGGTCTCGGCGCTACTCTCCTCGGTGCTGGACAACATCCCCTTCGTCGCCACCATGATTCCGCTGTTGCAATCGGCCGGACAGGGCATCCCGCTGGAAGCCTTTGAACCGGTATGGTGGGCGCTCGCACTCGGCGCCTGCCTCGGTGGCAACGGCACCCTGATTGGCGCCAGCGCCAACCTCACCGTCGCCGCCTTCGCCGAAAAAGCCAAGCAACCCATCGGCATGGTGCAGTTCGCCAAATACGCCTTCCCGTTGATGCTGCTGACCATCCTGCTGTCGCACATCTACCTGTGGCTGCGCTACTTCTGAACGACAAACGCCGGGCAACCGGCGTTTTTTAATGCCCTCGCAGACCCTGCGATTTATACATACACGATAGCGGTGATCATGTATGTAAATACCGCCACCGGTATAACTTCCCCAACCGAATCGGTATGACCTGCGACGGGGCGGCGCGCTATACTCCCGCCCTTTTCAGGATTCTGCGATGAACATCAAACGTTTGAGATATTTTTGTACGGTCGTGGAATGCGGCAGCATTAGCAAGGCAGCGCAAATTCTGCATTTGTCGCAACCGCCGCTGTCCAAACGCCTGCAGGAGCTGGAAGCGGAAACCGGCGTGCCGCTGCTCGCGCGGCAGGGCAACAAGATTGCGCCGACCGCCGCCGGCTGGTTTTTCTACGAGCGCGCGCTGGAAATCCTGCGCCATATCGACCAGCTTGAGCGGGAAACACGGCTGTTCAGCGCCCGTCCGCAGCATCTGTTGCAGGTCGGGTTGAGTTACCTGTACCGCCGCTATTTCACCCCGCTGGTGCTTGCCTTGCAGCAGGTGTATCCGCCGCTGCGGGTGATGGTGTCGGATTCCAGCCACATTGAGCATTTGCTGGACAGCCAGATGCTGGATTTTGCCCTGATTCAGAAGCCGCAACAGCCGCAGCGTTTTCTTTGCACGCCCTGCCTGCCGCTGGCGACGGTGGCGGTGTTGCACCGCAGTCTGCTCACCGGCGCCCCGCCCGCCAGCATTACCCTCGCCGAGTTGTGCCATTACCCGCTGATTTTGCAGCGTTTGATTAACGGCACCGGTGTTTATGACAGCCTGCTCGATTTGTTGCGCAAGAGTGGCGGCGCCGATGTGCGGATGCAGGTGTCGCAGCCGGAGGCGATTCTCGACTGGCTCGCTGCCGGGCTGGAAGCGGCGACGCTGTTGCCCGTCTCCGAGACGCAGGCGGTGGATGTGGCACAATGCGTCGTCGTCCCGCTCGCTCCCGATCCGCAAGTGTATTTTCCCTGCATTGTCCGCAACACCACGGCGACGCTGCCCGATGACGTCACCGCGCTGCTTGTCCAACCTTTTCCCCATAACCCCGGAGCAAACCATGACCCGTCCCGATGACATCCTCGCCAATCCGCTCGCCAACAAGGGTACCGCCTTCACTCTGGAAGAACGCGCCCGCTATGGCCTCACCGGCCGTCTGCCCGTCGCGGTGGAAACGCTTGAGCAGCAGGCGGCGCGCGCCTATCGCCAGTTTGCGCAATACACGCGCGACATGGACAAATATATTTATCTCGATCAGCTGCATAACCGCAACGAAACCCTCTACTACAAGCTGCTCACCGACCACCTCGCGGAAATGCTGCCCATCGTTTACGACCCGACCGTCGGCGAAGCCATCAAGCTGTGGAGCCGCGACTACCGCCGTTCGCGCGCGGTCTATCTTGACGTCAACCACCCCGAAGCCATCCGCGCTTCCTTTGAGGCGACCGGTCTCGGCGCGGATGATGTGGACCTCATCGTCGTCTCCGACGCGGAAGAAATCCTCGGCATCGGCGACTGGGGCGTGAACGGCACCGACATCTCCATCGGCAAACTGGCCGTTTATACCGCTGCCGCCGGTATCCACCCGGCGCGCACTCTTGCGGTCAATCTCGACGTCGGCACCGACAACGAAGCGCTTCTGAACGACCCCGCCTACCTCGGCAACCGCCACGCGCGCGTGCGCGGCGAACGCTACGACGCACTCATCGACGAATACCTGAAAGTGGCGAGCGAACGCTATCCCAACGCGCTCCTGCACTTTGAAGACTTCGGCCCGTCCAACGCGCGCCGCATCCTCGTCAAAAACCGCGAGCGCTACCGCATCTTCAACGACGATATGCAGGGCACCGGCGCGATTGTCATGGCGGCGGTCATCTCCGGTCTGAAAGTGACGAAGCAGCGCTTCGCCGAACAGCGCCTCGTCGTCTATGGCGCGGGCACGGCAGGCACCGGCATGGCCGACCAAATCAGCGCGGCGATGCAGCGTGAAGGCCTCACGCGCGACGAAGCGCGCCGCCGCGTCTGGCTGATTGACCGCAACGGCCTCGTCTCCGACGACATGAAAAACCTGCCCGACTACCAGCAGGAATACGCGCGCCCCGCCGCCGAAGTTTCCGCCTGGCAGCGCGACGGCGGCAAAATCGGCCTGCTCGAAGTCATCAAACAGGTCAAGCCGACCATCCTCATCGGCACCTCCACCGACCACGGCGCTTTTACCCGCGAAGTCATCGAAGCGCTGTGCGCCGGAGTGGAACGCCCCATCCTGCTGCCGCTCTCCAACCCGACCGAAAAAATCGAAGTGATGCCGACTGACGCCATCCCGTGGTCAAAAGGCCGTGCGCTGATGGCGGTTGGCATCCCGGTGCCGCCGGTCAGCTATAACGGCACCGCTTACATCATCGGCCAGGGCAACAACGCACTGCTCTATCCCGGCCTCGGCCTCGGTGTTATCACGAGCGGTGCCAAACACGTCACCGACGCGATGCTGCTTGCCGCCGCCGAAGCGGTCGCTTCACAGGTGAACCCGCAGGATTTGGGCGCGTCGCTGTTGCCGCCGGTCGATAACCTGCGCGCCTCCTCCGCCACCGTCGCGGTTGCGGTCGCCAAACAGGCGGTCGCCGACGGCGTCGCCACCCGGCAATCCGACAACTGGGTGCAGACCGTGCAAGACGCGATGTGGCAGGCGGTGTATTCATAACGAATCCCCAGAGCCACAGCCCGTAGGGGCGGTTAGCGCATAGCGCGTAACCGCCCGAAACGGGATACCACAACCGCCGCCAACCTGCCCGCCGAACTGCTCCCTCCCCCTGTGGGGGAGGGCCGGGGTGGGGTTACTGGCGGCACGCACGATGCCATTGCGGCAAAATTGCAGGATGGTGCTTGCCCACCCTACAACCTTTCCCTTCTTTTCATCACCATACAAACCGCCTCCGCCCAAAACCGCCATACCAGAGACCCGCATGATCTTCCTCACCGCGACCGAAAGCGTCCTCTCCATTGTCCTGCTCATTGCCCTCGGCTATATCCTGCAACAAAAAAACTGGTTTGCCGACACCTTTGCCGCCAATCTCTCGCGGCTGATTATGAACATTGCCCTGCCGGCCTCCATCTTTGTATCTGTCCTCGAATACCTGAACCGCGACAAACTCATGGCATTGACCGACGGCCTGATATACGGCGCGCTTTCCGTCATACTCGGCTATCTTGTGGCGATATTGCTGGTCAAACTATGCCATATTCGCGCCGGGCGACGTGGCACATTCATTAACGCCATCGTCAATGCCAATACCATCTTCATTGGCCTGCCACTCAATACCGCTCTTTTTGGCGAAACGGCCATGCCCTATTTCCTCGTCTATTATGTGTTGAATACCGTCTCCACCTGGGCTATTGGCGTCTATTTTATCGCGGGTGATGCCAGCCAAACGGACAACCACGCGGCAAAACCGCCCTTCAACTGGAAAAAACTGCTGCCCGCACCATTGCTTGGCTTTCTCGTCGCGCTCATTTTCCTGCTCGCCGACATTGCCGTGCCGACATTCATCCATGCCCCGCTGCAATACCTTGGCGCAACCGTCACCCCATTATCGCTGCTTTACATCGGCATCACCCTGTATCACGCCGGACTAAAAAGTATCCGCTTTGACTGCGATGCCCTTGTCGCCTTGCTGGGGAAATTCGTGCTCGCACCGCTGATTATGGTTATCCTCATTTATGCGGGCAAAGGCGTTTTGCCATTGCCATTAGCGGAAAGCAAAACCCTGATTGTACAATCGGCCGTACCGGCACTGGCGGTATTGCCCATTCTCGCCCATGAAGCCAAAGGCGACGTGTCTTTTGCCACCAATATTGTCACCACCAGTACCCTGTTATTTATTGTCGTCATGCCGGTTGTGGATGCGCTGTTGCAATTCCTCCACTGAATGAGGCGCTTCTCAAAAAAAACGCCCGAGCCGGGCGTTTTTTTATGGCTCAGTCCTCGCACAGATGGCGGCACCAGTAGAGCGTGGCGGCGATGACGCCGACCGGCATGGCGATGAGGTTCAGCAGCGGTACGGTGGTGAGCAGGCTGATGGCGCCGCCGCAGGCGAGGCTGTCGCCACGGTGCTGGCGCAGGCGGGTGCGCTGGTCGTGGAAGCGGATGCCGTGGTTGGCCATCGGGTAGTCGAGGTATTGCAGCGCGGCGCACCAGGCGGTGTAGGTGAACCACAGCAGCGGCGCCAGCGGCGGCAGGATGAGGGCGAGGATGAGCGTCGGCAGGGCGAGTGCGAGGAAGTAGAGCAGTTTGTGCAGCTCTTGGGCGAAGCTGGCGAGGATTTCGCGCCACAGCGGCGTGTCGGCGGGTGGCGGCTCGCCGCGTTCGGCTTTTTCGACGGCGGCGGCGAGCAGGCTGTTGAACGGCGCGGCGATGAGGTTCGCCATCAGGCTGAAGCCGTACCAGGTAAGTATGAGGAGTGTAATGGCGATGAGCGGGTAGAGCAGTCCGTGCAGCCAGGCGAGCCAGCCGGGTAGGAAGGCGGTAATCAGCGCGTCGCCGTAGTGGAAGGCGGCGTAGCTGCCTGCGGCGAAGAGGACGATGTTGACCGCGAGCGGCAGCAGGATGAAGCGGCGGATGCCGGGGCGGAAGAGCCAGGCAAAGGCTTCGGTGATGCAGTTAAGGGCGTTCATGGGCGCGGGTTTTTTGGTTTTTTGTGGCGGATGTTGGCGGTGTTCTGAAAGGTATAGTGGGATAAAACAAAGGCAGTCCAAGAGTTTGTTCAAAATCCCGGCCATCCGCACAAATTTGAATTTTTGCGCCGGATTATCCCCTCCCCTGCAGGGCGAAGCCCGCAGCGGGGGAGGGTTAGGGTGGGGGTGGGCGATATTCTCGATAAACCGAAATTCTGCTTTTCCAATTGTTTGCTGTCCTCGCCCCACCCTCTCTCTTGCTTCGCAAGCAATGGCGGTCGCTGACGCGGCTGGTTTGCTGCCCCCACCCCAACCCTCCCCCACAGGGGGAGGGGGCATATTGGCGGTTCGCGGTAGCGGGCTTTGTTATGCCGCGTTATTTGCATTTGTCGAGATTGAATTGTACGGCGCGTTTTTGTGTTTCAAATTCTTCGCGCAGGATGTCGCTAACGCCTTCGTCATTGTTTATGATTTTGACGGCGGGCTGCAATACGATGCGGCATTGCGCTTTGTTGCCCGCATGGTAGTAACTGATGGCCAAATCGTTGCGCTGTGCCAGTTCATCCAGCCAATGGGTAAAGGTTTTGCATTGTTGCAGGTAGTTTTCTTTGATTTTTACCGCGTCTGCATAGTGTTTGTCGCGGTAGGCGGCCTGAAATTTTGCCTCCATTTGTTCTGTTCCCTTGTTGCTGCATTGTGCGGGCTCAGGGCGGTACTGTCCTTCAAATCCGGTATTCAGCCCGCAGTATTCGCGGCATTGGCTTTGTGCGGTTTCGTTATTGTCGGGGACTTTCACTTCCACATTGCCGTTTTTCAATTTTTTTATTTCGATAATGCAGCCTTTGCCGTCTTCCCAGCGGTTATTTTTCAGGGCGCCTTCGATGTTGCAGACGTTTCCCTGATCGTTGGTGCTGTTCAGGTGAAATTTTTGGCCTTTTAATCCCAGCCATTGGTCCGGTTCGGCGCGGTAGTTGTCCAATTCTTGCGCGTGGGCGGCAGTGAGGGTTATTGCCAGCAGGGCGGCCAGTTTGGGTAGTGTTTTCATGGTGTGTTTCCTGAATGGATAAATGAAACGGGCGGCCAGATTTGTATCCTGGCCGCCCTGCAGGTTATGCCGCTGCCTTGCTGTTGTCGAGCGCGGTTTTGAACAGCGCCATCAGCGTTTCCAGTTCGGCGGTGCGCGGGTAGTTGGGGCGGGTGATGACGGCGAGGCGGCGGTGCGGCGTGGCGACATCCAGCGGTACGGTGCGGATGTCCGGCTGGTTTTGCAGCGACGGCAGCGCCATTTCCGGGATGAGGGTGACGCCCATGTCGTTCACCGCCATTTGTACCAGTGTGTTCAGGCTCGCTTCGCGGAAGCTGTCCGGGCTGATGTCGTCGCGGAATTTGCAGATGTCCATAATGTGGTCTTTGAGGCAGTGGCCTTCGCTGAGCAGCAGCAGCGTGCCTTGCCGCAGTTGTTTGGCGGTGATTTTTTCCTGTTTGCTCAACGGGTTGTTCTGGTGAACGACGACGTAGAAGCGCTCCTGGCCAAATTCAAAGGCGTTCAGTCCCGGCGTGTCGTAAGGCAGGGCGATGACGGCGGCGTCGAGCATGCCGTTATGCACCGCGCTGACGAGGCGCTCGCTCACGTCTTCGCGGATGTTCAGCTCGAAATCGGGGTAGGCGTGGCGGATGACCGGCAGCGCGCGCGGCAGCAGGTACGGCGCGATGGTCGGGATGAAGCCGACCGCCATCGGGAAGTGCAGTGTTTCCTGCCCGGCGTGGGCGTGCTCAACCAGTTGCTGCGCGTCAAGGTAGATTTGTTGGGCGCGGCGCAGCAGCTCTTCGCCGATGGGGGTAATGACGACCTGTTTGTTGTTGCGCTCAAAGACGATGACGCCGAGGTTTTTTTCCATTTCGGCGATACCGAGCGACAGGGCGGATTGCGAGATGTTGCACTCTTCGGCGGCGCGCTTGAAGTGTTTGTGGCGGGCGACCGCGAGGGCAAACTGGATTTGGCGTAGGGTAATCATCTGTTATTCACCTAAATTAAATGAAAATCCATTATATATAAAAAAAACCAAAGCTGAACATTACCGGTTGCAAGGCTTTTCAAGGTGTTGGCGCTGACTATAATACGCGCCGCAGTCGCCACCGCGACATCTTTTCTTCGTAAACCAGGAGCAATCATGCCCATCATCAACCGCAGTATTCCCGAATTTTCCGTGCAGGCTTTCCACAACGGCGAATTCAAGACCGTCACCCATGAAGACGTCAAGGGCAAATGGTCCATTTTCCTGTTCTACCCGGCGGATTTTACCTTCGTCTGCCCGACCGAGCTGGAAGACATGGCCAAACACTACGCCGAGTTGCAAGGCCTCGGCGTCGAAGTCTATGCCGTTTCCTGCGACACCCACTTCACCCACAAGGCGTGGCACGACCACAGCCCGGCCATCAGCCAAATCCAGTACCCGATGCTGGGCGACCCGACCGGCGTGCTGGCACGCGGCTTCGACGTGATGATTGAAAGCGAGGGCGTCGCCTACCGTGGCACCTTCCTCGTCAACCCGGAAGGCAAAATCAAGGTCGCGGAAATCCACGACAACGGCATCGGCCGCAGCGCCAAAGATATGCTGCGCAAAGTCAAGGCGGCGCAATACGTCGCCCAGCACGACGGCGAAGTCTGCCCCGCCGCGTGGGAAGCCGGACAGGAAACGCTGAAACCGAGCCTCGACCTCGTCGGCAAAATCTAAACCCGGCAAGGCGCACCGCCACCGCATAAAGCAGCAGCGCCTCCAGGCGCTGTTTTCACATTCATCGTAGGGTGGGTGGCCGCAACGCGGACACGCACGCGGAAAATCAAAACGGCGTGCGTGCCTGCGGCACACACCCTACGCTTCGCCAATCAGGAACCCTATGCAACTCGAACCCGCCATGCTGGACGCCGTCCGCCAATACTTCGCCGCGCTGACCCGCGACATCACCCTTGTCCTTGCCACGGGCGAACACGCCAAACGCGACGAACTGAAAACCTTCCTCGCGCAAATCGTCGCCACCTCGCCGCGCCTGTCCCTGCAAGAAGCGGCAGACCCGGCGCTCACCTCGTCCATCAGCTTCAAAATCCTCGCCGACGGCACAGACACCGGCATCATCTTCAGCGGCATCCCCGGCGGTCACGAATTTAGCTCGCTCATCCTCGCCATCCTGCAGGCGGGCGGCAGCGCGCTCAAGCTGGACGACAGCATCCAGACACTCATCCGCGCCGTGCGCCAGCCGCTCGCCTTCACCACCTACGTCTCGCTCTCCTGCCACAACTGCCCGGACGTGGTGCAGACGCTGAACCAGTTTGCACTGCTAAACCCCGCAATCAGCAGCGAAATGATAGATGGCGGTCTCTTCCAGGAACAGATTGAAGCGAAAAACATCCAGGGCGTGCCTGCGGTTTACCTGAACGGCGAACCCTTCGCCAACGGCAAAATCGACACCGCCCGCCTCGTCGAAAAACTGCTGGAGCGCTATCCCGACCTCGCCAGCGCCGCCGCGCCCGCCGAAAGCCTGCCGCTGCAAGACGTGGTCGTCATCGGTGGCGGCCCCGCCGGAAGCGCCGCCGCGATTTATGCGGCGCGCAAAGGGCTGAAAGTCGCCGTCGTCGCCGACCGCATCGGCGGTCAGGTGAATGACACGATGGACATCGAAAACCTCATCTCCGTGCCGCAAACCACCGGACCGCAGCTCGCGGGCAACCTGCGCGCGCACCTCGCCGCCTGGCCCGTCACCCTGCGCGAGAATTTGAGCGTCAAAACGGTAGAAAAAGGCGGGGCGACGCACAAAGTGGTGCTGAACACCGGCGAAGTTATCGAAACGCGCACCCTCATCGTCGCCAGCGGTGCCAAATGGCGCGAACTCGGCATCCCCGGCGAAAAAGAAAACATCGGCAACGGCGTCGCCTTCTGCCCGCACTGCGACGGCCCGTTTTTCAAGGACAAAGACATCGCCGTCATCGGCGGCGGCAACAGCGGCGTCGAAGCGGCGCTTGACTTGGCGGGCATCGTCAAAAGCGTCACCGTGCTGGAATTCATGCCGGAGCTGAAAGCGGACAAAGTGCTGGTCGAACAGCTCGGCAAACGCGGCAACATCCGCGTCATCACCAACGCTGCCGCGCAGGCGATTGACACGGCGGATGGCAAGGTGAGCCGCCTGCGCTACACCGACCGCGCGAGCGACACGGCGCAGGAGCTGCCGCTGCAAGGCATCTTCGTGCAGATTGGCCTTGCGCCGAACAGCGACTTCATGGGCGACGCCGTTGAGCGCACCCGCTTCGGCGAGATTGTCATCAATGCTAAATGTGAAACCAGCACGCCGGGCATCTTCGCCGCCGGCGACGTCACCACCGTCCCCTACAAACAAATCATCGTGGCGATGGGCGAAGGGGCAAAAGCGGCGCTTTCCGCCTTTGACTACCTGCTGCGGCAGTGAGGCAACCATAAAAAAGCCGGGACAATCCGGCTTTTTTATGGTTCCTGCGGCGGGAACAATTATCCGTGAGAATCCGTGCCCGCCAGGCACAGACAGAATATGCAGCAGAACTTAACATTGACGCTCACTGGTGCGTTG
>ERZ772924.1067-NODE-1067-length-13076-cov-56.686967_pt1 | contig 13076 bp, 10 predicted proteins | sample MGYA00512116_ERZ772924 | MGnify/ENA primary metagenome ERZ772924 (study PRJEB29015, sample SAMEA2737920) | human oral metagenome | biome: human oral; feature: human-associated habitat; material: dental | place: China | collected 2134 ...
CTGCACGACCCGCGTCGTCGCCGGTGTCGGCGTCCCCCAGGTCACGGCCATCGCCGAGGCCGCCTGCGCCTGCCGGCCCTTCGGCGTCCCGGTCATCGGCGACGGCGGCCTGCAGTACTCCGGCGACGTCGCCAAGGCCATCGTGGCGGGCGCGGACACGGTCATGCTCGGCTCCCTGCTCGCAGGCTGCGACGAGAGCCCCGGCGAGCTCGTCTTCATCAACGGCAAGCAGTTCAAGGAGTACCGCGGCATGGGCTCCCTCGGCGCCATGGCCACCCGCGGCCGCAGGATGAGCTACTCGAAGGACCGCTACTTCCAGGCCGACGTCACGAGCAACGACAAGATCGTCCCCGAGGGCATCGAGGGCCAGGTGCCCTACCGCGGCCCTCTGGGAGCCGTCGTCTACCAGCTCATCGGGGGGGTGCACCAGGCCATGTTCTACTCGGGCGCCCGCACGATCGACCAGCTCCAGGAGCGGGGACGCTTCGTGCGCATCACCTCGGCCGGCCTGCGCGAGAGCCACCCGCACGACATCCAGATGACCGTCGAGGCCCCGAACTACTCCTCGCACGACTGAGACGGGCACCCCGGGGTCGGCCCCTGAGAGGGGCAGTGGCGGGGCGGACGGACGACGGGCTGCCCGGGACGATCGTCTCGCGGACGGAGCACGATGCCGACCAGGTGGTTCGTTGTCATTCGGCGGAGATCGCGGCGCCGGTCGGTTGTCGCCGCATGGCGTCGGGCCATGTCCGCATGACGTCCGGCGGGATGGCGCCCGTGCTGCGGCCGCGGCTGACCCCGGTCGGGACGACGCCCGGTGCCGGGGTGCCTCTGCTCCCCGCGGAGGGGGGTCGGCTGGGCCGCGAACCCGTACTCGTAGGCGGGCAACGACCCGGTCGGCATGTCCGGCCCGATCGGGCTGCGCTCGTTGAGCGACGCGCTCAGCTTGAGACTCATCCCGAGGAGCGCAGAAGGCGGTACGGCCCCACCCCGCGATCGGGATGCTCACCCCCATCGAGCACGAACACGCCCACGGGACCGAGCATGGCCTTCGAGGTCATCAAGGGCGGCAACCAGCCTCTACAGACCACCGCAACCGGACAGACGAGCCCCCGCAAAACCCAAGGCTTGACACGGGCCCGGGCGAGCTCGCGCCTGCAGGACTCCGCTCAGGGCCTCGGCGACGACTGCCATTCGCCTCGGTGGATCTGCGGGAGCCGTCCGCGCGGCATCCGGACGACCGTCGTCCCGAACCCGCTCCTCGCGCGAGCACGGGCTCGGTTCGCGACGGCCCCACGACGGGAGGGGCGCCCCTCCCGTCGCTCGCGGATCAGTCCGCCGCGGCTGCCGGCGTCTTGACGACGGCCGGCCGGCCCGCGAAGCGGAGCCGCCAGACGACGGCCAGGGCGATGAACCACAACGGCGTCAGGACCAGGGCGACGCGCGTCTCCTCGTCGAGCGCCAGGATCGCGATCATGCCGAGGAAGAACACCAACACGACCCACGGCATGAAGACGGCGCCCGGCACCCTGAAGGAGGCCTGCGCGTGAGCCTGCGGGAACTTCCTGCGGTACATGATGTAGGCCACCATGATGAGCGACCAGATGAACAGCACGAGGATCGACGACACGCTCGAGATGAGCTGGAAGGCCCGCATCACTGTACCGCCGATCTTCAGCACCGGGAAGGCGATGAAGACGAGCGCCCCGGACAGCACCAGCGCGTTGGCCGGCACGTGCCGACCCGACAGCCTGGCGAACCGTTTCGAGGCGTAGCCCGTGTCGGCCAGACCGTAGAGCATCCGTGAGGTGGAGAAGATCCCCGAGTTCGAACTGGACGACGCCGAGGTCAGCACCACGAAATTCATGACACTGGCCGCCGCCACCAGACCGGCGAGGTTGAACACGTTGACGAAGGGGCTCATCTCGGGACTCACCCTGTCCCAGGGCGTGACCGCCATGATGGCGGCCAGCGCCAGGACGTAGAAGATGATGATGCGCACCGGGATGGCGTTGATCGCCTTCGGCAGTGTCTTGTGCGGGTCGGCCGTCTCCGCCGCCGCCGTGCCGATCAACTCGGTTCCGATGAACGAGAAGATCGCCAGCTGGAACGCCGCCAGGAAACCGGTCAGGCCGGTCGGGAAGACGCCCCCGTGACTCCACAGGTAGGTGACCGAGGCCACTGTGCCGTCCGGCGAGGTGAACCCGGTCGTCACCATGTACGCGCCGACCAGGATCAGCGCGATGATCGCGATGATCTTGATGAGCGCGAACCAGAACTCGAGCTCTCCGAACAGCTTCACCGTCAGAAGGTTCGAGCCCAGCAGCGCCAGCAGCAGCGCCGCCGTGCAGATCATCGAGACGTTCAGGTTCCCGATCCAGAAGTCGAAGTAACCGATGATGGCGATCATCTCGGCCGCGGCGGTGACGACCCACAGGACCCAGTAGGTCCAGCCGGTGAAGAAACCGGCCCACGGGCCGATCATCTCCCGCGAGAAGTCCTGGAACGACTTGAAGCGCAGGTCGTGCAGGAACATCTCGCCCATGGCCCGCATCACGAAGAAGAGCATGAGCCCGATGATGAGGTAGGCCAGCAGCAGGGAGGGCCCGGCAAGGCTGATGGCCTTGCCGGATCCCATGAACAGACCGGTGCCGATGGCCCCGCCGATGGCGATGAGTTGGATGTGACGGTTCGAGAGCTCCCTGTTGAGCGCTCTGACGTCCCCGTCGGGTCTCGCGGCGGGGACGTCCGGGGACGGGGGCGCCGTCTCGTTGCCTGTCATGAGGCCCTCCTGAGGGTCAGACCAGAACGGATTCCAGGGGCGTGGTCTCCATGCCGAGGGCCTCACCCACACCGGCGAAGACTAGCCTGCCCGCGTGCGCGTTGAGCCCCAGGGCCAGGGCGTGGTCGTCCCTCAGCGCCTGCTTCCAGCCCTTGTCGGCGAGCTGGATCGCAAAGGGGAGGGTGGCGTTCGCCAGAGCCTGGGTGGAGGTGTTCGGGACGGCGCCGGGCATGTTGGCGACGCAGTAGAACACCGAGTCGTGCACCGGGAAGGTGGGATCGGCGTGCGTCGTCGGGCGGCTGTCCTCGAAGCAGCCGCCCTGGTCGATGGCGACGTCCACGAGGACCGAGCCGGGCTTCATGGCGGCGACCATGTCGTCGGTGACGAGCTTGGGCGTCTTGGCGCCGGGGATGAGGACGGTGCCGATGACCAAGTCGGCGGCGAGCACCTGCTCGCGAACAGCCAGCGCGGTGCTGGCCAGCCCCTGGATGCGGTTGTCGAAGTCCCAGATGATGCGGTGGAGCTTGCGCAGGTCGACGTCGAGGATCGTGACGTCGGCGCCCATGCCGAGCGCGATCCGTGCCGCGTTCTGACCGGCCGTGCCGGCGCCGAGGACGACGACCTTGGCCTTCTGGACGCCGCCGACGCAGCCGAAGAGGACGCCTCGTCCGCCTGCCGCCTTCATGAGATGAGCCGCACCGACCTGCGGGGCCAGGCAGCCGGCGACCTCTGACATCGGCGACAGCAGCGGCAGCGAGCCGTCGTCGCGCTGGACGGTCTCGTAGGCGATGGCGGTGGTGCCCGCACCGAGCAGGGCCTCGGTCTGCGGGCGGTCGGCGGCCAGGTGCAGATAGGTGAACAGCACCTGGTCGGAGGTCAGGAAGCGGTACTCGCTCTCGATCGGTTCCTTCACCTTGAGCACCATCTCGCCGGCGGCCCATGTCGCCTCGGCGCCCTCGACGATCCGCGCGCCCTGGGCGGTGAACTCCTCGTCCGTGAAGGACGAGCCCGCCCCGGCGCCGGCCTGGACGTAGACCTCGTGTCCGCGGCGGGTCAACTCGTGCACTCCGACGGGCGTGATGGCGATGCGGAACTCGTTGTTCTTGATCTCGGTGGGGACGGCGATGCGCATGGTCTGCTCCTCGGTGAGTTGGCTACGGGAATTGCCACTGACACGGTAGGTTCGGCGGGCCTGTGGTGGGAAGACCGCCACGACGGAGACCCCAGCGCGGTGCGGGCGCTCCTGCGCGTTCGTGCAGGATCGTCCGGAACGGTGAGTGGGGGATCGCGCGGGCGAATAACCTTGCCTCTTCGCCCATTCGGCGCCCACGTGGTCCCCCGGACGGCCCGACCGGGGCCCGGGCCGGTAGATTTGTCCCCGCAGACCGCGATCGGAGGACTATGTACGACATCGGACGCAGCAAGCGCGCGCCGAAGGCTTTCTCGCTGGACGACGTGGCGATCGTTCCCTCGAGGCGTACGCGGGACCCCGAGCTGGTGGACCTCTCGTGGAAGATCGATGCCGTCGAGTTCGACTTCCCGCTCGTGGCCGGCCCCATGGACTCCGTCATGAGCCCCGCCACCGCCGTCGCCTTCGGCCGGCTGGGCGGCCTCGGCGCGCTCAACCTCGAAGGCCTGTGGGCCCGCTACGAGGACCCCGAGCCGCTCTTCGCCGAGCTCGCCGCCATCACCGACGAGGTCGAGGCGACGCGGCGCATGCAGCAGATCTATGCGGAGCCGATCAAGGCCGAGCTCATCACGACCCGGCTCGACGAGATCCGCGCCGCCGGCGTGCCGGTCGCCGGCGCCCTGTCGCCCCAGCGCGCCGCCGAGTTCGCCTCGGTCGTCGAGAGCGCCGGCGTCGACTTCTTCATCATCCGCGGTACGACCGTCTCGGCCGAGCACGTGAGCGAGCAGGGCGAGCCCCTCGATCTCAAGGAGTTCATCTACGACCTCGACGTGCCCGTCATCGTCGGCGGCTGCGCCAGCTACCAGACCGCCCTCCACCTCATGCGCACCGGTGCGGCCGGCGTCCTCGTCGGTTTCGGCGGCGCCGCCACGAGCACGACGCGTCAGGTGCTCGGCATCGAGGTGCCGATGGCCTCGGCCATCGCCGACGTCGCCGAGGCGCGCCGCGACTACCTCGACGAGTCGGGTGGCCGGTACGTGCACGTCATAGCCGACGGTTCGGTGTCCACGACGGGCGACCTCGTCAAGGCGATCGCGTGCGGCGCGGACGCCGTCATGCTCGGAACGGCCCTGGCCAGAGCCGCCGAGGCACCCGGAAGCGGATGGCACTGGGGGCAGGAGGCCCATCACGCGAGCCTTCCGCGAGGCGAGCGGGTGCGGGTGGGGACGGCCGGAACGCTCGAAGAGATCCTTCACGGCCCCTCACGCGAGGCCGCGGGCCACGTGAACTTCATGGGGGCCCTCCGCCACGCCATGGCCGCCAACGGCTACACGGACATCAAGGAGTTCCAACGGGCCGAACTGGTCATCGCGGATTGACTCCCGCTCGCGCAACGCGAGCTGCCTGAAGCGCGTTCCCAGCTTCCCGACGCATGCTCGGACCCGGTCGGTTGCCCCGTCTCCGCCCAGTCTGTCGAGAAGGACACGGCGCATGCCTGCCAGTGCTCGATGATTCCAGGCGCTGCCGTGCCCTGCGTAAGCCCGGGGCGAGCGCCCTTCCGCGGGCGCGACGGCTCCGCTGACTCTCCGAACGATGAGGTGCCCCCGGCGGATCGCCGGGGGCACCTCATGCCAACCGCAACGCGTCTATCTGATGGTCGTCTGCGTATACACTTCGCGTCCGACGTATCCGGACGGGTTGTTGCCGAGCAGCTCGGGGACGGTCACGAGCGTGTAGCCGCGGGCCTTGAGCTGGTCGATCAGGCCGCCCGCGGCGGCGATGGTCGACGGATGGATGTCGTGCATGAGGATGATGGACCCCCGCTTGACTCCGGCCAGCGCCCGCTGCGTGGAGATGGAGGAATTGCGGTTCTTCCAGTCTTCGGTGTCCACGTCCCATATGACCGCGACCATGCCGTGCTGTCCGATGACGGACATGACGCTCGGGTTCTTCGCGCCGTACGGAGGGCGTACGAGAATGGGGGAGGGGGCTCCCGCCGCGACGATTTCGTTGTTCGTGCTCGTCAACTCGTTGGCGACCTGCTGGGGGGCCAGCTTCGAGAGCACCGGATGGTTCCACGTGTGGTTGCCCACGACGTGCCCTTCCTGCACGGCGCGCGCCACGACGTGCGGATAGGACCGTACGTGCGGGCCGATGGTGAAGAAGGTCGCTCGAACGCCCTTGGCCTTCAGCGTGTCGAGGAGCTGGGGGGTCTGCGGTCCGGGTCCGTCGTCGAAGGTGAGCGCCACGCAGGACGCCTTCGAGCAGTCCACGCCCGAACCGCTGGGGTTGGCCTGGACCGAGGGACTCGGCGTCGGCAGGGGGCTGGGCGCGGTTCCCGCCATGATCGTCGAGCGGAGCTTGCGCGCCCGATCGGTCAGGAAGCCGTCCAGTTTCTTCCCCTTGACCCGGTAGGCGGACAGGCTCGCGTTCCCCGACGAATACGGGTCCGTCACGAGGAGTATGAGGGAACCGTCCGTATCGAAGTAGGCTCCGTGGAGGTAGTCGTTATCGGGGACGGTTGGCTTGGCGCTCTTCGCGTTCTTCGTCTTCTTGCCTTGGGCGCCCCCGCTCGGTGAGTCCTTGCCGCTCGATTCGCGCTGCGTCCCGGTCGCGGCCTTGGCCGAGTTCCTCTTGGTCGCGCTCGCCTGGCTCGACGGAGACCCGCCTTCGGCCTTCCTCACCGTGGAGGAGACCAGGCTGTGCACCCGGGCCGCGCCCTCCTTGGTGAAGAGTTCCTCGCCGCGGGTCACCGAGTTGTCCGACGAGTCGACGAACCACGACTGGCTGGTCTCCCTCGATTGGCTTCCCACCGCCGAGGTCGAGTTGACGAGGAAGCACAGGACCGTGCCCGAGGCTCCGCATACGGACGATTCCATCGCCAGGGACTGCTGGCCGGAGTTGGGGGTTTTCTTGACTGCGGCGGCGAAGGCCTGGCTCTGCCTGTCGACCCAGGGCTTGACGGCCTCGGCGAGCGTCGGGGGGTTCTTCACGCTGATGACCGAGGTGTTGGCGCTGCCGGCCGCTTTTCCCTTGTCGACGAGAAGGCCTTGGACGCTCGAGGCGCCGGGCAGCTCGGGCCATTTGACCTCTGCTGCGGCGATGGCCGGGGTTTTCGTCACGGAGCCCGATGCCTCCGATGACGATGCCGAGCATCCCACCATCGTCAGACAGGTGAGGCCCGCAATGACCGATTGACGGAAACGCACAATTGTCCTTTCGTCGGGGGTGTCATCCGACGTAGCGGTAAACGTTTGTTTCGCGAAGCTGGAACCCGGCCCGCCGGTACAGTCTGTTGGCGGTCTCGCGCGATGGCCGCGACGTCAGGTCGACCGTCTTGCAGCCGAGGGCCAGTGCGTGCTGGACTGCCGCCTCGACGAGCTTGTACCCGGCGCCCTGCCCTCGTGCCGCACCGTCCACCACGACGTCTTCGATCCAGGCGCGCTTTCCCGTGGGGATGTCGAATGTCGCGAGGGTGAGCATGCCCAGGACGGCGCCGCTTCCTTCGTCGCGATAGACGAACAGGACCGTGCCCTGCTGGGATAGGAGGCCGTTGAGATCCTCGGCGGCCAGGGGAGGCGTCGAGGAGGACAGTTGAGGGACGAGCGCATTGATCGCTTCGAGAAGATCGTCACCGGATTCGCGCACTATCTCAACGGACACTTTGATCCTTTCGGGGGGTCAGATCAGCTCCGGAATGGAGCCACGTCGCATCTGACTGTACACCCTATTCGCGAGGAATCCGAGACATTTCGTCGAGCCACGCCGAAGCAGGGACGTCGGAGGGCATCCGCCAGTCTCCGCGCGGCGAGAGCGTCCCGCCCGCGAGTACCTTCGGCCCGTTGGGCAGCGTGGAGCGCTTGAACTGATTGGCGAAGAAGCGCTTGTAGAAGAGCTCCATCCACGAGCGGATCTCGCCGATCGTGTACTGGTTGCGCTCGGCCTCGGGAAAACCCGCCGGCCACGTCCCCGACTCGCGGTCGCTCCAGGCGTGCCAGGTGTAGAAGGCGATCTTCGAGGGGCGCAGTCCGCGGCGCAGCAGGTAGTACAGCGTGAAGTCCTGCAGTTCGTACGGCCCCACCTTCTCCTGGGTCGACTGCATGTCCTCCCCGTTCGCGGCCGGGATGAGCTCGGGGGAGATCTCCGTGTCCAGGATCGAGCGGAGTGTCTGGTTCACCTGCTCGTCGAACTGCCCGGAGGAGATCACCCAGCGGATGAGGTGCTGCATGAGCGTTTTGGGGACGCCGGGATTGACGTTGTAGTGGCTCATCTGGTCGCCCACCCCGAAGGTGCACCAGCCGAGCGCGAGTTCGGAGAGGTCGCCGGTTCCCAGCACGATCCCCCCGTTCGCGTTCGCCAGGCGGAACAGGAAGTCGGTGCGCAGGCCGGCCTGGACGTTCTCGAAGGTCACGTCGTAGGTCTCCTCGCCCCGGGCGAAGGGGTGGTCGATGTCTTCGAGGATCTGCCTGGCCGCGGGCTGGATGTCGATCTCTCTGAAGGTCACGCCGAGCCTCTCGCAGAGCTCCTCGGCGTTTTTCTTCGTGCGCTCGGAGGTGGCGAAGCCGGGCATCGTGTAGGCGAGCACGTCGGTGCGCGGGCGCCCCAGCCGATCCATGGCCTTGGCGGCGACGATGAGCGCGTGGGTGGAGTCGAGCCCGCCCGAGACGCCGATGACGATTTTCGGGTCGCCGATCGCCTTGAGCCGCTGTGCGATTGCGTACACCTGGATGTTGTAGGCCTCATAGCAGTCTTGGTTGAGCTGGGCCTCGTCGTCGGGGACGAAGGGGAAGCGGTCCAGCGGACGGCGCAGGCCCACGGCCCCTCCCGCGTCGGGATTGAGCGTGAGGGTGACGGTGCGGAAGACGTCGGCGCCTCCCCCGACCGATGCGGGGGGCGCACCGGCGGGTGAGGCGGTGACGCCGAAGGCGGTGCGGTTGTCGTCGAAGGACCCTTGGCGCAGGCGCTCCTGGCGCAGGGCGTCGACGTCCACGTCGGCGATGGTGGCGTGCCGCCCGCTGGCGAAGCGCTCGGATTCGGCGAGTTTGACCCCCAGTTCGTAGACCATCGACTGGCCGTCCCAGGACAGGTCGGTGGAGGATTCGCCCTCTCCCGAGGCGGTGTAGACGTAGGCCGCGTTGCAGCGGGCCGAGGCCGACTGGACCATGAGCGCCCGATCGGCCGCGCGCCCGACCGTGATGGGCGAGCTGGAGAGGTTGACGAGCACGGTCGCCCCGGCGAGCGCTGCGCGCGCCGACGGGGGGATCGGCACCCACATGTCCTCGCACACTTCGACGTGGAAGGTGAATCCGGGCACGTCTTTGGCGTCGAAGAGGAGATCCGGGCCGAAGGGCACGGTGTCGGGGGCGACCCCGTAGTTGGCGAAGGCGTCGACCCGGTGGGAGGCTCGACGCGTGCTGGGCGCCTCGGGGCGCAGTGCGACCCCGGGCAGGCGGATGGCCGCGCCGGCGAGCCCGTCCCCGGGGGCGAAGTGGCGTTTTTCGTAGAATTCGCGGTAGTCGGGCAGATAGGACTTGGGGACGACTCCCAGGATCCGCCCGGCGTGGATGACCACGGCGCAGTTGTAGAGGCGGTTCGCATGCGCCAGCGGCGCTCCGACGACGACGATGGGCTGGAGTTCCACGGTGGCCTGGCGAACGTGCTCGATGGCCTGGAGGGCGGCGTCCAGGAGGGTGTCTTGGAGCAGGAGGTCGTCGATGGAGTAGCCGGTCAGGCCGAGCTCGGGGAATGCGGCCAGGGCGACGCCTTCCAGGTCGCATTCCCGTATGAGCTCGGCCGTGTGCCGGGCGTTGTCCATCGGGTTCGCCGGGGCCACGGGCAGCGTGCAGGCCGCGACCCGCACGAGCCCGTGGGAGTAGATCGAATAGAACTCATCCATGGAAACCAGTCTGCCAGAGGAAGCGGATGGACGATAAAGCGGGTGTCCGCCCCCGCATTCCCGGCCGCTTCAGCGCACGGCCGGGCTCGGGGAATGCGGCCAGGGCGACGCCTTCCAGGTCGCATTCCCGTATGAGCTTGGCCGTGCGTCGGGCGTTGTCCATCGGGTTCGCCCGCGAAATCACTGGAAGTAGTCCGTCGGCCGATTAATGGTTATCTGTGTCTTTCGATAGCCCCTGACCAGACCACAAGTCTAAAGTATAGCGTCTAAAGGCTTGTTCTTTTGCAGGGTCGTCAAAATTAGGGAGTCCATTCGAACCAAGAGGAATGTTCCCGTCTTTATCCAAGAATTGTTCATTTTCGGGCAACTTAGCATTATACTCCCTCATCAAAGGAAGATAGTTGCTATCATTCGGACTCGTTGGGGCGCGGTGAACTTCTATAGGGTTATCCACCTTATCTTGAGGTATATGTTGTCTGATATTATTCAATGATTCTTGAATTTTAACATCACGTTTTGCTCCATCGGCAAGGTGTTCAGCAAGAGCTCGGGCTTCTTCCTTGGACGGATTGATGTCAAGGGCAAATTCTACTCCTTCTTTTATATAGGGGCCGACGAGTGGAATTTTGTCCACGATATGGTTATTGGCGAACTTTAAAACGCCAGTCACGGTCGACGCCTGTTTATCTCTGTTAATTCCCGCAGCTACATCCGCATTGCGCTCGCCTACGTCCATATTTTGGAGCAGTCCTTCATAATCGCCGACTATATCGTTGCGAAGTTCGGACAAATGACCAGTATTTCCCGTTGCCAATAAAGAATCATAATATTCTCTAGACATTTGTTTGATCGTTTCAGAACTGAAATTAGTCAAAGCTTCTTTATCAGCGCCAAGATCTTTGAAGAACTTACTATTATCGGCATCGAGTCGTTCATAAAGATCCTTATTGAGAACCATATGGTATCTCCCATCACGTGGATCCCAACTCGATGAAGGTCCACCTTTCACCCCGCTGTAGTCATCTAGCTCATGTGCAAGATCTCCTGAATATTCAGAAAGTATATCATCAATGTGGGAACGCAAGGCCGAGTTCTTATTTCCGAATATATCCTGCCCGTCGATCTCGTCTTGGTTGCCCAATCCCCATCGATCATAGTTCCTATAAAGACCATCATTATATCCTTCAAGAAAATTATATGCTATATTGATGGAATCTTTGTTTGATGTATCGCCTGATATTTCGTTAATGAGTCTCCCAAGCGCTTCACCTTTATCGTCGGCCCAATAAAGTGTAAAGTTGCTTGGTTTTGTTATTTGACTTCGATTACCCACAAGATAACGTGCCATGTTCATCTTTTTGTCAGGAGTACTGTTATTATTATCATCATTCCACTCTATAGTGGAATTCATAAATTTCTGCGCTGGAGCATCATCGGGATTATTATCCATAGCTTCATACATGTTTTGTAAATAATCCCATGAAAGACCGTCTCTAAATATCCCCTTTCTACTATATTTGAGTTCTGTTGTTCCGGAATGCTCGGAACTACTAGTGCCTGCGCTGATAAAATCGAAGTTTCTTGGGTGTTCGGCGTCCCATCTCACCATGGCCTTACCCACAGCATTCTCTCCGTTGACTCCGTTGAGGAAGTGGTCGCCCAGGGAAAGTTCAGGGTGTGCTTTTGCGCCGTATCCAATGTACTGGCCTAGTAACTCATATCCAGGGTATGTTATTTGCGTATGTTTTTCTGTAATGCCTTCTCCATTTCTATCATATTTTACCTGACCATTCGAAATCAGGTCACTTTGAAATTTGGATCGCCAACTTTCAACACTGGTTTTTCCGTCAATCTTCAACGCTTTATCCATATAATTAAAGTTCGTTATTGTCCCGGCATCATGAGTTGAGTTGCCTCCGGTGGCGAGGATAATTCCTGCTCCGACGCTTTCCGTGAAAGATTTCAAGGCGGAAATATGAGATGCGGGGATCCTTTGGTCAGTCGACTTTCCAGCAATCGAATAGAGCTTCTCCGCACCGATCTGCTTCAGAAAAGCCGAAGCGAAATACGGATCACTGGCTAAGCGGCCACCGTATTTTTCGTTGAATTTTTTGAGAGCGGCTTCTGTAGGAAGCCCTGTATCAGGATCAGTTTGATTGAGCAATTTCGCCGCTTGAGGCGCATCCGCCATAGCATCCTCCCACTTCGTCTGCGCAGCGAGTAGTCCAGTACCGCCTCCGAACATCGTCACTCCCAAATCTGATCGGTTCGGTGTGACAGCGGCGGCTTCTCCCGAAGAGATGCCTGGGATGTAGACTTCGAGTGCAGCATTGATCGAGTTCGAGGCGGTGGAAGCAGCGCTGTCTACTGCTTCAACATCAGTATTGTATGCTTTTGTTGTTTCCTTTTGTTTTTTCTCTATTTCGGTTTTGAGTTTAGAGATTTCATTGTCCCAAGAAGATGAGTCGAATTTTTCCCCTGCTGATTCCGCTTCCTCGCGAGCGCTTTTTCTGTCATTTTCTTGTTTTTTTACTTCTTCCTTGTACCATTTTAAATCTTCGTCCCATTTAGTTTGATGGTTAATTATTTTTGTTTTTAAACCATTGAATTCTGTTTGATAAGTAACTAATGCTTGTGATGCACTTTCGATTGAATTTTGTGCACCTTCAACAGCTATTTTTATTTCATTTACATCACTGGTGTATTGATTTGCGCTTTCTCCGACCCAGCCGTCAACTACTGCCGTTTGGGATATGACCTGAGTATCACTCATAGCACCTCCAGCGTTGCGCAATGCGTTTGCGACCTGATCGATTGTCGTGTCTTTAGCAGGCTGTGGTAAGGCGCTGGAGCCGGATACATCATAAACCATTATATTTTCCAATCCATTTCGTTTAATTACATTTAAGCATTAATAATGATTCTACTGAGGCTTCGAAGACATCATGAACGCGAAATTCTGCGTGACTTGCGATTCCGCGGCGTCCATGTTTCCGATAGTTGTCTCCGCCCCCGAGCCCAGAGTGGCGCATGCATCGGAAAACTCGAGAGTCACCGATTTCATGGTGTTGACGAGGAGTTTGGCCCTTTCCTTGAGCGTTGCGGTGCCGTCGTTGTCGGTACGCCCTTCGCCGCCGACCGTGTCGATCGGCAGCTTTGTGACGTCGTTTCCCGCATCCGAGGAGAGTTCGCCGATTCCATCGGCGATGTTGACGAACATCTGGTTGTCCGTCCAGGCCGCTTGGGCCTTGATGCCGACCGCGTCGCGG
>ERZ772924.1068-NODE-1068-length-13064-cov-16.854332_pt1 | contig 13064 bp, 8 predicted proteins | sample MGYA00512116_ERZ772924 | MGnify/ENA primary metagenome ERZ772924 (study PRJEB29015, sample SAMEA2737920) | human oral metagenome | biome: human oral; feature: human-associated habitat; material: dental | place: China | collected 2134 ...
TTGCGTGCGCCGCCGCGGCTGCGCTCCGTCTGACGCAGATCCGTACGCTCCTCGCGGTCACGGCGCGCACCTCCGCGCGCATTGCGGCTACGGTCGCTGCCTGCGGCATTGTCGCCCCCGCGTCCACCGCCGCGTCTGCGGCTCTCACTGCGCCCCTCGGTCTGGGGCGGCGGCGGGATGGACGCTGCGGGTGCACTTGGACGAGCACCGCCACGCCCGCCTGCAGGACGTACAGGACGGCTGCCGGAATTGCCTGCGCCGCCCGACGAGCGGGGGCGATCCTGCGGCTCCGTCCGCGTCTTAGCAGGTGCCTGACGGACAATTACGATGCCGGGCGCCGTTGTCCGCGCGCGCAGCACCGGCTTTTCCTCCACCGCAGGCGGAGCTGCCGGAGCAGCACTCTTTGCGGGAGTCTCGGGCGCGGATTTCTCCGTAGCCGGCTTCTCCGCAACCGGCTTCTCCACCGCAGCGGATTCTGCAGGCTTCGCTGCGGCAGGAATGTCGCTCGCCGGCTTTCCCGTCGCAGCGGGAGTCTGTGCGGGACGCTTTTCTTTCTTTGCCGGACGCTCGGCAACCTTCGGAGCGGGGGATTTGCTCTGTAGGGACTCCTTGCGCACGGGTTTTGCCGTACGGCCAAGTTCAGCCCTCACCGCCGCGCGCTCTTCCTCGCCGACTGCGCTGAACATATTCTTCACTTTATAGTTCTTGCTCTTTAGGATATCAATAATGGTATCTTTGTCCGTCTTGAATTCCTTTGCCAAATCGGTGATTCTGTATTTCGATTCTGACATCAATCCACCCCCGTCGGTATTTCATGCAAATAGGTACTGAGCCTGTCCGCAAATCCTCTATCTATCAGAACAGCAACCGCACGGTACTCTTTCCCGAGACAACGTCCCAGCTGCTGCATTGTCAGTAACTCCGCTGCAGGCACATTCATCTGTGCCGCCATGCGGGTAAATTTTTCCTTGGTTTCTTCCGACGCATCTGCCGCAAGAAGAAGATATGCTCCCCGCTTCTTCTTGAGCGTCTCCTCAGCCATAAATGCGCCGGATACGATGCGTCGTGCGCGCGCCGCCATGCTGAGGAGATTCATGATGCGCTTTTCCATCTCCGCGTTCATGATTCGTCCTCCTCGCTCACCCGCAGAGCCTCCTCAATTCTGTCATAGAGAGCAGGATCAACGCGGCCTTTAAGCGACCATGAAAATCCGTTGTGCCTGCGCGCCTCCCGGAGGCATTCCAAAGAACGGCAAAGATATGCGCCGCGCCCCGGTCCCTTGCTCGTCGGATCAATAGAGATTTCTCCTTCAGAGCTTCGCACAATCCGTATGAGCTCGCTTTTCGGACGCAGGCGGCGACAGCCGACGCACAGCCGCTCAGGCTGTACTGACTGCTTCATTTATGCCTCCTCTGCCGTGAGCGCGGGAGCGACAGGCATATCTGCCTCTTCTTCCGATCCGGACTCGAGTTCCTGTGCCTGCGACTCACTCTTGATATCGATCTTCCACCCCGTCAGCTTTGCTGCAAGGCGGGCATTCTGCCCCTCCTTGCCGATGGCAAGCGAAAGTTGGTAATCCGGGACGATAACGCGGGAGACTTTCTCCGCCTCGTTCACGGCAACTGAGATGACCTTTGCCGGGTTCAGCGAGTTTGCGATATAGGTCGCAGGGTCCTCGCTCCACTTCACAATATCGATTTTCTCCCCTGCAAGCTCATCAACCACCGCCTGCACACGCATATAATGCGGCCCGACGCAGGCGCCGATGGGATCGACCCTCTCCTCCGAGGATGCGACCGCAATCTTAGAGCGGCTTCCGGCTTCGCGCGCGATCGACTTGATCTCAACGACGCCCTCCTGCATCTCCGGCACCTGCAGCTCAAAGAGCTTTTTGAGCAGGCCCGGATGCGTGCGCGAGAGCATGATCTGCGGGCCGCGGCTTGTCCTCTTGACTTCAATGATATAGGCACGCAGTGTATCGCCGTAGTTATAGGTCTCCGTCGGCATCTGCTCTGTTGCCATGAGCACTGCCTCAGCGCGCCCGATGTCGACGAATACGTTCCGCCCCTCGACACGCTGAACAATTCCTGTGACGATATCCGCCGAGCGGTTCATATACTCCTCATAGACGATACCGCGCTCCGCCTCACGCAGGCGCTGCATGACGACCTGCTTTGCCGTCTGTGCGGCAATGCGCCCAAAGTTCGCGGGAGTCATCTCGATCTCGATCACGTCGCCGACGGCATAATCCGGGTTGATGGCACGCGCCTGAGCGAGAGAAATGTCGGTAATGTCGTTCTCCGCTTCCTCGACGACCGTCTTGATGGCAAAGACGTGAAACGCACCCGTCTCACGCGACAGAGCGATGCGGACGTTCTGCGCCGAGCCGAAGTTGCGCCGGTATGCCGAGATCAGCGCCGCCTCGATGGTCTCAAAGAGAAGTTCCTCATCGATGCCCTTCTCGTACGCGAGCTCTTTCAGCGTCTGAAGGAACTCCTTGCCGCCGTTCTGCTCCCTTGTGATTTTTCTTGCCAAGACCCAAATCCTCCCTAAAAGTCGATATGCAGGCGTATTTGCGAGATCTGATCCAGCGGGATCCGTATCCCGTCATCCAGCGTCAGCATCTCTCCGTCATAGCCCGCGAGTGTACCCGTCCACTGCTTCTTTCCCTCAAAGGGCGCATAGAGCGTCACATCGACCGCCTTGCCCTGCTCGCGTTCAAAGTCGCGCGGCTTTCGCAGGACGCGGTCGAGTCCGGGCGACGAGACCTCGAGGATATACGCGTCCGGAATGAAGTCCTCGCGATCGAGCATCTCCTCCAGACGCTCACTGAGGGCCTGGCAGTCCTCGATATCGATGCCGCCCTCCTTATCGATGTAGATGCGCAGATACCAGTCGCGCTCGCGCACATACTCGACATCCACCAACTCCAGTTCCGGGGCATCCACCAGCAGCCCGCGCGCAATCTCCTCGACGCGCTCCTCGATCTTCGCGCTCATGCTCTCCCTCTTCTCATACGTAATGAAAGAGTGGGTTTTCACCCACTCTTTCCAAAGATCTTAAATGAATTTCTTGCAGTATAGCATAGGATTAGATTCTTGTAAAGCCCCCGCCGCGATTTTCCTCAATGGATGCGCCGCATTTGTCACATAACTTCATCCCCATATCCCCTTTCTATCTCCCATAGAGCCTCCGCATGATCCACGACATAATACGTTCGCGTCCGATAATGCTTACGATCAGGCCGACCACGAGAACGCTGGCCATCACTATGACAATCGCAGGCAGTGCGACGAAGAAAAAGAATATAAGGAACACCGCCAGTACAATCGACCACAAGAGACTTGTCAGCAAGGACGGCCGTGATGTTGTTCCGCCGATACGGACATAGCGCACAGAGGTGCGCGGACCTCCGCTGTATGCTTCGCCGCTCTGCTCGCGGGCGTCATCCTGCGGCTCTGCACCGCTCTCATCCACCGTCACGCCGCGATAGGCGGCGTTCTCCTCTCGGCTCATCTGCCGCAGACGCGGATCCTGTTCCATAATATCTCCTCCCTTCTTTTCATACGGGAATCATGAAACCTTAAACGTACCGTTCACAACACTGTAAAGCATCGTAACAAAGCCCTCCTCCCCGAGGTAACGGGGATCGAAGGAAATGCAGCCGAGCGCCTCACGAATGTGCTCATGTGCAGCGCGCACATGCCTCCTGTCCGAGCCGAACACATGATAGAGCTCCGTAATGGGCGCAAGATCGATCGCATTGATCTCGGCAAAAAGGAAAATGACTGCGGTCAGCGACTCTGCCGTCTGCGCACGTGCGAGATCCACATGTGCGTAGTCGAGGAACAATGCACGCATCAGCTCCTGCGCATAGCGGCTGAATCCAAGTTTCTCGGCGACAACACTGAGCAGCGACAACTCCTCTGCCCAGCTGCTCTCATGAACCCTGTGCGGAATTCGCTCCGGCAGTGCACGCCGCGGCAGTACATTGAGCTGTGCCAGCGTGGCGAGCAGGTGAATCGTATGGCGCACGAGTGCTGCCTCGCGCAGGAGAAAATCATCCATCGAAGCATCGGCCTTTTGCATGCAAAAGAGCTCATACTCCCGCCGGATCGTCTCGCTGATGCGCTGCTGGAGGCGCTTGCTCGCAGGAATCGCCGTAATATAGTTAAGCATCATCATGCCATTGTCGCAGATATGCCCGAACAAAATGCTCTTGCTCAGCGATCCCGGGATATCCGGATGCGGCAGAATGACCTCCTCATCGCGCAGGATGTCGCGGCAGACAACATGATCCTCGTACTCCTCCGTCACCGCAAGCACCGCAAAGCGCGCCTCCAGCAGATCCAGGATGATCTCCCGCTCATCGTAGCTGAGATTCTCCTTCTCCTGCTCACTGTAATGCGCGATGGGAGTCTCATCCGTGCCGATCAGATGGTAATCAAAGAAGAAATAATCCCAAAACCGGAGCCAAAAAGTCTCCTTTTCCTCATCGGATGCGTGCTCATATGCGTTCATATCTCGAAGATCGCCCGTGTAGATCATCGCTGCACGGCCAATATCGAGCTGATACGTCGAGCGGCGGAAATATTCGCCGATCTTGTGCAGGAGATCATTGAGCTGGATGTTCAGCTCCTCCATCTCGATGCGCTCATCCTCTTCGACATCCTCGATCGTAAGGCCCTCGATCTCCTCCCATTCGACGCGGTCCGGCAGACGGAAGCGCCCCGTGATATAGAACATCTCGCGGTCTGCATCCAGTTCACCGAGATCGACGTCATAGTCGCCTGTCTCATCGAGATAGGTCAAAAAGGCGTCCATTCGGTCGAAATAATCCTCCACATGGCGCTTCAGCGGACGCCGATTGAGATGCGCCTCAGCATAGCGAAAGAAAAGCGCCAAGTAATCAATACGGATGAACAGCCGCGCCAGCGAATCATCACGGCGCTGAATAACAAAAAGAAAATCCTCGATGCAGTGCCAGTCCGTGCAGAGATCCTCATTGCTCCGCCCGCGCCATGCCGCTGCACGCAGATAGCGCTCAATCAGCGCGCGCGGGACAAAGATGTTCGCGCGTCCATGCGCCGAATAGAAACGCTTGACCAAAGCGTAGACATTCTCCATGCAGCCCTCCCGCCGTCATGCGTTTCTTCAAAGTAATATCAAGAATACGGCTTATCCTAACAAATGTACGAAACAATGTCAATCATACCGCGAGAACATTGAACGCACCGTTCTCACCCCAGGAATGGGAAAATATATAATAAAGAAATATAGAAATCAATCCTGATTTTTATCCTTTTTTAATAGGTTCTAGTTATTATTACTTTGCATGTTATTATATTTTTTACAGCCGAGGAGGAAAACATAATGAAGAAGCAAGAATTGGTACGCAGGATCACAGCATGGGTGACGCTGGGGATCTTCACGGTGCAGCCGGTTCTTGTTTTTGCGGAGGACATCGTCGCCGATCCTTCTGCCCCCGATGCCCAGCGCCCCGTCGTCACCGAGGCGGGCAGCAGCGGCATCCCCCTCGTTCAGATCACGGCGCCCTCCGGTGAGGTCTCCCTCAACCGCTACGACACCTTCAGCGTCCCGGAGCGCGGTGCCATCCTCAACAACGCCTTCCTCTTCGCCAATACACAGCTCGCCGGGTACATCGAGGGCAATCCAAACCTCATCGGAGGACCGGCGCGCATCATCGTCAACGAGGTAACAAGCAAAAATCCCTCCGAACTCCGCGGCTTCCTCGAAGTCGCCGGAGCCAAAGCCAGCGTCGTCATTGCGAATCCGAACGGAATCCTCGCAGACGGCGCTGGTTTTTTAAATACCTCCCGTGCCATCCTTGCCACCGGACGCAGTCAGATCGATGCTGCAGGAAACTTCACCGGGATTCGCGTGGAGGACGGGCACGCCCTCATCACCGGGAAGGGACTTGACGCACGCGGTGCGGATTCCGCCGAGATCTATGCACGTGCCATTGAGGTCAACGCAGGTATTTGGGCGAACCATGCAAAGATCGTCGCAGGAATAAACGACGTCGGCAGAGACGGAAGTGTTACGCCCATTACTTCCTCGGACAGCGCACTTCGCTCTGCGCCCTCCTATGCCATCGACCTTGCAGACATCGGCGGCATGTATGCAAGCCGTGTCGAACTCGTCGGCACCGAGAAGGGACTCGGCGTCAACCTCGGGGGAACGGTCAGCGCCACACGCGCCGTCTCCCTCGATGTAAACGGCAATCTCAAAACCTCCGGCAATCTCTACAGCGACGGGACCGCCTCCGTCCGCGCAGAAGATATCGAAAACCACGGCCTCATCTACGGCGGCAAAGACACCTCCGTCACAGCGGCAGCACTCACGAACAGCGCAGACGGCAGAATCTACGGCGACACGATCCGCATCCAGGCAAAGACCATCACCAACGAAACCGATGCTGCTCTTGAGGAGCGCCTTGCAAAAGAAATGAAAGTCCTCAAGGAAAGAGAAGCTGCGGTCGAAGAAGCACACCAGAGCATCCTGACGGATGAATCCGCCAGAAGAAAGTTTGGAGGGAGAAACCTTCATTCCATTGTTGACCGCTACAACGAAGAGATCGGTGCGGCACAGGGAGCCTACGACGCGCAGCAGGCCATCGTCGAGAAGACCAAGACTGCCCTTGCGGAAAAACCCGCGGGCGTCATTGCCGCACGAAAAGAACTCACGCTCAGTGCAGAGAACATCAAGAACAGCGGCAGCGCCCTCCTCTACTCCGGCGGAGATCTCTCTCTTACGGCAAACGAAGAACTAAAGAACCACGGCGCGCGCATTGAGGCGCAGGGAAATATGACCATCACCGCGCCCGTCGTGAGGAACGAGAACGCCGCCTTTGCGGCAAAGCGCGTCGTCACCGAGAGCCACTACAACCCCACCAAGATCCTTATCAATGAGCAGGGACACAAAGAAGAGGGAAAGGTATTTCCCGCGAGCGAATTCCGTAACCTTAGCAGCGGCTACGGTGCGTATCACAGCCAGGTGGCTCTTAAACCCATCTATGAACCTGCGGCCTACGAAAAGATCCGCCCGCTCACGCCCGAGGAGATCGCAAACGGCGAGCCCCCTGTCCCCGAGGAACTCATCGGCACCCTTGCGCCGAACTACGACTACGACGATCCCATCTTCAAAGAGCTCGGCGTCACATCCATGAACACGCCGCGCCCCAAAAACGGAGATCCTGCACAGGCAGCCTGGGACACGCAGTATCAAGGCATCCTCGCACAGCTCAACGAAAAAATCGCCGCCCACAACGAAGAAGCCAAAAAATACAATGCGCCCATTGAGGAGGCCGCCGGGCAAAAGATCCATCACCTCACATTCATCGAAACCTATGCGCAGACCTCAGAGGAACAGGTCACCTCATCCATGCCCGGCAACATCCGTGCGGGCGGCAGCATTGAGCTGCACGGCGATACCGTAAACAAAGACAGCAACATCATCGCGGGGGGGAACGCTCCACACAACCGGTGCCCTCACACAGGAGGCAAAGAAACAGCAGGCACAGACCATCGCACTCGGTACCACACAGTTCAGCTACACGAGGAGACCGCCCTGGCCGCGCAAAGGACGTCAGCGCCGCTACAAGTCCCCTGTCTTTATGACGCCCGAAGTTGCCCGCAGCGAACCTGCCCCCATCGGTGTCGGTCTCTATGAGGGCGGCATCGCCCGCGAGAATCTCACCGACGAGCAGAGAAGGCGCATCCATAACGCCCTCTCTCCCTTCGGTCTTGCACCGGACGGTTTTGCCAAAGGGAGCGGCGGCGAGGGTCCCGAGCATCTCCTCGTCAGCGCCCTCTACCGCGTGCACCCCGAGAGCACGGCCAAATATCTCATCGAGACCGATCCCGCCTTCACCGACCGGCGCAAATTCCTCTCCTCCGACTACATGTACCAACGCCTTCGCTGGGATCCCGACAAAGTCCCCAAGAGAATCGGCGACGGCTTCTACGAACAGCAGCTCTTTGCTGAGCAAATCCTCCGCCGGACCGGAAAACGTCACCTCGACGGCTATACCGATGATGAAGCCGCATTCCAGGCACTCATGGATGCGGGTATTTCGTATGCTGAGGAGATGAACATCGCCCCCGGCGTTGCGCTCTCTAAAGAGCAAATCGCAGCACTGACCTCTGACATGATCTGGCTCGAGGAGCGCGAGGTCTATGTCCGCGGCAAAAAAGAGCGCGCCGTCTATCCCGTTCTCTATATGAAAAACACAAACGGTCTGAGACTCACCGCAGGCGGCAGTCTCATCTCCGCGAAAAACATCCGCGTCGAAACAACAAAAGCACTCAAAAATGCCGGCACCCTCTACGCTGAGAACATCCGTGCACATGCAGGAGACATCGAAAACGAAGGGCTGATTCTTGCCAAAGATGTAACCCTTACCTCAGATACCGACCTAAAGACCACCGGCATCATTCAGGGAGAGTCCTCTGTTCTCCTTGATGCGAAGGATAATATCTACGCAGAGAGCACCACAGAGAAACTGCCCCATCAGGACGTCCTTGATCAGACGGCGGACATTTCCGTCCGCGGAGATGCGGGCACTCTTTTGATGCGCGCAGGAAAGAACATTGCGCTCACGGGAGCAAATCTTTCCGCACAGGGCAAAAACGGCAGCATTCAGCTCACGGCAGGAAACGACATTGTCCTGGGTACCAAGAGACTCCAAAGCGAAAAGGACATGACCCTCGACTCTTCGAACTATCTGCGGACAAAGCGCGGCACCGAGTTTGTGACAGAGATCCAAGCAGACGGCAATGTAAGTCTTGCCGCAGGAAATGACCTAAGCGCAAGAGCGGCAGCTATTGCAAGCAAGAATGCAGACGTCTCCCTTACTGCAGGAAACGATGTGAACATCACTGCAGGTACCGAGACCGCCGAAGACCACTACGCCATGCGGTACAAAGAGCGCGGCCTGTTCTCCAGCAAGACCACCGCCATCCGCACGGACAGCGAGGAGCGTTCGGCACTCTCTGCCAACATCTCCGGAAAGAACATCCATATCTCCGCAGCAAGAGATGCAGAGCTCCAGGCGGCAAATGTCATCGCAGACGGCAGTGCAAACGTCTCTGCAACGCGGAACCTGACCTTAAGCTCTGCCGAGAACTATGCGCGGCTTGATCACTACAAGGAGGTCAAGAAATCCGGCATCTTCTCCTCCGGGGGACTTGGCTTTACGATCGGCACACAGCGCACGAAGACCGATCATGACAGAGCAGCGACAACCCAGCAGGGAACAAACATTGCTGCCCTTGGCGGAAATGTCTCCCTCACTGCAGGAGAGACGGCGCATCTGACCTCTGCCAATGTGCTCGCAGGAAAAGAAGCGTCCGTCACCGCAAAGGAGACCACCATCGACGGCAGGGAGAACGTCTACCGCGAGAGCTACACCAAGGAGGTGAAGACCTCCGGCCTTACCGTCAGCTTCGGACACGGTCTCATCGATCTCGGACAGGAGTTCTATGCCCCCTTAAAGCGCATGGGCGAGGTCGAGGATGATCGTCTGAAAGCTGTCTATGCATGGAGAACCGGACGCCTCATCCACGACTACTTCGGGAAGAATGCCCTTGCCCTCCACAAATCCTATACTCCCTCGCTCAATCTCAGCCTTGGCACGAGCAGATCCTACAATCGGAGCGAGAACGTCACAAAAGAATATGCGGGCAGCATGATCCGCGCAGGAGAGCTTGCAAATCTCACCGCTGCAGAGCGCGACCTCACCGTTAAGGGTTCCACCGTCGAGAGCAAAGATGTCTCCCTCGCGTCCAAGGAGAACGTGCGCCTGGAAGCAGGAGAAAACACGAGCGTTACCACCACCGCGAATAAATACAGCTCCGCAAGCGTCGGGGCATCCTTTGGCATAAACGGACTCAGCGACATCAGCATCGATGTAAACAGAGCCAAAGGCAACAGCAAGGAGACCTACACCTCCTACACCCCTGCCCTCATCCGTGCTGAGGAGAATGCGGTCATCACCTCCGGCAAGGATACGGACATCATCGGGAGCAAGGTGCAGGGTGACAAGGTCACGGCAAGAGTCGGCGGGAGCCTCAATATTGAGACACTCCAGGAGAAAGAAACCTATGAGGAGCAGAATACCTCTGCAGGCTTTGGGATTTCTTGGAATGTCAACATGACAAAAACCAAGACCACGGGGCCGAATAAAGAATCCATAGAGACCACCACCCGCTCCTTCGCTAAGCCCAACATCGGAGGCTCCTTCAGCAAGGGAAATATCTCCTCCCACTACAAGAGCGCAAGAGATCAGGCGGGCATCTTTGCAGGAAAGGGCGGCTTTGATCTCTTGGTCGGGAAGAATACCGATCTGAAGGGCGCACTCATCGCAAGCAAAGCACCTGCCGACAAGAACAAACTCTCTACCGGCACACTCTCCTTCAGCGATCTGGAGAATGAGGCGGACTACAAAGCGGACAGTCACGGGATGACTCTCGTCACAAAGAGCGTTCGAGAGTTTGAAGACGGTAAAATTCGTTCACATAACAGGTTGACACCTGTTCCAAACCTCGGGATAACAGTCCAAGGAAGTGCTTCCACTACTACCCAAAGTGCAATTGCCCCAGGAACAGTCATTATCCGTGCGGGAGACAAAGACACGCTCGAAAAAATCCTTCGTACTACAGATAATACGCTGAACGCCTTGGAACAAATCTTCTCCAAAGAAGATGTCAAAGAACAAAAAGAATTGGCAGAAACCTTCTTACGTCTTTTAAATGAGGAGATCGGCGATTTTTCCCAGCGGATGCAGGAGAGAGCAAAAACACCGGAAGAACGGAGGAGATGGGCAGAAGGAAGTACGAATATAATGCTTCTGCGTGCGCTTGGAAGCGGAATCGCCTCCTCCTTCGCAGGAAAAGACGCTCTGTCCGGAGCGGCAGGCAGCGTGGCGCAGGATTTCTTTGCCAAAGAGATCACTAAAATCCCGGACGATAACTTGCAGATTATCGCGAGTGCAATGCTCGGCGGAGCAGCAGGAAAACTCTTAAGAGGTAACACACGTGCCGGAATCGAAACAGCAGTCTATGCCATTCAATATAATCGCCATGGGCATAGAAGAAAATACGACGGCGAAGTTACCTATCGTGATGGAGAGTTCTATTGCTATGACGCATCTATTAATGACGATGTTAAAATCGAAAGACCCGCGAATGGCATGCTTGTTTGGATAGCGGACCCGGAAGATCCCCTCAACGGATGGGATTACGAACTCGTGTCGGAAGATATTGCTCCTAATGGGTTAAGAAAACTTGATGGAGATTATAATTTTCTTGGGATAGATCCGAACGAGAACATTGTCTTTTCTAAAGCAAATGAAACATTGAAAAAGGAACTCAATTTACATGATGTCCCTCTAAATGTAAAGCCGTTCCGAGGAAATCCACCATCTTTCCTTGCTGAATATTGGCGGGGGATAACCGAGAGAGGGCAAGAATATGTAGATGATATTAAGGAGATGGTTGGAAGGAATCCATTTGCTATTTTAGGAGACCTCTCAGACCTAGTTAAAATAATAAAGGAAAACCCTGACCTAGTATCAGAAATCGGAGAAGAAACACTAATTGAATGGTCGAAGAGTATTGATTCCATCATACAAAAACCACTTGACGAACACGGACACAAGTTGGGGTATCTCACAGGATATATTCTATCTTCTGTTATTCCGCTTGACAAAGTTGGAAAGCTTGCAAAGATTTCTAAACTGGAAAAGTGGGCACCTATTATAAAGAAGATCGAACAGCGCAAATATAGCAGAGAAATACGGTCACTTACTCAAGCTGAAAAACTTCGAAAGGAAAAAGAGTTGCTAACATCCGTGGGTAAATTTAAGGACGAATCCTTAGAAGAAGGGTACTTATCCTATGTTGCCAGAAAAGATAAACAAGGAAAGCCCCCGCGGGATCGTATTGAATGGAAGGATGTGCATGATTACTTGCTATATGATTCTCCAATGGCACGTGGGAATGCTTTTAATAAAACGGCAAGTGAAAAAGGTTGGTATCCGTATAATGAAATCCATTTGGAAAATGGAAAGCGTTTAGATTCCTATGACCCAGTGAAAGGAGAGATTGTATCCCGAAAAGCAACCGATTTGGAGATGATACAAATGAATACCTTTGAACGATATCTAAAGGAGTTAAGAGATAAATATCCGTCTGGCACAAAGATACGTTCAAATACAAATCGACAAATTGATGGACAGGAATTACACGGCAGACAAATCCTAGAAATTCCTGCATCTAACAAAACTTTTGACAAAATTAAAGAATACGAGGCTCTGGCAAGAGATAAATATGGTATTGAACTCAGATATAGGGAGGAATAAATGATGGATCAGAAGACAATACAGATTTTAAATAGTATTCACTTCGCTGAAAGATATGAAGCTCTTCGCATCCAATATTCTTTTAACTTAAAGGAAAGCTTTGAAAACTATAATAACCAACAGGTATTAAACCTTCTTCAGGAGGTAGGTTACATAACACCCAAATATCAGAAAGGAGAAAATTTCTTTCAGTCAATAAAAAAGGTAGGTCTATATAGATTTGAACATAAAATTAAAACCAAATATGGAATTGTTGAATTAATATGGGACGTTATGAAAAATAATCAGTACTTTACGGGAAATAGTTTTTCAAACTTAGAATATGAGTTGTTAAATTTAGAAGAAAGACATCCTTTACCTATATTCCGTAACTATGAAGACCTCCGTGAAATTCTCACAATTGCATTCCAGATGTTCGAGGATATGACAGAAAGCTTTTTAAAAGTCTATGGGGAATCACCACAAGAAGGATAAAATCTTTAACGATCCCCCCTCATCTGTACCGAGGACAGCGTCTACAACACCAAAGTCCTTGCACCGAACATCTCCATGCCCGTCAAAGGCAATGCGAGCAGCAGGACAACGTCTGCCATTGCAGAGGGAACGATCGACATCAGGGAAAATCCGACGCAGGATATCTCGGCGCTCAGTCGTAACACAGAGAATGCGCTCAATGAGCTCG
>ERZ772924.1070-NODE-1070-length-13049-cov-3.845390_pt1 | contig 13049 bp, 9 predicted proteins | sample MGYA00512116_ERZ772924 | MGnify/ENA primary metagenome ERZ772924 (study PRJEB29015, sample SAMEA2737920) | human oral metagenome | biome: human oral; feature: human-associated habitat; material: dental | place: China | collected 2134 ...
GATGTGGTAGAAGAAGAACTAGGGAGTATCTAAGAACATCACAGATAAAGGGGAGAAAAGGTGAAATATTATCTGAAGGATTCATTTCTGCATAATGAACACGAAAAGAATGCAGGGAGTAAGGCACGAAATGACGTGGAAGCTATTCTAATCTCAGAGGGTTATGAAGGATTGGAACTCAAGGTTGAGAATTGGTATAAGATGAATTTCTTTAAAGCTCAGCAACACAAATATCGTGCGACCAAGTCTGTGTTTGATCAGTTGGGAGCTGGAGATGAATTGGTCATTCAGTTCCCGATTATCCACCATACATTTTTCATTTCAAGGCTAATCAAGCAGGCGCAAAAAAGAGGAGCAAAATTCTATCTCCTCATCCACGACGTTGAAACCTTACGCCATGCAGCAGGTTCGGAAGTAAAATTTCGTCATAAAGTGCGCAATTACTTCCAAGAAAAGAAAGCTTTGATGTCGGTAGATGGTATTATCGTTCATAACGATATCATGAAGAAAGTTCTGGTAAGTCAAGGAGTGCCCGCAGATAAAATGGTTAGCTTGGAGATTTTTGACTATCTGATTCCAAACTTTGAGGAAAAAACAGCTCCTCAAAAAGACCAGCCTATTATCGTAGCTGGGAATTTGAATCCTACAAAATCAGGCTATCTCTATAACTTGCCTAGCCATCCGGCTTACAACTTGTATGGCGTTGGTTACGATGAAAGTCGTGCGTTGAAAAACACTAGCTACTTTGGTTCCTTTATGCCGGATAATCTCCCAACTGCTCTTGAAGGTAGTTTTGGTTTGGTCTGGGACGGAGACAGCTCAGAAACCTGCCAGGGTTCTTACGGAAACTACCTACGTTTTAACAATTCACATAAGGCTTCTCTTTATTTGGCTTCGGGCTTTCCTGTCGTAGTTTGGAAAGAGTCGGCGTTGGCTCATTTCATATTAGAGAAGAGTTGTGGTATAGCGGTGGCTTCTCTGCATGATTTAGAAGCAGCTTTGGAAAATCTAACTGAAAAAGAGTATGCAGACTTGTCAGAAAATGCCAGGAGAATTGGAAAGGACTTAAGGGAAGGTTATTACCTAAGGTCTGCCTTAAAAAAGTTGAATGATTAATTTTTGTATTAAAGATATGCATTACAAAGATCCTATGAAGAAAGGGATTGCTGAGATGTAATTTTTGTAGAAATAGAGTCATTAGAGTCCGCGATTAGTGGGCTTTTTTTGATTATAGAAACCTTAGGTGAATTGTTAGTAATTTCCCTTTTCAGCTCAAGTTTCTTGTGCTACAATGGAGGTATATTGAAATTCGTGTCAAAGAGGGAGTTACATGAAAAAGAAGGATTTTATTTATTATGCTAGTGCGGCATTGCTACTAGCTGTTTCAGTTCAACCTGCTTATGCAGATGAACAAGAGTCCGCTTTACAGCCTATCCAAGTAAAAGCTGAACAGGCTCAAGATACAGTGGCAAAGACAGCTTCAGATGATTCAGAAAAAGTCGAGTCAAAGGGAGAGGCCAGAACAGATCGTCAGGAAGAGCAAGAAAACTCACAAGCTGAACAAAATACTGAAAGTAGTCAGTCAGTACCAGCTTCTCTTCCAAAACAGTCGCAAACTAAGGTTGAGAACCAGTCGGCTAGTATTGAGGAAACTGCCCAAAGAGAAGAAGCTAGCAAGGTTGATGAGGTCGCATCGAAAAAGGGAGCTGTTGGGAACACAACCTTCTATAGCGCTGGACATGCTGGGCCGGCTAGTCGTTCAAGTGATGTGGCTGTTCAACCCAAAACATTTGTCGATGTCAGCAGTCATAACGGAAGCATAAGCGTCAATGACTATCGCACTCTTGCCAACAAGGGAGTTGGTGGGGTTGTCGTGAAACTGACAGAAGGCACCACCTATAGGAACCCTTACGCAGGAGAACAAGCTCGCAATGCCCAGTTGGCTGGTTTGCAAGTGTCTGCCTATGCTTTTTCACATTATACTAGTGAAGAGCAGGCAAGAGCAGAAGCTCGCCACTTTATCTCAGAAGCTAGAAATCTTAATCTTCCAAAGAATACGGTCATGGTTAATGATATGGAAGATGCTAAAATGAAGGATAACATCAATCGAAATACCCTTGCATGGGCTGATGAAATGCGTAAGAATGGCTATACAAATCTTATGTATTATACTAGTGCCAGCTGGATTGATGAAAATAATCTAAGAGGGAAAGGGCCTGTCAAGACAGCCCAGTTTGGTTTGGAAAATTTCTGGGTAGCTCAATACCCAACAGCTAAACTTTCAACTAACGATGCGAAGACTCTCCGCTATAATGGGCGGGCAGGGGCTTGGCAGTTTACCTCCCAGGCTGAATTGTTGCCAGGTAAGCATGTTTTTGACCATAGTGTAGACTACACTGGCCGTTTCACTTCTCAAGCTAAACCAGCGCCAGAAGTACCCAAAGGACCTCTGAGCGGGAAGATTACCATTGAAAATAACGATTCTCTTGCAGGTAGTTTTGACGTTGTTATTTCAAATGTCTTGGCCCCTCAAGGTGTAGCCAGTGTTTCTGTGCCAGTTTGGTCGGATGATAAAGGCCAGGATGATTTGGTTTGGCATCATGCGACTCTTCAGCAAGATGGTCGCTATCGCGTAACAGTGAAAGCTAGTGACCATAAGAATACTACAGGTAAGTATCATGTTCATCTCTACTATACACAACTAAATGGTGAGCAGATAGGAGTAACTGCAACAACTACTGAAGTTTCTATTGGAAAGACAGCAAATAAGGGGAAACCTAGTGGAAGAGTCACGATTGAAAATAATAACTCTACCACAGGCACTTTTGATGCGGTTATTCGCGATGTCGTTTCTCCAAATGGACTTAAGGAAGTACTAGTTCCAACCTGGTCAGAAGTCAACGGTCAGGATGATCTGATCTGGCACAAGGCAGTGAAGCAGGCAGACGGTAGCTACCGAGCCACCATCAAGTCGAGCGAGCACAAGAATAGTCAAGGCAAGTACCAAGTGCATGTCCATTATATTGATGGCTCCGGCCAACGTAGGTATGTGACTGAGACGTCTACCCAATTAAAGCTGTCTCAACCAACAGGTAAGGTCAACATTCAAAACAATAACAAAGAGACTGGCACTTTTGATGTTGTTGTGACCGACGTCTTCAGTCCTAAAGGAGTTCAAGCGGTTCAGGTTCCTGTTTGGTCTGACCAAGGCGGACAAGATGACTTGATCTGGTACAGTGCGACTCGTCAATCAGATGGTAGCTATAAGGCTAGCATCAAGGCAGAAAATCACAAGAATTCTACTGGTACTTATCACGTTCACCTTTACTACATCCAGAATGATGGTAGTCGTATAGGAGTCCATTCGACTACAACGCAAGTAGAGTACCGCAATCTAACGCATAAGACGAAAGCTTATATTAAAGATGTGAATTCTCAGACGGGCACATTTACCGTTGCGGTTGATCAATCTGCCCAAGGGAAACGAATTAAAAATATTCGCGCAGCCGTGTGGTCTCAAGCGCACCAAGAAAATTTATCTTGGTATACCCAAACTCCTGCTGGTGGTCATACCGAGATTGGGATTGCGGCTGTAAACCACGGCAATAAACAAGGTGATTACACCACTCACGTTTATGTTGATTATACGGATGGCAGTGTGGAAGGATTTAACCTAGGGCAAACCAGATTGATTCCACAACAAGTGACAGATCAAAAAAATAGAGTTATTCGTGCAGCTGCAAATCTGGTAGGTACGTCAACGGGTAGTGCAGCTCATCAGCGCATGGTAGCGGACTATAACAGTGTGAAACCTTTACCAGTCGGCTACGCTGTAAAGAATACAGATGATTGGTGCGATGTATTTGTTACAGTTGTTTTCCAACGAGAAGGTCTTAGTTATCTAGTTGGACGAGAATGTGGAGTAGAACGTCATATTCAGATTTTCAAAAAATTAGGAATTTGGAATGAAGATGGAACTACGACTCCTCAATCAGGTGATATTATTACTTTCAACTGGGATAAAGATACCCAGCAAAATGATGGCTGGGCGGATCATATAGGTATTGTTGAGAGAGTAGAGAATGGATGGATTCATACAATCGAAGGAAATTCAAGCAACGGAGTTGTAAGAAGAAATACCTATCGGGTTGGTCATGGTAATATTCGAGGATTTGCAAGACCACATTATCAATAAACAAAAGGTTGAAGAAAGTTGCTCTAGGGCTTACTTTCCTCGGCCTTTTTATAGGTCTGAAAATCTCTAGAAGCGCTATTTTGGGGCTTGATAGGACAGATTTTTACTTGATTTCATTACTTGTAGGTTTGTGTGTAATGGCTATAGAAAATGATGGTTTATAGGATAATAAGAAAAGTGGTTGTCATCAAATGATATGATTCTTAATGCTTGTGTCATCTGTCCTTGACAGATTGTAACAATGAACATGCTATAATGTCTGCATGAAGACAGAAAATACAACTTTACATGCTGTTAAGGCTCTAGCCTGTTTTAGTATCGTTTCTTTGCACTTTTTGTTACCAGGGGAATTTGGTGTTTTTTATCAGATTGTGGCCCGTTTTGCAGTGCCCTTTTTCATGATGCTGTCGGGTTATTTTTCCTTTAACATTTCTAGAGAAAAGGTAAAGTATCGCCTCAAGCAAATGTTGCTTTTGACAATCGCTAGTCTGATATTTTACTCGATTGTGCATTTTATTGACTTAGTACTGTCGGGAGAGCTGGCGGAAAAGATGGCAACTATAGACCTGTCTGATTTTGCCAATTTCTTCTTTTTTAACAGTCCTAGAGATTTGATTGGCTCAGCTGCTACCCCGACTTGGTATTTGTTGGCTATTTCCTATATTTACGGGCTTTATCTCCTTTTTTATAAGTATTTCCACCGCCTGACCACCTTTGGAGTGTCTCTGATTCTGCTAGCTCTGGCCTTTTGTATCGAGTTCAATACCAATAGTACACTATACTATCGAAACTTCCTGTTTATGGGCCTTCCCTTTTTCATTATGGGGATGCAGTTCGCCAAGTATCGGGAACGTATTTTAGCCTACGACTTATCGTCTGCCAGGAAATGGGCGATTAGCTTGAGTATAGTGGGTTTGATTCTGCTTGAATACTGTTTTATGGGGACAGAGCTCGACCTCTACCCCAGCACTCTTTTATCATCTAGTGCGATTTTCCTCTATGCGATCAGAAACGGGACCAATATTGATGTTCCGATTTTGAACAATATCGCCAAGCGATATGCCACTATGATTTATATTATTCACCCGTTCATCATCTTCATCTTTAGGCAATTAATGCCTCGGAATGGCATATACAGTTTTGGCTTTTTTATTATTCTCTTGCTGTCATATCTACTGAGCATGGCCTTTCAGAAAGTCATCAGACCCAGAATTATCAGCCTGCTTCCAGCTTAGTAAAGCAAGATAGGAGATAGAATCGCTTTCTGACACCAAAGAAAAAGCAACAGATTTTTCTGTTGCTTTTTTCTTGCATCTATTAAGGCGAAAGGAGCGGAGATCTTTGCGTATTTGGTTATGATGCCTGGAGGCTTAGTTCGATTAGAGTTGAGTTTACTAGTAGTATCTTTTTATGCTTTCAGCTTTTCTAGCCCTTCTTCAAAACTTTTAGATGGAGCTTCAAGACTGATTTTTTCTAAAGTAAAGGGATGGACAAAGCTCAGTCGGTGGGCGTGAAGCATGAGACGACCTTGGGGCTGTGGATGATATAGAGGATCACCCACCAAGGGAAAGCCGTGGTGGGATAGGTGGACACGGATCTGATGGGTACGACCAGTTTTGAGTTGGCATTTGACAAGAGTTTTTTGACCAAAGCTTTTTAAGCGAGTCACGTGCGTTTCGGCGTATTGGCCATGTTTGTTGTCAACCAGCCGTTTTCTCCGATCATGGCGATCGCGACCGATTTTGTCCTTATATACCCTGCTTTTCTCGGTAAATTTACCATCTACTAAAGCCCAGTATTCGCGCTGGATATCCTTGTTTTCCAGTAGGCGGTTGAGTATAGGCAAGACAAAGGGGTTTTTGGCAAAGAGAACAGCGCCACTGGTCTCCTTGTCAAGTCTGTGAACTACATAGCAGATCTCTCCGACATAGGCAGATACATGATTGAGCAGAGCTAGTTCGGTCGGCTCATTGGCGTGAGTTTTCATGCCTTCAGGTTTATTGACGATGATGAGATGCTGGTCTTGGTAGAGTTCCTGGACAAGTTCTGGTTGCCCCATAAGAATGGCTTTCTCTGGGTAATCTTCTTCATCAAAGGTCAGCGACAAGAGATCACCTGCCTGAATCTTGCTTTGCCAGTTGATAGTTTGATCATTGACCAAGACATGCTTTTTTGTCCGAAGGAAATGGCGGATTTTTCTGGGAATGAGGAAATAATCTTCCAGTAGTTCTTTTATGCTCATAGTGGGCATTTTTTCAGGGATTTGAAAGTTAAATTGCATGCCTTTATTTTAACAAAAAGAGCAGAACTTTGAAAGTTAAGATCAAAAACAAGGTAGAAGCTCTGCTATTTCTTAAAAAATTCTAAAAGGAAGTCTCTATGAAACAGCACTTTCTTGTATACTCTCTGGGAAGGTGATAAAATAAGGGTTATGAAAAAGCTAAATGATATTTTTGAAACCTTAATTCAACATTTTAAGAAAGAAGATTCACCAGCTGAGTCTGCAGAGGAGACAGATACAAGTGCGGAACCACGTCTGTCTCGATCAGGTCGCTCGGCCAAGCGAACGTCTTCAAAAGGGCAAGGTCCCTTCCGACGTTTTTGGCGTAGGTACCATCTGACCAAGATTATCTTGATTTTAGGTCTGGGATTTGGGCTGGTGACGGGAGGTTATCTCTTTTATGTGGCCAAGACCACTAATGTCAATGACTTGCAAAATGCCTTGAAGGCAACTACGATGATCTATGATAAAGACGGTCAAGAAGCGGGGAGTTTGACAGGTCAAAAAGGGACCTATGTCGAATTGGACCAGATTAGTAAGGACTTGCAAAATGCTGTTATTGCGACCGAAGACCGCTCCTTCTACAAAAATAGCGGAATCAATTATGGCCGTTTCTTCTTAGCAATTTTGACAGCGGGCCGATCGGGCGGTGGCTCGACCATCACTCAGCAGTTGGCCAAAAATGCTTATCTTTCTCAGGACCAGACCATCGAGCGGAAGGCCAAGGAGTTTTTCCTAGCTCTAGAATTGACCAAAAAGTATAGTAAAGATCAGATTCTGACCATGTATCTGAACAATTCTTACTTTGGCAATGGTGTCTGGGGAGTAGAGGATGCCAGCAAGAAATACTTTGGAGTGTCGGCTAGCCAACTGTCTCTCGATCAAGCAGCTACACTGGCCGGAATGCTCAAGGGGCCTGAGATTTACAATCCCTTGTATTCAGTTGAAAATGCGACCAATCGCCGAGATACAGTTCTGAATAATATGGTTGCAGCTGGCTATATTGACAAAGCAACAGCTGATCAAGCAGCAGCGAACGGTCTTGGTAGCCAGTTGGTGGATGCCTATGCTGGGAAGTCTGAAGATTACCGCTATCCATCCTATTTTGATGCTGTCATTAACGAAGCCATTCATGACTATGGTCTAAAAGAAGAAGATATCATCAAAAATGGCTATCGCATCTATACTGAGTTGGATCAAAACTACCAGGCCAGCATGCAGGTTATTTACAGTAACGAGAGTCTCTTCCCTGTTTCAGAAGTAGATGGAACACGAGCAGAATCGGGAAGTGTGGCCTTGGATCCCAAGACTGGAGGGGTGAGAGCCCTGGTCGGTCGAGTCAACAGCCAGGCGGCCGGTTTCCGTTCCTTTAACTATGCGACCCAGTCAGCTCGTAGTCCAGGTTCGACCATTAAACCACTGGTTGTATATAGCCCAGCGATCGCAGCTGGTTGGTCAACTGATAAAGAGTTAGACAATACTACAACGACCTATGGATCTTATACGGTCAATAACTATGGTGGCATTCAAACTAGCCCGACAGTGCCTATGTATCAAGCATTGGCGGATTCTTTGAATATCCCAGCAGTTGCAACAGTTAAAGAGTTGGGTCTAGAGAAAGCCTTTGAATACGGTCAAAAGTTTGGTTTGAATATGAAAAAGGTTGAGCAAAATCTCAGTGTGGCGTTGGGAGCAGGTGTGAATACCAATCCTCTCCAAATGGCTCAGGCCTACTCCGCTTTTGCGAATGATGGTGTCATGCATGATGCCCACTTGATCACTAAGATTGAAAACGCTAGTGGTCAAATTGTTAAGACCCACAAGTCTAGCTCCACTCGAGTGCTCAATCAGTCGACTGCGAAAAAGATGACCAGTATGATGTTAGGGACCTTCTCAAACGGAACGGGGATCTACGCAGCGCCATATAATTATACGATGGCAGGTAAGACAGGGACGACTGAGACAGATTTCAATCCTGACTTATCTGGAGATCAGTGGGTTATTGGCTATACACCAGACGTTGTTATCAGTCAGTGGCTAGGATTTCCAAAGACAGATGAAAACCACTACCTGACAGGAACCAGTGCTAACGAGGCTTCTGTGATTTTCCGAAATGTAGCCAATAGCGTCCTGCCATACACGGAAGGAACCAAATTCTCTGAAAAGAATACCTATGCTCAAAATGGTATTGCTCCGGTAGACACCTACGGCACTGGAAATACCGAGAATCAAGGCGGCAATGATTTCTTACAGGATGTACAGGATAAGGCAAAAGAGATTGTCGATCAGGCTAAAAATGCTATCGAAGAGGCAGATATTCCAGGTAAAGCTAAGAATGCTTGGGATACAGTCAAGAGCTGGTTTGGTTGGTAAGTTTCTTATCTCAATAGATGTATTATTTATAGAAGTGTATGTCTTGAGACTCTAGCTTGCGCTCATCAATCAAGAAGTGTATGTCACAGTAAATCAATCGGATAAAAAGACCTTTAGGAAATCCTAAAGGTCTTTTTCAGGTACACTGAAGGTGTCACCGTGTTCAAAATCGCCGTATTGGTAACCACGTTTGAACCAACGCATACGTTGCTCCGCACTTCCGTGTGTAAAACTATCAGGCACAGAATAGCCATAGGCCTGCTCTTGCAGGGTGTCGTCTCCGACTGCATGAGCTGCATTAAGTGCCTCCTCAATATCACCAACATCTAGTAAGTTTTCTTGTTCAATATACCGAGCCCAGACCCCAGCGTAGTAGTCCGCCTGAAGTTCCAAACGAACATTTAGAGCATTCTTCTCCTTTTCTGATTTCCCTCTCACCATTTGCTGGTAGGATTGAAGTGTCCCTAGTTGGTTTTGGATATGGTGTCCGACTTCGTGCGCGATAACATAAGCCATGGCAAAGTCACCGCTTGCTCGATACTTAGTAGTCAGCTCTTGGTAAAAGCGAATATCTAGGTAAATTTTTTGGTCGTTAGAACAGTAAAAAGGTCCAGCAGAGGCCTGGCCGACCCCACAACCAGTCCTAGTTTGACCGGTATAGAAGACCAGTTTAGGCTTATAATAGGTTCTCCCTTCTTTTTCAAAGGTTTGAGTCCAAAAAACTTCTGTAGTTCCTAAGACCTTGCTGACAAATTGGGCGTCTTTGTCATTGACCTGAGTATGACTTTGCTGAGAAACTTGGGTGGACTCATAGTGGTGGGAAGTCCCTGTGTCAAAAATGCCAGACAAACCAGCACCACCCCCTAAGAAAAGTAAGAGTAGTATTAGGACAAGCTTGCTTTTAAAACTGCCAGGTGCTAACAGGATTCGCAATATTCCGTTTCCCAGTCGAGCATTGCCTGACCCGTAGCTAGCCGATCCCCCTTCATTGCGACGGTCTTCAATATTATTACTTTCTTTTAAATGATCAGTTTTCACGTTTTCTTCTCCTTTATGACATCTATTTTACCAAATCGCTAGCGAAAATAATAGCTGTTCGTTAGATGAATGAAAAAAGCTTCAAAGGATTGACGTCCAGACCTTGTCAAAAGAAAAAAATCCTGCTATAATTGGAAAGATGGAGGCGTTATGGCATTAAAAAAAGCAAGTCTGGCGTGTACGGTTTGTGGATCGAGAAATTACTCAATAAAACTGAGTAGTACGCCAAAACCAAAACGTCTAGAAGTAAACAAGTTTTGTAAACATTGTAATAAATACACTATTCATAAAGAAACAAGATAGGAGAGAGTTGTGAAATTTCTTAAGGACACTTTTACAGTTTTAAAAGATACAACATGGCCAACAGGGAAGCAAAGCTGGATTGATTTTATTTCGATTATGGAATATACAGCCTTCTTTGTTGTGGTTATCTATTTATTTGACTTATTGGTATCTCACGGACTGCTTCGTTTGTTGAATCTCTTTTAAGTCGATTAGAGACTGGGAAATTTCCCAGTCTTTTTTGATAAAATTGTCAGTAAACTTCTTGGCATTCCCTATTTTTATGATATAATAAAGCTAGAGAAAACGGAAAAAGCCATTAGGCTTTTTTATAGTGTTTTAGTTTATGATTTTCTAAACTAAGAATTGCTAAAAAAGAAAGGAAATAAAATGGATAGTTTTGATAAAGGCTGGTTTGTACTGCAGACCTACTCTGGATATGAAAACAAGGTGAAAGAAAATCTCTTGCAACGGGCTCAGACATATAATATGTTAGAAAATATCTTGCGCGTGGAAATCCCTACTCAGACAGTGCAAGTAGAGAAAAATGGCAAGACCAAGGAAATCGAAGAGAATCGCTTCCCAGGTTATGTTTTGGTAGAAATGGTCATGACCGATGAGGCTTGGTTTGTTGTCCGTAATACTCCTAACGTAACAGGTTTTGTCGGATCTCACGGAAACCGCTCTAAACCGACTCCACTCTTGGAAGAAGAAATCCGCAACATTTTGATCTCTATGGGACAAACCGTTCAAGAATTTGACATTCATGTCAAGGTTGGCGATACCGTTCGGATTATTGACGGAGCCTTTACAGATTATACAGGTAAAATTACTGAGATTGACAATAATAAAGTTAAGATGGTTATTTCTATGTTTGGAAATGACACCATTGCAGAAGTAAACCTGAATCAAATCGCTGAATTATAATAGAAACCAAAAGCAGATCACTATCTGCTTTTTTATTTTTGTGTTCAAGTGTTTTTTTGTGACAAAGGCTAAAAAATAGCCTTCGACTGACTTGAATATAGGTTCCAAAAATGTAAAGAAAATCGGCTTAAAAATTCTGATAATTTTAAGTTTTTTGGGCAATCGTTTTCCTTTTAATAAATAGTGTCATCTTTCAAAGTATTTTGCATAAATTTCAGATCAAATGGTTGATATACTAAAACAAAACTGGTATAATAACTATATAATTGGCGCATTGTATATGACGGCTTTTTTCATGGTTTTTTTGAGTAAAAAAAGAAGGATATTTGTACAGTGTTTACTCTTATGTCAAAATTTGATAGAGACGGAATCTAACTAGGAGGGAATATGTTAAAGGAAAAGTGGTGGCTACCCTTTTTGACTGTTGGAGTCATTCTGGTAGCGGTCTTTGCTTTGTTTTACATTGCTGGACCTAACAGGCATAACAAAGGATCGACACAGAAGGATGGTAGTTCAGCTGTAGAACATGAGCTGACAGGACAGCAGTTGCCAGAGTTTGAAATGGTAGACCAAGCAGGGTATCAAAAGAAGAGTGCAGAGTTTTATAATAAACCCATGCTGGTAGTAGAGTGGGCTAGCTGGTGTCCAGATTGTCAAAAACAGTTACCAGAGATTCAAAAAGTATATGAAAAGTATAAAGGTAACATTCATTTTGTTATGTTGGATATGCTTGATTCCAAAAGAGAAACGAAAGAAAGAGCGGATCAGTATATCAGTGAAAAAGATTATACTTTCCCATATTACTATGACACAGATGAGCGAGTGGCGGATATCCTCCATGTTCAATCAATCCCCACGATTTATCTAGTCGATAAGAATCAAAAGGTCAAGAAAGTAATTACAGACTTTCACGATGAAGCAGCGCTTGAAAAACAGCTAGAAGAGATTTAAATAAAAGAAAGAGAAGGGAGAGCTTATATAAAAGTTTCTACTATTATATAGGCTTTAAAATAGCATGAAAGATTTTTTGAAAAAGGTTTTAATACTATTTACCGTCCTGTTGATGTCAATGCCATCCAGCGTCTTGAATCTAGGAACCTCAGTTGTTCGAGCTGATGATCCTCTGAATATTGAGACGAGACGGATTGATGAGCATACAACGATCACACAAAATGGGTGTTATCGTAAGATTGAAAAAACGGACGCAACGGACTGGACAGTTCCACGGAAACCGATTGACTTGGTCATCCTGCAGGATGCCAGTGGGTCATTCCGAACAACAATTCCAAGTGTCAAACGTGCTCTTAAACGTTTGACAACATATGTTAGTCCAGAACAATACGATGAGACAAACCCTCATCTAGTTAAGACTGACGACCCTCGGACAACTGACCGTGTTTTCGTAGCTTCTTACCAAGGTTTGGATCAGGTGCGTTACTTTAATAATAACGATTTCAGTGGCAACCCTGCAGATACATTTACTGATCCTAATACAACTGGTAAACACTATACCTATGGAAATAGTGGCTTAACAAGCGATCAAAATAAAGTTCATAAATTCATTGATAATATTGCAGTTGATGGTGGAACCCCAACTGTTCCAGCCATTCAAGATACGATCGCTCAGTACAACCGTGTCAAAGGGAATATGGAAAACGGTCGTAAGACGGTCTTCCTCCTGGTAACGGATGGGGTAGCCAATGGTTACCGTCTGCCAGGGTCTAACACAGTTGTAATGGATAAGAGCTATACAAGAACGTGGGATATCCAACGTGCTTGGGGAGTAGATAGCTATCCAGAAGCGGCTCAAGATATTACTGGTCGTGCCAATGAGTTGAGAGATGCTGGTAATCAGCTGAAAGCAGCGGTTGGTTCAGAAGGTTCTGTCGTTGTAGGTTTCTGGGAACGTGTTGATAACTTCACTGAAAAATACTATCAATATGGTCCAGCTTA
>ERZ772924.1072-NODE-1072-length-13039-cov-9.085798_pt1 | contig 13039 bp, 10 predicted proteins | sample MGYA00512116_ERZ772924 | MGnify/ENA primary metagenome ERZ772924 (study PRJEB29015, sample SAMEA2737920) | human oral metagenome | biome: human oral; feature: human-associated habitat; material: dental | place: China | collected 2134 ...
GTGCCTGCCATGCCATCGGCGACAACCGCAGAAAGCAGCGATTCAATCGCGCCCAACATGGCAATAGTAAAGGCGGGCAACATTAAAGTCGCAATATCTGTCCAGGCAAAACGCGGCAGGGCGAAATGCGGCAAACCGGTAGGAATACCGCCGAATGCCGTACCAATGGTTTTTACCCCGTCAAACTGAAAAACAGCTTGCAAAGTAGTGGCGACAATCAAGACCCACATGGGCGATGGAATACGGCGTAACAGTGCAACCTTGGGAACAATAATCAGCAAGGCAAGTGAAAGCAGCGCCAAGGCAGTCGTTGTTGGATGCAAATGTGGCAAATTGCGCAGGAGCGACCATAATTGTTCATAAAAATGTGCGCCTTCTGCTTTGGGCAGTCCAAAAAAGGCCGACCATTGCCCAACCCAAATGACCACACCAATACCCGCGGTAAAGCCAAGAATGACCGGCATCGGAATAAAACGAATCATCGCACCGAGACGGAACAATCCCATCAACAACAACATGACGCCTGCGAGAAAAGTCGCCACCTGCAAACCATTGATACCATAAGTTGCCGTAATCCCGGCAAGGATGGCAATAAACGCGCCGGTGGGTCCGGCAATCTGCACCCGCGAACCTCCAAAAACAGAAACGATAACGCCGGCGACAATCGCCGTATAAATACCCTGCTCCGGTTTGACGCCGGTGGCAATGGCAAAAGCCATCGACAACGGCAAGGCAACAACACCAACGATAATTCCCGCAATCACGTTGCGTAACCAGTATTGACGGACAAAAAGTCCCGCGCGCTGTGCTTCAGTCCAGGCAATCATAGAAAACATCCATTCAAAAGAAAGAAATTGTACGCCTCTCTCCGGTAAAAAACGATACCGCACCAGACTGGATTTTTTCCGTAGTCGGCGTATAATGCGCAGCACTTGGGGGCGTTCCTGGATTCGACGGGGATGACAAGGCTCTAGGTGCATACCGAGGATGAAAGAACCTCGTAAATCCCTTTCAACCTAATAGTTGCAAACGACGACAACTACGCTTTGGCGGCTTAATTCCCGCTGACGCTCACTTGAATGTGTCTGTACGTTCAAACTGGGTGGCATTTTTACAGAACCGCTGTCAATCGCGTCCGCCGGTTGGCAGTCAAAATCAAGCGGAATCGTGTGCGGGTTGCCTGGCCGTTGGCTGCACGCCCATTAAATCAAAAACGAGCCTAAGTATGTAGTACCGAAAGTTGCGTGTTCGCGGACGGGGGTTCAAATCCCCCCGCCTCCACCATTTATCATGACAATACTGTTCCATGCTGTACAAAAGCCGCTGTCATTCAGCGGCTTTTCCTGTTTTTGTCGTCCGATGTTGTTCTAAGTTATAGCCATCCACCGAAAGTTTCAGACAAGGCGCGTCGCCGAAGACAGTACGCGGTTGTACGGCGCGGATTTCCCTAAAAAATAGCTCCGCCATTTTTTTTAGGGTGCCCGGTCAGGCGACGCAACACCGTATGAGGCTTTCGGTGGACGGCTATATTCAAAATGAAGTAGTCCTCTAAACGTATATTGTCATGCGAAGTTTGTTTATCCCTGCCCTCACCCCAACCCCTCTCTCGCTGCGCGAGCTGTTCCAGTCCCAGAGGGAGAGGGGCTTATCCACGGAAATGCAAACACGCCCTAAGAAAAACGCCGCATCATGCGGCGTTTGTTCGTTGCAGGCGGCGTTATGCGCGCCGTCCGCTTTGCATCAGCAGCATGCCGCAGACGGTGAGCGTGCCACCGGCGACCAGCGACAGGGTGAGCGGTTCATGCAGCCACAGCGCGGCGATGAGTACGGCAAAGACAGGGATGAGCGTCATGTACGCGGCGGTGCTGCCCGCACCGAGGGCGGCGATGCCTTCGAAATACCAGAGGTAGGCGAGCAGGGTCGCGCCGAAGGACAACGCCAGCAGGATGAGCCAGATGGATGGCGCAATGTGTGCGAGGCTCGCCCAGGCGGCCGTGCCTTCTGCGGCAAGGCTGACTGCAAGCAGCATCACGCCGCCGATGAGGGCGGTGGCGGTGGTGGCGGTGAGCGCGTCTATGCCGGTCAGCACGCGCCGCCCGATGAGGGAGTAGCTGACCCAGCAGAAGACGCAGCCGAAAATCAGGTATTCGCCCGTGCCGAGCGCGCCGAGGAGCAGCAAGGGGTTGCCGCGCGCGGCGACGATGAGCGAGCCGCCCACCGCCAGCACCATGCCGCCGAGGATGCGGCGGTTGAGCCGTTCGCCGAACAGCCACGCCGCACCGAGCATGGTCAGCGCCGGGTTGATGGAGAAGATGACGGCGGCGCGTCCGGCGCCGATATGGCGCAGGCCGAGCATGAAGAAGATGGCGTAACCGCTGACGCCGCAGGCGGCGGCGAGCGCAAGTCCCGCCCATTGGCGACGGTTGAGGGCGATGAGCGCGCGCAGCCGGTCGCGATGATACAGCCACAGCAGCAGGAAAACGGTGGATATCAGGAAGCGCAGGCTGGCGGCGGTGAGCGGCGGCATCGCCTGGGCGACGATGCGTCCCCACGTCCATGCCGCGCCCCAGATAAGCGCCATGCCGAGCAGTTGTGCGTGGATGCGCCAGTGTGGTGCGTGGTTCATCAGTAATGTCTCCGTACTTGCGGCTCTGCCAGGAGGTGTTCGAGGCGTCGCAGGTTGTCGTGGTCGATGCGGTAGGCGGCGGGCAGGTGCAGGCGGCCTTGGGCATTGATGCTTGTGTTTTGCAGGGTGATGCTGATGCGCGCGCCGTGTGTGTCTTCCAGCGGGGTGAGGGTGTCGCGCAGCGCTTGCCAGATGTCGGCGGGGAGTGCTTCGGCGTTTACGGTGAAGTCCAGTTTTTGTAGGAGGCTGTAGCGCGCCTCGTAGTAGTCGTGGATGGTTTCCGCGTTGATGCGCCATTCTTCTTTGTAGTAGTTGTAGTCGGCTTTGCCGTGGATGATGAGGATGTTGTCCGCCTTGCACAGGTCTTTGTACTCTTCCGCCGCTTTGCCGAAGACGCCGATTTCCTGCCGCCCGCTGCGGTCGTCCAGGGTGAGGAATATCATCGGGTTGCCGTTTTTTTTGCTGACCATGCTGCGCGCTTCTATCACCACGCCCGCGAGGGTGACGTCGATGCTATCGCCGCGCCGCGTCGGCCGTTGCCAGTTTTCCATGTTTTCTTGCAGTTGCGCGAGGTTGCGTCCCCGGCTGATTTGCAAGAGGGTGTCGCGCGCCTCATCTATCGGGTGGGCGCTCAGAAACAGCCCCAGTGTTTGTTTTTCTTCGGCGAGCGTTTGTCGCAAGTCCCACGCCTCGGCGGGGTTCATGATGAGGCTTGGCGGTTGGTCGCCGCTGCTGTCGCCGAATAATCCGAACATATCGCCCTGCCCCTGGTGGCGGTTGCGGTGGTGCTGTTCGGCGAGTTTGATGGCTTGTTCGACGGCGGCGAAGAGGGCGCCACGGTTCGGCTCGATGTTGTCAAACGAGCCGGCGCGGATGAGGGTTTCCAGCGTTTTGCGGTTGAGTTTTTTCAGATCGATGCGGCGGCAGAGGTCTTCGAGCGAGGTGTAGTCGCCGTTTTTGGCGCGTTCTTCGAGGAGGATGTTGATTGCCGCTTCGCCGACGCCTTTGACCGCGCCGAGGCCGTAGATGATTTCGCCGCGCTCGCTGACGGTGAAGGTGTATTGCGAGCGGTTGATGCAGGGCGGGATGACGGTCAGCCCCATGTCGCGCGCTTCGTTGATGAAGCGGACGATTTTGTCGATTTTTTCGATTTCCGAGGTGAGCACCGCCGCCATCAGCTCCGCCGGGTAGTGCGCTTTCAGCCACGCGGTTTGGTAGGAGAGCAGCGCGTAGGCGGCGGAGTGCGATTTGTTGAAGCCGTATTCGGCGAATTTCGCCATCAGGTCGAAGATGTCGGTCGCCTGTTTTTCCGGCACGCCGCGCTCCACCGCGCGGCTGACGAAGATGTTTTTGTTGCGCGCCATTTCTTCGGCTTTCTTTTTGCCCATCGCGCGGCGCAGGTTGTCTGCTTCGCCGAGGGTGTAGTTGGCGAGTTTTTGCGCGACCTGCATCACTTGTTCTTGGTAAACCATGACGCCGTAGGTGGTCTTCAAGATGTCTTCGAGGTCGGGGTGCGGGTATTCGACTTCGGCGAGGCCGTGTTTGCGGTTGATGAAGTCGTCCACCATGCCGGAACCGAGCGGGCCGGGGCGGAACAGGGCGACGAGGGCGATGATGTCTTCAAAGGTGTCCGGGCGCAGTTTGCGGATGAGTTCTTTCATGCCGCTGGATTCGAGCTGGAAGACGGCGGTGGTGCGCGTCGATTGCAGCAGGGCGTAGGTGTCGGGGTCGTCCAGCGGCAGGGTGGCGATGTCCAGCGGTGGCTCGCCTTCGCGCGCGCGGCGGCTGTTGATGTGGCCGAGCGCCCAGTCGATGACGGTGAGCGTGCGCAGGCCGAGGAAGTCGAATTTGACCAGTCCCATCGCTTCGATGTCGTCCTTGTCGAACTGGGTGGCGATGTTCGCCCCGGCGCTTTCGCTGTAGAGCGCGGAGAAATCGGTCAGTTTGGTCGGGGCGATGACCACGCCGCCCGCGTGTTTGCCAACATTGCGCGCCAGCCCTTCCAGTTGCAGGCCGATGTCGATAATTTCGCGCATTTCTTCGTCTTTTTCGTACAGCTCCTGCATCGCTTCCGAGCGCAGCTCCGCCTTTTCCTGGCTTTTGGCGCTGCGGCCAAGCGCGTCCGGCAGGGTGACGCCGAGGACGGGCGGCACGGTAGCGACGAGTTTGTCTACCACCGGATAGGGCACGCCGAGGACGCGGCCCACATCGCGCAACACCGCCTTCGCCGCCATCGTGCCGTGGGTGGCGATTTGCGAGACGCGCTGCGCGCCGTATTTGTGCGAGACGTATTCGATGACTTCGTCGCGCCGCTCCATGCAGAAATCGACGTCGAAGTCGGGCATGGAAACGCGCTCCGGGTTGAGGAAGCGTTCAAAGAAGAGGTCGTAGGCGAGCGGGTCAAGGTCGGTGATTTTCAGCGCGTAGGCAACGAGCGAGCCCGCGCCCGAACCGCGTCCGGGGCCAACCGGGATGTCGTGGTCCTTCGCCCATTGGATGAAGTCGGCGACGATGAGGAAGTAGCCGGGAAATCCCATCTGGTTGATAACGCCAAGCTCAATATCGAGGCGCGCATCATACGGCGCGCGTTTGGCGGCGCGTTCCGCTTCATCAGGGAACAATTGCGCGAGGCGCAGCTCCAGCCCGTCCTTCGCGCTCTGAATGAGGAAATCCTCAATCGGCACGCCGTCCGGTAGCGGGAAATCGGGCAGGTAATTTTTGCCCAGCGTCAGCTCCAGATTGCAGCGCTGCGCCAGCGCGTGCGTGTTGGTAAGGAGCTGCGGTGCGTCGACAAAGCGCTCCGCCATCACCTCATCGCTGGTGAGGTGGTACTTCTGCGTGAAATAGCGCGGCCGCTTGTCATCGGCGAGCTGCCAGCCATTGCTGATACAAACGCGCACCTCATGCACGTCGTAATCGTCCGCCGTGGGGAAACAGGCGAGATTGGTGGCGACCGCCGCCAGCCCCAATTTGCGCCCGGCGTCGCGGCACCAGGCGAAATACTCCGCCTCGCCCGGCTGGCCAAGCCGCGCCAGTTGCAAATAATAGCGACCGGGAAAAATCCCCTGCCAAAACGCGGCGCGTTGCTCCGCGCCCTGCGCATCGCGGCGGCGGAGAAAACGCGCCAAATCGCCGTCAATACCGCCGGAAAGCGCCAGCAACCCCTCGCATTGTGCCGGGGTAAAGCGCTCAATATGCACCGCCACGCCCTGCTGGTCTTGGTCGTACTGATAGGCGAAGCTGACCAGCTCGCACAGATGGATGAAGCCGCTGAGGTTTTGCGCGAGCAGAATCAACTGATTATCCGTGCCGTCGCTGTCGCGCACGGTGAGGTCGCAGCCAATAATCGGCTTGATGCCCGCCGCCCGCGCCTTCTTGTAGAACTTGAGCGCGCCGTAGAGATTGTTGCGGTCGGTCAGCGCAATCGCCTCCGCCCCCTGGCTTTTGGCAAAATCGACAATCTCGCCGACGCGCAAAATACTGTCGCTCAAAGAAAATTCGCTGTGGATGTGCAGATGGGTCAGGGCATTCATGATTCGCTGTCAGGGTGCAAATGAAGGGCGCGTAGCTTAGCGGGAAAGCGGGCGCGATGCCATTGGCGGATGGCCGTGGCGTCTGTCCGGGCATAAAAAACCGGCGACCTGCGCCGGTTTTTTTTGTTTGCGCGCAGCGGTTATTTGGTAACTTCGCCGCGTTCGCCATGCAGTACCTGACCACCGGCGGGATTGCCGTAGGGATCCACATAATTAATGTCGCCGACAATTTCTTCGGCGCGGGTGCCGCTGAGGATGACGTTGTAAGTGCCGCGTTTACCGTCACTGTAACGATCTTGCGTGGTGACTTCGCCGTTTTTCACGCCGTAGTAGGTGCCGTACATTCCTTCATGCTGGCCAATCGGCGCTTCTTCCAGCGTGTATTTTTCGTGCAGGGTGTTGGCACCAATTTCGCCGGAGCCGACATGTTTGCCGAAATCGACGACGTAGTTCAGTTTGGCATCGTTCTGCGCGTTGTGGTCAAAGACGCGACCGACATAGAGCGCGCGGCCACTGGTCGGCAGGTTGTCGTACGGGGTCGGCGTGGTGTAGTACATCCGCCCGGTATCCATCACCGGATCGCCGTCGTGACGGCCATAGGCGTAGGCGCCCGCATAGAAGCCACGGAAGGAACGCAGCGCCAAATCCTGGCTGACACGTTTTTTGTTTTTGTCGTTCTGGCTGCTGTATTCGGTCTGTGCCGTGCCGGAATAGAAGCCGCGCGGCAGGGTCATGCTGTTGATGCCCATTTTGTAGGCGCCGCGGTCTTCACTCGCCAGCGACTGGCCGTCCACGGTCAGGTTGTAGTGGCTGTAGCCGTCCAGTTCGTCCGGCCAGCGGTATTCTGCGCCGCGTTTGTTTGCCCAAATCCATTCGCCGGCCGGGGATTCGGGGGCGATGATTTTGTTTTGTTTGGTCTGGCCGCGCGGGGTCGGGTCGGCTGCGGTGTTGTTGTCGTCACTGCCACCGCAGGCGGCGACCAGGCAGAGGGTTAGCGCAGAGATAAGCCATTTTTCCTGCATTGTTGGTTCTCCTGAATAGTGTTGGATGTTTCCTCGGATTTCAGCGGTTTTTTGCCGCGTACTCACGGTCGTAAAGGTTGCCGAAACTGTCGGTATTTTAACCTTTCTGTCATAAACGGCAATGTTTTTCCGCCCATGTAGCCCGCTTTAGATCATGTTCAGCTCGATTTTGGCGCGCAGGCTCATCATTTCCATGCCCCAGGGCGGGTCCCATTCCATCACCACTTCGCACTCCAGCACGCCATCGACCGCTTCCACCGCGTCCTTGACCCAGTCGGGCATGACGCCTGCCACCGGGCAGCCGGGCGCGGTCAGGGTCAGGTGGATTTCTGCCTTGCCGCTTTTTTTGTCGTAGTCCAGCGCGTAGATGAGGCCGAGTTCGTAGATATCGACCGGGATTTCCGGGTCATAGACGCCTTTGAGCGCGAGGATGATGTCTTTTTCGACCGGCGACAGGCCGGGGTCGTCAGGGTCTTTGTTGTAGGGGACGTTTTCCGGGTCAATCGTGAGCATCGGGGTTCCTTTTGGCTTGGTGTTGGTGGTTTTTCGTATTTACATACAGTTGAGCGCTCGTGGTGTATGTAAAGCGGTTGTAGGGTGGGCTTTAGCCCACCGTTCTTTAATGGTGGGGCAAGCCCCACCCTACTTTTTTGTTCGGTCTGCGCTGCCTGTTTGCTGCCCCCGCCCCAGCCCTCCCCCACGGGGGAGGGGGCTGTTTGGTGATTTACATACAGTTGAGCGCTCGTGGTGTATGTAAATCCGGGTGTGGGATGGCTGTTTGGCAGCGGGGTATGCGGGCTAACCTTCCCGGTTTTCTATGTTCAATATGGGTTCATCGGGTTAATTCGCTACCCCCACCCCAGCCCTCCCCCGCTGCGGGCTTCGCCCTGCGGGGGAGGGAGCCGGTCAGTGGCGGGTGCAAAGCTGTCATTCGGTCTTCGCCGCATTTTTGCCGTGCAGGGCGGCGTCCAGCGTGTGCCAGGCGAGGGTGGCGCATTTGACGCGCGAGGGGTATTCGCGCACGCCCGCCAGTACTTTCAGTTTGCCGACGCTGTCCGGAATGGGGTCTTGGGTGGTGGCAATGTGGTGGAAGTCGTTGTAGAGCTTGGCAAATTCTTCCACGGTTTTGCCGCGGGCGAGGTCGGTCATGAGGGACGCGCTCGCCTTGGAAATGGCGCAGCCGTCGCCGACGAAGCTGATGTCGGCGAGGTGGTCGCCGTCCATGCGCACATAGACTTTGAGGTTGTCGCCGCAGAGCGGGTTGTGGCCGGTGGCGCTGTGGTCGCAGGGGTCGAGCGCGTGGAAGTGGCGCGGGTGTTTGCTGTGGTCGAGGATGACTTCCTGGTAGAGTGCTTTGAGGTCGTTCATGCGAAGAGTTCCTGGGTGGCGCGCACCGCGGCGACGAGGCGGTCGATGTCGTCGTGGTCGTTGTAGGCGGCGAAGGAGGCGCGGATGGTCGCTGGCACGCCGAAGCGGCGCATCACCGGTTCGGCGCAGTGTTGGCCGACGCGCACCGCGACGCCGTGCTGGTCAAGCACTGTCCCCGCGTCGTGCGGGTGGATGCCGTCCAGGGTGAAGGAGATGACGGCTGCTTTGTGCGGTGCGGTGCCGATGATGCGCAGGCCGGGCAGTTCGCGTAATGCGGCTTCGGCGGCGGCACGCAGGGTTTCTTCGTAGGCGCCGAGTTTGGCGACGCCTTTGCTGGCAAGCCAGTCGAGCGCGGCACCGAGGCCGATGACTTCAACGATGGGCGGCGTGCCGGCTTCAAATTTGGCGGGCGGGGCGGCGTAGAGGGTGCGCTCGAAGCTGACGCTCAGAATCATGTCGCCGCCGCTTTGGTAGGGCGGCATGGCGTCGAGCAGGTCGTAGCGGCCGTAGAGGATGCCGATGCCGGTCGGGCCGTAGAGTTTGTGCGCGGAGAAGGCGAGGAAGTCGCAGCCGAGCGCTTGTACGTCCACCGGCATGTGGGCGACGGCTTGCGCGGCATCGACGACGGTGATGATGCCGCGCGCTTTGGCGCGGGCGATGAGCGGCGCGAGGTCGTTGATGCTGCCGAGGGCGTTGGAGACGAGCGCGGCGGAGAAGATTTTGACGCCGTCGAGCTGTTCGTCGAAGCGGCTGCTGTCGAGCGCGCCGTCGTCGTCGATGGGGACGACGACGAGGTCGGCGCCAAAGCGCTGGCAGGCGCGCTGCCACGGCACGATGTTGGCGTGGTGTTCGAGCGCGGTGAGTAGCACGCGGTCGCCCGGTTTGAGGACGAGTTCGCCGAGGGAGCTGGCGAGCAGGTTGAGTGCTTCGGTGGTGCCTTTGGTGAAGATGATTTCTTCGGCGCGCGCGGCGTTGATAAAGCGGGCGACTTGGGCGCGCACGGCGTCGTAGCGGGCGCTGAGTTGTTGCGAGAGGTGATGCACGCCACGGTGGATGTTGCTGTAGTGGTGGCGGTAGCAGTCGTCCATCGCTTCGATGACGGCGAGCGGTTTTTGGGTGCTGGCGGCGTTGTCGAGGTAGGTCAGCGGTTTGCCGTTCACCGGCTGGTCGAAGATGGGAAATTCGTTTTTCATGCGGCCTCACTGTCGTTGTCGTCGCCGAGCCAGACGGCGCTGATGGTTTGGTGCACGGCTTCCGCCAGCGCTTCGTGCTCTACGACGACGGCTTCGTGGAGGAAGCTCAAGATGAGCATTTTCCGCGCCGCTTCGAGGCTGATGCCGCGCGAGCGCAGGTAGAACAGGGCTTCTTCGTCGACTTTGCCGGTGGTGGAGCCGTGCGCGCACTGGACGTCGTCGGCGTAGATTTCCAGGCGCGGCACGCTGTGTGAACGGGCGCTGTCGGCAAGGAGGATGTAGCGGCTGTCCTGGCGCGCGTCGGTTTTTTGTGCGCCGTGCGCGACGTATATCATGCCGTCGAAGATGCCGAGCGCCGCGTCGTTGAGGGCGCCGCGCACGCGCTGGTGGCTTTCGCTGTTTTCGGTGAGGTGGCGCACGTTCAGGTGGTAGTCGCCGATTTGGCTGCCTGCGAGCAGTTGTACGCCGCCGAAGGCGAAGTGGGTGCCTTCGCCGTGCAGTTCGCTGTGGACGTCGAGGCGCAGCAGGTCGCCGCCCGCTTGCAGGGCGTTGAGGCGGACGCGGCTGTTGTTCGCCTGTTGCACGGCGGCTTGTGCGACTTGCGCGGTGCCGCTCTCGCCCTGAAACCATAGGGCGATGTCTATTTGTGCGCCGTCGGCGGCGTCCACGGTGATGACGGGTAACTGCGCGCCGTGGCGGCTGGCGCGGTAGTCCACCCAGAAGGCGCTGCGGCTGTTTTTCCCGGCGCGGATGTGGATGCGCGAGGCTTGCAGACGGCGCGCGGCGAGGTCGATGTTGAGCGCGGCGATCTGTTCAAGGTCGGCGTCGTCGGGGACGGTGAGAATGAGCGCGTCGGCCAGCAGGGCGACGTTGAGCGCGGCAAAGGCGGCGTCTTCAAGCGCGAGCAGGCGGCGGTCGGCGGCTTCATCGCTGCCGAAGTCTTCGCCGATGGCGTCGGGCAGGTCAAACGGGTAATCGGCGCCTTCGGCGCGGCGGGCGTCATCGCGCAGCGCATCCAGCGGCGTCCAGCGCCACACTTCGCGGCGGCGCAGGTCGCCCATTGCTTGCCAGCGGGTGAAGGCTTCTTGTTGTAGCGCGCCTTCGGCGGCGCGGATGTCCGGGAAGAAGCCGCTCATCAGGCGCTCCGGGCGGCGCCGGTTTCTTCGCCGCGGAAGTCGGCATAGCCTTTTTCTTCCAGTTGCAGCGCCAGCGTTTTGTCGCCGCTTTCGACGATTTCGCCATTGACCAGCACGTGCACGTAGTCCGGCACGATGTATTCGAGCAGGCGCTGGTAGTGGGTGATGACCATGAAGCTGCGCTTGGCGTCGCGCAGGGCGTTCACGCCTTCGGAGACGACGCGCAGCGCGTCAATGTCGAGGCCGGAGTCGGTTTCGTCCAGCACCGCCAGACGCGGTTCTAATACTGCCATTTGCATGATTTCGTTGCGCTTTTTCTCACCGCCGGAGAAGCCGACGTTCACCGCGCGCGAGAGGAAGCTGTCGTGCATTTTGACGCTTTTCATGCGGTTCTGGAGCAGTTCGTAGAATTCCATCGCGTCCATTTCGCCCTTGCCTTCGTAGGCGCGCTTGGCGTTTACCGCTGCTTTCAGGAAGTAGAGGTTGCTGACGCCGGGGATTTCCACCGGGTACTGGAAGGCGAGGAAGATGCCGGCGCAGGCGCGCTCGTCCGGCTCCATTTCCAGCAAATCCTTGCCGTCGTAGCTGATGCTGCCTTCGGTGATGACGTAGCCCTCGCGCCCGGCGATGACGTTCGCCAGCGTCGATTTGCCGGAGCCGTTCGGCCCCATGATGGCGTGCACTTCGCCCGCGCCGATGCGCAGATTGACGCCGTTCAGGATTTTTTTGCCGTCTTCGGTGGCAACGTGCAGGTTGTGGATTTCTAGCATGGGTGTTTCCTTGTTTTGATTTTGAAGCGGGGTCTTTCGGTAGGTCGGGCATTTATGCCCGACGTTTTTCAAAATTGTCGGTGATTGTCGGGCATAAATGCCCGACCTACGCTATTCAGGATTTGCGCCGGGATTTTTTCGCCGCCGCGTGCGGCTGGCTGCCGGGGGTAATTTCCTGCACGCTCTCGGCGTCGCCGTTGGCGTCATAGCGGATGATTCTGACGAGGTTTCCCTGTTCGTCGTAATCACGCCCCTCGCCGCAGGTTTCGCCGTTGCAGTAGGTACTGTCGTGTTTCAGCGTGCCGTTTGGGTGGAAGTGCTGAACGCTGCCGTTTAGCTCGTCGTTTTGGTAGTGCATGACGCTTTCGATGGTGCCGTCCGGGTAGAAAAAGGTGCTTTCGCCTTCCGCCTTGCCGTTGCGGTAGTTGTAGATAGCTCTGGGGGTGCCGTCGGGGTAGCTTTCGACCTGGGGGCCGTCATTGTCTCCGGCGGCGTTGATGCTGAATGAGCTGCCGATGTGTCCGGGGCGGATGTCAAAGCAGGTTTTGCCGCCTTCTGCGCGGGCGGTGCAGTCGTGGGTCGGCGGCGGCGACGGTGGACGAACGTACACCGGCGAGGGTTCGTAATAGACCTGTGGCGATGGCTGCTGGTACGAGGCATAGGCTTCTGCTGGCGAGTTATAAATGACGCCGCCTGCGCCCAAAAAACCGCATTGTCCCGACCCTTCTGCGGGATTGCAGGCGAATGCGGCGGGGCTGGCGAGGAGCAGCAGCATTATCAGGATTGTGGCTTGTTTGGTCATGGGGTTTCCTTGTGTTGGAGTGGATTTCCATACACCTTGAGCGCTCAAGGTGTATGTAAACGGGTTATGCCTGCTTCGCCAGCGCCGAGGCAATCAGCCTTTGTGTGCCGAACCAGCCCCAGTAGATGCGGTGCTGGCGGATTTTGCCGTCCGCCAGTTCCATCAGTTCGAGGATGTCGATTTGTTCGCCGTCCGGGGTGTGGCGCGGGTATTCCCACACCAGCAGATTGCCGCTGGCGAGGTAGCGGCCATCGCGGTACCAGCGCACCAGTTCGTTCGGGCGGCGGCGCGTGCCTTCTTCGAGGAAGGCCTGTATTTCCGCGCGGCCACGCAGCACGCCGCTGGCGCGCGCCATGATGACGGGGACAAGCGGCGATTCAAATTCGGCGTCGTCGTGGTAGAGGGCAATCAGCGCGGCGGTGTCGCGGTTTTTGGCAGCTTCGTGCCAGGCTGCATAGATGTGTTGGGCGTCGTTCATGGTTGTTTTTCGGATTTTCGTAGGGTGGGGCTTGCCCCACCGGCTGCGGTTGACGGTTTACATACACTTGAGCGCTCAAGGTGTATGTATATTTTGGGATTTGCCTGGTGA
>ERZ772924.1074-NODE-1074-length-13035-cov-2.730046_pt1 | contig 13035 bp, 10 predicted proteins | sample MGYA00512116_ERZ772924 | MGnify/ENA primary metagenome ERZ772924 (study PRJEB29015, sample SAMEA2737920) | human oral metagenome | biome: human oral; feature: human-associated habitat; material: dental | place: China | collected 2134 ...
CAGCGGATACGATTGCCGTGCCGTACAACGATGAGGACGCGATCCGCTCCGTCATGGAACGTGAGGGCGATCGAATTGCGGCGGTGATCATCGAGCCGGTCGCGGGCAATATGGGGCTTGTTCTGCCGCGTCAGGGATATCTCTCCCTGCTGCGCGAACTCACCGAGAAACACGGCTCACTCCTCATCTTTGACGAGGTTATGTGCGGCTTCCGCGCATCGCTCGGCGGAGCACAGGCGGCCTACGGCATTCGCCCCGATCTCACCTGCCTCGGCAAGATCATCGGTGGCGGACTTCCCGTCGCCGCTTACGGTGGGCGGCGTGAGATCATGGATCGGGTATCGCCGGCAGGACCCGTCTATCAGGCGGGAACGCTCTCGGGCAACCCGCTCGCGATGACGGCGGGCATTGAGACACTGAAGATCCTCACAGCAGAACCCGAGGAAGGCAGAGCGGACTACAGCCGCGAGCTGACGATCAAGACGAAGGATCTGCTCCTCGGATGGCAGCGCGCCGCAAAGGATGCGGGCGTTCCGATCTGTGCGCATCAGGCGGGATCGATGTTCGGTATTTTCTTTATCGACCGCGAGGTCTATGACTATGCAGATGCAGAAGCAGCGGATCAAGATGCGTTCCGCATCTGGTTCGACACAATGCTCGATGATGGCATCTACCTCGCGCCGTCGCAGTTCGAGACGCTCTTCCTCTCAGGCGCGCATACGGCAGAGGACATTGAGCGTACGATTGCCGCTGCCGAAAAAGGCTTTGCCGCCGTGAAGAAATCACGCGGCTGAAATTATATTGAACTGCCTCCTGTGTGTATATATTGGACAGCGCCCCGACGAAAGATTTCATCCGACAACATCTCTATCTTCGTATACTTCCCAGGCATGACAAAACCCTCCTGCTGTACTTATTATTCTACAACAGGAGGGTTTTTCTTGCTTGTCCTCTATCTTGGGAGCTGTCCAATCTCCTTGTGAGGTTCTTTCGTTTCTTCTCGCTTGTGTAACAAATTTTTGACAAACCTACAGCGGGAGGTTTTATTTTGAGAAAAGTGCAATTGCTCGAAAGGATGGCATATGATATAATTCAATAAGAGTAGTTATATCTTTAAATATCGTATTGAGGCGGTGTTTCTCATTTGTGAGATAGATGTTGCTGAAGGGAAAAGCAGCAAGGGAGAATCCTTCCTCAAGGGAACCTTCGTCCTGACGATCGCAGGTTTTGTCGTCAAGGTCATCGGTTCGCTCAACTGGATCTTCGTTTCCCGTATCCTCGGTGGTGAGGGAATTGGATTATATCAGATGGCTTTTCCCATTTATTTTTTTGCCATGACGGTCTCGCAGGCTGGTGTGCCCGTCGCTATCTCGATCATTACGGCAGAACGCGTGGCGCTGCGTGATATATACGGTGCCAAGCGCATCTTTCGCATTTCGATGTTACTCATGCTCTTTACGGGGCTGCTCTTTTCTGCTCTGACTTATCTGGCGGCGGACTGGCTGATCGACTGGCAGCTGATTCGCGATGCGCGCGCATACAAGGCTGTGGTAGTGCTGGCACCGACGGTCTTTTTCGTGACTCTGCTTGCCAGCTCGCGCGGCTACCTGCAAGGATGGCAACGTATGACGCCGACGGCGGTGTCGCAGATTGTGGAGCAGATCTTCCGTGTGGTGACGATGATTGTCCTCGCGAGCCTCCTGATGCCGTGGGGACTCGACTATGCGGCGGCGGGTGCCTCACTCGGTGCCTTTGCGGGAGCGGTCTCGGGACTCATCGTGCTTGTTTACTTTCACATCAAGCTGGAACGTGACATTGTACGTGACTATGGCACGGAGTTAAAACCTATGCCGGGCGCAGACTACGAGTCTCGGAGCTCCATCATCAAACGCATTTTCAAGCTGGCACTGCCTGTATCTGCGGCGAGCATTATGCTGCCCGTCGTGTCGAATCTCGACCTCATGATCGTGCCGCAGCGACTTGAGGCGGCAGGCTACAGCATCAGTGAGGCAACGGAGCTTTTCGGTTATCTGAACGGCATGGCTGTGCCGCTCGTCAACCTCGCTACCATTCTGACTGCATCGATGGCGATGAGCATTGTGCCTGCGATCTCGGAGTCACGTGTACTCGACGATCGGGCGCGCGTCTACGACCAGACAGCAGCATCGGTACGCATTTCGAATTTCGTTTGCTTTCCTGCATTCGTTATCGTGTTTATTCTAGCGACGCCGATCTCAACACTGATCTACAATGCACCGGGCGCGGGTCCCGCTGTCATGATCTCGGCGGTGAGCATTATACTGCTCGGGCTGCATCAGGTGTCGACGGGCATCCTACAGGGGCTCGGGCATCCGACGATTCCAATGGTAAATATGCTGCTCGCGGCGGCGGCAAAGGTCTTTTTGAACTGGCATCTCACGGCGATCCCATGGCTCGGCATCATGGGCGCGGCGTGGGCAACGGCAGCCGATATGGGCGTTGCCGCGCTCATCAATCTCTATTTTATCTATCGCTTTATCGGTTATCGGATCGAGCTGCTACAGCTCATCAAGACGATCTGTGCCGCCGCGATCATGGCGGGAGCTGTCTATCTCTTCTACGGATGGACGCTCGAATGGTGGGGGATTCTCGCAATCTCCACGTTTGGTGCGGTGTTCTTTGGCTGTGCGATCTACGTCGCAGCGATGATTCTCCTGCGTGCCCTCATTGAGGAGGATCTGCGCCGTCTGCCGATGATCGGCAGTGTCGGAATTCGATTCTTGCAGCGGATTGGAGTTTTTAAGGCATGAAAAAACTAGGGCTGATCTACAACCCCGTTTCGGGTCATGCGCTTTTCAAAGGGAAGCTCGACGCCCTGATCGATCTGTTTCAGCAGCATGGGATCGTGCTCTGTCCCTATCGTACGCGTGGGGGCGGACAGGATCACCTCGGACGCTTTCTCCGAGAGACGTGTCCGGACGGTGTGCTTGCCGCAGGTGGGGACGGTACGGTGCACGCCGTCGTAAATGCGATGATGGAGTCCGATACGGATGTCCCGCTCGGGATTCTCGGTAGCGGTACGTCGAATGACTTTGCGACGCATCTCGGGATCTGGGACTGGGAGTCCTACATCGAGCGCATTGCAGCAGATGAATCACGACGGGTTGATCTTGGGATGATCGAAGGGACGGGGCAGTACTTTGTCAATGTCGTCAGTGCGGGTGTCCTCACGGGCATTGCCCACGAGGTGAAGTCCAGCTACAAGAACACCTTGGGCAAACTGGCCTATTATCTGAAAGGTATTGGCGAGATTCCGCGTCTGCGCTCCTTCTCTGTTCGGATCACGGCAGATGATGTGAAGTATGACGCGGATATCTTTTTGTTTGTCATTGCAAACAGCCCCGTTGTGGCGGGAATGAAGCAGATCGGTCGGAACATCGCCATTGACGATGGCATGCTCAACCTTTTGGCCGTCAAAAAAACAGGTCTGCCGCAGTTTATGTCTGTTGCGGCAGACCTGTTTGCTGGGAAACCGGTGACGGAGCGGGAGAACATCCTGCACATTCAGGCAAAATCCTTTGAGATTCGCGCGGAGGAAGAACTCTCCAGCGATATCGACGGAGAATGCGGACCTCTGCTTCCGCTGCGCGTGCGGACGCTGCCGCTCGCGCTCTCCGTTTATTGCTGACGCTCTCAGTGGATGCCGAGGTAGTGGGCGACGAATTGCTGCGCCGTGCGCCCGCTGCGTCCGCTGTGCGTCATCTCCCAGCGCAGCCCTGCAATGCGCAGTTCCTCGGGTGAGAGATGGATGCCCTTCTGTGCAAGCATGTGGTCGATGATCGCAAGATACTCCTCCTGATTGGGCGTATGATAGTGGATGACGAGTCCGAAGCGATCCGAGAGCGAGACGGTCTCGTTGATGCTGTCATCGCGATAGATTTCATCCTGCTCGCGTTCCCGCCATGTCTCATGCACAAGATGACGGCGATTCGAGGTCGCATAGAGGCGTACATTCAGAGGACAGGATGAGACACTGCCTTCAATGGCGGATTTGACCGCCTTGAATTCAGCGTCAGAGTCCTCGAACGAGATGTCATCGAGAAAGAGGATGAACTTCCGTCTGGCATAATTCCGTAGCCTGTCCATGATCTCGGGCAGATGGTGCAGCTGAGCCTTTGTCACCTGAACAAGACGCAGTCCGCAGTCCTCGAACTCGCTGACGAGCGCCTTGACGGCAGAGGACTTGCCCGTACCGCGAGCGCCCACAAGGAGGACGTGATTCGCCGGTTTGCCCTGCACAAAGGCACGTGTATTTTGTATAAGCTGATCTTTCTGGCGTTGATAGCCGATGAGATCCTGCATTTGCGTCCACTCGAAATACTCGACACCGCGCAGATTATGCGTCATGTCGTTCCAATGGAAGACCACATATGCGGCAAGTTCACCATAGCCGTATCGGGCGTAAAAAGTGAGCAGTGCATCAGCATAGTCACGCGGTGTCTGGGCCGCCTCGATCCACGGCAGGAGGAAATCCTCACTCTTGTCGTATATGTTCTTGGTTGGCTCATAATCATCCAACAGTCTTTCTCCAAGAAAGTTGCTTGTTGGCTTGGTGAGCAACGCGTATAGAAGTTCGATATCCTGATAGAAAGCCTGCCGCAGACTGCTTCCCGGGGGTAAGCCCGTTCGCTCCATCGTCTCTGAAACAATATTCGCCTTATGTGTGAGGACGTGAAGAAGATAGCGAGGAAGCAAATTACCGCTGAGTCCGAGGTCTTCTGCAGCACGGATGAGACGTCCAACACACTCCGCTTGAATCTCTGTATCGTCTGCGTCCCACTCAAGGAAGCTGAGGATGGGATCTCGCTCCAAGGAATTCAGGACAAAGAGTGTTGAAAGCTTCAAATTCCGGCTCATAATACGTTCCTTTCTCTATCGAAGAAATGTGGGGGACGTGATAAAATCCGTGCGGGGATTCTGTGTGTACCCCTGCGGCAACATGAGGCTGCGCAGTTCCGTTGCACGGGTATCGAAGGCAAGCATGCGTTGTAGCGGCGACAGTGCTGCGGTGTGTTCAGCGCGTTGATCACTTGTGAGAAACGCTGCTGTACGCGTAATGACGGGGAGGGGGGAGGCGCGTTTGATTGCGCGTAGGAGTTCCCGTCCGCGTGGATTGAATGCGAGTGGGCGAATGTATACCACGCCTTCTTCATCGAATTCTCGTGCCTGCGATTTCTTAAAGTGCAGGAGCAGGTGAACGATGAGGCGGGCAATCCGGCTCTGAGGACAGCGTTTCGTGGCTGCTGCCGCGAGGAATGACCGATAATCCGCCGTCGTTTCCAGACTGCGGATCAGACGATGCTCAATCCCCTCCGAAATGCCGTAGATTTTCATAAGCGCGGGTGCGTCCATCACAAGGAGCTGATAGCGTAGAAGTTCGAGCAGTCTGTCTTCTTGTGGAAGTCCCTGCTCATGCCCTTCCTTCAGATCATCCAGGACGGTCGGCAGCACCGTCTGCGCCAGCTGCTGCCAACGGGGGGACTTCCCAAGTGCCCTGCGGATGGAAGATGCGCTCGTAATGCCGGTATGTAGCCGTACATCGCCGTGCTGTGCCGCTGTCCGTCGGATCGCAAGGGGGGCGATGTTTGGTGCAGTCACGCGCAATGCGCGCAGATATTCGATGGCGAGAATATTGTTTGGCGCACGCATCGTATCCTCGGATGTGTTCGTTTCTGCTATCAGTGCGCGGGTGAGCGCCCCCGCGTAGGAAAGCCCATCTCCGATATGTTTGCACAGCCGTTCCTGCACCGCATCGGAGTCGATCTGTGCTGCCAATCTTACAAGCGGTTCAAGAGTCTCTGCCTCCATTCCAAAGGCAAGATGACGGACGATCCCGAGCTGTGAGAGGAGCGATATGCCCCCGCGTGCGAAGTCCTGTGCACTGCGGCAGACAAAGACAAAGGGCAGTTCGAGCACGAGATCGACACCGCCCGTCACGGCATGACGGGCTCTCGTCCATTTGTCCAGAATGCACGGACCGCCGCGCTGGGTGAAACTGCCGCTCATGACGGCAATGACGTGAGCGCCCGGATATTGCCGACGTACAGCCGCGATTTGGAATTCGTGCCCGTGGTGGAAGGGATTGTACTCGGCAATGATGCCAACGACCTGCATATAAGCCCTCCCCGCACAATTCTTACGTTCATATTTTAACAAAAAAATCATCTTTTGTGTAGAGTTACGGCTCAAATACAAATTCTTGTATTTCCTAGGCACGAATGCTATACTAAACGAGAAATTAAGTGGTTCCTTAAGGAAATCGGGAGAAATTTTATCAGTGAAGCATATGAGGAATCAAGGGCGCGTTGTGGTCGCCATGAGCGGGGGGGTGGACAGTTCACTCGCGGCGGCTCTGCTCTTGGAGCAGGGATACGATGTGGTGGGCGTTACCATGCGACTTTCGGATGAGAATCGTGATGCAGTTCCCGATGACCGCAGCTGCTGTTCCCTGAGCAGTGTCGATGACGCGCGTCGCGTGGCAGATGTCCTTGCCATTCCGTATTATGTGATGGACTTTACAGCGTCTTTCGAACGCTCGGTGATTGACTATTTTTTGGATGAATATCTGCGTGGTCGTACCCCGAATCCATGCATTGCCTGCAACCGACACATCAAATTTGAGGGGCTGCTCGATAAGGCACGCGAACTCGGAGCATCCCATGTTGCGACGGGGCACTATGCGCGCATTGATCGCGATGAAGCAGGGACGTATCGTCTGCGCAAGGGGCTCGATCTCGAAAAGGATCAGTCCTATGTGCTCTATCACCTCAATCAACGTACATTGGCACAGGTTCTGCTCCCCCTTGGAAGTTTCAGCAAGAGCGAAACGCGCCGTATGGCGGAGGAATATCATCTGCCCGTTGCACATAAGGCAGAGAGTCAGGAGATCTGCTTTGTTCCGCGCGATGATTACAAAGCTTATCTGCGGGCAAAGCGTCCAGAGTGTGCCCGTGAGGGAGATATCGTTGATCGGACGGGAAATGTGCGCGGCAGACATGAGGGGGTTGCATTCTATACGATTGGCCAGCGCAGGGGGCTAGGCATTGCGGCACCGCGGCCGCTCTACGTGACCGCATTGGATGCTGTGAAAAATCAGGTCATTGTTGGAGCAGCGGACGAGGTTTATGCGTGTGAACTCATTGCCTCGGATCTGAGTTGGACGATGTGGGACGGACTCGATCAAGAGCGCTCGGTGCAGGCAAAGATCCGCTACGGGAAGAGGGAAGCTCCGGCGCAGATCACGCCACGCGATTCAAAGAGCGTATGGGTTCGTTTTGCGCAGCCGCAGCGTGCCGTGACTCCGGGACAATCCGTTGTGTTTTACGAGAAAGATATCGTACTTGGCGGCGGGGTCATCGATGAGGTGATCGCTTGATCCGTCGATCTGATACGGGGAGGGAATTCGTATGATGAGCAGTGCGACGAAACTGAAGCTCAGCATTGTGGCAGTTGCTGCGGTGCTCCTGCTGCTGGGGGGACTCTTTTGGTATTTCCGTGTCCATACGAAGACGCCGGAATATGCGCTTCACGCGATTGAGGATGCGCTTGACCGGAACGATGAGGCACTCTTTCTGCGCCATGTCCGTTTGGATGCAGTACTTGACGCAGGCTATGATGATTTTATGCGCGGGACAATGGACGCCGAATTTGGGCATTCCCGCGAGGCATCTGCGGCACTTGAGGATTTCTCCAAAATGCTCAAGCCTGCATTCATCAATATGCTCAAAGACGCAGTTCATACGCGTCTGACGACGGGCGAATGGCCTTCTGCAGATGCGATCGAGGAGGGAACTGATACGGAGAGTATTCTCTCCCGTATCGGTGTACGCGATTTGACATTCCGCGAGATTGCGCGTCTGACGCGTGATGAGGAGGCACAGACAGCAGAGGCAGATATCGTTGCACATCAGGGCGAGGCAGACGCTGATTTTACGTTCAAGATCCTGCTTGCTCCCTCCGAGGAAGGAGACTGGCAGGTTGTTTCCATCCAGAACCTGCATGAGTATGCCGTGTTGCTCGAGCAGGCGCGGCGCTTGCGCGTCGAGGCTTACCTGGAGGAAACAGATGCGATTATAGCACGACATGACCAGACATCGGGGGCTGCGCAGCTGCGGCTCTACTCTGTGCTGGGAGCGGGAGCTCTTGGCAGTCAGGCAACGCGGGATATGGCACGCCAGATTATGGAGCAGGATATCCTTGTCGACTGGCAGGAGCGCAAAGATGAGCTTGCTGCTGTTTCCGTTCCCCGCAGTATGCAGAGTCTGCATCAGCTCCGCCTCAAGATCTGTGATCTCCACATTGCTTATGCACAGGGCTATGCTTCGTGGATGACAGACAAAAATGCAGCCACGATCCGCAGCGCAGAGAGCAGTCTGCGTCAGGCGGAAGTCCTTGAGGCAGAGGCATCGTTCCTCGTGCAGCGCGCCAAGCGTTCCTTTGGTGATAAAGTGGAGTGAGGAGAAAAAGTATGCTCGATTCGAGCAATGATACCGTAGCAATTCTCTATGATATTGAGAATGCACCGATTGAAATGCTTCAATATACGATTGATAAGGCTATGCGCTACAAACCCGGACGCATGATCGTGGTTTCTGACTGGGAGGCACATCCTGAACAGAAGCGCTGGGATCGTCTCATGGAGTATCCAGATTTGACCTTTCGTCAGATCAGCCGGACATTCTATGGAAAGAATTCGCTGGACTCGGCGCTCTATGATTCGGCACAGATCCTCTATCAAGAGGGCGTGCGCAAGTACTTCATCATTACGACGGATTCGGACTTCGTACGCATTGCTGAGTCTTTGAACGCTGAGGCTCCCTCCTACATCATCGGCGTTGGAACGAAGCAGGCAAGCGAAGATCTGCGCAATGCCTATAATGAATTTTTCGTCTATCCGCCGGAGTCAAAGCCCGAAAAGAGCACAGCAAAGAATAAAAAAACACAAAAGAATGCAGAGGTGAAGACCGTGATAAAGAAAAAATCGTCGGAGGATAAGGGCGTGAAGCAGAAGCCCGCTGTGGAACAGACAGCAAAGACTTTGGAGCAGAAGAAACAGGCGGCAGAGAGTAAGAAGAAGGAATCGCCCGATAATCCTGTCGAGGAAACCGCAAAGACATCTGCAAAATCCAAAAAAAAGCAGGGACAAAAGCCTGTACCGCCGGTTGAACCCGCGCCGACGCCGCCGCTCTCGGGATTCCTGACCGTACGCCTACCGAAAACATTGCGTGCATCGCTCGAGCAGAAGATGCTTGAGGAAGAGGTTTCTCTGGATGAACTTGTAACATATCTCCTTATGCGCGGACTTTCTGCAAAGTAAGGGAAAAATGATGATGAGAAAAGAAGAGCGCGTCTTGCTCTATCAATTTCCGGAGGATCAGATCCGTACGGCACAGGATGTATTTCGTGCGCTTGGAATTCGCGCGCAGATTCTCGCAGCGGATGCATGGCGTGAAAAGATCGGCTGGCTGCTTGGCATCAAGGGGTATAAGCCTGCTCCGCCTGTGCAGGAAGATAATACGGCTTTTGATTTTCCGCACCGCCTTCTGCTGTTGGAACACATTCAGGGCAAGCGGCTGACAAAGGTGCTGGAGGCACTGCAGGATGCGGGCATTCCGCGCATTACGTATAAATCTGCGGTTACGCCGTACAATACACTGTGGACGTTGCGCTATCTCTGTGAACATATGGCGAAGGAACATGCAGGATCTGTCGAGGATCGGGAAGGAAAGATACAATGAAGAGATTTCTTGTTGCAGCGCTCTCGTTGATGCTTCTCCTTGTCGCAGGCTGTGGCTCGGAGCCGGAGCCACAGACGAAGGACGCGAAGCTTTCAAAACTGACCATAGGCCTGATGCCTGATACGGACTCGATTCCATTTATCATTGCCGCAGAGCGCGGATATTTTGCGGAGGAGGGTGTCGAAGTCGAACTCGTTCCCTTCAAGAGTGCAATGGAGCGAGACGCAGCCCTTCAGAGCGGAAATCTTGACGGCGCGGTCTCCGATCTGCTCGCCGTCATCTTTGCGCGCTCGGGTGGATTTTCCGTGCATGCAACCTCCTATACGGACGGGAATTACAATCTCGTTGCGGGCGGTACGGCCGGTATTTCATCTGCCGCAGATCTTGGCGGAAAGGAGATCGCCATCTCGCGCAATACGATCATCGAATATGTAACGGATGAAATTCTCACGGTGAACGGCATGGGGGAGCAGGATGTTTCCAAGGTTGTCATTCCGCAGATTCCCGTGCGTCTCGAGATGCTGCAAAGCGGGAATCTCGCGGCGGCTGTTCTGCCTGAACCGATGGCGAGCGTTGCCGTGGCATCGGGAAGTCGCTATATTACCGGCTCGGGGGATCTCGGGATCAATCCGGGCGTGATCGTGTTTACGGACTCCTCGATCAAGGATAAAGGGCAGTCCATTCGTGCAATGTACCACGCCTATGACAAAGCGGTCAAGTATCTTAACAATACACCGCGTGCAGACTACATTGACCTCGTGATGGAAAAGAGCGGCTTTCCTGCACCCGCACGCGATGCCCTTGAACTGAGACCCTATCGTCCTGCGGGACTTCCGGCGGAGAAGGATGTGGAGGAGGCCGTGCGCTGGGTGAAGAGCAAAGACCTTGCAGGGGACTATCGCTATGACGACCTCGTTTCCAAACTTCTCTCGGAGGCGAAATAATGCCGTATCTCTCTCAGACGAGTGCTCCCATTCAGGAGGCTCTTGAGCGGATGAAGCGTGCACGTCTTGTTCCCTTTGATGTGCCGGGACATAAGCGCGGGCGCGGGAATCCGGAGCTCACGGCATTCCTCGGAAACACCTGCCTCGATGTCGACGTGAACTCCATGAAAATGCTCGATAATCTCTGCCATCCGGTTTCGGTGATTCGGGATGCGGAACAACTCGCTGCAGAGGCGTTTCGCGCTGCACACGCATTCTTCATGGTGAGCGGCACCACGGGATCCGTGCAGGCAATGGTGCTCTCTGCAGTAAGGCGCGGGGATAAAATCATCATGCCGCGGAACGTCCACCGGAGTGCCATCAACGCTCTGATTCTCTGCGGCGCCATCCCGATCTATGTGAATCCCGGCATCGACGATGTGCTTGGCATTGCGCTCGGTATGCGTGTGGAGGATGTCGCCGCAGCGATTGAGCGACATCCGGACGCCAAGGCGGTCTTTGTCAACAATCCAACCTATTACGGCATCTGCTCCAATCTCCGCGCGATTACGGATCTGGCGCACGCGCACGGCATGAAGGTACTTGTGGACGAGGCGCACGGTACGCATCTGTATTTCAGTGATCGTCTCCCTGTGTCGGCAATGGATGCGGGTGCGGATATGGCGGCAATCAGCATGCACAAGTCCGGCGGCTCCCTGACGCAGAGCTCCATCCTACTCTGCGCTGACACGATGCCGCTCGGCTATGTTCATCAGATCATCAACATCACGCAGACGACGAGCGCGTCCTATCTGCTTCTGGCAAGCCTCGATATCAGCCGCCGCAATCTTGCGCTGCGCGGACGCGAGGTCATCGACAAGATCATCGACCTCGTCGCCTATGCACGTGATGAGATCAATGCAATCGGGGACTACTATGCCTATGGGCGCGAGTTGATCGACGGCGCGGCGGTCTACGATTTTGACACCACAAAGCTGTCCATTTTCACGCGCCCGACAGGACTCGCAGGTGTCGAGGTCTACGACATCCTGCGTGATGACTATGACATTCAGACGGAGTTTGGCGACATCGCGAATCTGCTTGCCTATGTGTCCGTCGGAGATCGTCCGAAGGACATCGAACGCCTTGTCGCGGCACTTGCTGAGATCCGGCGAAACTACCGCAAGGATCCCTCCAAAACGCTCAAGATGGAGTACATCGACCCCGTTGTCATCTGTGGACCCCAAGATGCATTCTACGCGGAGAAGGAGTCGCTGCCAATTGCAGAAACATGTGGACGCATCTGCAGTGAGTTCGTCATGTGCTATCCGCCGGGCATTCCCATTCTCGCTCCGGGGGAGCAGATCACGGAGGACATCCTGACCTACATTCGCTATGCAAGGAAAAAGGGCTGTCAAATCACGGGACCGGAGGATATGAGCATACAGCGTCTCAATGTGATGACGGAGAGATAGACATGGAATTTTGGTATACGGAACAACATACGCCCGATGTACGCTTTTCGATTCGCGTGGATCATCAGCTCTACAGCGGACAGAGCGAGTTTCAGCGCATTGATGTGTTTGAGTCGCCCGAGTTCGGGCGATTTCTGACGCTTGACGGCTATATGATGCTGACGGAGAAGGATGAGTTCATCTACCATGAGATGATCACACATGTGCCCATGTGCGTTCATCCGGAGGCGAAAGATATCCTCGTCATCGGCGGCGGCGATGGGGGAACGGTGCGTGAGCTCCTGCGCTATCCGACCATACGCCGCATCGACCTCGTGGAGATTGACGAGATGGTGGTCGACGTCTGCCGCGAGTATCTGCCCTCTACTGCCTCGGGGCTCTCCGATGAGCGTGTCAGCATCCACTACGAGGACGGGTTGCGCTTTGTGCGAAAGCCCATCGACGCCTATGATCTCATCATCGTGGATTCGACGGATCCGTTCGGACCGGGCGAGGGGCTGTTCACGAAGGAGTTCTACGGGAACTGCTTCAAGGCTCTGCGGAGCGACGGCATCATGATCAATCAGCATGAGAGCCCTTTCTACGAGCAGGATGCCTATGCGATGCAGCGGATGCATCAGCGCATTGTTCATTCGTTTCCATTCAGCCGTGTGTATCAGGTGCATATACCGTCCTATCCGTCAGGGCATTGGCTCTTCGGATTTTCGTCCAAAAACCGTCGCCCCGTGGAGGGCGTGGACTTTGCGCGATGGAAGTCGCTCGGTATAAAGACCCGTTACTACAATACGAAGCTTCACGCGGCTGCCTTTGCCCTGCCCAACTATGTGGAGGAGATACTTGAAGATGTGGAACCGCAATGTT
>ERZ772924.1076-NODE-1076-length-13024-cov-6.014419_pt1 | contig 13024 bp, 13 predicted proteins | sample MGYA00512116_ERZ772924 | MGnify/ENA primary metagenome ERZ772924 (study PRJEB29015, sample SAMEA2737920) | human oral metagenome | biome: human oral; feature: human-associated habitat; material: dental | place: China | collected 2134 ...
TAAGGCGAGGCAACGTCGTACTGGTTTAAAGTTAATCCACTATAAAAACCAAAAGGTCGTCTGAAACCCAATACCATGATTTCAGACGACCTTCAAACAAAAACAATCTTGTCTTATTCCGAATATGTAAACTTCGTGCGCTTGACGTTGCAAAAAATTTCATACGGAATCATACCGGCAGCTTCGGCGACTTCGTTGATGTTGACAACATCGCCCCACAATTCGACTTCTGCACCCAAACCTTCTTGGGAAGCGTCGAGTTCGACGGTAATCATGTCCATAGACACCCTGCCGATGATGCGGCTGCGTTTGCCTTCGACGGCAACGGGTGAATTGGTCGAGGCTTGGCGCGGATAACCGTCGGCGTAGCCGCAGGCAATCAGGCCGACACGGGTGGACTTGCTGGTGTAAAACGTTGCGCCGTAGCCGATGGGAGAATGAGGTTGCAGGACGCGTTCGCCGAATACGCGGGAAGTCAAGCGCATGACGGGTTTCAGGCGTTCGTCCACGCCGCCGAACGGAGAGATACCGTAAAGCGCCAGTCCGGCACGCCCCCAGTCGCGGCGCGCTTCGGGCACGTTCAGGATGGCAGCGGAGTTGGCGAGGCTTTCTTCGCCTTCCAAGCCTTCACACGCCAAATCAAAGGCTTCAAGCTGCATTTCGGTCATGCCGTTGTCGGGTTCGTCGGCACAGGCGAAGTGGCTGAATTTGACGATGCCGTCGACGTGTTTGCATTGTTTCAGGGCGGTGTAGGCGGAAGTGTAATTGTGCGGAAAGAAACCGGCGCGGTGCATACCGGAATCCATTTTGAGCCAGACTTTGACGGGAGTCTGCCAGTTATGGGCGATTAAGGCTTCGAGCTGCCACTGGCTGCCGACGCCCGGCCACAAATTGTATTGATCAACGGTAGCGTATTCCGACGCTTCAAACACACCTTCGAGCAATACAATAGGATTGGTAATGCCGCTCTCGCGCAATTCGACGGCTTCGTCCACGGTGGCGACGGCAAATCCGTCGGCAAGGTCAGACAATGCGTGGGCGCACCGTACCGCGCCGTGTCCGTAAGCGTCTGCTTTAATGACGGCGAGCATCTTGCCGCCGTGAATCTGTTTCAGAGTTTGATAATTGTGGCGCAGATTGTCCAAGCGGATTCGGGCATTTAATGGACGCATGATTTGTTCTTTCTGTTAATGAAGGTCGTCTGAAAATGGATATTTACGTTTTCAGACGACCTTAAAATATGGCTAATGCTTATAATTATAGGCTTAAAGACGCATTTTTTAAATATCCGATGCGCCCGCCCAATTAATTATCTTATTAATGGACAAGCATCAATCCGACTAATCTAAGATAAAAATCTCCGAATATTGGACATTTGAACGAATCGTCCAGACGAAGTTCTTGGTGTGAAAATACTTTTCGCAGGAAGCCTGCTTTTATAGTGGATTAACTTTAAACCAGTACGGCGTTGCCTCGCCTTGCCGTACTATCTGTACTGTCTGCGGCTTCGTCGCCTTGTCCTGATTTAAATTTAATCCACTATACTCAAAACCGGTTTTTCAATTCCCGCAGCGCCGCGAACACTTCCAAACCGCTGTTCAATCGCTTCCCTGTTAATTTCTCAACCCGTTCGCAGACTTGGGGCAAATCGACCCGTAAAAACGGATTGATTTTGCGTTCATGCGCGAGAGTTACGGGCAGGGTCGGCGTATGTTCCGCCGCGCGCAAAGCCGCTTGAATATCGGGATTTCCCGGTTCGATAAATTCGGCAAAACGCAGATTGGCGGCGGTGTATTCATGCGCAGGATAAAACAGCGTTTCTTCGGGCAACTGATTGAACCTTTGGAAACTGTCGTACAACTCCTCTATCGTTCCCGTAAACACCCTGCCGCAACCGGCGGAGAATAAGGTATCGCCGCAGAAAACGTGCAGACCTTCGGCGTTTTCCAAAAGATAGCTGACGTGGCGGTCAGTATGGCCGGGCGTCGCCCACACGGTAACCAGCCCGTCGCCGAAGGGAAACTGCGTACCCGCCGTAACCGTATGCGTTGCCACATCGATATCCGCTTCGCCGTACACGGGCGATTCCATAAAGCCGTTTTTGAGGGATTGGACTCCGCCGATGTGGTCGTGATGCAGATGGGTAACCCACGTTTGCGCCAGCATCAGGCGGTTGCGGACGAGGAATATCAAAACGGGCGTGGCATCGGACGGATCGACGCAGGCGGCGTGGTTGCCATCTTGAATCATCCAAATGTAGTTGTCGTTTAGGGCTTTGACGGGTGTAATTTTCATAGGATTTCTTTTGTAGGTAGTGATTTGAGTGCGGCTAAACCATGGAGCCGTATGGTATAGTGGATTAACTTTAAACCAGTACGGCGTTGCCTTACCGTACTATCTGTACTGTCTGCGGCTTTGTCGCCTTGTCCTGATTTAAATTTAATCCACTATATTTACAAAACAGTTTAACAGAAATGGCTTGAACGTTATTGGTATGCTTGATCGGCACAGACCAAAAAGGTCGTCTGAAAAGTGGTTTTCAGACGACCTTTGCTTATTTCGACAACTTTTAAATCAGTTCCAAGTCCGGGCCGGCGTTTTGGGCGCGGCGGCTGCGCAGTTGGATGTCCAAACGCAGGTCGTGGGCGGAGTCGGCGTTTTTAATAGCGTCTTGGAAGCTGATATCGCCGCGTTCATACAGCTCGTAGAGCGCTTGGTCGAAGGTTTGCATGCCCATGGCGGTAGATTTTTTCATCATTTCTTTAATGCCGTGGATTTCGCCTTTTTGAATCATCTCGGAAATAATCGGCGAATTGAGCAGGATTTCCACTGCGGCTACGCGGCCCTTGCCGCCTTCGCGGGGAATCAGGCGTTGCGAGATGAAGGCTTGCAGGTTGAGCGACAAGTCGGTCAAAAGCTGGGTGCGGCGCTCTTCGGGGAAGAAGTTGATGATGCGGTCAAGCGCTTGGTTGGAATTATTGGCGTGCAGCGTTGCCATGCACAAATGCCCCGTTTCGGCAAACGCCAGCGCGTAGTCCATCGTTTCGCGGTCGCGGATTTCACCAATCAAAATCACATCGGGGGCTTGGCGCAAGGTGTTTTTCAGCGCGGCAAACCAGTTTTGCGTGTCCACGCCCACTTCGCGCTGCGAAATAATGCAGTTTTTGTGCGGGTGCACATATTCAATCGGGTCTTCAATGGTGATGATGTGTCCGTTGCTGTTTTCGTTGCGGTAGTCAATCATCGCCGCGAGCGAGGTGGATTTGCCCGAGCCTGTGCCGCCCACAAAAATCACCAAGCCGCGTTTTTCCATCACCACGTCTTTTAACACGGGCGGCAGTTTCAAATCGTCAAATTTGGGAATATCGCTGGTAATCACACGGCAAACCAACGTTGCCGCGCCGCGTTGAATCATGGCGTTAATCCGAAAGCGCGACACGCCCGCCAAGCTGATGGCGAAGTTGCATTCGTTGGTTTCGGCAAATTCGATGGCTTGTTTTTCGTCCATAATGGAGCGGGCGATTTGCGCGGTGTGCTCGGCGGATAGCGGTTTGTCGCTTAATTTGGTTACTTTGCCGTCCAGCTTCATGGCGGGCGGATAGCCTGCGGTGATGAATAAATCCGAACCTTTGTTTTTCACCATGTGGGTCAACAGGTTATGGATAAATTTTTTCATTTCTTCGTTTACGGGGGCGATGGTGGTTGTCATGGTTTCTCGCGTTATGTCGGGTTAAAAAATGTGAATTTTAGCGATTTTAGAACCTGTGTTCACTATTTTCATCGGTAGATTTGATGACATAAAAGCGTGGATACAAGGCAAAAAGCGCAGCAAGGTTGAACACCTTGCGAGCATTTTTAACGCAGTAGCCGCGTTTTTAGGGCATGAAAGATGCCTATGAAAAGAGTGAATACAGGTTCTTAGTAGCATTTGTCGTGCCAAAGTACCGCGCTTTTATTTGTGTTTGTAACAAAGTTTCGCGCTTTAAAATTCTAATAAAATAACTTTTTTCAAACTATTGTGTGTTAAGTTTCGTTGATTTAAGATAATGGTTGAATAATAAAAATAAAGCGAAATACGGCTTCACAAGTTTTTTGGCTTTATTTGAGTAAGGAAACCATGCTATGCAACAAGCGGTTGTGTTAGACAAAATCGATTTAAAAATCCTGCAAGTGCTACAAGAAAACGGGCGGTTGAGCAATGTGGAATTGTCAGAGCGGGTTGCGCTGTCGCCATCGCCTTGTTTGCGCCGTTTAAAACAGCTTGAAGACAACGGCATCATCCGCCGCTATGCCGCGCTTTTGTCGCCCATGTCGCTGGGTTTGGGCTTGCAAGTGATGATTCGCGTAACCACCGACAAATCGGCGCAGGCGCGCGGTGAATTTGAGGGCGCAGTGCGGACGTGGACGGAAGTGTTAAGCTGCTTTGCGCTCACGGGCGAATCGGATTATCTGCTGCACGCCTTTTTCACCAACATGGATGCATTTTCGCATTTTGTGCTGGATGTGTTGCTTTCGCACAATTGCGTGTTGGATGCCAAATCAAGCTTTGTTTTAAAAGAGATTAAAAGCACCACCGCGCTGCCGCTGGGGCATTTGGCATAATGGCGGCACGGGCGTTTTCAGGCTGCCTTAAAGGCGGGCAAACTGTGTATAATTGCGCCATTGCATTGTTTGACAGCCTGAAATCATGTTAATCGCGCTCAACAAACCCTATGGCTATATCTGCCAATTTTCGCCACACGAAAAACACCCCAATTTGAAAGAATTGGTAAACGTGCCCCGTGTTTACCCCGCCGGGCGGCTGGATACCGACAGCGAGGGCTTGCTGCTGCTCACCGACAACGGACAACAACAAGCGCGGATTGCCAGCCCGAAATTCAAACTTATCAAAACCTACTGGGCGCAGCTAGAAGGCACGCCCGATCCCGAGCAAATCGCGCAATTAGAACAGCCCATGAACTTGGGCGATTTCATTGCCCAGCCCGCCCAAACCCGCCTGCTCACCCCCACCGAAATCGCCCGCATCTGGCAGCGCGACCCGCCCGTGCGCTATCGCAAAACCGTGCCCGATTTCTGGCTAGAAATCCGCATCACCGAAGGCAAAAACAGGCAAGTCAGGCGGATGACCGCCAAAGCACACTACCCCTGCTTGCGACTGGTGCGAACAGGCATCGGGCGCATCAATTTATTTGATTTAGACTTGCCACTCGGACAGTGGCAACCCTTAACCACTCTACCCTAACGGAAACCATCATGAAACTACACCAAACCGTAGCCGCAGAAGTACAAAAAGCCTTTGACGCAGCTAATCTTTCAGGCTGCCCCATCGCCCTGCAACCCGCCAAAGATGCTAAATTTGGCGATTTCCAAATCAACGGCGTGATGGGCGCGGCAAAATCGCTCAAACAAAACCCGCGCGAACTGGCGCAAAAAGTTGCCGGTTTGCTCGCCGCCAATCCCTTGTTTACCGCCGCCGAAGTCGCCGGCCCGGGCTTTATCAACCTGCGCCTGAACCCCGAATTTATCGCCGCGCAACTGAGCGCCGCCGACAGCCGCCTGGGCGTTGCCCCCGTGGCAAAAAGCAAAACCGTGGTGATTGACTACTCATCGCCCAACCTTGCCAAAGAAATGCACGTGGGGCATTTGCGTTCCAGCATCATTGGCGACAGCTTGGCGCGCGTGCTCGGCTTTTTGGGACACAAAGTGATACGCCAAAACCATGTGGGCGACTGGGGCACGCAATTTGGCATGCTGGTTGCCTACCTTGCCGAGCAGCAGCAAAACGATGCCAATTTCCGCTTGGCGGATTTGGAACAGTTTTACCGCAACGCCAAAGTGCGCTTTGACGAAGACGAAAATTTCGCCAACACCGCGCGCGAATATGTGGTGAAACTGCAAAGCGGCGATGAAACCGTGTTGTCTTGGTGGCGCAAATTCGTGGACATTTCGCTGCAACACGCCGAAACCGTGTACGAAAAACTGGGCTTGCTGTTGGAGCGCGGCGATGTGGCGGGCGAATCGTCTTACAACGACGATTTGCAAAACGTGGTGGACGAACTGCTGCAACGCGGCTTGGCAGTGGACGAAAACGGCACCAAAGTGATGTTCTTGGACGAATTGAAAAACCAAGACGGCGACCCGCAGCCCTTTATCATTCAAAAACAAGACGGCGGCTTCCTATACGCCACCACCGATTTGGCCTGCGTGCGCCATCGTGTGCGCAATTTGCACGCCGACCGCATTCTTTATGTGGTGGACACGCGCCAATCGCTGCATTTCCAACAGCTTTTTGCCGCCACGCGCAAAGCAGGCTGGCTGCCTGAAAACGTGGAAGCCGAATTTATCGGCTTTGGCACGATGATGGGCAAAGACGGCAAACCGTTCAAAACCCGCTCGGGCGACACTGTGAAACTGGTGGAATTGCTGGACGAAGCCACCGAACGCGCCACCGCTTTGGTGAAAGAGAAAAACCCCGAACTGCCTGCCGACACCGCCGCGCAAATCGGTCGCGCCGTGGGCATCGGCGCGGTGAAATACGCCGATTTGAGCAAAAACCGCAACAGCGATTACATCTTCGATTGGGAAAACATGCTTTCGTTTGAAGGCAACACCGCGCCTTATCTGCAATACGCCTACACGCGCGTGCAAAGCGTGCTGCGCCGCGCGGGGGCTTGGAACGAAACCGCCCCCTTGCAAATCAAAGAGCCGCTGGAACAACAGCTTGCCGTGGAATTGCTGAAATTTGAAGACGTGCTCACCAGCGTGGCAGAAACTTCGTTCCCGCACTATTTGGCAAACTATTTGTATCAGCTTGCCGCCTTATTCAGCCGTTTCTACGAAGCCTGCCCCATCTTGAAAGCCGAAGGCGCAGCGCGCGACACCCGTTTGCAGTTGGCAAAACTAACCGGCGAAACGCTGAAAACAGGGCTGGGCCTGCTGGGCATTGCCGTGTTGGATGTGATGTAACCCCAATGGTTTTGGCTTGGCTGAAACTTTTGGTTTTCAGGCTGCCTAATAAGGCGGCTGTGTAAAATAGGCTTTAACCTGCGCGTTGATGATGCGTGGGTTAAAGCCTACTCTGCGTTTATCTCACCATCTGAACAGCAAGGCATTAGGCAGCCTGAAACCTTTGCAAAACCCCAGCAGCAGCCTGAAAAATTAAGAAATGCCGTCATTCCCGCGCAGGCGGGAATGACGAAGAATTGACTATTTCTTATGTTGTTTTAGGTTTTGCAAAGGTTTCAGCCTGAAATCTTTGCCCAACCCCATAGGCAGCATGAAAACCAAATCAACCAAATCAAAACGCATACAGCGCGTTTCAGCACATTCCCACCCCAACCCCTTTTTGGAAACTCCACCATGAAAAACATCGTTATCCTGATTTCTGGGCGTGGCAGCAATATGCAGGCGATTGTGAACGCGAACATCGCCAACGCCCGCATCGCCGCCGTGTTGTCCAACAACCCCGAAGCCGCAGGCTTGGCATGGGCGGCGGAACGCGGCATCGCCACCGCCGCGCTGAACCATAAAGATTTCGCCAGCCGCGCCGATTTTGACCGCGCCATGATGCAACTGATTGACCCGTATGCCCCCGATTTGGTTGTGTTGGCGGGCTTTATGCGAATTTTAACCCCCGAGTTTTGCGCCCATTACGCCAACCGCTGCATCAACATCCACCCCTCGCTGTTGCCCGCGTTCACAGGGCTGCACACGCATCAACGCGCGTTGGACGAGGGCTGTCGCGTTTCAGGCTGCACCATCCATTTTGTAACCGAAGTGTTGGACAACGGTGCGATTATCGCGCAAGGCGTTGTGCCCATTTTGGATGGCGACACGGCAGAGCGCATCGCCGCGCGGGTGTTGCAAGTGGAACACCAACTCTTGCCGCAAGCGGTGGCAGATTTTGTTTCAGGCAGCCTGAAAATCGTGGGCAAGCGGGTGGAACGCAGCACGCCCCGCGCCGATGCCGCCGCGCAACTGTTGGCATAAGGAGCAAACATGAAACGCCTCGCCCTACTCGCCCTACTCGCCGCCCCCGTATTGCACGCCGAAATCCCACAATCCGCCCGCGCCCAATACAAAGCCAGCCTCGGCATTCCCGCCACGCTGTCGTTTGAACGCGAGGGCGAGCAGTATCGCATCGTCGCCAAAATCAACGTGCCGTTGTATAAAATGCGCTTTGAAAGCGGCGGCACGATAGACGGCGAGCAGCTCAAACCCAGCTACTACCGCGACATCCGCAACGGCAAGGAATACGCTTCCGCCCAGTTTTCAAGCAGCCGCGTGCGACTGGGCAAAAAAGACAGCAAGCACACCGAAACCGCCCAAGGCACAGTGATGGATTTGTTTTCGCTCACATGGCAACTGGCGTTTAGCAACGGCAAACTGCCCATGCCGCTGGTGATTACCAACGGCAAAAAACTCTATCCCATCAACCGTCTAACGCCCAGCAGCAGCAAAAGCATGACCATAGGCAGCCTGAAAACGCGCACCCAAACCTACACCCTGAGCCACGGCAACGACACCATCTTGCTCGCCCTCGCCCGCGATTTGAACAACATGCCCGCGCTGATTCGCTACAATGTGGGCGGCAAAAAATACAGCCTAACGCTCAAAGCGGTGGAAATAAACCCGCAAAACGTGCCATAGGCAGCCTGAAACCGCCCCCCATTCAACAAACCATTTAAACCACCCCAAGGAACACCATGCAAAGCCTATACCTCCCCATCAAACACACCCACATGTTTTTCGTGGCGATAACCATCATCCTGTTTAACCTGCGCTTTTGGCTGCGCACCATGCAGCCTGAAAAGCCGCTGCCCGTTATCCTGCGCGTGCTGCCGCACATCAACGACTCCATGCTGTTGTTTACCGGCATGCTGATGATGCAGATTGTGCCGTGGCAGCCGTTTGGCGCAAGCAAATGGCTGGGCGTGAAACTGCTGCTGGTGCTCACCTATATTTTTGTGGGCGCGTTTTGCCTGCGCGCCACGCCCCGCAGCGGCAAATGGTTCGGGCTCTATGGCGCGGGGATGTTGATTGTGCTGACGATTATTTATTTGGCGCACTGGAAGCCGTTATGAAACGGTTGCAACGGCGGCAGCCTGAAAATGGAAACGACATAGGACAAAATAGAGGCTAAAAGCTTCTGCAAAGCTATCGGTAAAAAATCACCGTATCGTCTGCACAACGCGGTGATTTCTAACATCTATATGCCATGCCACAAACGTAAAAAAACCGCTGGCGAACCAGCGGTTTTTTGTAAGCGCACCCGACTGGGATCGAACCAGCGACCTTCGGCTTCGGAAACCGACACTCTTCCAACTGAGCTACGGGTACAAGAAAGTGCGCAAGGATACCCGAAAATCCGCCTTTGCGCAAAAAAATCTCTGCTATTTTGACTTGGAAACCCAGCCGCAAATTCAGTATAATCACGCAAAATCATGTTAAGTTAAATTAACACCCACTTTGAACACAAACCCCTAATGGCGAGAAATATCCCATGAATTCAAAAAACAAAACCCAAGGCTCCGCCTTGTTCACACTGGTTAGCGGCATCGTAATTGTGGTTGCTGTTGTTGTATTGTTAATCAAATTGGCAAGCAGCGGCTCTTACGCCGATGTGGATGCCACCACCAAAGAGGCAACAGAAACGCGCATTATGCCTACCGGTCAAGTGGCGGTGGGTGCGCCCAAAGACATTGCCCCTGCGCCTGCTGCCACTCCTGCGGCAAGCGGTGATGCCTCTGCGCCTGCTTCCGATGCAGCCGGTGCCTCTGCGCCTGCGGCATCGGGCGGCGCGGGTGATGCCCAAGCGGCTCGCGGCGCGGAAATTTTTAATCAAACCTGCAAAGCCTGCCACGGCGCAACTTCGCCCATCCCCGGCGCGCCCAAAGTAACCAAAAACGAAGATTGGGCGCCGCGCATCAAACAAGGCGAAGAGACTTTGGTGCAACACGCCATCAATGGCTTTAACGCCATGCCGCCCAAAGGGGGCAACACCGCGTTGAGCGATGACGACATCAAAGCAACGGTGCATTACATGGTGAAACAATCGGGCGGCTGACCGCACGCGCAACCATAACCGCATGGGCATACGTTTCATGCGGTTTTTCGTTTTCAGGCTGCCTAAGAACCCATATTCACAAGCATCATCGCCATTTTTTATCCCTTTTGGCACGACTACGGCGTTGAGCTTCTGCGCCAATAGTCTCGCCATTGGCTTGAACCTCGTCTTGCATCCGCACCAAAATGAATAAAAACTGGCTATGCTGCTTATGAACATGGGTTCTAATTCCGCTATAATCGCGCTTCACACACACAACAAGGAAACAACCATGCCCAAAATAACCGTTTTACCCCATGCCGAGCTTTGCCCGGAGGGGAAAATCATTGAAACCGCGCCCGAAGGCGAGACCATTTGCGATGTGCTGTTGGATAACGGCATTGAGATTGACCATGCTTGTGAAAAATCTTGCGCCTGCACCACTTGCCATGTGATTGTGCGGCAGGGGTTTGACAGCCTGCCCGAGCCGAGCGAGATTGAGGAAGACTTGCTTGACCAAGCATGGGGCTTGGAAGCGGAATCGCGGTTGAGCTGCCAAGCGAAGGTGTGCGATGAGGATTTGGTGGTGGAAATTCCCAAATACACGATTAACCATGCGCGTGAGGAGCATTGACTACAAAAAGGCAGCCTGAAATGGGCTGCTTTAATGTTTTCAGGCTGCCTAAAATGTTCCAATGAGCATCTTAGGCAGCCTGAAAAGCTGTGTATCGCGGTTTACCAATTAGTGCGCGTGTTTGGCTTCGCCTGCGCCGTGGTCATGCGCGGGCATTGCGCCTGCTTGCATGGGTTTCACGGTTACGGTGATTTTTTGCGGTTTGGCGTTTTTGAATTTGAGATTTAGGTCAAATTTATCGCCTTCTTGCAAAGGTTTTTTCAAACCGAAGAACATGATGTGGTAGCTGCCGCGTTTGAGTTCTTGGGTTTGACCGGCGGGCAAGGGGATGCCGCCTTTGACTTCACGCATACGCATCACGCCGTTGTCGTTCACATGGGTGTGCAGTTCGATTTTGTCGGCAAATTGTTTGCTGGCGGTTGCGCCGATAAGTTTGTCGTCTTTTTTCTCGGTGTTGGTAAGGCTTACGAACGCGCCGCCTTGGGTCATGCCTTGAACGGTGGGGTATGCGTAGGCTTCGCCTGCTTCAATGCCGTGGGCGAATGCGGTTGAACACAATAATGCTGCGGCAAGAGTTAATACGGTTTTTTTCATGGTTTTGAATCCTTTGAAAACGGTTTTCAGGCTGCCGATTATGAGACAAGGGCAGGCGTTTGGCGAATTTGCCAAAGCGGGAGCGATTATAGTCTGATTACACTATAACGGCAATTTAAATTCCTAAATTCAGTTGCTTACTTGGGGTTACAGGTTTTCAGGCTGCCCTATTCCGCTTCGCGCTGATACGCGCGTTGCACGAGGCGCACGGCATCGGCGCGGGCTTCGTCAATTTTGATGGGGATTTGCTGGGGCTGGTGGGCGTATTGTCGGGCGATTGCGCCGGTGTCCACGCTTTGCGCGGCGGCAAGCAGGGCAAGGCAATGGGCGCGCTGCGGGTAATCGGCTTCGGCTTTGTCCAGCCTGCCTTGCCGGTCGCATTGGCACACGTTTAAGGCAGCCTGAAAACGCTCGCCGCGGCGGAAAGCATCCGTTTTTTTCAGCAGCTTGATGATTTTGCCCGCGCTTTTGATGTTGCCGATGTTGTGGATTTGGATGTGATATTCGCACACCAGCTCGGCAAGTTCGGCGCATTGCTTGGGCACGCGCCAGCGTTGGTTGATTTGGCGGATGGGGGCGATGCCGCGCATATCGTGTCCGATGTGTTTGGGCAGAATGTCGGCGGGGGTGAGGGCTTTGCCGACATCGTGCAGCAGCGCGGCGTAGCGTTCGGGCAGGGTTAAGCCGAGCGCGGCGGCGCGTTGCAACACCAGCAGCGTGTGTTCGCCCGTGTCGATTTCGGGATGGTAGTCGGCGCGTTGCGGCACGCCAAACAGCGTGTTCACTTCGGGCAGCAGAATGGCGAGCGCGCCGCAATCGCGCAAGATTTCTATCATGCGGCGCGGTTGGTTTTCCATCAAGCCTTTGGCTAATTCTTGCCACACACGCTCGGCAACTAGCGCGTCTGCTTCGCCCGCCGCCACCATGTCGCGCATCAGCTGCATGGTTTCGGGCGCAACGGCAAAACCGTATCGCGCGGCAAAACGGGCGGTGCGCAAGATGCGCACGGGGTCTTCGGCAAAGGCGGGCGAAACGTGGCGCAGGATTTTGTGTTGCAAATCGTGTTGCCCGCCAAACGGGTCGATGAGGCAGCCTGAAACGTCTTGTGCCATCGCGTTGATGGTTAAATCGCGGCGCAACAGGTCTTGTTCCAGCGTGATGCTTTTGTCGGCATAAAAGGCGAAGCCTGCGTAGCCCTTGGCGGTTTTGCGCTCAGTGCGGGCAAGGGCGTATTCTTCGCGGGTTACGGGATGCAAAAACACGGGGAAATCTTTGCCCACGGGCTGATAGCCTTGCCGCAGCAGTTCATCGGCATCCGCGCCCACCACCACCCAATCGCGGTCTTTAACGGGCAAACCAAGCAGTTGATCGCGCACCGCGCCGCCAACCAAATAAATTTGCATCAAATTACTCCCAAAAAAGTTTCAGGCTGCATGATAAGGCAGCCTGAAAATCAGCATAAGCATTTGCCAACGCTTGTTCGGTTTTTGTTTACATGATTTTCAGGCTGCCTTTTGTTGCATCCCAAGGCAGCCTGAAAACGCAGATTAAGGCTTGCGGTATTTCGTTAAATACGCCACGGTTAAAATCCCAAACCATATCGGCATATACAACAAGCCTTGCAGCGTATCGTCATCGCGCGAAAACAGATACAGCGCGAACACCAAAAACGCCAGGCAAACCCACGCCATCACCACGCGCCCGGCTCGTTCTCCAGCCAACAAGGCAAAAAACACTCTTATAAAATTTAT
>ERZ772924.1082-NODE-1082-length-13001-cov-19.156342_pt1 | contig 13001 bp, 10 predicted proteins | sample MGYA00512116_ERZ772924 | MGnify/ENA primary metagenome ERZ772924 (study PRJEB29015, sample SAMEA2737920) | human oral metagenome | biome: human oral; feature: human-associated habitat; material: dental | place: China | collected 2134 ...
CCAGACTTTTTTATTTCAAGAGCGTTTGAGAGATGCTGTAATTTCAAACTTCTGGATTCCCGCCTGCGCGGGAATGACGGCAGACGGCACTTCCGGTTTCCCGCTTTCGGCTGACTACACACACTCGAACATCACGCTCGCGTCCTTCATCTGCAATACGGTATTGCTTTTGAGCGCGTCGTTGCCGACGAACAGCCTGTCCAAAACCGCCACTTTGACGGGTTGCTTCGCCAGCACGGCATCAATCAAACCCTGATCCACGCGTTCCAGCAGGAAGGCGTACAGCCCGCCCGTATCCTCGTCTTCCACGAAATACACGTCGTCTGAAAACGAAACCTTGCAAGTCAGCTTCAAGCCCATACGCAGCATCAATTCGTAGAGCAGGTTTTCAGACGACGTTTCAGACAGCACGGAATCGATATTCAACGACAATTCGTGTTGCAGGCTCTCTGTATCGGCCTGTCCGGGCTGCCGCCATTGTTTGAAACCGCTTTCGGCAAGTTTGAAAACTTTAAAGCCCGTATCTATTTCCGATCCGTCTTGAAGGCCGTCTGAAATCTGCCTGCCTGCGCGGCGGATGCGTTCTTTGGCAATTTCGGCAATCGTGTTGAAACCCGCCTTGCGCGCTTCGGATTTTTCGTCGGTTTCTTCGGGAAGTTGGACGCAGATGAAACGGCGGCTGCCACCGTCTTCGGCATTAAGCTGCATCACGGCGTGGGCGGTGGTGCCGCTGCCGGAGAAGAAGTCTAGGATTAGGTCATCTGAATTACACGCGATAGAAAACAGCCGTTGTAATAATCTGATTGGTTTCGGGGTGCTGAAAATTTTTTTGCCTAATAATTTTCCAGTTTCCTTTTGAGCTTCATCATTATGACCAACATCCTCAAATTTCCACCATGTTGATGGAACAATACCTTCTTGTATTTCTGATAAAAATCTTTTTAATCTAGGTTTGTTATAGCTGAAATTCTCTCCCCAATACAGGCGATTTTCCTCAACCATCTGTTGATGTTTTTCATAAGAATAACGCCAGACTGCATCTTCTTCTGGCCATACTTCTTTTCCAGTTTTTGGATGAATAATTGGATACCAAAGAGTAGGTCGCTCACTTTTAGATTTATTGCTTACATAATTATCGGAAGACCAAATACCTCTTGGATCATTATCCAAATTTTTGTATCTACTTAGTTGTTTTTCGGTTCTAGGTAGCAAATTACGTTGAAACAAACTAGTTTTTTGATATGCCAAAATAAAATCGTGCATATTTCCAATTCCTGGATCATCGTTTGATACCGCATATTTTTTTTGCCAGCATATTTGTGCTACAAAATTCTCCGCCCCAAACACTTCATCACACAACAATTTCAACTGCGCCTGTTCGTTGTCGTCAATACTGATAAAAATCACACCGTCTTCGCGCAGCAGGGTTTTCGCCAGATGCAGGCGCGGCAGCATCATGGAGAGCCAGTTGCTGTGGTAATGGCCGCTGTCTTTGCCGTTTTTGCGCCACGCGCCTTGGAATACGCCGTCGCGCTTCAGATAGTCCGCGTCGTCGGTATCGCCCACGCGGCGGGCGTATTCTTTTCGGCTTTCGGAGAATTTGTCGGGATAAATAAAGGAATCGCTGCCGGTATTGTAGGGCGGGTCGATGTAAATCATCTTCACGCTGCCGGCGTAGGATTTTTGCAGGATTTTTAGTGCTTCGAGGTTTTCGGCTTCGATAAACACGTTTTGCGTGCCGTCGAAATCTGCGGATTCTTCTTTGCAGGGAACGAGGGTGCGGGAAGTGGGGCTTTGCAGGTTGAGATAGGCGGCGGTTTTGCCCGCCCAATCCAGTTGATAACGTTCGCCCGCACCGGCAAGGTTTTCTGCTCCGAGGACGAGTTTGAGCTTCTCAAAGTCGATTTGGTCTTCACAAAAGACTTCGGGAAAGAGTTGTTTGAGTTTTAATATGTTGTTTTGTTTGAAATTATTTTCTAAATCGTGTATAATTTCGGTTCGGTTCGGTTCGGTTCGGTTCGGTTCGGTTCGGTTGCCATTGTTGCGCCCTTTGACAATGTTTGAAAAGCCGTTATTTTACCGAATTCGTGTACGATGGTAAGAGGCCGTCTGAAAACCCAAACAATGGTTTTCAGACGGCCTTTTTGAATTTGATTGCTTCAACCGTCATAAGGCGTGCGGAAGGTGTGCCATACGGGGCGGCAGCGGTCGGGCAGGGTGGGGCATGCGCCGAGGATGCCGCCGCCGTAGTCGCCGGGGCGGTGGAAATCGCTGCCCGCGCCGGCTAGCAGGCCGTGGCGTTCCGCCAGCAGGGCGTAGTTGTGGCGGTCGTTGGCGTTGTTGTTGCCGCTGTGTACTTCGATGGCGCGCCCGCCCAGGGCTTTGAATTCGTCGAACAGGTTGCGCTTGGCGGTGGCGGACAGGTTGTAGCGCATGGGGTGGGCGATGACCGCGATGCCGCCCGCGCCGTTTATTGCGCCCACGCAGTCAGCCAAGTCGGCCCATTGGTGGGGGACGGAGCAGGATTTGCCTTCACCGAGGTATTTGGTGAAGGCTTGCTGTTTGTTGCGGACGTGGCTGTTGTCGAGCAGGAAGGAGGCGATGTGGGTGCGGCTGACCATTTCCGGGTTGGCCGCCCGTTCTAATGCGCCTTCGTATGCGCCGAAGATGCCTTTTTTTTCGAGCTTGGCGGCAATGGCTTCGAGTCTTTTCAGACGGCCTTTTCGGACTTCGGACAGTAGGTTTTGCAGCGGGGCGTGATGTTCGTCGAAGTCGAGGCCGACGATGTGGATGGTGCGTTTGCGCCAGGTAACGGAGATTTCCACGCCGTTGATAAAACGGATGCCGAGGGCTTCGGCTTCGGCACGGGCTTCGGCCAAACCGCCGGTGTGGTCGTGGTCGGTCAGGGCGAGCAGGGTGCAGCCGTTGGCGTGGGCGAGGCGGACGACTTCGGCCGGTGTGAGTGCGCCGTCGGAGACGGTGGAGTGGCAGTGGAGGTCTATCATGTTTGTTGGGGGTAAGGCGGTTTTTTCAGACGGCCTTACATGCTTTTTAGGCTGCTTTGGTAGGCGGCGACTTGTTTGACGCCGATGTCGTCTGCACCGTCGAGTTTCAGGCGCATGTGTTCGACGACGACGAAGTCTTTTTTCAGGAAGGCCAGGTAGAGGAAGCGGGCAATCCAAAGTTGCAGGCGGTGCAGGGGTGCGCCGTGCGGGATGCCGATGGCGGCAAAGGCCTGCGTGCTGCGTTGTTCGGGAGGGTGTCCGGCGGGGTTTTCGGGCAGGAGGGCGAAAACGCCCGTCGTGCGGAAACGGCCGACGCGGCTTTGCACCATGATGCTGCTGCCGATGCAGGTGTGGATTAAGTCGATATGCCCGCCCGACAGCCGCTGCATCAGCCAGCTGGAAAAGCCGCCTTTGGGCAGGATGCGGGTTCGGTAGGTCATTTTGAGGCCGCCTTCGGGCAAGGGTTCGAACTGTGGTTCTCCGTCTACGGTGCGCTGGTGCACCATCGCCATGTGCGAGAGGTCGAAGCCGTTGCAGATCATGGCGCGCCAGTCGGCGCAGATGCGGCGCGGTCCTGCGGTCAGCCAGTGATGGCCGTTGCCGTCAAACGGCGGGGGAGGCGGTTCGGCGGTCGGCGGGTGCAGCCAGACCAGTCCGAAGCGTTCGATGCAGTGCCAGGCTTGTGCGCCGATGCGGCAGCCTTTGCTGATGGACGGCAGTTCGGTGTCGGTTTGTTGCGCAGGGTCTACCAGGCAGCCGTGCAGGCCGCATTCCAGGGAGCAGCCGTCTACGCGCGCGCTTTTCAGGTGTGCGCCCATATGGGGGCAGAATGCGTCTGTGGCGCGGAAAACGCCGTCTTCTCCGCGGTAAAGTACCCATTCGCGGCCGCACAGGTGGCCGTTGTGTACTTTGCCGGGCGTAAAGCCGGATACGCGGGCGACGGGATACCATGCCTGCGGCCAGTGGTGCCAAAGGTGTTCTGTCGGGTCGTGGTCGTTCATATGGTTCGGATGATGAAGGGTTGTCAGGCCGTCTGAAAAATATTCAGCCGAAGAAGCGTTTCAATAAGCCGGAAAATTCAGCGGCATGGCTGAGGAAGGGGGCGTGTGCCGCTTTTTCGATAATCTGCAATTCGGCAAACGGCAGGTGTTGTTCCAGGTATTCGCCCATGCGCGGCGGGGTGATGCTGTCTTTCCCGCCGTAAACCAGTAAGACGGGTTGGCGGATTTGGCGCAGGAAGGGGCGTGCGTCGGCAAGTGAGAGCGCGTCAAGCGCGGCCTTCAGGGCGGCGGGCGCGCCGTTTTTCACCATGTCGGGCAGGACGGAGGCGATGATTTCCTCGCCGTCCGGCGTGTTCAGCAGTTGCAGTTGCAGAAACTGGCGCATATATTTCGGGTAGTCCTGTTCGAACAGGGCAATCATTTTGTCCAATGCCGTTCGGCTCTGCCCTTGCGGGTAGTCGGATGCGGCGAGGAATTTGGCAAACGACGAGGTCAGGCACAGGCGGCGGACTTTGTGCGGATGGCGGATGGCGAGATGGAGGGCGACCAGCCCGCCGAGCGACCAGCCCACCACATCGCCGTTGTCGGGCATTTCGGCCGCCAGCGCATCGGCGGCGGCCATGATGTCGAACGTGCCGTCCGAAGGCGCGTTACCGTGTCCGGGCAGGTCGGGCGTATGCACCCGCCAGGTTTCGGGCAGCAGTGGGCGGAGGCCGTCGAATATACGGCCGTTTGCCGCCCAGCCGTGTATCAGGTAAACAGAATGAGGAAGATGCTTGTTCATGAATATCCTTTCCCGATGGTTGCATTTGTGTGCGCCAGAATGCTGCTTATTATGCCACGCTTCGGCTTCAGGGGGCATATGCCGCGACTGCCTGGACGATTTGTGCCATTCGGCCGTTGCCGGCAGCCAAAGCTGCCCGCGCTGCGGCGGCATCGGCGACGGCATTTCCCCTTGCGGCGGCTGTCAGCGCAAACCGCCGCCGTTTGAAAAATTATGGTCGTCGCTGCATTACGAACCGCCCGTCAGCGGCCTGTTGCACGAATTCAAACACCTGCGGCAGATAGCCTTGAAGCGTTTGTTGGCGGAACTGATGGCCGCCCTGCCGCCGCCCTGGCTGCACGATGCCGATATAGACGGCATCCTCGCCGTACCGCTGAGCCGCGAGAGGTTGGTGGAACGCGGCTTCAACCAATGCGGCGAACTCGCCCGCCTGTTGTCTGCCCGGTACGGCCTGCCCCTGCTGCCCGAAGGCACCGTTTTCAGACGGCCCGCACCGCCGCAAAGCACACTGCCGTATGCGCGGCGGAAGAAAAATGTGGCAGGGCTGTTCCGCGTGGCGGGTGATGTTAAAAAACGCAATTTGCTGTTAATCGACGACGTTGCGACCACAAACGCAACATTGGCCGAACTTTCCCGAATGCTAAAGCAGGCGGGGGCTGGAAACCTATACTGCTGGACGCTGGCCCAGGCCAAAATGCAAAAATCTTGACGGCCGCGCCGCATAGGGGCATAGTGCCTCCCGTTTTAAGTGACTGATTTTATGTTTACTGTCGTTTTATACCAGCCGGAAATCCCGCCCAATACGGGCAACATCATCCGGCTATGCGCCAATACCGGTGCGGATTTGCACCTGGTCAAACCGCTCGGTTTCCCGCTCGATTCGAGCAAAATGAAACGCGCCGGGCTGGACTATCACGAATTCGCCAATCTGACCGTGCATGAAAGCTTCGCCGACTGCCTGTCCGCCCTTTCCGGCCGCCGCATTTTCGCGCTGACCACCAAGGGCAGCACACGTCCCGACCAAGTATCATTCCGGCCGGGCGACGTTTTTCTGTTCGGTCCGGAAACCCGCGGCCTGCCTGCCGAAATCCTCGACAGCCTTCCGGCGGGGCAAAAAATCCGCCTGCCGATGAAAGCGGGCAGCAGAAGCATGAATTTGTCGAACACCGTGGCCGTCGTCGTTTTCGAAGCGTGGCGGCAAAACGGTTTTTCAGACGGCCTATAAGCTGCCATACAGACAGGCCGTCTGAAAAACAGGCCGTAAAGGAATTTGCAGCCGCCAACCTTATCAACTCCGGAACAGGATTTAGTTTTGATTCAAACCAAACCAAACTTATTCGTCGGCCTGGTTGCCGCCTTCTCACTCAGCGCCTGCGCCTCTCCCGCCGCAGACACTTCGGCTCAAGCCGCCGCCACTGCTCAGCCGGACGTGGTCGTTAAAACCGAGCCGCTGCACAAAACAGCCAACCTCAGCTACAAAGTAGCCGGCAAACGATACCAGCCGACCAAAAAAATCGAACAATTCAGCCAAACCGGCAAGGCCTCATGGTACGGCCCCGGCTTCCACGGCAAAAAAACCTCCAGCGGCGAACGCTTCGACATGAACACCCTCTCCGCCGCCCACCGCACACTGCCCATACCCAGCTATGCGCGCGTAACCAACCTCTCCAACGGCAAAAGCGTCGTCGTCCGCATCAACGACCGCGGCCCCTTCCACGGCAACCGCGTGATGGATTTGTCTAAAGCCGCCGCCAAAGAACTCGGCTTTATCCACACCGGCACGGCCAACGTGAAGGTCGAACAAATCCTTCCCAACGGCAAAGGGCAGAAACAGCAAAACCGCCGCGACGGTATCGTTACCAGTGTAAAACCGAAAACGCAGACCGAAATCTAAGCCGATTCCGTCTGACAATAAACAGAATTCAAACAGAGGCCGTCTGAAAAATATTTCAGACGGCCTTTTCTTCCAAATACATGCTCAAAACATGGCAAACATCCTGCACAAACCTCCTTTACGCATCACCATCAAAAATGCAGGCAATCGCCATGCAAGGCGGAAACGCCCGGTAAAACCGTTTGCCCATCATCCGGTTTGCCTTCAGACGGCCTGAAAGCCCTATCACGATGTGGCATAATCCGCCTTTGTTTTTTCAGACGGCCTCAAACGCCACCCTCCCCATGACCGCCCACACCTACGAACACAAATACCGCCTTGCCGCCCAATTTGCCCGCCGCTTTCAAGACGAAAAGCGCGAGCGTGCCGAAAAAGACACCTTTTGGAACGAATTTTTCGCCATTTTCGGGCTGGACCGCTTCCGCACCGCCACCACCGAATACGCCGTCAAACACCGCAGCGGGCACACCAAATTTGCCGACGTATTCTGGGCGGGCAGGCTGCTTTGCGAGCACAAATCCGCCGGCAAAGACCTGGATGCCGCGTTCGAACAGGCAATGGGCTATGTGGAAGAAATCCGCCGGCACAATCCCGACGACGTGCCACGCCACATCATCGTGTCCGATTTCGCCACCATGAAACTCTACGATTTGAAAGACGGCACCAACGTTTTCTTCCCGCTGTCCGAACTGCCCGAACACATCAAACTGCGCCATTTCGACTTCATGGACGGCATCACCCACGAACTGCGCCAAGCCCAAGAGCAGGCCAACATCGAAGCCGCCGCCGCAGTGGGCAGCCTTTATCAAGCCTTCCGCGCCGACGGCAGCTACGACGAACACAGCCTGAAACAATTCCTCATCCGCCTGCTGTTCTGCTTTTTTGCCGACGACACCCTGATTTTCGAGCCCGGCCAATTTGAAGGCTACCTGAAAAAATACACCCGCGAAGACGGCGAAGACATCGGCGGCACGCTCAACCGCCTGTTTGCCGTGCTCAACACCCCGCCCGAACGTCGCGCGCAAAACATGAACACCGAACTGCGCGCCTTCCCCTATGTGAACGGCAAACTGTTTGAAGAACAGCTCGGCGAATTTTATTTCAACGCCGAACTGCGCGAACTGCTGCTGCAATGCTCCGAACGCGACTGGGCGAAAATCAGCCCCGAAATCTTCGGCAACCTGTTCCAAAGCGTGATGGACAACGTGGAACGCCGCGAACTCGGCGCGCACTACACCGAAGAAGGCAACATCCTCAAAGTCATCGACGGCCTGTTTATGGACAACCTGCGCCAACGCTTTCAGGCAGCCTGCAAAGTATCGGGCAAAGCCAAACGCACCGCCGCCATCCACGAGCTGCACCAAGAAATCGGCAGCCTGCAATTCCTCGACCCCGCCTGCGGCTGCGGCAACTTCCTCGTCGTCGCCTACCGCGAACTGCGCAAACTGGAAGACGACATCATCGGCGAACTGTTTGCCGAAGGCCAGCTGCTCGACATCTCCACCATGCTGCAAACCCACATCGGCCAGTTCCACGGCATCGAAATCGACGAATACCCCGCCCAAATCGCCAAAGTCGCCATGTGGCTCACCGACCACCAATGCAACCTGCGCACCGCCGAACGCTTCGGTAAAACCCGCCCCTCCATCCCGCTCACCGACAGCGCGGAAATCATCAACGCCAACAGCCTGCACACCGACTGGCCGCAGGCCGACTATATTTTCGGCAACCCGCCGTTTGTCGGCTCCACCTACCAAACCGCCGAACAAAAAGCCGACACCCAAGCCGTTTCAGGCAGCCTGAAAAACGTAGGCATCTTGGATTACGTAGCCAACTGGTACGTCAAAGCCGCCCGTATCATCGGCCAAAATCCCGAAGTGCAGGCTGCTTTCGTCTCCACCAATTCCATCACCCAAGGACAGCAGGTGGAAGCCCTGTGGGGCGGGCTGCTGCCGCAGGGCATAGAAATCCACTTCGCCCACCGCACCTTCCAATGGACCAGCCAGGCCAGCGGCAGAGCCGCCGTGCATTGCGTCATCGTCGGATTCAGGCAGCCTGCACGGCACACGGGCGCGAAATACCTGTTCGACTATCCCGACATCAAAGGGCTGTCTGAAAAACACAGCGTGCAAAACATCAGCCCCTATCTGCTGGACGCACCCAATATCATCATCGGCAACCGCAGCAAACCCATCTCGGGCGAAGCGGAAATGGTTAAAGGCAACCAGCCGACCGACGGCGGCAACCTGCTTTTGAGCACAGCCGAAAAACAAGCCCTGATTGCCGCCGAACCGCTTGCCGCGCAATATATCCGCCCGTTTTTGGGTGCGGAAGAATTCCTCAACGATAAAGAACGCTGGTGCTTATGGTTTCACGGCATCAGCGAAACGCGCCTTAACCACGATTTGAAACAGATGCCGCAAACGGCGCAGCGCATCGCAAACGTAAGGGAATACCACAAAGAAGGCACAAAATGGAAAGGGCGTTTAAACAGCACGAAGGCCGCCACACGGAAAAAAGCCGCCACCCCTCACCTGTTTGACGAAATCAGGCAGCCTGCAAGCGGCAACTATCTGCTTATTCCAAGCACTTCATCGGAAACCCGCGAATTTATCCCCATCGGTTATGTGGATTGCAACACCATTAACAGCAATGCCAACTTTATGCTGCCCAACGCCACGCCGTACCATTTCGGCATCTTGTGCAGCACCATGCACAACGCCTTTATGCGCACCGTGGCCGGCCGTTTGGAAAGCCGATACCAATATTCCAACGGCGTTGTGTACAACAACTTTCCCTTCCCCTTCGCCCCGCAAAGCGAAGGCCACCCCGCCCCCGCCGCCGAACAAAAACACCGCGCCGCCATCGAAGCCGCCGCCCAAGCCGTGCTCGATGCCCGCGCGTTTTACCGCAAAGAAGCCGCGCAGGAAGGCCTGCCACCGCCCAGCCTCGCCGACCTGTACCGCCCCGACGCCCCCTTCACCCGCCTGCACCAAGCCCACCGCGCCTTAGACAAAGCCGTCGATGCGGCATACGGCTACAAAGGCAGCCACGACGACGGCAGCCGCACCGCCTTCCTCTTCGCCCTGTACCAAAAAGCCGCGGCGGAAGCAGGCAAACGCTAAGGCCGTCTGAAACCCGAACCCAAAAGCAGCCTGCACCCCCCGAACCAAGGAAACCTATGTCCGACATCCTGATTTACCAAACCGAAGACGGCCAAACCCAAGTAAACCTGCTGGTGCAGGAACACACCGTCTGGCTCAACCAAAGCCAACTGGCCGAACTTTTTGACACCTCCGTGCCAAACATCGCAACGCATATCAAAAATATATTGGAAGACAAAGAGTTGGATGAGAATTCAGTTATTAAGGATTTCTTAATAACTGCTGCAGACGGCAAGCAATACCAAGTCAAACACTATGCTTTGGAAATGATTTTGGCCGTCGGCTTCCGCGTGCGCAGCAAACGCGGCGTGCAGTTCCGCCGTTGGGCGAACGAGGTTTTGACGGGCTATTTGGAGAAAGGCTTCGCGCTGGACGACAAACGCCTGAAAAATCCCAACGGGCGCGTGGATTACTTTGACGAACTGCTGGAAAGAATCCGCGACATCCGCGCCAGTGAAATGCGGTTTTATCAAAAAGTGCGCGAACTGTTCAAACTCTCCGCCGACTACGACCCCGCCGACAAAGCCACGCAGATGTTTTTCGCCCAAGCGCAAAACAAACTGATTTACGCCGTAACGCAGCAAACCGCCGACGAAATCGACACGCTCAACCGCCTGACCATCATCTTTCTGGAAAGTGCGGAACTGCGCGCCAAAAACCGGCAAGGCCTGACGCTTGCGTTTTGGCAAAGCCGCATAGACAGCATCATCGCCGACAACGGCTTCGCCGTATTGGAAGGCAAAGGCACACGCAGCCGCAAACAAATGGAAGCGTTTGTCAGTGAACAATACGGGCTGTTCAGACAAAACCGTTTGGCGCACATGGCACAGCAGGCGGAAGCGGAAGATATTGCCGAACTGGAAGCGTTGAAACGGTAGTTTCAGGTAGCCTGAAAAATTCAATCCTAAAAATTTTTACTAATTAGAAAGCACCAAATGACCAAACAACCCAATGAAATCCGTAGTATTAGCGACTTAACTCAAATTCTTAAAGAATTAGGCGAGCCAATACATGGCAAAACACGCTTCTTTCGCGGGCAAGCAAAGAAATGGGAACTATTGCCCAAAATTTATCGCAAAAATGAATCTTATTTAATTGAAAATGAAGATAAAATCATTAAAGATGTACTAACTAACTGCCCTGATGATTTTTCACCAAATGATACGTTATTTGAGAAACTTGTTAAGTTGCAGCACTATGGATATGCTACACGATTACTGGATTTAACAACAAATGCATTGGTTGCCTTGTATTTTGCTTGTAATAAAGAAGAATATCATGAAGATCTTGGGGATTTTATTATTTTTGATATTCCCGATACAAAAATTAAATATGCGGATAGCGATACTGTGGCTATTTTGGCTGCAATTAGTGCTCAAAATAAAAAATTTTCTTTATCTAATAGCTTAGATTATGCTCAAAACAAACGCTCTTTAGCAAAAACACATTACATATTAGAAAACTGGAATCCAGACAGACTTAAATTAATTGAAAATTATATAAATAGTTATATTCTTCCATTTAAAAATATTGATGAATATAAAGAACTTGTTAAAAAAGCAGCATTAGAAATTGGAGAATCTGCTTTCATATCTTCATTTAATGAAGAGCCACCTATTATTTCACTACTTCATGATATTCACACCGACAAACCTAGTTTCCGTCCAGTCATCAATCCAACAGACTTAACCCGTGTCCTATGCGTTCGTGCCAAACTCAACAATGCTCGAATTTCTAGGCAACAAGGTTGCTTTTTACTTTTCGGTATTAACAATGAAAAACGCAATCCTGCTGAAATTCCAGATGATTGGAAACGTCTTCCAACAAAAGGAAAAAGGTTTATCGTTAGAAATAAAAAACAAATCATGCAGGAACTCAAAGCATTCGGCATTAGCAGGCAAACCCTCTTCCCCGAACTGGAAAGCCAAGCTCAAGAAATCATGGCGCAATACGAGTCAAAATAACTTTTCAGTCTACCTGAAAATTTAATTTCGTTCTAACCTGCGCCCCAAAAGCAGCCTGCACTTTTCAACTTCGTTAAAACTAACGCTTTCAGGCAGCCTGCACCCATCCAAAGGACCCCCATGAACATCACCCAAATCCTCTCCCAAGAACTCTCCGCCACCGCCGCCCAAATCACCGCCGCCGTCGAGCTTTTGGACGACGGCGCGACCGTGCCGTTTATCGCCCGCTACCGCAAGGAAGCCACGGGCGGGTTGGACGATACGCAGTTGCGCCAGCTTGCCGAGCGGCTGCAATACCTGCGCGAGTTGGAAGAGCGCAAGGCCGTTGTTTTAAAAAGCATTGAAGAGCAAGGCAAGCTCACGCCCGAATTGCAGGCTGCCATCGAAGCCGCTGACAACAAAACCGCGCTGGAAGACCTGTACCTGCCCTACAAGCCCAAACGCCGCACCAAGGCGCAAATCGCGCGCGAACACGGTTTGCAGCCGCTGGCGGACGTATTGCTTGCCGAGCAGCCGCAAGACGTGGAAGCCGCCGCACAGGGCTACCTGAACGAAAATGTTCCCGACACCAAAGCCGCGCTGGACGGCGCGCGCGCGATTCTGATGGAACAGTTTGCCGAAGACGCGGAACTCATCGGCACGCTGCGCGACAAGCTGTGGAACGAAGCCGAAATTCACGCGCAAGTTGTTGAAGGCAAAGAAACCGAAGGCGAAAAATTCAGCGATTATTTCGACCACCGCGAACCCATCCGCACCATGCCGAGCCACCGCGCGCTGGCGGTTTTGCGCGGCCGCAACGAAGGCATATTGAACATCGCGCTCAAATACCAGCCCGACGACACGCCGATTACGCAGCAAAGCGAATACGAGCAAATCATCGCCCGCCACTTCAAGGTTTCAGACGGCCACAAATGGCTGCGTGACACCGTGCGCCTGACTTGGCGCGCAAAAATCTTTTTGTCGCTGGAACTCGAAGCCTTAGGTCGTCTGAAAGAAGCCGCCGATACCGACGCGATTACCGTGTTCTCCCGCAATCTCAAAGACTTGCTGCTCGCCGCGCCCGCCGGACGGCTGACCACGCTGGGTCTCGACCCCGGCTACCGCAACGGCGTGAAATGTGCCGTGGTGGACGATACGGGCAAGCTGCTGGATACCGTCATCGTCTATTTGCATCAAGAAAACAATATGT